>Ga0255180_1000286_pt1 | contig 19203 bp, 10 predicted proteins | sample Atl_Colum_RepB_8_FD_189933 | JGI IMG/M metagenome (GOLD analysis project Ga0255180, IMG submission 189933) | Freshwater microbial communities from Altamaha River, Georgia, United States - Atl_Colum_RepB_8d | ecosystem: Environmental > Aquatic > Freshwater > River | place: USA: Georgia... | reverse complement strand
CGATGCGGCAGCCCGGGAAGATCTCTTCGAACTTGTAGCCCTGCAGCTGGTCATAGCAGGTGCCGCAGCTGACCACCACCGTCTTGATGTCGAGGTAGTTGAGCGTGTTGGCTACGCGGTGAAAGAGCACCCGGTTGTCGGTGATCATCTTCTCGGCCTTGTCGAACTGGCCGCTGCCGCGCTGCGGGTAGCCACAGCACAGATAACCCGGCGGCAGCACCGTCTGGACGCCCGCATGCCAGAGCATGGCTTGCGTGGCGAGGCCCACCTGGCTGAACAGGCGCTCCGAGCCGCAGCCCGGGAAGTAGAACACCGCCTCGGTATCGGCTGTGGTCTGCTTGGGGTCGCGGATGATGGGGACGTAGTCCTTGTCCTCGATGTCCAGCAGCGCGCGTGCCGTCTTCTTGGGCAGGCCGCCGGGCATCTTCTTGTTGATGAAGTGGATGACCTCATCCTTCAGCGGGGCCTTGCCCACCGTGGCGGGTGGTGCGCTGGTCTGCCTGCGGGCCACCACCTTCATCACGTCGTGGGCCACGCGCTGCAGCGGCATGGCCACGTCCACCAGCGCCGTGCGGATCAGCTTGATGGTCTGCGGGTTGTTGGTGTTGAGCATGGCCATGCCGGCTGCACCTGCGGGGCGGAAGCTCTTCTTGCCCATCTTGGTCAGCAGGTTGCGCATGTTCATCGACACGTCGCCGAAGTCGATCTTGACCGGGCAGGGCGTCAGGCACTTGTGGCAGACCGTGCAGTGGTCGGCCACGTCCTCGAACTCTTCCCAGTGCTTGATCGACACGCCACGACGCGTCTGCTCTTCGTACAGGAAGGCTTCGACCAGCAGCGACGTGGCCAGGATCTTGTTGCGCGGGCTGTAGAGCAGGTTGGCGCGCGGCACGTGGGTGGCGCACACAGGCTTGCACTTGCCGCACCGCAGGCAGTCCTTGACCGACGCGGCGATGTCGCCGATGTCGCTTTGCTGCATGATCAGCGACTCGTGGCCCATCAGCCCGAACGAGGGCGTGTAGGCCTCGGTCAGGTCGGCGGCATGCACGTCGTCGCCCAGGGCCTTCAAGGCGGTACCGCGCAGCAGCTTGCCCTTGTTGAAGCGGCCTTCGGGATCGACCTTGGCCTTGTAGGCTGTGAAGCTGGCGATCTCGTCGTCGGTCAGGAATTCCAGCTTGGTGATGCCGATGCCGTGCTCGCCCGAGATCACCCCATCGAGGTTGCGTGCCAGCTTCATGATGCGCGCCACGGCCTCATGGGCCGTCTGCAGCATCTCGTAGTTGTCGCTGTTGACGGGGATGTTGGTGTGCACGTTGCCGTCACCGGCGTGCATGTGCAGGGCTACCCACACGCGCCCGCGCAGCACCTGCTTGTGGATGCGCTTGAGCTCATCGATCACGGGGCCCAGCGCCGCACCATTGAACACCTTGCTCAGCGGTTCGCGGATTTCCTTCTTCCAGCTGGCGCGGATGGACCACGTCTGCAGCAGGTTGAACACGGTGTCGCCATCGGCCGGGGTGAAGGCGCCATTGCGGTGCTGCTCGTAGCCCAGGGCCACCAGATCGCCGTCGACGGTGGCGATGGGGGTGTCGATGCGCCCGTACAGGAAGGCCCAGCGGGCCCGCACCTGGGCCAGCAGCGCCTGGGCCGCCTGGACCTTCTCGCCCAGCTGCTCTGCGCTGGGCAGCTCGCTGGGGTCGTCGGTCTTGCCCAGGAAGCTCGAAATGGCGGCATTGCCGCCCGCGAAGAAGGTGTCGAAGGCGTCGAGCAGGGCCAGCTTGTTGCGCAGGCTCAGTTCGATGTTGATGCGCTCGATGCCCAGGGTGTATTCACCCATGCGGGGCAGCGGGATCACCACGTCTTCGTTGACCTTGAAGGCGTTGGTGTGTCGGGCGATCGCGGCGGTGCGCTTGCGGTCGGCCCAGAACTTCTTGCGCGCGTCGGCGCTCACGGCCACGAAGCCTTCGCCGTTGCGGCCGTTGGCCAGTCGGATGACCTCGCTGGTGGCGCGGGCCACGCGGTCTTCGTCGTCACCGACGATGTCGCCGATCAGCACCATCTTGGGCAGCGTACCGCGCTTGCTCTTGGTGGCGTAGCCCACGGCGCGCAGGTAACGGTCGTCAAGATGCTCCAGGCCCGCCAGAATGGCGCCGCCCGATTGCTTCATCTCTTCGAACATGAAGTCCTTGATCTCGACGATCGAGGGCACGCACAGCGTGGGGTTGCCGAAGAATTCCAGGCACACCGTGCGGGTGTGCGCCGGCATGCGGTGAACGATCCAGCGGGCGCTGGTGATCAGGCCATCGCAGCCTTCCTTCTGGATGCCCGGCAGCCCGGCGAGGAACTTGTCGGTGACGTCCTTGCCCAGACCTTCCTTGCGGAAGATGCGCCCGGGGATGTCCAGACGTTCGGTGCGCAGCGGCGTCTTGCCGTCAGCCGCGAAGTAGCGCAGCTCGAAGCTGGCTGCGGCCACGTCGTGGATCTTGCCCAGGTTGTGGTTCAGGCGGACCACCTCCAGCCATTCGGCATTGGGGGTGACCATGCGCCAGCTGGCCAGGTTGTCCAGAGCGGTGCCCCACAGCACGGCCTTCTTGCCGCCAGCGTTCATGGCGATGTTGCCGCCGATGCACGACGCTTCGGCCGACGTGGGGTCGACCGCGAACACATAGCCCGAGCGCTCGGCCGCATCGGCCACGCGTTGCGTGACCACGCCGGCGCCCGTCCAGACGGTGGGCACCTTGTGTTCCACGCCTGGGAGGTCCACCAGCTCGACCTCGGTCATCTGTTCGAGCTTTTCGGTGTTGATGACCGCGCTCTTCCAGGTCAGCGGCACAGCTCCGCCGGTGTAGCCGGTGCCACCCCCTCGCGGGATGATGGTCAGACCCAGCTCCACGCAGCCCTTGACCAGGGCGGCCATTTCCTCTTCGGTGTCGGGGGTGAGCACGACGAAGGGGTATTCCACGCGCCAGTCGGTGGCGTCGGTGACGTGGGCCACGCGACTCAGGCCATCGAACTTGATGTTGTCGCTGCGGGTGACGCGGCCCAGCACCTCGGCGGCGCGCTGGCGCAGGCCGGTCATCTGCTCGAAGCTGCGGGCGAAACGGTCCACGGCCTGGCGCGCGGCCTGCAGCAATTCGCCCACGAGTTGGTCGCGTGACGCATCGCTGCCGGGGGTACGGCGCTTGTCGACTTCGCCCAGGCGGTGGTGCAGGGCTTCGATCAGCTGGGCGCGGCGTTTGGGGTTGTCCAGCAGGTCGTCCTGCAGATAGGGGTTGCGCTGAACCACCCAGACATCACCCAGCACTTCGTAAAGCATGCGGGCTGAACGGCCGGTCTGGCGTTCGGTGCGCAACAGGCTCAGCACCTCCCAGGCACGCTGGCCCAGCAGGCGCTGGACGATCTCGCGATCCGAAAAGGACGTGTAGTTGTAGGGGATCTCGCGCAGGCGGGGCTGGCCGTCGGTGTGGGCGTCGGCGGCCTGGGCGGTCATGTGGGTCAGCTCGGTGGGTGCGTTCATGAGGGCGCCAGGCGCAGTGGGGGTGTTTTCGCGCCTGAGGCGAGATGGTACCGCACCGCCCATGCCCTGGCCGCGACTGGGGGCACGCCCGGGGCCCGTGAGTGCGCCGGGCGCCGTATGCTGACAGGCATGAACACCGTACCGTCGACGGGCCCCGAGGCTTGGCCCTACCCGTTCTGGATCGCGCACCGCGGCGCCGGCAAGCTGGCGCCGGAAAACACCCTGGCGGCGTTCCGCGTGGGGGCCGCGCACGGGTTTCGCATGTTTGAATGCGACGTCAAGCTGTCGGCCGATGGCGTGCCGTTCCTGTTGCACGATGCCGATCTGGATCGCACCACCACGGGGCGCGGCCCGGCCGGTGCATGCCGTTGGGCCGACCTGGCCCGGCTGGACGCCGGCGGCTGGCACAGCCCCGAGCACGCCGGCGAGCCGGTGTTGAGCCTGGATGTGCTCGCGAGCTGGCTGCAGGCGCAAGGATGCCGGGTCAATCTGGAAATCAAGCCGTCGCCGGGCGATGGGGCGCGAACTGGGCGCGTGGTCGCCCAGCGGGTTCGCGAGCTGTGGGCTGGTGCTAGCGCGCTGCCCCTGTTGAGTTCCTTCCAGCCCGAGGCGCTGGTGGCCGCCCGGGAGGCGGCGCCCGAACTGCCGCGTGCGCTGTTGATCGAGGCGCATCGCGATGGCTGGCTGGCCGAGGCGCTGGCGCTGGGGTGTGTGGCCGTGGTGCCGCACCACCTGATGCTGGACGCCGGCTTCATCGCGCACGCGCACGCCGCAGGTCTGCGGGTAGGGACCTACACGGTCAACGATCGCGAGCGCGCCGAGCAGCTGCGTGCCTGGGGGCTCGACAGCCTGATCACCGACCGGGTCGACCTGTTCGAGGCCGATGCGCGGGCAGAGCTCAGCCCGCCAGGGCCTTGAGCAGCTTGTCGTGGATGCCGCCGAAGCCGCCGTTGCTCATGCACAGGATGTGATCGCCCGGGCGGGCCAGGCGCGCGATCTTGTGGACGAGGGTGTCGATCGAATCGCTCACCGCAACGCGCTCGCCCATCGGACGAAGGGCCTCGTCGGCGTCCCAGCCCAACCCGCCGCTGTGGCAGAAGGCCAGATCGGCCTCTTCGAGCGACCAGGGCAGCTGGGATTTCATCGTGCCCAGTTTCATGGTGTTGGAGCGGGGTTCGAACACGGCCAGGATGCGCTGAGCCGGCCCCACCTTGCGGCGCAGCCCGTCGACCGTGGTGCGGATGGCCGTAGGATGGTGCGCGAAATCGTCGTACACATGGATGCCGCGAACCTCGCCGCGCCATTCCAGGCGGCGTTTGACATTGGCGAACTCGTTCAGTGCGCTGCACGCGACCTGCAGCGACACGCCCACGTGCTCAGCCGCCGCGATGGCGGCCAGGGCGTTCATCTGGTTGTGTTCACCCAGCAGCGACCATTCGACGCGCCCCACCAACACGCCGGACTTCAGCACGTCGAAGGCATGGGGTTCGCCGCGCGCGCGAAACCCGGGGGCGTCGCCGCGCGTGGCAAAGCGCACCACGTCGCTCCAGCAGCCTCGCTCCAGCACGCGGCCCAGGGCTTCTTCACGCGCATTGGCCACGATGCGGCCCGTGCGCGGCACGGTGCGCAGCAAGTGGTGGAACTGCGTTTCGATGGCGGCCAGGTCCGGGAAGATGTCGGCGTGATCGAACTCGAGGTTGTTGAGCAGCGCGGTGCGGGGGCGGTAGTGCACGAACTTGCTGCGCTTGTCGAAGAAGGCCGTGTCGTACTCGTCGGCCTCGATCACGAAGGGGTGGCCGGTGGCCGGGCGCGTTGCGTCGTCGGTGCGGCCCAGTCGGGCCGACACGCCAAAGTTCTGCGGGACGCCGCCGACCAAAAAACCGGGCTCCAGGCCGGCGGCCTGCAGGATCCAGCCCAACATGGACGTGGTGGTCGTCTTGCCGTGGGTGCCGGCCACCGCCAGCACATGGCGGCCGCGCAGCACGTTTTCAGCCAGCCACTGGGGCCCGGAGGTGTAGGGCAGACCGGCGTCCAGGATGGCTTCCATCAGCGGGTTGCCACGCGAGACCACGTTGCCGATGACGAACAGGTCGGGCCGCAGCGCCAGCTGATCGGGGGTGTAGCCCTCGATCAGGTCGATGCCCAAGGCGCGCAACTGGTGGCTCATCGGCGGGTAGACGCCGGCATCGCAACCGGTGACCTGGTGGCCGGCTTCCCGGGCCAGCGCGGCAACGCCGCCCATGAAGGTGCCGCAGATGCCCAGAATGTGGATGTGCATGGAAATGTCAGAGTTGGCGGAAAGCCGACCGCGCGGCCGCCAGGGTGTCGTCGACGTCCTGTTCGGTGTGGGCCGCACTGACGAAGCCGGCCTCGTACATGGCAGGGGCCAGGTAGACGCCCTGGGCCAGCATCAGGTGGAAGAACCGGTTGAACGTGTCGGTTCCACGGGCCATGACCTGCTGGTAGTGCTGAGGCAAGTCGCTGGCAAAGAAAAAGCCGAACATGCCGCCTTCGCTGTCGGCGCACAGCGGCACGCCGGCGTCTGTGGCAGCCGTCACCAACCCAGCGGTCAGCTGGCGCGTGCGCGCCGCCAGGGCCTCGAAGAAGCCCGGGCGCTGGATCAGCCTGAGCGTGGCCAGACCGCAGGCGGTGGCCACGGGGTTGCCCGACAGGGTGCCGGCCTGATAGACCGGGCCCAGTGGGGCCAGTTGGCTCATCACATCGCGAGACGCTGCGAAGGCCGCCAAGGGCATGCCACCGCCAATGACCTTGCCGAACACGCTGATGTCGGGCGCGAAACCCGAAATGGCCTGGGCATACAGGCTCTGGGCGCTGCCCAGGGCCACGCGAAAGCCGCTCATCACCTCGTCGAACACCAGCAGGGCGCCGTGTTGGGTGCACAACTCGCGCACGCGGCGCATGAAAGGCACGGTGGCACGCACGAAGTTCATGTTGCCGGCGATGGGCTCGATCATCACGCAGGCGATCTCGTCGCCTTGGGCAGCGAAGGCCGCCTCGATCTGCTCGATGTTGTTGTATTCGAGCACGAGGGTGTGCTGTACGACCTCCGCGGGGACGCCTGCGCTGGTGGGATGCCCGAAGGTGGCCAGACCTGAGCCCGCCTTGACCAGCAGGGCATCGGCGTGGCCGTGGTAGCAGCCTTCGAACTTGATGAACTTCGAGCGCCCGGTGGCGCCGCGTGCCAGGCGGATGGCGCTCATGCCGGCTTCAGTGCCCGAGCTCACCAGCCGGACCTGCTCGGCCGAAGGGACGAGTTTGAGAATTTCTTCGGCCAGCTCGATCTCGCGCTCGGTGGGGGCTCCGAAGGAGAACCCGTCCAGCGCAGCTTTTTGCACGGCCTCGACCACCTCGGGGTGACCGTGGCCCAGGATCATCGGCCCCCACGAACCGATGTAATCGATGTAACGGTTTCCTTCTGCGTCCCAGATGTAGGCGCCTTGAGCCCGTGCGATGAAACGGGGGGTGCCGCCGACCGCCCGGAAGGCTCGGACCGGCGAGTTCACCCCACCGGGGATGCTGCGCTGGGCGCGCTCGAACAGCTCGAGGTTAGTGGACATTGCGGGGCGTGCTGGGGGTGGATGGGTCGTCAAAGCCGGTGCCGCCGGCAGACTCGCTGCCTGGCGGGGTGCCGCCTGGTGCGCCCTCTTCGGGAGGCAGCGCCCAGAAGAAGCGGTCGGGCACGACACCGCCCATCCCGGGGCGGAAGCCCGCATCCAGGGCTTGATCCAGGAACGACAGGGCCTCGGCCGCGGCGGCATCGATGGCCTCGGTCGTGGCCAGGATGGCCGTCAGGGCCGCCGACAGGGTCTCGCCGGCGCCGACAAAACTGGTGTCGAAGCGCTCGAACCGCTCGCCAGCGATCGCGCCTTGCGGGCCGGCCAGCACGTTGTCGATGAACTGGTCGGGCAACTGGATGCCGGTGACCAGCACGTACTGCGTGCCCAGGGCATGCGCCGCCACAGCCAGTTCCCGCGCAGACGGGGCGCGTTCGGATTCCCAGTCGGGCAGGAGGCAGTCGGTCAGGGTCTTGTGGTTGCCCACCAGCACCGTGGCGGCCGGCAAAATGAGCTCCTTGAATGCGTCGACATAGGACACCTGCTGCTCTTCGTCGAGCCAGGACACGTTGCTCAGGTAGGCCACCAGCGGCACATCGGGGTAGTCGGCCAGGACCTCGGCCACGGCGCTGATGCCCTCGGCGCTGCCCAGGAAGCCCACCTTCCAGGCGCTGATGGGCACGTCTTCAAGGACGGTGCGGGCCTGCTCGACCACCGTGTCGGCGTCCATGTCGTAACTCTCCAACACCTCGGCGGTGTCTCGTACCAGCACGCCAGTGATCACGGGCAGGGCGTGGGCCCCCATGGCTGCGATGGTGGCGACATCGGCGGCAATGCCGGAGGCGCCCGTCGGGTCGCTGACGTTGAACGACAGCACACAGGCGGGGGCGCCGCCGTCAGCCTGATCGTCGGGGAGGGGGGAGGGGCTCGTGCCGTCGGTGGGTGGCGCCATGAAGTGGAGAACCGGTCAGGGGACCTGACCTGCCTGCGGGGAAAGCCCGCTACGACAGGTGGTCCGGGTTGGACGTGCCCGGAAACCCTGCGTTGAGCCCAGGGTTGGCGTGGCTACAATGGGTCGATTGTATTCAAGCTGGTCATCGAAACGTGAGCGAGTTCCGCACCTGGATGTGTCTGATCTGTGGCTGGATCTATGACGAGGCGGCAGGGTTGCCCGACGAGGGTATTGCCCCGGGCACCCGTTGGGAAGACATCCCCATGAACTGGGTCTGCCCTGAATGTGGCGCCCGCAAGGAAGACTTCGAGATGGTGCAGGTCTGACCTGTCCGCTCGATGGTGACGTGCGTAGACCTCACCCGCGTGGGTGATTTCCAGCTGACGATGACAGGCACGGCGCCCTGTCGTCGCGTGGAAGCGACATCTGGAGGCATGGCTTCGTGAGCGATTTGGATCCATCCGGCAGCCCGGCTGCGCCGACCAGGGTGCTGGTCATAGACGACAGCAACACCATCCGCCGCAGCGCGGAGATCTTCCTCAAGCAGGGGGGGTATGAGGTGTTGCTGGCCGAGGACGGCTTCGATGCCCTGTCCAAGATCAACGACCACGACCCGCAGATCATCTTCTGCGACATCCTCATGCCGCGCCTGGACGGGTACCAGACCTGCGCCATCATCAAGCGCAACCCCCGGTTTGCCCAGACGCCGGTGATCATGCTGTCGTCCAAGGACGGCCTGTTCGACAAGGCCCGGGGGCGCATGGTGGGGTCGCAGGACTACCTGACCAAGCCCTTCACGAAGGACCAGCTGCTGCAGGCGGTCGCCACGTTCACCCGTCCGGCAGCCGATGCCGAGACGCCCTGACCGGCAGCCGCGTACACAGAGACTCAAGGACCCCACATGCCGATTCAGAAGATCCTCCTGGTCGACGATTCCAAGACCGAACTGCACGTGCTGACTGAACTGCTGACCAAGCGGGGCTACGAGGTCCGCACGGCCGAAAACGGCGATGAGGCGCTCAAGCGCCTGCAAGAGGCTCGCCCCGATCTGATCCTCATGGACGTGGTCATGCCGGGCCAGAACGGATTCCAGCTGACCCGTGCCATCACCCGCGATCCTCAGTACGCCGACATCCCGGTCATCATTTGCTCGAGCAAGAACCAGGAAACCGACCGGGTCTGGGGCATGCGCCAGGGCGCCAAGGACTATGTGGTCAAGCCGGTGAACCCGGACGAGCTGCTGTCCAAGATCAAAGCCTTCGGCTGAGCCGCACGCGCAGGACCGACGCACCATGGCCAACAAGGAAGCTCTCAGGGAATTGCAGCAGCGGCTCGCCGAGCGGCTGAAACTGGTGCGCGAAACCGCCCCGACCCGCAACTGGCTCGCGGTCGAGGCCGCGGGGCACGGGTTCCTGCTGCCCCTCGAACAGGCTGGCGAGATCTTCTCGCTCGTGCCGCTGCAGAAGGTGCCGCACAGCCAGGGCTGGTTCCTGGGGGTGGGCAACCTGCGCGGGCAATTGCATGCCGTGGTCGATCTGGCCACGTTCATGGGGCTGCCGCGGCGCGCCGGCTCGGTCGTCGGGCTGGATGTACCAGCCCGAGATGCCGGGCGTCTGGTCGCTTTCAATGCCGGCCTGCAGATCAACTCGGCCTTGTTGATCGATCGACTGCTTGGCTTGCGCCGCCCCGCCGATCTGACCGAGGCGCCGCCCTCGGAGGGCAGCCGCCCGCACTTCATTTCGGCCGAACGGGTCGATGCCAAAGGGCGGCCCTGGTACGAGCTGGACATGGCCGCCCTGGCCGCCGACGAGGCCTTCCTCAAGGTGGCGGCGTGATCGACGCCACCCCGCATGGAATTTGAAGAAAAGCACCACTGGAGCACTGTGCAATGAGCTTTCTGAGCCGCATCAAGGAACTGGGCAAGTCTCGCGACGAAGACGAGGTGCAGCCCGAATCGCTGGCCGCCGACGGGCTGGTCACGTCCGATGGCGCCCAGCAGGTCGACACGCAGTCGTCCTCGTCGATCATCCAGACGGCGGCCGGTGAATCCATCATTTCAGAGGCGGCGCCGTCGGAATTCCCGGCCGACTACAACGACACCCGGCTCAAGCCCGATGTCGACCTGATGGGCGATCAGCTCCCGCCGGAACCCAAGACCGCGCTCCCCCTGATCGGCCATCTGTCGCTTGAGCGCCAGCAGCGGTTGCTGTTCGGCGCCGTCGGGCTGGGGGCCCTGGGCCTCGTGATCAGCGCCTTCCTGGCGGTGAACGCCGCCGACCGCCGCGCCACGCAGGCCGCGGCCACCGGTCAGGCGCTCATGCAGTCGCAACGTCTGGCGAAGTCGGTCTCTCAGGCCCTGGTGGGCCGGGCTCAGGCCTTCGTCGAGGTGTCGGAGTCGTCGAAGGTGCTGGCCAGCAACGTGCGCGGTCTGTCGCAGGGCGATTCTGCCCTGGGCATCGATCAGGCGCCCACGGCCGCTCGCGATGTGCTCAAGCCGCTGCTGCCGCTGGTCGATCGCGCTGAGAAGAACTCGGCCTTCGTGCTCAAGCAGAAAGACATCCTGACCAAGGTGAGCCAGTCGCTGCGCGAGGTGAACGGCCACTCGTCCGACCTGCTGGACCTGGCCGAAGGCATTGCCACGACCAAAATCGAGAAGGGCGGCGTCACCAATGCCGAACTGACGGCCATGAACCAGCTGGTGATGCTGACCCAGCGGATCGGCAAGTCGGCCAACGAATTCCTGACGGTGGAAGGCGTGTCGACCGAGGCCGTGTTCCTGCTGGGCAAGGACTTGAACGCGTTCAAGGAACTGGCCGAAGGCCTGGCCAACGGCAACAAGGAACTGGGCCTGCCGGGCACACGTGACCCCGAGGTGCGTGAACAGCTCGATGCGCTGCTCAAGCTGTTCGAGGAAATGCGAACCCAGTCGACCTTCATTCTGGGTACGCTGCAAGGTCTGGTGGCCGCGCGTGATGCCCAGGTGAGCATCGTCGATGACAGCGAACCGCTGCGCAAGGGCCTGGAGCAGGTGCAGAAGGAGCTGTCCCAGGGGGCGGGTGTGGACGGCCTGACCCTGGTCATGCTGTTCGGCTTCCTGGCGCTGGCCGCCGCTGCCGGTTATGGCCTGCTGCGGGTGTACCTGACCGAGCAACGACATCGCGCCCAGGTGGCCGAGTTCCAGCGGCAGGAGGCCGAACGCCAGGAGCGTGAAGCCAAGCGCGTCAACGATGCCAACCAGGCGGCCATCCTGCGACTGATGAACGAGCTGCAGATGGTGGCTGAAGGTGACCTGACACAACAGGCCACGGTGACCGAGGACATCACGGGCGCGATCGCCGACTCGGTGAACTTCACGGTGGAAGAGCTGCGCACCCTGGTGTCGCAGGTGCAGGGCACGGTGTCGCGGGTGACAGAGACCACCAGCCAGGTGGAAAACACATCGACCGAACTGCTGGCCGCCTCTGACGAACAGCTGCGCGAGATCCGCGAGACCGGTGAATCGGTGCTTCAGATGGCCGGTCGCATCAACGAGGTGTCTGCACAGGCGCAACATTCGGCTGAAGTGGCGCGCCAGTCGCTGGAAGCGGCTGACTCCGGCCTGAAGGCCGTGCAGGATGCCATCGGCGGCATGAACACCATCCGCGAACAGATCCAGGAAACCTCCAAGCGCATCAAACGGCTGGGCGAGTCGTCGCAGGAGATCGGTGAAATCACCGAACTGATCTCGGACATTACCGAACAGACCAACGTGCTGGCCCTGAACGCCGCCATCCAGGCGGCCTCGGCCGGTGAGGCCGGTCGCGGCTTCTCGGTGGTGGCCGAAGAAGTGCAGCGTCTGGCGGAACGCTCGGGCGATGCGACCCGCCAGATTGCCGCGCTCGTGCGCACCATTCAGACCGACACGCAAGATGCCGTGGGCGCCATGGAGCGGTCCACGCAGAAAGTGGTCGAGGGGGCCAAGCTGTCCGATGCGGCTGGTGCAGCCCTCAACGACATCGACCGCGTGTCGCGCCGCCTCGCCGAGCTGATTCAGGAGATCTCGGCCCAGTCTTCGCGCGAAGCCGAGCAGGCCAACGTGGTGGTGGCCAATATCCAGCACATCTTTGCGGTGACCGAGCAGACGGGTGACGGTACCCGCTCGACCGCCCAACTGGTGCGCGAACTGTCCAAGACCGCTGAAGAACTGCAGCAGTCGGTGGCCCGGTTCAAGATCGCCTGACGCAGGCCGGAGCAAGGCACGACACCGATGGACAGCACGCAAGCCTCCCCCATGTCGGATGACCTCAGTGCGCTGGCCTGGGTTCAAGAGGAAGTCCGCAAGTCGCTCGAGACGGCCAACAAGGCGCTGTACCGCTGCCTCAAGGAAGCGGTCGCCACCGGGTTTTCCGATGTCGATGCGCTCGATCCCGCCGTGTTGCGATCGGCCCGCCAGTCCCTGCACCAGGCGGTGGGCGCGCTCGAACTGGCTGGCCTGCCCGCCGGTGCCATGGTGTTGCGCGCGGCCGAGAACGTCGTGCAGCGCTTCGTGGCGCGGCCGCAATCCATCAACGAGGAGGCCGTTCGGGCGATCGAGTCGTCGTCGTTCGCCTTGCTCGACCTGATGCGTCGTCGCCTGGCGGGCAAGCCGGTCTCGTCGCTGGCGCTGTTCCCGCAGTACGAGACCCTGATGTCGCTGGGGGGCAATGAGCTGGCCCGGCCGTCCGACCTGTGGATGCAGGAATGGCCGCCCGTGTCGCTGGAAGTCCCGTTGGCACCACCCGCTGGTGCCGACGCGCGTCCGGTCGATGCCGGTGCGGTGTCTGCCTTCGAAACCGGGCTGCTCAAGCTGTTGCGCGGCGCCCATGCCGACGAAGCAGTTCCGATGGCGGCCTTGTGCGCCAGCCTGGCGGCCGGGGCTGCGCAGCGTCAGGTCTGGCGCGAGTCCGCCATGTGGTTGCTGGCGTGCGGCTTCCTCGAGGGTCTGGCCGACGGGCGCTTGCCCATGAGCGTGCACGTCAAGCGGGTGCTGTCGGCCTTGCTAGGGCAGATGCGCTCCCTGGCGAAAGGCCAGGGGCTCGTGTCCGACCGCATCGCACACGAACTGCTGTTCTTCTGCGCCCAGGCCGGCCAATTGGACCGCAAGGCCGACGAGGACCGCCGGCTGCTGGATCGCCTGCGGGACGCGTTCCGCCTCACGGCGCATGAGCCGGTCGATCTGGTGCAGCCGTCATTGGGTCGGTATGACCCGGCCTGGGTGGCGCAGGCTGCCAAACGGGTGGCGGCGGCCAAGGATGGCTGGTCTGCGGTGGCCGGGGGGGAACTCCTGCGGCTGGGCGGGCTGAACGAGCAGTTCGCCCTGGTCGCCGATTCCCTGCGTCGCCTGTATCCCGACGGCGAGGCACTGGCTCAGGCGCTGTCCGACACGGTGGCCGCGACGGTCCAGACCGGTCAGGCGCCCGAGCCTGGTCTGGCCATGGAAGTGGCCACCAGCCTGCTGTACATCGAGGCGTCCCTCGACGAAGGTGAGTTCGAGCTCCCGCAAGAGCGTGAGCGCGTGCAGCGGCTGGCCCAGCGCATGGCGGCCGTTCGCTCCGGCCACGACAACGAACCGCTTGAGCCCTGGATGGAGGCCCTGTACCGCCGGGTGTCCGACCGCCAGACGATTGGCAGCGTGGTCCAGGAACTGCGCAACACCCTGGGCGAAACCGAAAAGCTGATCGACCAGTTCTTCCGCGATCCGGACTCGACACACCCGCTGGTGGACGTGCCGCAGCACCTCAAGTCCATGAAGGGCGTGCTCGCGGTGCTGGGTCTGGATGTGGCCGCGCAGGCCGTGCAGCGCATGCGCGCCGATGTCGAGGGCCTGCTGTTGCCGGGCACCGATGTGGTGGCCGCGGCCCAGGCCGGCGTGCATGACCGCCTGGCGTCCAACCTCAGCGCCCTGGGGTTCCTGGTCGACATGCTGGGCGTGCAGCCAGGCCTGGCCAAGTCGCTGTTTGTGTTTGACGACGCCAAGGGCCTGCTGTCGCCGATCATGGGCCGGGCGGCGCCGGTGCCGCTCGATGTGGATCCGATCGAGCTGATGGCCAGGCCGGCCGAACAGGTCGAGCGCGTGCGCACGCAGGAAATCGCCGAGACCCTGGTCGAATCGGTCACGCGGGACGACATGCCGCTGGACCTGCTTGGCGAAGAGCTGCAATCCCTGGCGGCCACGCCGCTGGTTCAGGACCAGCCGCAACTGGCGGCCAAGGTGGCTGATGCCCAGGCGGCTCTGGACCGTGCGGTCGGTGAGCTGGACGTGACGGCCCAGGCCCAGGCGCGCGACGATGTGGTGGCGGCGCTGACGGACTTTGCGCAATCGGTGTCCGAACCCGTCGGGTTGGACCTGCCGGACGTGCCGACCTTGCCCCCGGTGGCCGTCGAGCCGCTCATGCCGGTCGCGCCTGTCGCCCCGGCCAGCACCGGGCTGGAACAAGACGATGAGATGCGCGACATCTTCATCGAGGAAGCCCGCGAGGTCATCACCGAGGCCCGAGAAGCCCTGGGCCTGCTGCGCACCCACCCGGATGACGTCGGCCTGCTGACCACTCTGCGGCGCGCCTTCCACACGCTCAAGGGCAGCTCTCGCATGGTCGGTCTGAAGACCTTCGGCGAGGGGGCTTGGGCCTTCGAGCAACTCTACAACGCCTGGTTGGCATCCCAGGCACCGGCCAGTGACGATCTGCAGGGCCTCACGGGTGAGGCCCTTGATCACCTTGCGGCTTGGATCGATGACATCGTGGCGCGTCGCGACGGCGATCGCTCGGCGCAGCCGCTGATCTCGGCGGCCGACGCCTTGCGGCTTGACGGGCGCCGGGTCGGCCTCGATGCCGCCGTGGAACCGCCCTTGGTGGCCCCGGAGGGGGCCGAGAGCGAAGCTGCTGCCCCCGTGCCGCCTGCATCGTTGCTCGACGTCGAAGACGCACCCGAGCCGATGCCGGAGATGGCCGCGGAGCAGGCCGTCGAGAGCGCCCCACCGCCCGTCGAGGTGGAGTGGGCCGATTCCGGGTTCCCGGACGACCTCGATGTCGAGCCCGTCGAGCCGGCATCGGCGCCAGATCTGGCGCTGGAGCTGGCCACGGACTCGCTGCCGGCCGATCAGCTGATGGCGGATCTGTCACCGGCCGAGCCCGAGCCTGAGGCCGAACCGGCCGTGATCGCCCCTGCCGAGCCGGATTCGGTGGTGGCCATCGAGAGCCTGGTGCTCGACCTCTCGGACGGCGACGCCGCCGCCCTGGATGTGCCTCGGCCCGAATTCACGGACACGCAGCCTTCCGGATTTTTCGATACCCAGCCGCCCGATTTCTCCGACACCCAGCCTTCGGGGCCCGGTGAGTTCGACGAGCTTCCAGCCGAGTCGATCACCGATGAACCCCTGGTGACGTTGCTCGACGAGCCGGTCGCTCCCGACCCGGCCCTGCTGTCGGCGCTGGGGTTGGCCGACGACGTGACGCCGGTCGAACCCGAGCAGCCGCCGATCGAGGTGCCGTCGGTGGCTTCGGTTTCGGAGCCTGAGGCCGCGGTCGAGACCGAACCGGCGGCCGATGCCGAGCCCACAGATGAGCAGGTCAAAGTCATCGGGCCGCTGCGCATCAGCATCCCCTTGTTCAACATCTTCCTCAACGAGGCCGATGAGCAATCCCGGCGCCTGACCCAGCAGCTGGGCGAGTGGTCGCTGGAGTGGCATCGCCCGGTGGGCGAAGATGCCATCGCGCTGGCGCACTCGCTGGCTGGCAATTCGGGCGCGGTCGGATACGGTGCGCTGTCAGGCTTTGCGCGGCTGCTGGAGCATGCGCTGATGAAGTCCCAGTCTCTGGGGCAAGGCGACGATGACACGGCCCAGCTGTTCAATGAGGCGGCAGAAGACATCCGGCGCCTGCTGCATCAGTTTGCAGCCGGATTCCTCAAGGACCCGGCGCCAGAGCTCGTGGCGCGCCTGGAGGACTTCGAGCACGAAGCGGCCCGGCGCCTGGAAGCTCGCAGCCTGGGCCTTGAACAAGTCCCGGCGCGCGGTCACTTGCGTTTGGTGCATGGTGGCGAGCAGCCCGCTGGCGAGGACGCCGCCGAATTGCCGGTGGATGAGCTTGAAACCGTCGAGCTCGCGGAGCCAACCGCGCGAGTGTTCGAGCCCGAGCCGATGCCCGAGGGTGAGCCCGTCGCCCACTCCGTGGCGGAACCTGAGGTCGATGTCACCGGTGACGCTGAGCCCGATACGCACTCCGATGCCGAGCCCGATGAGGGGCCAGCGTCGCTGCCGGTGCCGCTGGGCTTGCCCGAGGTTCGCCCGTTCGAGCCTCTGACCGATCTGCCCACGGTGGGCCTGAAGTTCGGTGGCGATGACGTCGATCTGGGTGAAGACGCCGACATCGATGCGCAAGACGCCATCGACGCCGACCTGTTCCCGATCTTCGAAGAGGAGGCCCTGGAGCTGTTGCCCCAGCTGGCCGCCGACATGCGGCAGTGGGTGGCCGAGCCGGATCGCAAGGACCTGGCCACCGCCTGCATGCGCACGCTGCACACCTTCAAGGGCGGTGCCCGACTGGCTGGTGCCATGCGCCTGGGCGAGCTGGCGCACCGGATGGAGTCGGCCATCGAGCGGCTGGTGGCACAAGATGCCATCGACCTGTCGGATGTCGAGCCACTGGAATCACGGGCCGATGTGCTGCAAGAGGTGTTCGACGCTCTGCGCCGCCGTGACCTGAATGCACAGGCCGCCCAGGTACAGACCGAGGTGGCGGCGGTGGTCGCGGCCGAGGCCGAGGTGCTGGCTGGCGAACCCGACGGCGTGAGCGAGGCCATTGCGGCCGAAGCCGAGATCGAGCCGCTGCCGGACAGCGGCGAGCAGGTACCGTCCGCCCTGACCGGTGTGGCCGCAGCCGTTGAGGCCTCGGTAGCGCCGATCGACTGGTCCCAGTTGCGCAACGACTTCCGCCCGGCATTGGGCGGCGCGGCAGGCGCCGAGACGACCGTCGGTTCGTCCATTGCCATGGTGCGCGTGCGACCCCGTCTGCTCGATCGCCTGGTCAACCACGCGGGCGAGGTCAGCATCACGCGCACCCGCCTGGGCTCGCAAGTGCAGCAGATGCGCGGCGCCGTGACCGACCTGACCGACAACCTCGAGCGCCTGCGCCAACAGCTGCGCGACATCGAGCTGCAGGCCGAAACCCAGCTCAGCACCCGGATGGAAGCCGCCCGGGCGGCGCAGCAGGAGTTCGACCCCCTGGAGTTCGACCGCTACACGCGTTTCCAGGAACTCACCCGCATGATGGCCGAGTCGGTCAACGACGTGGCCACGGTCCAGCGCGGCCTGCTGCGCAGCCTCGAGACGGCCGAAGACCAACTGGCCGCACAATCGCGGCTGACGCGAGACCTGCAGGACGACTTGCTGCGTACCCGCATGGTGGAGTTCGAAGCCCTGTCGGACCGCCTCTACCGTGTCGTGCGTCAGGCCGCAAAAGAAACCGGCAAGCAGGCCCGCCTCGATCTGGTGGGCGGGCAGACGGAAGTCGACCGCGGGGTGCTCGACCGGATGGCCGGCGCCTTCGAGCACTTGCTGCGCAATTGCATCACCCACGGCATCGAGAGCCCGGCCGAACGCCAGGCCCAGGGCAAGGACCCGATGGGGGCCATCATCGTGGCCGTGCGTCAGGAAGGCAACGAAGTCTCCATCGAGTTCCGTGACGATGGTGCCGGTCTGAACGTGGACCGCATCCGCTCCCGTGCCCAGGAGCTGGGGCTCATGGCGCCTGATGCTCAACCGAGCGAGGCCGAGCTGGCGCAACTCATCTTCACGCCGGGTTTCTCGACGGCCGAATCGGTGACCGAGCTGGCCGGCCGTGGGATCGGCATGGATGTCGTGCGCTCGGACGTCAACGCCATGGGCGGCCGCATCGAGACGGCCAGCGCCCGAGGGCAAGGCACCAGCTTCAAGCTGATCCTGCCGCTGACGACCGCCGTGACCAAGGTGGTGATGGTGCGCTGCGGCGATCTCGTGGCCTCCATCCCGACGAACCTGGTCGAGATGGTGCGTCGCACCCGCGGCGAGGATGTCGAACAGGCGTACACGTCGGGCACCTTGCCGTTTGCCGACCTCAACCTGCCGTTCTTCTGGTTCGGCGCGCTGTTGCAGCACAGCCCTCGGGGCACCAGCGAGGGCCGGTCGCTGCCGGTGGTGATCGTTCGGTCGGCACAGCAGCGTGTGGCCCTTCACGTCGACGAAGTGCTGGGCAACCAGGACGTGGTCGTCAAGAACCTGGGGCCGCAACTGTCTCGCGTTCCTGGCCTGGCCGGCATGACGCTGCTGGCGTCGGGGGCGATCGCGCTGATCTACAACCCGGTGGCGCTGGCCACGGTGTATGGCGTGGATGCCCAGGCCTGGGCGCGTCAGCGCCCGCAGGACGACGCCGGTGCAGCGATCGTGGCGCCGGTGGTGGCCGAGGCGCCGAAGGCCCCGCTCGTGCTGGTGGTCGATGACTCCCTGACCGTGCGTCGCGTCACCCAGCGTCTGCTGACCCGCGAAGGCTACCGCGTGACCCTGGCCAAGGACGGCTTGGAGGCGCTCGAGAAAATGGCCGAGGAGCTGCCGCGCGTGGTGCTGTCGGACATCGAGATGCCGCGCATGGACGGTTTCGATCTGGTGCGCAACCTGCGCGGTGACGAGCGCTGGCGGGACATCCCCATCGTGATGATTACGTCACGGATCGCGCAGAAACACCGTGATTACGCCGCAGAACTCGGGGTCAATCATTACCTGGGCAAGCCGTATAGCGAAGAAGAGCTGCTGGCTTTGGTGGCGCGTTATGCGCGTGCGGTCGAGTCGGATCAGCCTGTGAGCGCCTGATCACCGTGACGGGACGGTGGGGCGCGGCCCCCACTGCCCATTACGGAGACGTCTTGCGCCTGAGCACCCTCGATCACCTGGCAGGCCTGACGGCCTTGCGTGACAGCGCGCAGATCGACATCGCGCTGGCGCAGGCTGTGTGCTCGTTGTACCGGGCGGAGCGCGCGGGGGTGCACCGGGTGCTCACGGACCGCCAGGGCATCCCAAGGTGGGTGCGCGCAGGCGACGTGATCTCTGGAGAGCCTCCGTGTGTGGACGCGCCTTGGGGCGATCTGTCCGGCCTGCCCCTGCTGGATGATCA
>Ga0255180_1000280_pt1 | contig 19473 bp, 16 predicted proteins | sample Atl_Colum_RepB_8_FD_189933 | JGI IMG/M metagenome (GOLD analysis project Ga0255180, IMG submission 189933) | Freshwater microbial communities from Altamaha River, Georgia, United States - Atl_Colum_RepB_8d | ecosystem: Environmental > Aquatic > Freshwater > River | place: USA: Georgia... | reverse complement strand
ACCGGGTTGCCGGTGACGCGGGCACTGCGATGGCGGTGATCCAGCCGGGCCACGTCGGGGCCGTCAAAGCCGAACTCGACGGCGTCGGCCACGGGCAGCAGGGCCTTGTTGCTCATCAGCAGCGACGCGTCGGCATTGACCAGCACCAGCGGGATGCCCCGGGCCGAAGCCATGAGTCCACCCGGGAAGCAGACGTAGCCACCCATGCCCAGGACGACATCGGCGCGACGCCGGCCCAGGATGCCGAAGCAGTCCGCAAAGGCCTTGACCAGCCGCAGGCCACCGGTGAGCGTGTGCACCAGACCCTTGCCGCGCAGGCCCGTGAACGACAGGGTGTCCATCGGGATGCCCGTGGGGGGCACGAGGCGGTTTTCCATGCCATCGGTGGTGCCCAGCCAGCTCACGCTCCAGCCCCGGGCCTGCATCTCGCGCGCCACGGCCAGGCCCGGCATGATGTGCCCGCCCGTGCCCGCCGCCATGATCACGAGGTGGCTCATGCGCGGCCTCCTCGCATGAGTTGGCGGTTCTCGATGTCGACGCGCAGGCAGATGGCCAGCGCGATGCAGTTGAGCAAGATGCCCGAGCCCCCGTAGCTCATGAGCGGCAGGGTCAGGCCCTTGGTGGGCAGCACGCCCAGGTTCACGCCCATGTTGATGAAGGCCTGCCCGCCCATCCACACGCCCACCCCCTGGGCCACCAGCCCGGAGAACACGCGGTCGAGCGCAATGGCCTGGCGTCCGATGTGGAACAGTCGACGCACCACCCAGAAGAACGCAAAGATGACGATGGCCACACCGATGAAGCCCAGTTCCTCGCCGATGACCGCCAGCAGGAAGTCGGTGTGGGCTTCGGGCAGGTAGTGCAGCTTCTCGACGCTGGAGCCCAGCCCTTCACCGAAGATCTCGCCGCGGCCGAAGGCGATCAGCGAGTGCGTGAGCTGGTAGGCCTTGCCCAGGGCGTTCTTCTCGTCCCACGGGTCGAGGTAGGCAAAGATGCGCTCGCGCCGCCATGGGCTCAGCGACACCATGAGCACGAAGGCGCCCACCAGCACCGCCGTGATCAGGAAGAACATGCGGCCGTTGACCCCCCCCAGGAACAGGATGGCCATCGCGATGGCCGCGATCACCATGAAGGCGCCCATGTCGGGCTCGGCCAGCAGCAGCAGGCCCACCACCCCCACGGCCACGGCCATCGGGGCCACGGCGCGGAAGAAGTGCTCCTTGACGTCCATCTTGCGCACCATGTAGTCGGCGGCATACAGCGTGATGGCCAGCTTGGCCAACTCGGAGGGCTGGAAGTTCATCACGCCCAGCGGCAGCCAGCGACGCGCCCCGTTGACGCCCTTGCCCACATGCGGGATGAGCACCAGCACCAGCAGCACCAGGGCCACCACGAACAGCCAGGGAGCCAGACGCTCCCAGGTGGACATCGGGATCTGCACCACGATGGCCGCCGTTCCGACGGCCAAGGCCAGCGAGAACAGGTGCCGGCTGAAGAAGTGCGTGGTCGCGTAGCGCGCGAACTTGGGGCTGTCGGGCAGGGCGATGGATGCCGAATACACCATGATCAGACCCAGCAACAGCAAGGCCACGACCACCCACACCAGCGATTGGTCGAAGCCCATCACGCGCGTGGGCTGGGTGTTGATGTTGACCCAGTCGCGCACGGGCAGCTTGCCCACGGCCTCGCTGCCGGTGCGCGCCACGCGGCCGGTCAGCTGCGCCAGCCACTGGCCCAGGCCACCGCTGGCGGTCGTCGAGGCTTGAGGCTCGCTGCTCATGCGATCTCTCCCAGGTCGGCCTGCACGGCGCGCACGGTGTCGATGAAGACCTCGGCGCGGTGGGCGTAGTTGCGGAACATGTCCAGGCTGGCGCAGGCCGGGCTCAGCAGCACGGCATCGCCAGGCAGCGCCTGGGTGAAGCACCATCGGGTGGCGTCCTCGAGCGTGGCGTGGGTGCCGATGGCGATCGGCGTGCCGGCCGGGTCGGTCAGTTCGCCACCGGCGTTCAGGGCCTGTGCGATCGCCGCGGCATCGCGGCCGATCAGGGCCACCGCGCGCGCATGGCGGCTCACCGGTTCGCGCAGCGGCGCGAAGTCCTGGCCCTTGCCGTCACCACCCAGAATGACCACGAGCTTGCCCGGCGACAGGTCCGAGCCGAGACCGGTGAGAGCCGCCACCGTGGCCCCCACGTTGGTGCCCTTGCTGTCGTCGATGGCATCGACACCGCCCACCGTGCACACCAGCTCGACCCGGTGGGGCTCGCCGCGGTATTCGCGCAGGCCGTGCAGCATGGGCGCCAGCGGCAGGCCGATCGCCGTGGTCAGCGACAGGGCCGCCAGGGCGTTGGACGCGTTGTGGCGTCCGCGGATGCGCAAGGCGTCGGCCGGCATCAGGCGTTGCAGCACGATGTCGTCGTCAGGGTCGCCCTTGCGACGCTTGACGGTCGGGTCGGCCTCGCGGGCACGCACCAGCCAGGCCATGCCGGCTTCGACGACCAGGCCGAAGTCGCCCGGGCGCGTGGGCGCATCCAGACCGAATCGCACCACCTGGCGCTCGACCACCTTGGCGGCGCGCCCGCGCACGCCGGACTTGATCACCTCGGGCGCCGGCACCATGGCCTCGACGTACGGTTCATCGCGATTGATCACCATGACGCCGTGACGCCCGAAGATGCGGGCCTTGGCAGCCGCATAGGCCGGCATGGAGCCGTGCCAGTCCAGGTGATCCTGGGTGATGTTGAGCACCACGGCGGCACTGGGTTCGAAATTGCTGACGCCATCGAGCTGGAAGCTCGACAGTTCAAGCACCCAGACTTCAGGCAGCACCTGGAAGCACGGTGCGGCAGGCGGCGGGGGGGCGATGGGCAGCAACGGCGCGTCAGCGTCGTCGTGGGGCTCGTCCACCCGGTCGTCGCCCGGGGCGTCGAGCTCGCTGACCGGGTCGCCCTCGCTCGACGGCACGCCCTCGTCGGCAAGTTCACCGACCGCGACGTCGGTCGCTGCAGCGCCGGGCTCGACCGGATCGGTTGCGTCCGTGTCGATGCCGGCCCCTTCAGCCAGTTCGATGGGCGTGGGGGCGTCGGCCACCGGGCCCGGGGTGGCCTCGCCCTCGGGCTCCTGGTCCAGGGCCGTGCGCAGCGTGTCGAGCAGGGTCGGACCGATGTTGCCGGCCAGCCCCACGCGCAGGCCTGCCCGCTCGACGAGCTGCGCCGTCAACGACGTGGTGGTGGTCTTGCCGTTGGTGCCCGTGATGGCCAGCACTTGAGGTGCATAGCCGCGGTCGACCTTGAGATCGGCCAGGGCCGACGCGAACAGCGAGAGCTCGCCCCGAACCGGGATGCCCAGCTCGTCGGCCCGAGCGATCAGGACCGCGACATCGGGGGCGCCAGGCATCAGCCCCGGGCTCTTGAGCACCAGGTTCACCCCGTCGAGCAGGACCGGATCCAGACCGTGGTGCAGCGTGGCCTGAGGCACATCGGACGCGAGGGTTGCCGCTTGCGGCGGCTGGGCCCGCGTGTCGGCCACGCGCACCTGGGCACCGCACCGGGCGCACCATCGCGCCATGGCCAGCCCCGAGTCGCCCAGACCCAGGATCAGCACGGTGAGGTTGCGAAGGTGGTGCATGGTCTCGATCCCGACAGGTTCAGCGCAGCTTGAGGGTGGACAGGCCCAGCAGGACCAGCAGCATGGTGATGATCCAGAAGCGGACCACGACCTGCGTTTCCTTCCAGCCCGACTTTTCGAAGTGGTGGTGCAGGGGCGCCATCAGCAGGATGCGCCGGCCTTCGCCGTACTTCTTTTTGGTGTACTTGAAGTAGGTGACCTGCACCATCACCGACAGGGCTTCGAGCACGAACACACCGCCCATCACGGCCAGCACGATCTCCTGGCGCACGATGACCGCGATGGTGCCCAGCGCACCGCCCAGGGCCAGGGCACCGACGTCGCCCATGAAGACCTGAGCCGGGTAGGCGTTGAACCACAGGAAGGCCAGGCCCGCACCCGCCATGGCCGCACAGAACACCAGCAGTTCGCCCGCCCCTGGGATGTGGGGCAGCAGCAGGTACTTGGCGTACACGGCGTTGCCGGTTACGTAGCAGAAGATGCCCAGGGCCGAGCCCACCATGACCACCGGCATGATCGCCAGCCCATCGAGCCCATCGGTGAGGTTGACGGCGTTGCTGGTGCCCACGATGACCACGTAGGTCAGCAGCATGAAGCCCCAGACGCCCAGGGGGTAGCTGACCGTCTTGAAGAAGGGCACGATGAGGTCGGCCTTGGGCGGCAGGTCGTTGGAAAAGCCTGAACTGACCCAGCGGAAGAAGAGCTCCAGCACGCGCAGGTTGTTGGTCTCGGACACGCTGAAGGCCAGGTAGATGGCCGCGATCACGCCGATGACCGACTGCCAGAAGTACTTCTCGCGCGAGGGCATGCCCTCGGGGTCCTTGAGCACGACCTTGCGCCAGTCATCGACCCAGCCGATGGCGCCGAAACCCAGCGTGACGATCATGACGATCCACACGAAACGGTTGGCCCAGTCGAACCACAGCAGGGTGGACAGGCCGATCGACAGCAGGATCAGCGCGCCGCCCATCGTGGGCGTGCCCCGCTTGGCCAGATGCTCCTGCACACCGTACTCGCGGATGGGCTGACCGATCTTGAGTTCGGTGAGCTTGCGGATCACGATGGGGCCCAGGATCAGACCGATGAGCATCGCCGTCATGGCCGCCATCACCGAGCGGAACGTGAGGTACTGGAAGACGCGCAGGAAGCCCCACTCGGGGTGGAGGGCCTGCAGCCACTCGGCCAGACTAATCAGCATGGGCACCTCCGGTGAGGGCGGTGACGACGGTATCCATCTTCATGAAACGGGATCCTTTGACGAGCGCCGAAGCCACGACGGGCAGGCGGTCGGGGGCGTTCTGCAGGGCCGCGACGATGTCAGCAGCCGATTCGAAGGCGCAGGCTGAAGGGCCGTACGCCGTGGCGGTGTGACGGCACAGGGCACCCGCCGTCCAGACATGTTCGATGCCACGGGCCCGCGCGTGATGACCGACCTCCTCGTGAAAGGCCGGACCTTGCGAGCCGACTTCGCCCATGTCGCCCAACACCAGCCAACGCGGGCCGGGCAGATCGGCCAGCATGTCGATGGCGGCGCGCACCGAGTCGGGGTTGGCGTTGTAGCTGTCGTCGATCAGGGTGACCGTCCGACCGCCCAGGGTGGCAGACATCAGCGCCGAGCGGCCCTTGACGGGCACGAAGGTCTCGAGGCCGCGCACCACGGCCGCCAGGGAGGCCCCTGCGCCCAGGGCCGCCGCCGCCGAGGCCAAGGCGTTGCGCACGTTGTGCTGGCCGGCCATGTACAGCGAGATCTCGGCACGACCAGCGGGCGTGCACACGGCCAGACGCCAGTGCGGACGCGACTCGTCGCCCCCGGCTTCGACCCACACGGCCGTGCAGGTCACGGCGGCGGCCTCGGCCCGATCGCTCACGGCGAAATCCAGCACCCGGCGACCTTCGGCCAGTTCGCGCCAGATGGAGGTGTGTTCGACATCATCGGCCGGAAAGACGGCCACGCCCGTGCGCGGCAGGCTGGCCAGCACGCTGCCGTTCTCACGGGCCACGGCCTCGACGGTGTGCATGAACTCCTGGTGCTCGCGCTGCGCGTTGTTGACCAGAGCGACGGTGGGCGCAGCCAGCCCGGCGAGCAGTTCGATCTCGCCCGGGTGGTTCATGCCGAGTTCGACCACGGCGCAGCGGTGCTGCCCTTCGCGCAGACGCAGCAGGGTCAGCGGCACACCGATGTCGTTGTTGAAGTTGCCCTGTGTGGACAAAGCCGCCTGCGGCTCGCCGCATTGTTCGTCCATCCAGGCACGCAGGATGCTGGCCACCATCTGGGTGACCGTGGTCTTGCCGTTGCTGCCGGTGATGGCCACCAGCGGGATGTCGAAGCGGGCCCGCCAGCCCGCGGCCAGCCGGCCCAGCGCCGCTCGGGTGTCGCTCACCTCCAGCCCCGGCAACCCCGAGGCCGCCACGCCTTGCTGTGCCAGCACGGCAGCGGCGCCAGCCGCGGCAGCCTGCGGCAGAAAGTCGTGCGCATCGAATCGCTCGCCGCGCAATGCAACGAACAGGTCGCCCGCCTGCAGCGTGCGTGTGTCGGTGTGCACACGCGCCAGCGGCGTGGCCGGATCACCGACCAGGGTGGCACCGGGCAGGAGTCGGGCCGCCAGGCCCAGGGTCATCAGGGTCGGGGTCGCGGTCATGCGCACCCCCGGGCTTGCAGCGCCTTCATGGCTTCATCCACATCGGAAAACGGGGTCTTGACACCGGCCACCTCCTGGGTGGCCTCGTGTCCCTTGCCGGCGATCAGCACGACATCGCGAGGGTCGGCCCGGTGCAGGGCGTGGGTCAGCGCATCGTGCCGGTTCTCGATCACGGCCACGCCGTCGCGACGCGACATGCCGGTGAGGATCTGCGACAGGATGTAAGCCGCCGGCTCCTGGCGCGGGTTGTCGCTGGTCAGCACCACCTCGTCGGCGCGTTGCTCGGCCACGGCCCCCATCAAGGGGCGCTTGATCGGGTCGCGGTTGCCGCCGCAGCCGAACACGCACCACAGCCGGCCCCCACGGGCGTCGGTGATCGGGCGCAGGGCCTGCAGGGCCTTGTCCAGGGCATCGGGGGTGTGAGCGTAGTCGACCACGGCCAGGGGCAAGGCCAGGGCGTCGGCGCCCGCCACACGCACCTGCTGCATGCGGCCCGGCACGGCGGTCAGGCCCGAGCAGGCCCGGGCCGCATCGCTCAATGCATGACCCAGGGCACGCAGCCCGCCGATCACGCACAGCAGATTGGACACATTGAAATCGCCGATCAGAGGCGCCCGCACCTCGATGGCATCGACCTGGGCCTGGGTCAGTGGGTCGTGTTCGCTGATGCGCACCCACAGGCCGTCGGCCTCGACCCGCGACTCGGGCGCACGCAGGCGGGCCGGGCGCTGCAGGGCATAGGTCCACAGGGCCAGGGCACGGCGGGTGCACAGGCCGACAAGGTCTTCGCCCTTGTCGTCGTCGAGGTTGACGACCGCGGCACGCAAGCCCGGCCAATCGAACAGCGCCCGCTTGGCGGCCCAGTAGGCGGCCATGCTGCCGTGGTAGTCGAGGTGATCCTGCGTGAAGTTGGTGAACTGGGCCACCGCGATGCGCGTGGCGTCCAGGCGCCGCTCTTCGATGCCGATGGACGAGGCCTCGATGGCCGCGGCCACCAGCTTGTGGTCGGCAAACCGACGGAAGGTCGCGTGCAGGGTGACGGGGTCGGGTGTGGTCAGGCCGGTGGGTTCGAAATCGCCGCCACCTGGCTGACCCACACCCAGCGTGCCGATGACGCCGCAGGGGCGCGACAGTGCCGACAGGGCCTGCGCCGTCCACCACGAGGTCGATGTCTTGCCGTTGGTGCCGGTGACGGCAATGACGTCCAGATGTTCGCTGGGACGACCATGGAACGCGTGGGCGATGTCGGCCAGAACGGCCTTGAGGCCGCGGACGGCAGCGATGCGTTCGTCGGTGAAGGCAAAGGCATCGACGCCCTCGGCCTCGACCAGCACGGCACGGGCGCCCGCCTGCAGGGCCTGGTCCGCGAAGGCCCGGCCATCGCGGGCCGCCCCCGGCCACGCGATGAAGGCCACCGCCTCACCGCGCGCGACACGCGGCGCCACGTCGCGGCTGTCGACCGTGAGCTGGCCAACGCCATGGCCCGCCAGCCAGGCAAGCGTGTCAGGCACGGTGTGCAGCGTGTGCGGTGCGGCCATCAGAAGCTCTCCTCCACGGCCTGCATGGCGGTGATGCGCGGCTGTACGTCGAGATCGGGCATCACGCCCAGACGGTTGAGCGTGTACTGCACCACCTGGCTGAACACCGGCGCGGCCACGGCACCGCCGTAGTACACGCCGTTGCTGGGCTCGTCGACCATCACGGCCACGACGATGCGAGGCTGGCTGATGGGCGCGATGCCCACGAACCACGATCGGTACTTGTTGCCCGCGTAGCCCTTGCCCTCCTGTTTGTGGGCGGTACCGGTCTTGCCCCCCACGCTGTAGCCCACCGTCTGGGCCAAGGGCGCGGTGCCCCCTTCCTGGCAGGCCAGCGCGAGCATCTCGCGCACGTCGCGCGCCACCTGCGGTGAAAACACGCGGGTGCCCGTGACGGGCACCACTGCAGCCCCAGGGGCCGCGAAGGCCTGCGACAGGCCCGGCTTGAACGCCAGCGGCTCCGGCCGCGCATCGGGCGACTCACTCGGAGCCTCGCGCTTGATCAGCGTGACGGGCACGATCTCGCCATCACGGGCGAACACGGTGTAGGCCCGCGCCAGCTGCAGCAAGCTGGCCGACAGGCCGTAGCCGTAGGACATCGTGGCCTGCTCGATGCGCCGCCAGCTCTTGTGCGGACGCAGACGGCCGGTCACGGCGCCGGGGAAGCCGATCTGCGGCTTCTGGCCCATGCCCACGGCCGAGAAGACTTCCCACATCTCGCGCGGCTGCATCTGCATGGCGATCTTCACCGTGCCGACGTTGCTGGACTTCTGGATCACTTCGGACACGGTCAGATCGCCGTGCGGGTGAGCGTCAGAGATGGTGGATCCATCGAGCTGCATGCGCCCCGGGAAGGTGGGGATGATGGTGTCCTTGCGGATGCGGCCGGTCTCCAGGCCCAGCGCCACGATCAGGGGTTTCATGGTCGAGCCCGGCTCGAAGGTGTCCGTCAGGGCGCGATTGCGCAACTGCGCGCCCGTGAGGTTGCGGCGATCGGCGGGCGTGTAGCTGGGGAAGTTGGCCAGTGCCAGCACCTCACCGCTCTGGGCGTCGAGCACGACCACGCTGCCGGCCTTGGCCTTGTGCTGGGCCACGGCATCGCGGATGCGCTGGTAGGCGTTCGTCTGCACCTTGGCGTCGATCGACAGGTTGATTTCCCGGCCGTCGGAGGCGGGCACCATGTCGCCCACGTCTTCGACGACCCGGCCCAGGCGGTCCTTGATGACACGGCGCTGGCCATCCCGGCCAGACAGCTCCTTGTCGTAGGCCAGCTCGATGCCTTCCTGGCCCTGGTCCTCGACATTGGTGAAGCCCACGATGTGCGCCGCGGCCTCGCCCTCGGGGTACTGCCGGCGCGATTCCTTGAGCTGATGCAGCCCCTTGACGCCCAGGGCTGCGATCTTGGCCGAGACCTCGTCGTCCACCTGACGGCGCAGCCACACGAAGTTGGGGTTGTCGCCCAGGCGCTTGCGCAGCTCTTGCGGCGTCATCTTGAGCAACTTGGCCAGTTCGCGGCGCTGGGCGGGCGTGGCGTCGAAGTCCTTGGGGATGGCCCAGATGGACTGCGCCGGCACGCTCGAGGCCAGCAGCTCGCCGTTGCGATCGAGGATGCGCCCGCGGTTGGCCGCCAGTTCGATGCGGCGCTCGTAGCGGTTGGCGCCCTGCTGCAGGTAGAAATCGTTGTGGATGATCTGGATCCACGCTGCGCGCCCGATCAGCACGGCAAAGCCCAGCCCGATGGCGCCGGTGAGGAACTTGATGCGCCATGGCGGTGTGCGCGAGGCCAGCAGCGGGCTGGTCGCGTATCGCACCGCGGGCATGGGCGCGGCCGTTTGCTTGCGCGAACCGCGCAGGCGCCGCCACAGGGCTGCCCAGCGGCTCATGGCTGCCCCTCCTGCAATACCGGCGCAACCGAGGCGGCCGCGCGGGCGGGCACCACCGGCCGCGACGTGGCCGCGTCCATCACCACACCGGCCTGCGGGCCGTTGACGTAGTGCGTGACCGCCGGGTTGGCCGTGAACATCTGCAGCTTGTGGCGCACCATGTCCTCGACCACCAGGGGCGTGGCCGCGGTTCGGCGGTCGACCTTGAGGCGGTCGAAATCGACATCGAGTTCGCGTTCCTGCGCCTGGGCGCGCTCGAGCTGCACGAACAGGCTGCGCGCCTCGTTGCTGGAGCGCACGAGCCAGATGGCGCTGAGCACCACGACCACGGCCAGGGCGATGTTCAGGCGCGTGCTCATGCGCGACGCCCTCCCTTGCGTGGCGCACGCTCGGCCACCGGTGCAGCCAGCTGGACCGACCAGGGCACCTCGGTGCGCTCGGCCACCCGCAGCACCGCAGAGCGGGAGCGCGGGTTGGCCGCGATCTCGGCCTCGGAGGGTTTGATGCGCTCGATGGCCCGCAGCAGCAGGGGCCGGGGCTGGGCGAACGGCACGCGGCGGTCGACCTCGTCACGGCTGTGGCGCGTGATGAAGGTCTTGACGATGCGGTCTTCCAGCGAGTGGAAGCTGATCACCGACAGCCGACCGCCCGGGGCCAGCATCTTCAGGGCTGCTTCCAGAGCAGCCTGGAGTTCGTCGAGCTCACGGTTGACGTGAATCCGAAGAGCCTGGAAGGTGCGTGTGGCAGGGTCCTGCCCGGCCTCGCGGGTCTTGACCGAACGAGCCACGAGGTCGGACAGCTCGCCCGTGGTCCGCAGAGGGTGTCCGGATTCGCGGCGAGCCACAACCGCCTTTGCAATCGCGCGAGCAAACCGTTCTTCGCCATAGGTCTGGATCACATGGGTGAGTTCATCGACCGAGGCGTGGGCCAGGAAATCGGCCGCACTCTCGCCCTGGGTGGTGTCCATGCGCATGTCCAGCGGCGCATCGAACCGGAAGCTGAAGCCCCGCTCGGGGTTGTCGATCTGCGGCGACGACACGCCGATGTCCATCAGCAGGCCGTCGACGTGGGACACCCCCAGCCCGGCCAGCACCTCGCCCCACGACGAGAAGGGCGCATGGACGATCTGGAACCGCGGATCGGTGATGGCCTGAGGGCCCTGTGTGGCGTGTGCGATGGCCTCGGGGTCGCGATCGAGCGCGATCAGCCGGGCGCCCGGAGGCAGCTTCGACAGCAGCAGGCGCGAATGCCCACCGCGACCGAAGGTGGCGTCGACATAGATGCCCTGGGCGCGCGGACCCGCCGCCGGGCTCCACAAGGCCTCCACGGCCTCGTGCAGCAAGACGGTGGTGTGCTGCCAAGGTGTAGCCCCGCCTTGCATGGCGCCTAGAAGGTGAAGTCCTGGAGCGCCTCGGGCATGGGCTGGGCCATGACCTGGGCTTCGTGGGCTGCGTAACGCTCGGCGTCCCAGAGCTCGAAGTGGCTGCCCATGCCCAGCAGCATCACCTCCTTGCCCAGGCCGGCAGCGGCACGCAGTTCGGGCGCGACCAGCACGCGCGAGGCGCTGTCGATGGCCACATCCTGGGCATTGCCCATGAAGATGCGCTTCCAGCCGGCCGCCGACATCGGGAGCGCGGCCACCTTGTCGCGGAAGGATTCCCACGCCGGGCGCGGGAACACCATCAGGCAGCCGTCAGGGTGCTTGGTGATGGTCAGCTGCCCTTCGCAGAGGGCGTCCAGCGCGTCGCGATGGCGCGCCGGGACGGCCATCCGCCCCTTCGCGTCCAGCGTCAACGCCGAAGCCCCTTGAAAGACAAGACTCACACAAAACCCCACAAAAGTGCACTTTCCGACACTGTAATCGATCACCACCCCCGAAACAAGGGGACCGCACAAAAAAATCCTGAATGAAATCAAAGACTTACATGTGCATTCGAAGGCCGCAAGGCGCAAAAAATCCCTTGCAAAAGAAGCACTTGGCCAGGGGTATGCAAGTGAATGTTGAGGATCCGCCCCCCGACCGGGGGGCGGTCCTTGCGCATGGCGGCATGGCCCGAAGGCTCAGCGCGGCTGGGCGTCCCGCCAGGCGGTGGGCGACTGCCCGGTCCAGCGACGGAAGGCCCGCGTGAAGGCACTGACCTCGGCAAAGCCCAGCAGGTAGGCCACGTCGCTGATCGAGTGGCGCGGATCCCGCAGGTAGTCCAGGGCCAGGCCCTGCCGGGTGTCATTGAGCACCTCGCGGAACGACGTGCCTTCGTCGGCCAGCTTGCGCTGGAGCGTGCGCGACGACAGCGACAGGGCCTGGGCCAGGTCGTCCTGAGACGGGTCACCGGCCGGCAGGCGTTCGCGCAGGTGCTGCTTGAGACGCGCGATCAGGTGGCCGTCACCCAGGCCACTGAGGTAGCGACCCAGCACCTGTTCGTTCCAGCGGGCCAGCTCCGGATTGGCATGCGCCAGCGGGCGGTCGAGCGTGGCGTCATCGAACACCACGGCATTGTCCGCGGCCTCATACACCGGCACGATGCGCAGGGCCTTTTCATACGCAGCGTGGTCGGCCGGGCGCTGCCGTTGCAGACGCACCTCCAGCGGCCGAAAGCCCGGCCCCCACAACCAGCCCGCGCCGCGCAGGATGGACAGCATGAAGGCGTCGATCACGCACCACACCACCGGCTGCCATTCGGGCGACACGGCTGGCACGGCCGTGAGCAGGCGCAGGCTGGCGCCGCCAGGCGTGGGCTCGAAGCGCAGCTCGCCAGCGTCGCTGACCACACGGTAGTAGCGTGCGGCGCGCTCGTACACCTCCCTCAGCGTGGCCGAGGCCATCAGCGCGTAACCCAGGGCGTGGTAGGTGCCCGGACCGATCTGCCGCCCGACCCGCAGACCCAGCAACGGGTCGCCCGTGGCCTCGAGGGCCAGACGCCAGAAGAGCAGGCTGCCGTGGGCGGGAAAACGCGCCTGCGGGTCGGCCAGCAGGGACAGATCGAGCCCGGCGCGGGACATCAAGGCCGCTCCGTCGTGGCCGGCTGCATCCACGGCGCGCTTGACGGCGCACACCCAGCTGGACAGCGACGTGGCCCGCAAGGTGGGAACAGGAACAGGGTCGGACGACAACGACATCGGCAGCCTGGGGGCCTTGGGTCAAACACGATGGCGCCTTGGGACAAGACGCCGGCATCGGAGCTCCGGATGATACCGATCAAGATCTCCCGCCCTTTGACCGGGGCCTTCCAACCGTTTGACCCATGACGACACGTTCGACCTCTGCCCCTCAGGGCCGCAGCCGCAGCGGCCAGAACGCGCCCGCCGTGCAGCGCATCCGCGCCGCCATCCAGGCCAGCGAAGAGCGCACGCGCAAGCGCCACGGCTGGCTGGCGTACCAGGACGCCATCGGCTTCGTGCTGCAAGTGGGGGCCGTGGCCAGCATGGTCGCGTGTGCCTGGGCCTACATCGACGGCAGCCTGCCCGCGTGGCTGACAGTGCTGCTGGTGGCCCTGCTGGCGTCGATCACGCACGAGATGGAGCACGACCTGATCCATCACCTGTACTTCAAGGGTCGACCTGCGGTGCAGAACTTCCTGCTGCTCATCGGCTGGCTGGCCCGCCCGTCGACCATCAACCCCTGGAAACGCCGCAACCTGCACTTTCACCACCACAAGCGCTCGGGGTCAGCGTCCGATCTGGAAGAGCGCGGCATCACCAACGGCGAGCGATGGGGTCTGCGCCGCCTGCTGATGCTGCTTGATGGCCGACTGGCCCTGGTGCTGCGCCCTATCACCCTGCGCCAGATGCTGAGTGCCTACGTCAAGGAAGTCGACAAGCCCAAGTCCAAGGCCGAATGGCTCAAGGGCATGCGCCGCGAAGCCGGCAGCTACTGGCCGCTGGGCACCCTGTTCTGGACGGCCTGGCACGCATGGCTGGCCTGGCACGGCGCCAATGCGGTGGCGGGGTGGCTGGGCCACACGATCGACTGGCCGGCCGCCGTCGCGCCGGCCATGGAGGTGCTCGACATCGTGGCCGTGTGCCTGCTGATCCCCAACATCATCCGCAGCTTCTGCCTGCACTTCATCAGCTCGAGCGTGCACTACTACGGCGACATCGATTCGAACAACATCGTGCAGCAGACCATGGTGCTCAACCACCCGCTGTTCTGGCCGTTCCAGCTGTTCTGCTTCAACTTTGGCGCCACCCACGCCGTCCACCACTTCGTCGTGGGGCAGCCCTTCTACCTGCGGCAGATGATCGCCCGCGAGGCCCACGCGGTCATGCAGGCTGAAGGGGTCCGCTTCAACGACCTGGACGCGTTCCGCCGCAACAACCGCTGGCATGACGACAGCGGTCGCGACGTCGACGCACCGGATGGCTTGTCCAAGGCCGCCTGAACGCACAGCCACCGGCCAGGCGCCTGGATCCACCTGAACCGAGGGGGCCTTCCCCCCTCTCTGCGGGGATGCTGCAACGCAGCACGGTCCGTACACTCGGTGCGAAATCGCCATACGCACCCAGAAGTTCAGGATCCCCATGCGCCCCGTGTTCGCCATCGCCCCTCTCGCCCTGCTGTTGCTGGCCATCGCGCCCACACCGGCCACGCTGCCGGGACTCGACCTGTCCTGGCTGACCGCCCTGATGGACTGGATGGGCGCCGGTCTGGGTGCCACCGCCCGCTGAACGGCCTTCACAGCGGGCCCGTCGTCGCGCTACACTGCAACCTGCTCCGGGGTGTGCCCCACACGCAGGTCGTGTGCTGGCGCTGAGATGGAATCACCAAACCCGTTGAACTTGATCCGGTTCATACCGGCGAAAGAAGAGCCGTCCTGTCGAGGCCCGTGGAGGCGTCCGAGTCAGTGCAGCCCTTCGAGCGTGCTGCGCTGCGCACACGTCTGAAGGCCTGTTCTCTCGTTCCCCTGCGACGCCCCTGTCGGGCCCCTCCGGAGCACGTGTCACCCACCTGCCCGGAGACTGCCCATGAACGCCCCTGATCCCGTCGTCGCCCTCGACAGCCTGCGCGACCTGACCCGCCTCACCCGCGAACCCTTGCCCGCTTCGCGCAAGGTCTATGTGGAAGGCAGCCACCCGGGTGTGCGCGTGCCGATGCGCGAGGTGGCGCTGACCAACGGCGAGACCGTCACGCTGTACGACTGCTCGGGCCCCTACACCGACCCGCAGGTCGACATCGACGTGACCCGCGGCCTGCCACCGGTGCGCGAAGCGGCCGTGGTGGCCCGTGGCGACACCGAGTTGTACGAAGGCCGCTCGATCCAGGCCCTCGACGACGGGCTCAAGGAGGGCGAACGGCACGACGAGCGCATGGCCGCCCTGCGCGAAGCCACGCGTGGCCTGCAACGCCAGCCCCGGCGGGCGCGGGCCGGCCACAACGTGACCCAGATGCACTATGCCCGGCGCGGCATCATCACACCCGAAATGGAGTTCGTCGCCTTGCGCGAGAACCAGCGCCGGCTGGATCTGGCCGACGACTGGCGCAGCCGCTACGGCAGCGATGCCGAGCGCGAGGCCCGCCTGCGCGGCCAGCCCATGGGCGCGAGCATCCCGCGCGAGATCACGCCCGAGTTCGTGCGCGACGAGGTGGCTCGCGGTCGGGCCATCATCCCGGCCAACATCAACCACACCGAACTCGAGCCGATGGCCATCGGCCGCAACTTTCTGGTCAAGATCAACGCCAACATCGGCAATTCGGCGGTGACCTCGTCGATCGAGGAAGAGGTGGAAAAGCTGGTGTGGTCGATCCGCTGGGGCGGCGACACCGTGATGGACCTGTCCACCGGCAAGCACATCCACACCACGCGCGACTGGATCGTCCGCAACAGCCCGGTGCCCATCGGCACCGTGCCCATCTACCAGGCCCTGGAAAAGGTGGGCGGGGTGGCCGAAGACCTGACCTGGGCCCTGTTCCGCGACACGCTGATCGAACAGGCCGAACAGGGGGTGGACTACTTCACCATCCACGCCGGCGTGCGCCTGCCGTTCATCCCGATGACCGCGCGGCGTCGCACCGGCATCGTGTCACGGGGCGGCTCGATCCTGGCCAAGTGGTGCATCGCCCACCATCGCGAAAACTTCCTGTACGAGCACTTCGAAGAGATCTGCGAAATCATGAAGGCGTATGACGTGAGCTTCTCGCTGGGCGACGGCCTGCGCCCGGGCTCGCTGAGCGATGCCAACGACGAGGCCCAGTTCGCCGAACTGCGCACCCTGGGCGAGCTCACGCAGATCGCCTGGAAGCACGATGTGCAGACCATGATCGAAGGCCCGGGGCACGTGCCCATGCACCTGATCCAGGCCAACATGGACGAACAGCTCAAGCACTGCCACGAGGCCCCGTTCTACACCCTGGGCCCGCTGACCATCGACATTGCCCCCGGCTACGACCACATCGCTTCGGCCATCGGCGCGGCCATGATCGGCTGGATGGGCACGGCCATGCTGTGCTACGTGACGCCCAAGGAGCACCTGGGCCTGCCCAACCGCGATGACGTCAAGCAGGGCCTGATTGCCTACAAGATCGCCGCCCACGCGGCCGACATCGCCAAAGGCCACCCCGGCGCCCGCGCGCGTGACGACGCGCTGTCGCAGGCCCGCTTCGATTTCCGTTGGCAGGACCAGTTCAACCTGGGCCTGGACCCCGAAACGGCCCGCGACTTCCACGATGAGACCCTGCCCAAGGACGCCGCCAAGGTGGCGCACTTCTGCTCGATGTGCGGCCCCAAGTTCTGTTCGATGAAGATCACGCAGGAGGTGCGGGAGTTCGCCGAGAAGGGCATGGAGGCCAAGTCGGCCGAATTCAGGCAGGTGGGTGGCGAGCTCTACATCCCCATCCAGCCGGCATCGACCTGAGGAGGCGTCCATGACGCACGCCCGACGCATCGGGATTGCCGGGGCAGGCCTGTTGGGTCGCCTGGCCGCCTGGCACCTCGCCCACGCAGGGCACGAGGTGCATGTGTTCGACCCGGCCCCCGGCCCGCAACCCGCCCACGACGGCCATGGCGCCGCCGGCTTCACGGCAGCCGGCATGCTCAGCCCGCTGGCCGAGCGCGAAACGGCCGAGGCCGACCTGGCCGACTGGGGTTGGGCTTCGTTGTCGCACTGGGCCCGCATCACGCAGGCCCTGGCGACGCGGTGCCCCCGGCCGCCCCAGTTCACCCGCGCCGGCAGCCTGATGGTGGCCCACGGCCCCGACCTGGGTGCGGCGCGCCGGGTGCTGCAGCGCCTGCACGCCCCCGGGGAGCCCACCACCAGCCGACCCGGCAGCCCGCAGCCCGAGTCCCTGGACCGGGAGGCCTTGCACGCGCTGGAGCCCGCCCTGCAGGCCGGGGCTGGCGCGCTGCATGCCTGGCTGCTGCCGGGTGAAGGGCACATCGACACCGTGCGCACCTTGCAGTGCCTGCACGACGACGCCCCGGGCGTGCGCTGGCACTGGGCCCAGGCCGTGAGCGCCATCGCCCCGGGTCGGCTCAGCGTGCAGGCCCCTGGAGGCCCCAGGGCCCTGTCCTTCGACACGGTCATCGACGTGCGCGGCGTGGGCGCGCGCCCGGCCTGCGCCGTGCGGGGCGTGCGGGGCGAGGTGATCTGGCTGCACGCCCCCGGCCTGGGGCTGCAGCGGCCGGTGCGCCTGCTGCACCCTCGTCACCGCGTCTACATCGTGCCCCGGCCCGATGATGTGGTGCTGGTGGGCGCCAGCGAAATCGAAAGCGAGGACCGCTCGCCGGTGTCGCTGCGCAGTGCCGTCGAGCTGATGGCCGCGGCGCACAGCATCCTGCCCGGCCTGGCCGAGGCGCGCATCGTGCGCATGGATGTCAACCTGCGCCCGGCCCTGCCCGACCACCGGCCCGAGTGCGTCGTGCGCCCGGGCCACATCCGCCTCAACGGTCTGTACCGCCACGGCTGGCTGCTTGGCCCCGCCTTGCTCGAACAGGCCTTGCAGGACGCCGGCCTGGAACCGCTGACGCCGCCCGCCCCTTCGACCTCTCGACGACTGTGCGCATGACTCCGAACCCCATCACCATCCAGACGTCCGACGGCCCACTGACCCTGCCGGGTGGCAGCACCGTGTCCGACGCGCTGACCCGATTGATCGATGATGACGCCCGCCGCGCCCAGGTGGCCACCGCGGTGAACGGCGAATTCGTGGCCCGGGGCGAGCGCCCCTGGCGTGTGCTGCACCACGGCGACACCCTGCTGTGCTTTGGCGCCATCACCGGAGGCTGACATGTCGTGTGCACCCACCCCCTGGCACATCGGCCGCACGCCGCTGCACAGCCGCTTCCTGCTGGGCACGGCCCAGTACCCCTCGCCTGCGGTGCTGCAGGCGGCCATCGAAGCCTCAGGCACCCAGGTGCTCACCCTGGGGCTGCGCCGCACGCTGGCCCTGCCCGGCGGCAGCGACAACGGCTTCGTGGCCATCATCCGCGACGCGGCTCGACAGCAGGGCGCCCACCTGCTGCCCAACACCGCAGGCTGCCGCAGTGCGCGCGAGGCCATCACCCTGGCCCACATGGCGCGCGAGCTCTTCGACACCCCCTGGATCAAGCTGGAGGTGGTGGGCGACGAGCAGACCCTGCAGCCCGACCCAGTCGAGCTGGTGACCGCCGCGCGCGAACTGGTGCGCGAGGGCTTTGTGGTGCTGCCCTACTGCACCGACGACCTCGTGACCTGCCTGCGCCTGGTCGATGCCGGTTGCGAGGTGGTGATGCCCTGGGCCGCCCCGATCGGCTCGGGACTCGGGCTGCTAAACCCCTGGGCGCTGCGCACGCTGCGGGCCCGGCTGCCCCACACCACGCTCATCGTCGACGCGGGCCTGGGCGCGCCCTCACAGGCCGCCCAGGCCATGGAACTGGGCATGGATGCGGTGCTGCTCAATTCGGCCGTGTCGCAAGCGGGAGACCCGGTGCGCATGGCCCGGGCCTTCCGGCAAGCCATCGAAGGCGGTCGCGCCGGCTTCGAGGCCGGGTTGATGCCCGTCAGCGACGTGGCCGTGGCCACGACCCCGGTGGGCGGTCAGCCCTTCGTGCTGCCATGAGCGCCGCCCGCCCCCCCGTCATCTGGAGCGTGGCCGGCGTCGACACGGCCGGTGGTGCCGGCCTGAGCGCCGACCAGCGGGCGGCCGACGCCCTGGGCGTGCACCTGTGTCCGGTCGTGGCCTGCCTGACCGCACAGCATTCGCTGGGCGTGGTGGCTGTGTCGCCGGTCGATGCCGACTGGATCGACCGGCAGTGCGACGCCCTGGCCCACGACCTGCCCCCGACCGTGATCAAGACCGGCCTGCTGGGCAGCGTGGCCGCCATCGACACCGTGGCGCGCTGGGTGGATCGCCTTCGCGAAGGCCGCCGCGACGGCCTGCCGGCCCTGGTGATCGACCCGGTGCTGGGCGCCAGCGCGGGCGGCGCGGCCTTCAGCGACGAAGCCATCGTGCAGGCCTACCGCACCCGGCTGCTGCCCCGCGCCACGGTGATCACCCCGAACCGCCACGAGGCGGCCCGCCTGCTGGGAGAGGACGCCGGCGCCGTGCACCGCCACGCCGTTCCCGCCCTGGCAACGGCCTTGCAGGCCCTGGGGCCGGGCACCGTGCTGATCACCGGCGGAGACGCTCGCGACACGCCGCTGGAACACAGCCACAGCCAGGACTGGCTGCTCAGCCCGCAAGCGCGGGGCTGGCTGGTGGCGCCCCGGGTGGACACGGTCGATCACCACGGCACGGGCTGCACGCTGGCCAGTGCCCTGGCGGCCGCGCTGGCCATGGGCCATGGGCCCGCCGACGCCGTCGTGCTGGGGCGCATG
>Ga0255180_1000276_pt1 | contig 19729 bp, 19 predicted proteins | sample Atl_Colum_RepB_8_FD_189933 | JGI IMG/M metagenome (GOLD analysis project Ga0255180, IMG submission 189933) | Freshwater microbial communities from Altamaha River, Georgia, United States - Atl_Colum_RepB_8d | ecosystem: Environmental > Aquatic > Freshwater > River | place: USA: Georgia... | reverse complement strand
CGCCAATGAGCTTGTATTAACAGGCGATCAATTCGCTCGCAATGGGGACCACTTAGCCGCGCAGGCACAATACAAAGCCGCTTTCGAAATTGATTCAAAAAATTCGCACATACCCCTCAAAATTGCCAAAAGCTTGTGGGAATTAAACCAGGGAAGAGAAGCTCTGCAATGGATTGATACGGCTATTAAAACCGATAGAAAAAATGTTTCGGCGTATACTTTAAAAGCGGATTATTTATCACAGAAATTTAATTTTGCTGAGTCAACAAAAGCTATTTCTGACGCGAATATGATATCGCCAAACAACTACGAAGTTTTGAAAATGCAAACTATTATCGAGTTCAGAAAAAACAATGTAGCTAATGCCATCAGTTATGGACAGCGCGCTGTTCGATTATATGATGCTGATGTCGAGCTCCTTTCTGTTTTGGCACAATCGTATATTCGAATGTACAATTCAATGCCTTCGCGCACAGTTGAAGAACAAGATCTAAAAAAAGAAACTCTGACAATGGCTCAAAAATATTCTGGACGAAGCGTCGATTTAGAGCCGGGTTGGCCAGAAGCACAAATTACTTATGCTAAATATTTGTATATCGCTTTTGATAATTTGAAGGCGGAAAACTATTTAAAGGAACTGATCAAAAATTTTTCATATACTCTTGAATATCGATTCGGATTGGCTGAATTTTATGAACAAGATGAAAAGTATCGTTCTGCAGCTGAAATTTATAGGCAATTGATAGAGCTTGAGCCAAAAAACAAAAAAGCTAATTTTGGATTGGGTATGTGCTACAAATACATGAACGATTACTCGCAAGCGATGAAGTATTTCTTAGCAGCTGCTGTTATTGATCCAAGTGATGTCGAACCTCTTTATGAAACGGCTCAGCTCCAACTAGAATCTGCCGTAGCAGCAGGAGATAATGCCGAAATTAATTTAGCGCTCAAAAAGCTAAATGCTGTCAGAACGATTAATCCGAATTATCCAAAAATTTCATTTGCAATTGCTAAAGCTCATCTGGAGTTAGGACAATTCCAAGAGGCCGTTGAAATGATCAAGGAAGAAAAAGCCAAAAATCCAAACTTAGCGGAATCCTATATTTTAGCTGCCGAAGTCTATGAACGCAAAGGACAATACAAAGAATGTGCTTCGGAATATTCTAACGCGATTAAAATCAGAACAAACTCGGCGGCTCTTTATGTACGCACGGCCACTTGCTATCGTAAAAGTGATGCCTTAGATATTGCCGATGATATGGTGCAAATGGCCCGACAAAAGGAAAGCGGACTTCCTGAAGTTTACAAAGAACAAGGCTATATTTTGGAAAAAAAGGGACTTATTCGACAGGCCAAAGAATCTTTTAGATTGTATCTAGAGTTATCGCCTAATGCTGTTGACCGCGCCGAAATTGAAAGTAAACTTTAATCCTAAAGGTGAATTTATGGGACTTTCTGATAATTTAAAATCGCTTTCATATCAAGTTGAACAAGGCGCAAAACGCGCGACCCACAGCACGGCGCATATTCTGCTGCGTGCGACAACGGGGTTCTTTTTGGGGTTGGTTCTTGCGCTCATTTTTCAAGAATTATTTCAGTTCGGCATGCTGATGCTGACGTTTTTAACAATTTTATTTTTAGCCGTCATTTTTAAAGTGCTGTCCAAATACAGCTTGATTCAAATTTTAGTTTTTGATGTTATCTGCTTTTTAACGCTGACGTTGCTCAGAATGTACGTTATTATCGCTCCGAATTAATAGATACAAGGATACAATCGTGATTGATTTAAAATTACTCGAAAAAAAATCTGATACTGGTGAAAATTTTCTTGAAGACTATAAAAAAGGTTTACAAAACCGGAACGGCAGCGAACAGAATCTGAAGACTCTTGAGGAAATTTTATTATTGGCCGTCAAGCGCCGTGAAATGATTAGCCAATCTGAAACAGAAAAGGCTCGCCAAAATAAATTAAGCGCCGAAGTTGGTCAGCTGAAACGCGAAGGCAAAGATGCTTCTGAAATTTTAAAAACTGTTGATCAGCTCAAACAACAAGTGAAAGAACTTGAAGCACAAGCTGCGGATGTTGATCAAAAAGTATTGCAGTTATTATTAACGATCCCTAACAAGCCTCATGCTTCTGTTCCGGTTGGAAAATCTGAACATGATAATCAAATCGTAAAAACTGTTGGCGAAGCTAAGAAATTTTCATTTAAAGCGAAAGAACATTTCGAATTAGGTGAAAAACTCAACCTGATTGATTTTGAGCGCGCCGGTAAAACGACCGGTGCCCGCTTTGTGTTTTTAAAAGGGGCGGCCGCACAAATGGAGCGTGCTCTGATTCAGTTTATGATGGATCTTCATTCGAGCAAGCATGGCTATACCGAGATGATTCCACCTTTTATTGTCAATAGCGCCAGCTTACAGGGCACAGGACAGTTTCCAAAATTCAAAGAAGATGTTTTTCATTTGAATAATACAGACTATTTTTTAATTCCTACCGCTGAAGTTCCTGTTACCAATTATTATAATGGCGAAACTTTGAACGAAACAGATTTACCAAAATCATTTTGTGCCTATTCACCGTGTTTCAGATCTGAAGCCGGCAGCTATGGTAAAGACACCAAAGGTCTTATTCGTCAGCACCAGTTCAACAAAGTTGAATTAATGACATTTTGTCACCCAACTGAGTCTTATGCTGTTCACGAACAGTTAACAGCCCACGCGGAACAAGTTTTGTTGGATCTTGAATTGCCGTACAGAAAATCTTTATTGTGTACAGGTGACATGGGATTTGGTTCTGCAAAAACTTACGACCTAGAAGTTTGGTTGCCTGGGCAGAACACCTATCGTGAAATTAGTTCTTGTTCGAATTTCGAAGACTTTCAAGCACGTCGTGCGAACATCCGATTTAAACCTAAAGATGGTGGCAAACCACAGTTTGTTCACACGTTGAATGGCAGTGGTTTGGCTGTTGGCCGAACGCTGGTCGCTATTTTTGAAAACTACCAACGCGAAGACGGCAGTATCGAAATTCCGAAAGCTTTACGTCCTTATATGGGCAATAAAGTGGAAATTCGCTAACATTTAACGCACAATTTCGTAAGCTCTACACAACACCTCAATGACCTGTTGCGGCAAGAGTCTAAACGCTTGATCTGATTTATGAAATTACATAAAACAGTCAACGGAAAGTTGGTAGAGCGGTTGAATACACCAGTCTTGAAAACTGGCAGCCCTTCGCGGGGCTCGAGGGTTCGAATCCCTCACTTTCCGCCATTTAATAAATGGCTTTTCCTAAACCCGCGAAGTTCCTTTTCTTTTTAAAAATTCAAAAACTCTAAAAAATCTTTGTGGGCTAAATAGGGGCTAACACCAATTTTGGTTTTTCCACTGAAGTATCCTCACATGCTTTGTAATTTATAATTTTCGAAGCCTTAACAAGATGTTGTGGTGATAGGTGCGCATAGATCATTGTTGTTTTCAAATCTGCATGCCCAAGTATCGCTTGAAGATCATAGATGTTCCCACCTTTCATCATAAACTGCGAAGCATACGTATGCCTAAGACAATGAAAATTAAACGGTCTTACGGACGCACGAGCAGTGGCTTTTCTGAATTCACGATCTGAATAGTGATCTGGATTTAAAAGTTCACCCTTTGAATTTGTCAGTACTAATTTTAAACTTCTTTGGTCTCTCATTAGGTTTAACAAAAGCTCTTTAACAGTTTCATTCATTGGTACATGTCTAACACTTAAAGTTTTGTTGTGCTCTTGCAGACCATATCTAGTGGCCGTGCGCTTAACCAGAATTTGATTTTTTTCAAAATTAACACAATCCCAGCACAGTCCGAATATTTCGCCGATTCGCATACCCGTATTTAAAGCAATTACTAGTATTGGATAAGAATTTTCAAACTTATTCAAATTAAGTAATGACTTTATTTCCTCGTCAGTAAAATACTTCACTTCATTTTCAGGCTCTTTTAAAAAATCAGTTTTTTTGGTCGGATTAGAGTTAATGATTTCCTCATTGAGTGCAAATTTAAAAACTTGTTTCAACAAAGTAAGCACATTATTAACAGATTTTGGCTTTAAATTGAGTTTAATTAAGTAATTTACAAAATTATCTATATCCTGCCCTTTAATAAACATGATTCTTAAATCGCCAAAGTGTTCTTTAAAATGTTTAGAATAAAAAGTATCGTATTGAAGTACTGTTTTGTAGCCGCGCTTGTTGCGAATTTTTAGATTCATCCAATTATTAAAAACTTGCTCAAAAGTAATTTTTTGATCTTGTTTTGATAAGAATAAATGATTCGATCGCTTTTGATGTTCTGTGGATTGTTTCCATGCAATAGCATCTGTTTTGCGTTTAAATGTTTTGGTGATAACCCTGCCATTCTGCAGAGTTACTTTTTCACGATATGATGTTCCATTTTTTCTTTTAATAATTTCCATGTGTTTTCCTTTTTTTGATGAAAACACTCCTGATAACTTTCCTTTGAATTTCAAAGAACAATAGTTACCTGCAAACCTGCAGATGCGGAATGTTTACACTTAATTATTTTTGTTTCAATTTTATTGATGTTTGACGTGTAGTTCCCTATAGGGGCCCCTAGGGGGAACTACTAGAATTGCCTAATTTTTTACGAATAGCTTAAGTGGTTCGCCAGATTTACCACCTAATTCAAATACTTTACCTTCGTTAATGAGCTCTATTTTAGCATTCTGAATTGTTTGTTTCGAATAACCCGTAAATGAACGGTATTCTAAGCCATCAATCGACGACTGAATTTTCAGCAAAAGTGCTTCTTTGCATGTTAATCCCTTAAACGCTTCAGAGATATTTGATATTTTTGAAGGATTCATATTGAACTTCACCTCACGGCGCGAGGTATATCGAGGTTCAATAGACAAGCTTTTCTGTTCAGACTCGCCTGATAACAGAAGTGCGGTATCAACAGCACCAAAAAATGCTTGTGAGCCCATTATCCCTTTTGTTCCTGTATTTTCGCTTTTGTTTTTATGGTGAACTATCATTATGTGGCAATTGTACTTTCTAGCCATCTGAGCAAGTAACTGCAAAGCCTTGTAAACTTTTGCGTAGTCATTCATGTCTTGCAAATCTGAAAATGCGACATAAGTATCGATTACACAAAAAGCGGGCTTGTAAATTACAATGTCATTTTCAAGCTCTTTGATGTTGTTTTGACCCGTCGACCACTGGCGATCACCAATAAGTAAGTTATCACTTTCAGCTATATTTAAATCCCTTAAATATTTCTTTAGTTCGATCGGTGTTTCTTCTAGTGCCAAATATATTATGGTTTTAACTTCGCTCACTTCATTGCCCAGAAAATTTGATTTATGCATAAGACTTTGAATTAAATGACGTACGAATTGGCTTTTACCTGCTTTGGGGTCGCCAGCTAAAAGCGAAGTACCGCCAAACGTCAGCATATTATCAATTAACCAATGTGTTTCACTTAAGTTATGACCGTATTTCGAATATGGTATTAAATTTCCCATTATAATCCCCCATACAAATCAGATAAAGTTTTGGTTAGACATCCTAGTTCTCCTAAAATAATTCGCATATTTTGGACAATAGGATTATTTGGGCTACAGCTAGCGTCTAGTTCTCGAATATAGAGCCTAGACAAGATTTTAATATCTTGCCTTAGGTTGTTTAAAAGTCTTTCCGCTAGCTCAATTGATTCGTGATTATTCACACACAACCTCAACCTTCTGCTGATTGAGCCACTTCTCAAGATCATTTTTATCGAAGCGAATTGTTGAACCAATTTTAATAAAAGGTATCTTTCGCTTAAAGACCAAATATCTGATTCTGCTTTCTTTTAAGTTGAGTAACTCGCTTGCCTGCTTGAAATTAATTGAATTCATATTTCTCCTATTTAAAAATTTTAGTTTTATATCGATGCGCTTGCCTTATTTTCTTGCTGCTTCATTGTTTTTCATTTAAACCTCCTGATACTAAACATCCTTAACTAGATTGAGCTTGTGGGGTGGACAGGTAATTGGGGCACAGGGTCAATGATTAATGAAATTGGTTCTATAAATTGGAGACACTACTTAGAAGAGTTTGAAATAAACGCAGACTCTAGAATTTGCTTTAAATTATTTAATGAAGTTTTCAACCTTTGGCTGAGCTATTCAGTAATTACTTACCAAAATGATCGCACCTTTCAAAGGCCGCCTTTGGGAATAAGAAAAAAGGAACATAAAAATCAAAACTCTTTTCTGTATGCAGATAAAGAAAAAATTTATTTTTTGATTTTATACCATTTTTTTATTAATCCAAAATCGGCAAGAACAGCCGAGTTCAAAAAATTTATTGATAAACTCATTTCAAAAAAAATTGTTTGTGATGAAAGAATTAACATAGTCCTGCGTGAAACCGCCAGCTTGCTTAGCCCACCGCCATTTACCACAAATGGTAAAAAGGATTTTGATTCTTTAAAAAAGAAAATTAACCGCGCTAGAGGCCTTTTGCTTGATAATGGTTATTGCTCTATAGCTTTAAATCCCTTGTCGGGGGATATTTTACTAATTTCTTCTTACAATAACTTCGACAAAACAGGCAATGTGGTTTCACCTAAAATTGACAAAGCATTTTATAAAAATTTATTTAATGATGAAGTTGAGTGGGAAAGGCAACTACATAACATGCCACCAGGGATAATTTTTTATGATTTTGATTTTAAAGTGAAACTAATTTCAAAAATCGAAAACGAAAATATCGCAACAGACAACTCATCAAAATGTGCCATTCTTAAAATCGGACAAGAAAATCAAAAGATGCCTAACTTTTTAGACCTTTACATGGAAGAACATTTCATAAAGTTCTTTTACAGCGAGATTTTTAATGAAAATAACATTAAAAATATTGACGAAACTCTTGCGAAAAAAATTGTAGAAAATAAATTTAAAATTTAATTTTCTTTAAACAAAGTATTTGGCTCGATGTCGTACATTTCACATAATCGCTTTAAAGTCAGAACTGTAATATTTTTTCCAGACTCAATTTTTTGAAGATGTCGCCATGACGTCCAACCGTGTTCTTCAGTTTCTTCTAGAGTCCATCCCTTTTTGAGACGAATTTCACGTAATTTTAGGCCTAATGCTTTTAAGAACTTTTTATCGCTGGCAGATATATTCATTAAACCAGTTTGAAATTACTTCCGATAATGAGTACGTCCGATAATATGTATTATGGAGGATTGTTTGGATCAAAATCTGCTTCTACTAATAATTTTAGGTATTCTAGTACTTATTCTCTTAATATTAATTTTAAATTACTTTAAAAATAATAATCAGATAAAAATCATTTATTCTTATGATTTAATAGAAGATAAGGGCCTGTTTAAGGATAGAACTAAGGTTACCTTTAAAGCACATTTACTAATAAATAAGGTGCCACATGGCGAACCAATTATTATCGGAACTCATGAGTTTATTGAATCGGATCGGTCAAAACTAGAAACACTGATACAAGGCCAACTTATTCCGCTATTGAAAGAAGCGACGAATCTTACAGACGCAGTTAACAAATTGATGAGTGCGAAAAAATTATTTAAGGGGAATTAGTCCCTTTATCTCGATCAATTCGATTATTTAAAATATTTTTTACACGCTCAATAAGATCGGATCTTCGTTGATTTTGTTCTTCTTCAGTTGGATCACCCGAGGATTTCCACATTTTTAGATATGTACCTAGAAGTTCTAATGAACTCAGTTTATTGTGAAATTGAACGGCTAATCCCTTTTGGTTCGTGCTAATCGATTTTACTGAAGATTTTGCTGAATCAGACCAAAGTCTAATAGGTTTTAACTTGAAACCATTTTGTTCATCATAATCAAGTACATCTGACACATCAAAAAAAGCAATTTTAGAAAGTTCTTTCAAAATATTTTCAGATTTTAAATCTAATTTATTCAGTTTTTTGGTGAGCTCACTATTTATGGCCTCTGAAACTCTAGTTTTCCCTAGTAATTCTGACCCGATTTTATCTGCGTTTTTGGAACTATACCCCGCCCTACGTGCAGCTACAGTGGCATTTTGATCGATTAGATATTCTTGAACGAATAATTTTTGTTTTGGTGTGAGCATATTGGATTATCGTCTACTTTTTTATTTCAGTTATTTTTGCACAGACAAGACTAAGTACTGTTAACTAATTTTACACTAAACCGATATGAGATTGGCAAAGGATACCACAATGAACAAACCATTGATTGATTTAGAAAAATTATTTCATCGAAGTAAAGATCGCATCAGAGATTTGGGCGAAGTTTTTACACCTGATTCATATGTTGAAGAAATGTTAGACTTAGTTGCTAAAGATAAGAGGGGCTTGTGGTCAGATGAGGAAATTTCTTTTTTTGAACCTTGCTCTGGACACGGAAATATCGTCATACCTATTTACAAAAGACGACTTGACGGAATTTATAAAAAGGCAACCGCACAAGGCTTGAGTAAAACTAATGAGGCTGCATTCTATGCTGTTGCTAATGCCCTGAATACTTTGTGGGCTATTGATATTGATCCTAAGAATGTTGAAAATTGTCGTTCCCGTGTACTATCTGTGACTTTGGATTTTCTAAAAACAAAATTAGAAATTAAAAGCGATGCAATTTTATTCTCAAAGAAGCGAGATTTTTTCGCCCATGTTTTATCAGCGATCAAATGGCACATTGATGAAAATGAAACTTTATCCGCATTGAGTAAACCAGAAAACGCCAGAGCCAATGCAAACCTCACAAAATCAGGGGCCAAATGGTTTTCACAAAATGGTCATCAGCCGATAGATTTTGATTTGTCGTGGGTGAATTTTTTCGAGTCTTGTGAAACCTCTAAAACTATTCCCCTTGAATACGAGCGATCAGTTCGCTTTATTGACGCCGTTATCTCTGGAAAACTAAGAGGTTTTGAAGATTTTGAATTTGCCAAAGTTGTTATTGAAAACGCTAAACCACAAGACCCCGCACGCAAGCCAAGCAGGTCTCTATCCGTAGGTGCATAATTGAATGAGTGCTTTAGCAATTAAACCCACTGCCCATGTCGTTGATGTTCTCGGAAACGTGATTGGCCGAGATCAACCTATTTTGCGAATGGAAAAAGCACTAGAAATGGTGGCTCTACTCGGTGAAGAAGTATTCACCGATGAAAATGTGGTTTTCTTTGATCCATTCTGTAAGGCGGGTGAGCTACTACTCGCCTGTGCGTTTCATAGTTGTTGGGCCAAATCAAAGGGTCAGTCCAAGCTTTTAGATGTTGATATGGTAATTAAAGAAATTTACCAATCCAACCGTTATTTTGGACTTGCTCCAGACGAGCGACATCACCGCTTGAGCATTCGTACTTTTTTAGGCAACGAACATTCGCACAATGAAAACTTTAACCACATCATCCGTGACGGTCATTACTTGTCCGAGGATGACGGCACTCTAGATAAAGAAAAATTTGAAAGGGAGTTCAAATCTATGATCGACTATATTAATTCAAAGTCAAAAAATAAAAAGATTATCGCCGTGGGGAACCCCCCCTACCAGGAGTCTGACGGGGGACATGGCGCCAGTGCTACGATGATATATCCATATTTTGCTGAAGCCCTAATTGATAACGACAATGTTTTTGAATTTATTTTAGTCATTCCATCTCGTTGGTTTTCTGGAGGTAAAAATCTTAATCACTTCAGAGAACGAGTAATCAACAGTAAGCAGGTAAAAACGATCCGATATTTTCAGAAGTCAGAGGAAGTATTTCCAACCGTCCAAATCAAAGGCGGCGTTTGTTTTTTTCATTGGTCATCAAATCACGATGGGTTCCCTCTTTTTATTGATGGAAACCAAACTAAAGAATTTGATTTATCGAAACACAATATTATTAGTGATGATCCTGACTCCGATGTAATCGTTTCAAAAGTTATTGCTAAGGCTAACGGTTCGGTAATGGACATCGCTTGGTCTCGTAAACCATTTGGATTAGCAACGAATTATTTTAAAGTTAATAATTCATTAGATAAAAATGATGACGATGCAATTCCTTGCTTGAGCCAAGGCAGAAAATTATTTTATGCAAATAAAAATCACATCACAAAAAATAAAGAAAAGGCCGACTGGTATAAAGTGGCGGTTCCGAAAGCGTACGGAAAAGGAATGAGAAGATGCACAATCCCAGTAGAGCATATTTTTATTATACCTAAAGGACATATTACAACTGAAACTTATAATGTGGTTGGCTGCTTTAAAACAAAAACTGAAGCAGAGCTTTTTCAAGCCTACTTGCAGACTGATTTTGCCCGTTATTTATTGGGCCTTAGAAAACTGACTCAAGATATACCAAAAGATCGCTGGAATTGGGTTCCCTTGGTTGATTTAGATAAAGAGTGGACTGATAAAAAACTTGCCAAACATTTCGATCTTACTGAAAAAGAGCAAGAACACATTAAAAAGAAAGTTCAGGAGTGGTCATAAAGAATGGGAAAACTGCTACTCTATGCCTACACCACCGAAACATATCTAAAAGACGGTTGGATAAAAGTAGGCCACACAAAAGTTGAAATCGGAGAAGAAAGGATTTGGAACCAATTTGGCTCATCAAATCCAGAGCCCCCGATTTATCAAATCATTGGTGAGCTTCCCGATGGAGTGCTGGATCATAGCATTCATAAACAACTTAAAAGAAACGGATGCAAGCCTATTGAAGGTGGCCCTGGCAAAGAATGGTTTAAAGCTAAAAATACTGACAATCCCTTTAAAGATGTCCGCCAAGCATATTATGAAATAGTATATAATTGTTCCCGCACCGAACACTACAAGCTACGCAAAGAACAGGCGGGTGCAGTTGAAAAAGCAAGCAAATGGTTCAATAAAGAATACCCTCAAGAAGTCATTGATTCTGCTACTCATCCCGATCGTTTTTTGATCAATGCCAAAATGAGATTTGGTAAGTGTTTTACCAGTATTCACTTAGCAAAAAAAATCTATGCCCGTACCACTTTGATCGTAACCTACAAACCAGATGTAATCGGTGAATGGATTGATACCGTTAACGAGCAAGTAGATTTTAAAGAATGGACTGGTATAAGGGCAAAAGCAAAACCCGACCGTCCCGCAGATCCATGCTTAAGTGAGACTGGCGAATTTCCCAGATCAAGTGGACCGATTGTTTTATGTGTTTCCTTTCAAGACTTATCTATTGGTGAAAATGGAGAAATTAAACCCCGCCTTCAACAAATACCAGAAATTGAGTGGGACTTAATTATTTTTGACGAGGTTCACTATGGCAATACCGAGCGAGCCAACAATATTTTAGGAAAATTGAAAATTTCTAAACGACTATATTTGTCAGGCACGCCTTTTCGACTGATTGAGCAAGATGATTTCTCGGCTCAACAAGTTTATACCTACAGTTATCTTGACGAACAGAAAAATAAAAAAGAAGAAATTGACTCTGATCCACAAGAACTAACTGACAAAGTATATAGATTGATGCCTGATCTTAACATTTCGGCAATTGAAATTACTGATGAGGACATCGCTCAACAAAAGGCTACTTTTGAAACGGATGATATTGATTTTTCATTAAATCGTCTTTTTGAACCTCAGCGAAATGAAGAAACAAATGAGCTTTCCTTTGTTTACGAAAGTGCGGTCGATCAGTTTATCGAGGGCTTACATAAAGAGGGGCATGACGCACGCTCGGTAAGTGTCTACGGAAAATTAGGACAACAATTAGGTTGCCCAGCCAAAAGACACACCGTCTGGTGGATGAATCGCGTTGATAGTATTTCTGCATTGATTGAAAAACTGCAAACTCATCCACACTTTTCAAAATTTGTTTTAATTAATGCATCGGGAAGCGATGCTAATCGCAGTGGTGAAAGCGAAGCTATATTAGCAAAAGAAAAATCTTCGGTACAAACAGCTATAAACGAAGCGAATGAAGATCCCACAAAATTAGGTACCATCACTTTTTCATGTGGCCGCTTTTTAACAGGTGTGACAATTAAAGAATGGGATAGTATCTTAATTTTGAATGATATTAAATCGGGTGAGAGCTACTACCAAGCTATATTTCGAGTGCAGTCTGCTTGGGTAAACGAAAAAACAAAGCAACCAATTAAAACGAAAGCTTTTGTTTTTGATTTTGCAATTAGCCGATGTCTTAAAGTGACATATGATTGTGCTTACAATATCGCAGATCAAATTGACCAAGAGCAAAGCTACGAACAACAAGTTAATTTAGATAACAATACTCTTGAAATTGTAGCCAAAGGTTTATGCGACACTTTGGATATTAAAAGATTTTACGAAGGAAGCCTTACAAGTGATCCCACTACTGCTAAAGATATTTTAGAAGCAGGAAATCACGAGGGCGGTCGGATTGCCCTTGCTCGCAGAATTACATCCAACATGCTTGTAAGCTTTGGCCATTTACAACTGCTAGAACAATACCCTGATATTTTAGAAATTTTGAAAAAGGTAAAAGGTTATCGTACCCAAGAAGTCACAGAAATATCAGCTGATGATTTAGTGCAGATTGGTCGAGATGCGACTGATTTAGATACGGCGAAAGATGATCCAAATCTTACTCCAGAAGAAAAAGAAGCTGTAATCGAAGACTTTGCCGAAAAAGATGAAGACAAAGAAAGACAAAGTCTCAAAAAGTGGTATGCGACTCAAATTAAGCGATTAGCAATATGCATGGCCGACTTTATTTATATGACATACGAGCGTGAATATAAAATCGACGATGTTATTCAGACTAAGTCACCACACTTTTTTAAAGTAATGACGGGAATTACTAAGGATGATTTTGTTCGACTTTGTGAGTTGGGCTTTATGAAAAAACCAGCACTTAACCGTATTGTTCGTGAGTTTAGCGATCAAGAAAATTCATCGTTAGAGCCAGAAAAATACATTCTCGAAAATTTAAAAAAAATGGCTGCTTAAAGGAATTCTATGATTGGAAAGCTTAAAAAACATAACTTAAGAAGTATTTGGAAAAACGAAGCTAAAGATTTTACTGTCTGGCTTGAAAGCAATTTAGATTCGATTGCAGAAGCAACAGGGATCGATTTGTCATTAGTTAAGCGCGAGCATTCGGTTGGACCATTTTCAGTTGATATACTTGCTAAAGATGATCAGGGAAATCAAGTCGTAATCGAAAATCAACTTGAAAAAACTGATCATACTCATTTGGGACAAATTCTTACGTATGTTTCTAATACCGAATGTAAAACTTTAATATGGATTTCAAGCGAGCCAAGACAAGAACATATAAATGCAGTGAACTGGCTCAACACTCACACTCCCATTTCGTTTTATCTATTGAAGATGGAAGCCATTTCAATTGATGACTCCAAGGCAGCACCTTACTTTCAAATTATTAGTCGCCCAGACAATGAAATTAAGATAGCTGCAGCAAATGCAACTGAGTTAAGTGAACGTGAAAGATTTAATTTAAACTTTTGGACAGAAATGAGCCAAAGATGTGAAGGTAAGCTTCCAGGATTTGTAAATCTGAAGCCTTCAAAATATCACTTTTTAGGTCAAGCAGCTGGCCGTGGTGGCTTTAGATTTGTTTTCTTAGCAACTTCAAAATTTTATGGAATTGAATTGTACATCGATGTGAACGATGCAGATGCCAACGAAATCCTGTTAAATCAATTGAAAGATGAAAAAGAAAAAATTGAAAAAGAGTATGGTTCGAAATTAGACTTTGATGAAATTCCTGAAAAAAGGGCTTGTCGAATTAGACATGTTGTTAAAGACAATTGCGACGTCACTGAAATGAATATCATAGAAGTTCAAACTGATTTAATAAAAGCAATGGTAAAATTTGAATCTGTATTTAAGAACAGAATTAAAAATTTAAAAATGCCTGAAATAAACGAGGCTGCGTGAGTTATGACTGCAGATAAAAAATTTAAAATTAGTAAGAAACAGCCACCAAATAAAATTAAATCACTGCGTGCCATTAGCATTCGACAACCTTATGTAGAGGCGATTTTAAATGGAAAAAAGAAGTTTGAATACAGAAGCACTCAAACGCATGTTCGAGGAAAAGTTCTCATTTATGCGGCTTTAGGAAAAGAAGACGATTCAGAATTTAAGAAATTTAAAATTAAACGAGAAGATGCACCGTTAGGTTTAATAGTAGGATGTGTAGATATAGTTGATTGCAAATTCGATAAAAAATCTAATATTTTCGGCTATGTCTTAAAGAATCCAATTAGGTTCAAATCTTTTTTTAAACCTAAAAATCATCCACAGCCACGTTGGTTTTTTCCGTTTTAAATTATGTTTCTCTATAAATATTTACCATTGCGAGAGGGCGGCAAATACGACTGGGACAACATTGTTTCAATATTATGCGAATCTAAAATAAGATTTTCGTATTTAGTCGCTCTTAATGATCCATTCGAAGCATTTGCTATACATAAATCAAAAAGTAAAAAAAATTTGTTAAAATTGCTAGAGGCAAGGGAAAAATCGATTCTGTGTTTATCAAAAACAAAAGATAATATTTTAATGTGGTCACATTATTGTAGTGGACATTCTGGTGTTGTTATTCAGTTTGACACTAAAAAATGTTCTCTGATTGGATCTGCTAAAAAAATTGAATATGTTAAAAATATTAGTACCAATTTAAGCAATAACAAGATTCTTTCAAGGAAAAGTTTGGCTTGGTCATATGAAAATGAATACAGGGTCATTAAGAAAAAAAATTATTTTTCTTCAGATTATTATGGTGAAAGCGTTGAATTCAATAAAGCGGCGATTTCAGCAATTTATCTAGGTAAGAGTGTAGATTTCATTAAAGCGAATATTATTTTAGTAAAAGCTAAAGAATTAAACATACCATGTTATATTTTTGACAAAATAGACAGTTCATTCAAAATGCACTTTAAAATTCTAAAATCTGCTAATGATCTCAGTCGATTGATGCGAATAGATGCTTTAAAGCAAATATCAAAAAAACACTCTGTGGGCCAATTGTGGGCTAATAAGTTTAAAAAACCTTAAAAATCTTTAAAAATGCTTAATTATCAGGAGTGTTTTCGGGTTTGATTTGTTAGTACAAGCTAAAACTTAACCTGTTGAAATTGCTTTTGTTTTCTATTATTCTTTATGAAAGAAGTGATGAATTTAAAATTCGCGACTTTAAATCCCTCACTTTCCGCCATTTAATGGTTTCCGCTCTAACTACCGCGAAATTCCGAATTACATCTGTCTGACATAATCGTTTACATTTACATCGTCCCAGTTAGAATTTTGTTATGAATATAAATCATATTTTATTTTTAGCCGTCGTCTTTAATTTCACGTTCAGTTCCGCATCTGAAACCAAGAACGTAGAAATCGGCTTTTGGGAAAAAGCAGGCGTACGCAAAGCCTTTGAACTATCAGATAAGCAATGGATCTCCTCATTAAAAACCGTTCATAACGCCAACGAACTGAACAAAGCGGCTGAGCTTTACAAAGCACCGACGGAATGGGTTTTATTCTTTGACGGAAAAAATTACGAAAAATTAACTACGACTGCATTTAAAAAATATGACCTGTATGTGCAAAATGGTTTGCAAAAGGTCACCTCGGAACAACCCGATCCTAGCTTTAGAACTTATGATAAAAAATTTAGCTCGATCGACGGAACTTCTTTGCGACCTATTTTAGTTACAAATACTGAAAGCGTCAGTGATCCAGATTTATGGAAACGCGACAGTACAATCAAAAAAATTCATCCACAAATTTTTTCTGATTTAAAATCACGTCTTAAGGATAAAATTTTTTCCTGCAAGCAAGAATCTTGCGAAGAAGAATCCGCACCTTATCGCTTGCAACAAAAAGACCTGCAGCTAGCGAGTGCTTATAAAAATAATAAAAATGAAATTTTATTACAAATCCAATTTCAATTTTCACCGCGCTCGTATGTATATTGTGAAACAGAAGGCGACAACTGTTCAGGACAAAATTTTTGGTATTTAGTAAACGCTCAAGATCAAACTCAATTTGTGACAAACGCACAAAGCCTGATCGACGCCGCTGATGCTAATCAGGACGGCTCTTCAGAGCTGTTTTTTTGGATCAACGAAAGCAATTTAAATGGCTATGAGCTCATTGATGGAAAAAGTAGGAAGTCGCTCAAATCGACTTGGTCAGCGCATTAGTTTATAATCATCTGCCGCAACTGGTAGGCAGATTCCGACTGCGAAAAAATTATAATACGCACACATAAAACGTATTATATGCGACTTTAATAAGTGTTTTAAATAAGTTTGAAAACTCTTTTACAAAGAAGTGCTCTTAGGGCATCAAATAGGCTGTGAAAACACGCTTAACGGCTCTTACAACTTGCCTTGTTCTTTGCTTTGCTAGCTCTGTTTGGGGATATCAATACCCGCCCGGACGCGCGACTGTTTTTGAATATCCGACCACAACAGAATCCATCCATCAATTGATTTACACGCAACGCCTTATCAGTTTTTTGAACAACACCTATGCTGTCCAAATTCAACAAAAACACAATACTCGTTTTATTTGGAAATTTGAATGGGATAAAAATCATTTAGCAGCAGGATCTAATATTTACGAACAAGAGGCCTCAATTATGTTGTGGGGTGGTTTTGTTCGAGCGCCGGGTTCAAGTTTATCGTTAGTGGCGTTAACACTATGTCACGAGATTGGACATTTTTTGGGTGGATCCCCGCGACAGCATTTTAATAATGATCCCGAAGAACATTGGTCCTCGGCTGAAGGACAATCCGATTGGTTTGCCGCCAAAGAATGTTTGCCATTAATTTATGATCAATTTAAAAATGAACTCGGCGATGTGAAAAGTCCAAATACAACCTGCAATCAAGCACCATCGCCCAGCCAGTGCCACTGGATTTCGTCAGCGGGGCTAGAGTTCACTGACTTTTCTTTTTACTACTTTGGTGGAAGCTCTGCCAACCGAGCAACGATCAACCAATCGGCTGCAGAGAAACCTGAAAAAACTTTAATCAACACTTATCCCAGCGATCAATGTCGATTAGATACCTATAAAGCGGGAGCTCTCTGTTCTGCCGGTTTGGACAAGTATTGCCAAAGACCACGCTGTTGGTTTGCAGATTAGCATCGACGTTTGTCTTAAATTAACACATTATCTAGCTGAATTTGACAACACTTAAGGATTCCCCTTCAATAGATAAAGGTCTTCATCAGAGGAGTTTATCGTGATTAAAAAATCTATTTTGGCTTTGTTATTTTTAGTACCCGCTTTTACTTTTGCGAATGGGCCAACGCCGTCATCCGCTCCAAATCCACAGGCCAACAATCAACTGATGTATCCCGAGTATCCAGCCGATGATCAGCCAGAACCACGAATTCCTAATTCATTAGTTCTTAGAAAATTCAATGACGCTCTTTTTGAAAAGGCTCAAAAGGAAGGTAAATTAACTTTGTTAGTTTTTTCTAAGTCGGATTGTCCTGGTTGTACAGCACAAGTTCCGACTTTGTTAAAGGTTCTAAAAGATTCTGCCTTTCAAGGTATTGAAGTTTTTCAAATCGATTTTATTAATCAGCCAGATTTGAATCAAAGATTTAATGTTCGTGGATGGACTCATTTGTTAGCGTATAAATCAGGTCGTGAAATCAAGCGATCTGCTGGTCAAAAAAGCCCTTCACAAATTCGAAATTTCTTAAAGGAAGCTTTTTTCAATAATAAATAAAAGTCTGATCAACGGTTATTCGATTTTGATTTTTTATAGCCGTAATAAAATAGCAACAACATCGCACTCCAAATAAATAGAAATCCTACCATTTTGGTTTGCGACAACGGCTCTTTGAATATTAAGACTCCAGATAAAAATTGAAGCGTCGGGGCTAAAAATTGAAAAAATCCCATTAAGTAGTAGGGAATTCTCTGGGCGGCCTCAGCAAAAAAAATCAATGGCAAACCTGTAATCAGACCACCACCCATTAATAAAGCTATTGTTCCAATTGCGCTATCCTGAGCTAGCCAATCGCTTTGAGTGCCATTCATAGTTAAATAAAGAATCGCAATCGGCACAAAGAACATCGATTCAAACTGATTTGACATAAATCCCGAAGCCTGAGATTTTTTTTTGATCACTCCATAAACTGAAAATGTACTTGCTAATACCAAGGCAATCCAAGGCAGGTGGCCTTGATCATAACCTATTATAAAGACCCCGATGGCCGCCCATAAAATTAAAATCAATTGAGTTTTAGTTATTTTTTCAGATAGTAAAAATATTCCCAACGAAATATTGAAAAAGGGATTAATAAAATATCCCAAACTGCTTTCGACGATCTGGTTCGAGTTAACTGCATAAATATATAAAAACCAATTCGCCATCAACATCGAGGCGCCAAACACCAACGTGAAAAATTCTTTTTTTGATTTTGGAATATATAAATAAAATTTTTTATTATAGAACGAGAGCGCTACGGTATAAAACACAAACGACCACAAAATACGATGAAATGAAATTTCAAAGGCCGGAATGTGTTTTAGAAATTTCCAATAAATTGGAAAAAATCCCCAGCAAAAATAAGCCAAAAAGGCATAGAACATTCCGGTTTTGAGCTCTTGGTTGGGAGATAAAGAATTATTCATACGAGGAAGCAGTATCGTTCCTCGTATGAATTAAAACAAGTGCTATCAATAAAATGAATTACAGGATCGAGAAGCTTGTCGAAAAATTCAAAGTTGTACCTTTGTCGCTTAAGTTGTCTGGGAAAAAGTTAAGGTACGGAGAGATATAAATATCACGAGTATACGCGTAACCTAAGCCTAAGCGCTGTGAAACTGTTCTGTTTTGCAAGTTCCAACGGCTTTCATTAGCGCGCGGATTCCAATAGCTGATGCTAACAGATGTGTTTACGTTTAACTTGTCAGTAATATTGTATTTAAAGTTAGGATAGAAAGCCAAATTGTATGTCGAAGCCTTACCATCTGCTTTTCTGTACTCACGGTTGTACAAATATAAAGAGACAGATGTATCTAATCCAACTGCGAACTTAGTTGATCCCAAGTCGTAAACCATTGAGTTATCGTAATCAAGGCTGCCGTATTCACCAATTTTTGTATAGTTAGGAACTGTAATCACAGAACCACCAAATGTGTTTCTCATTTGAACTGCGCCCAGCTTTGTTGTTAACGCATAAGAAATATATGGATTATTTAAATCTGTTCTTTCAGCGCCATGTAAGGGGTGAATCACTTTAAGTCCTGTACCAACGCGTACAGTTTCGTTTGAGCTCATACGATATCTTCCGCCCAAAGAACCACCTAAGGCTGTTTCATAAGAACCAACAGAGCCATCTGGGTTGGGTTGATCTTTCGCAGATAAATCGCCCAATGTTGGACCATAATAAGATAAACTGAATGACAAACTGTACTTAGAAAGCGATCCGCTATCGGCTCTCATTTTAGCGTCAGTGATTTTTTCATTTTCTTCGAATTTTTTGTTTTTTAAAACGTCTGGCAACTGAACTTCTGTTGTACCTGCTGCAGCCGTTGGGGCCGTCGTTGCTTCTGTAGCAACTGGAGCTGAAGATGTTGTAGTTGTTTCTGTTTGGGCGTAAGCCGCCGTAGAAAGACCGAAAAAAGGGATTAAAAGAGCCTTTAGAACTTTTGACATATTTACCTCGTGTTTGCAGACAAGTACCACAACCTGAATCTGAAAAGCA
>Ga0255180_1000275_pt1 | contig 19741 bp, 21 predicted proteins | sample Atl_Colum_RepB_8_FD_189933 | JGI IMG/M metagenome (GOLD analysis project Ga0255180, IMG submission 189933) | Freshwater microbial communities from Altamaha River, Georgia, United States - Atl_Colum_RepB_8d | ecosystem: Environmental > Aquatic > Freshwater > River | place: USA: Georgia... | reverse complement strand
CTTGGACGCCACGCGGATCTTGTCGGTGATGTCCTGGGCGAGCAGGCGCAGCCCGTCGGCCACCCCGATCTTGGGCTTGGCCACGAAATCGACAGCGCCCAGTTCGAGGGCCTTGAGCGTGACTTCGGCGCCGCGCTCGGTCAGCGTCGACACCATCACCACCGGCATGGGCCGCAGGCGCATCAGCTTGGACAGGAAGTCGATGCCGTCCATCTTGGGCATCTCCACGTCCAGCGTGATCACGTCCGGGTTGAGGTTGCGGATCATCTCGCGCGCGGCCAGCGGGTCGCTGGCCGCCCCGATGCACTCCATGTCGGGTTGCCGGTTGATGATCTCGGTCAGCAGGCTGCGCACCAGGGCGGAATCGTCCACCACCACCACACGCGTCTTGGCCATGGGTTTTCTCCAGTCGAATCAGAACAGGTCCACGGAACCGCCGCCTGTGTTGGCCGGGGTGGCTTTCTGCAGCGCCGCACGCTCCTGCGCCACGATGCTCTCGGGATTGCTGGGTGCCAGTCGTTTGACCATGGCCTTGCCACTGTGCGGGAAGAAGCAGACCTTGCGCGGGTAGATCTCCAGCACATCCTTGGACACCACCGGGATGCGCTCGGTCTTGAGGTAGTCCATCACGAAGGTGGTGTTGCGCTCGCCCACGTTCAGGCTGTTCATGCCCGACAGCACCGCGCCACCGCCAAAGACCTTGGCTTCCAGCGTGGTGCGTGAGGCGCCGAGCTTGAGCAGCTCGTTGATCAGCAGTTCCATCGCGTACGAACCGTAGCGACCGGAATCCGTCGAGCCGCCGCCGTTGTCCGGCAGCATGAAGTGGTTCATGCCGCCCACGTGGCGCTGGCGGTCCCACAGGCACACAGCGATGCACGAGCCCAGCGTGGTCATGATCAGCAGGTCTTCGTCGAACACGAAGTACTCGCCGGGCAGGATCTTCACCGCGTCCGACTGGAAATGCGCTTCGTAGAAGAAGAACGACGCTTCACCCGGCCTGGGGGTGCGGGCCTTGAGCCGGGCCAGCCGATCCTTCTTGGCCTGAACCGCCGAGGCGCCAGCCAGCGCGCTGGGGGGTGGGGCGCCGAGAGGTGGACGCGCTGCGGGTCCGGTCGACAGGGGGGGCATCATGTGCGGAGCTCCAGCGTTCAGACTTTGTCGTAGACCGTCTTGCCGCGCAGGCGGAAGAGGTCGCGTGAATCGGTGAAGTTCTCGGAATGACCGACGAACAACAGGCCGTTGGGGCGCATGACGCCGTGGATGTGCTCCAGGACCTTGCGCTGGGTTCCCGCATCGAAATAGATCATCACGTTGCGGCAGAACACGATATCGAAGGGATCGCCCAGGCTCCAGTGGGTCGACATCAGGTTGAAGGGACGGAACTCGATCAGGCGCGACAGCTCGGGCTTGACGCGCACCTGGCCTTCGTTGCTGCCCTTGCCCTTGAGGAAGAACATGCGCAGCCGGTTGGGTGACAGGCCGCGGGCGTCGGCGTTGTAGACCCCTCGAGATGCCGTGGACAGGACGTTGGTGTCGATGTCGGTGGCGAGGATCTTGACGCTGGCGTGCAGGCCCAGGGTTTCGGCCGCCACCATGGCGATCGAATAGGGCTCTTCACCGGTGGACGCAGCACAGCACCAGATGCGCACCGACTTGCCCTGTAGGGTCTTCAGGCGTTCTGCCAGTTCGTGAAAGTGGTGCTCTTCGCGGAAGAACGAGGTCAGGTTGGTCGTGAGGCAGTTCACGAACTCCTGCCATTCGCGCTGGGCGGTGTCGCCCGTGGTGCCCTCGAGCCAGCGCAGGTAGCTGTCGAAGGACTGGTGTCGCGTTTCGCGCAGACGGCGCGACAGCCGGCTGTAGACCATGGCCTGCTTGCCGTCATGCAGGTGGATGCCCGCATGCTGGTAGATCAGGGTGCGCACCCGCTCGAAGTCGCGCACGCTGAACTCGAACTCGCGGTCCTGCAGTTGAGCGCTGGGCGGGAGGATGTTCGTGGTGGTGTTCATCACCAGGCTGTTCATCGGGCTCGGTTGACGGGTGCAGGGCCACATGGCCCCGACTGTCTTATCGGACAGCCGGCCGGATGGCTTGAGCCCGGGGTGTGATCCCCCCACCACACCCTGGAAAGATCCCGGGGACAAGCCCTTCATTTCGGGCTTTGTTCACGGGGCGCGCTGCTACACTTTGCAGCATTCGGTTCCAGCATTCTGGAGTGCGAGCCATTGCCACAACCACACCACCGGCCGTGACGATCCCTGAAGGCACCGCCGTCGACATCAGCGGCCTGCGGCTGGATCTCGCCTTGAACCTGCTGAACCAGGCCGGGTGGACGATGCCCGCGGACGTGTCGCCGCAGTCGGCCGAGTGGTTGCAGGCCCTGCTCGATGGCCTGTGCGAGGTTTCCAGCCGCGACGCCCTCACCGGGCTGGCCAACCGCCGCCAGTTCGAGGTGGCCATTTCCCGCGAGATCGACCGGGTGGCGCGTTCGGGCGAGCCGGCCCTGCTGCTGGTGCTCGACATCGATCACTTCAAGAAGATCAACGACACCTACGGCCATGCGGCGGGCGACCTGGTCATCCAGTCGGTGGCGCGCACGCTGCAGGACTGCGTGCGGCCCATGGACACCGTGGCCCGCGTGGGCGGCGAAGAATTCGCCATCATCCTGCCCAACTGCGCGCCCGCCTTCGGGCAGACCGTGGCCGAGCGTGTGCGCAAGAAGGTCGAGAACCAGGCCGTGGCCCTGGTGGGCGGGCAGGCGCTTCGCGTCACCGTCAGTGCCGGCGGGGCCTTCGCGCCGCAGTGGGTGCGTTCATCGGCCGCACTGTGGACGGAGCGTGCCGACCAGCAGCTCTACCGTGCCAAGCGCGAAGGCCGCAACCGCACGTGTCTGGAAATGCCGGTGCTGACCTCTGTGAGCAACGAGGAAAAGGAACTCCTCTTTGGCGCACTTGGGCAATCTGACGCATTTCCGGTGGCTGAAATGACCTCAGGTTCAAACGGCGCCGTGCCGAAAACGGCTCCATGACAGCCACCATGACCGAACCCGAGGTGTCCCCCGCTACGCCGTCCGTGCGACTGGCGCGCACCCTGGCCGTGACAAGCGGAAAGGGAGGGGTGGGCAAGACCTTTTTCAGCGCCAACGTGGCCGCGGCCTTGAGCCGCCAGGGGCTGCGGGTGCTGGTGCTCGACGCCGATCTGGGGCTGGCCAACCTCGACGTGGTCCTGAACCTCTACCCCAAGATCACGCTGCACGATGTGTTCACGGGCAAGGCCCAGCTCGACGAAGCCATCCTGCCGGCGCCGGGGGGGTTTTCGGTGCTGCTGGCCGGTTCGGGTCTGGTCGAGTATTCGCGCCTGACGCCCGAGGTGCGCGAGCAGCTGCTGGGCATCATCGCCACCGTGGCCCCGAAGTACGACGTGCTGCTGCTCGACACCGGGGCCGGCATTTCCGATGTCGTGCTGTTTGCGCTGTCGCTCGCGCACGAGGTCATTGTGGTGGCCACGCCCGAGCCCACGTCCATGACCGACGCCTACGCCACGGTCAAGGTGCTGGCGTCGCAGCAAGGCCGTGAACACTTGCACATGGTGGTCAACCAGGTGGCCCGCGCCGGCGAGGGCCGCATCATCTGCCAGCAACTGCAGCAGGTGATCGAGCGCTTCGTGCTCACCCCTTCGGGCGTGGCGCCCAAGCTCAACTTCCTGGGCGACATCCCGCTCGACAGCAGCGTGCGCGAGGCGGTGCAGCGTCGCACCCTGCTGATGGAGCTGCACCCTGGCAGCTCGGCCGCGCAGTGCGTGGTGCAGATCGCCACCCGCCTCAACAGCCGACGCTGAGACAGGGGCAGGGCTTTGCGGCTACAGTGCCGCGAATGAGCCACAACACCGACACCGATGACGATGCGCCCCGCGAGGGGCGCTCTGCGTATGACTGGCTGGGCGGCGATGCGGCCGTTCGCGCGCTGGTGGACCGCTTCTACGACCTGATGGACCTGGAGCCCGCCTATGCCGAGCTGCGGGCGGCCCATGGCAGCACGCTCGACGAGGCCCGCGACAAGCTGTACTGGTTCCTCAGTGGCTGGCTGGGCGGTCCGGATCTCTTCGTCGAACGCTTCGGCCACCCGCGCCTGCGGGCGCGGCACTTGCCGTTCTCGATCGGCATCCTGGAGCGCGACCAGTGGCTGGCCTGCATGGACCAGGCGATGCGCGAGCGAAAGGTCGACGCCGACCTGCACGTGCGGCTCAATCAGGCGTTCTTTCAGACCGCCGACTGGATGCGCAACCGCGACGTCAACTGAGTGAGCGCACCCGGCGCGGGGGGCGGCCTCAGGCTTCCTGGGCGCGTGCGCCGTTGGACGCCGACTGCAGCAGCACGATCAGCGCACCGGCACCACCGTCGTCGGCGCGGGCTTGCACGAAGGCCAGCACCCGGTCGCTCTGCACCAGCCAGCGCTTGACCTTGTCCTTGATCACGGGGATGCGGCCCGGCGACCCCAATCCCTTGCCGTGCACCACACGCACACAGCGCCAGCCGCGGGTCTGCGCCTCGCGCAAAAAGCCGCCGAGCGCCACACGGGCTTCTTCGGTGCGCAGGCCATGCAGGTCGATCTGCCCCTGCAGCGCCCACACGCCGCGGCGCAGCTTGCGCAGCACGTCCGGGCCGAGCTCGGGCCGGCGAAACGCCAGCGAATCGTCGGTTTCGATGAGCGACTCGACATCCATCTCGTCGGACAGCGATTCCTGCAGCACGGCCTTTTCATCCTGCTGACGGCTTTGCGGCACGGGCGGCGGGCGCCGCGTCTGCGGGGTGATGCGTCCGGTGTCCGGCAGGCGGTTCACGGCCCCCACGGATTGCGCGAACAAGGCGCGCTCGGCGTCCTGCTGGCGCCGGGCCCGCTCGCGTTCGGCCTGGGCCGCGCGTTCGGCTTCGGCCCGCGCCGCGGCGTCGCGCGCGGCCGACTTCAACGCCTTCTTGAGGTCGGCGAAGTCGTGCAGGGTGACGGGGGCTTTGGGGCGTTGGCTCACGCCCGCAAGACTACAACAAACCGGCGACGCCGCTGCGCGCTACAGCAGCCCGCGCTCGGCAAACGACACCGCGCCTGTGGCACCCACCACGAAGTGGTCGAGCACCTTGACGTCCACCAGCGCCAGGCTGCTCTTGAGCGTCTGCGTGAGCAGCTCGTCGGCGCGTGAGGGCTCCAACAGGCCCGAGGGGTGGTTGTGGGCCAGTACGATGGCGCCGGCGTTGTGGTGCAGCGCGCGTTTGACCACCTCGCGCGGGTACACGCTGGTCTGGGTGAGCGTGCCGCGAAACAGCTCCTCGCAATCGATCAGCCGGTGCTGCGCGTCGAGGAACAGGGCGCAGAAGACCTCGTGCGGCAGCGAGCCGATGCGCAGCTGCAGGTAGTCGCGCACGGTCTGTGGCGAGTTGAACACGGGCTGGGTGCGCAGACGCCCGCTCAGGCCCCGCCGGGCGAGCTCGGTCACGGCCAGCAGCTCGGCGCGCTTGGCCGGGCCAAGGCCCTTGACCCCCTTGAGGCGCGCGGCCGGTGCTTCAAGCAGGCCGGCCACGCCACCCAGTTCATCGAGCAGGTGCTCAGCCAGCTGCAGCACGCCGCGGCCCTTGAAGCCGGTGCGCAGCAGCAAGGCCAGCAGCTCGGCATCGGCCAGGGCGGTCGCGCCCTGGGCGAGCAGCTTTTCCCGAGGTCGCAGCGCGGCCGGCAGGTCTTTCATGGTGCGGTATCCCTGAACTTGGTGTGCATCCTAAAATTGTGGTTTCCACCTGCTGCCGGCGCCATCCTTCTCAAGGGTGGTCCCCTCCACCATGACCACGTCCGTGCCCACCGTTCAAACCGGCTCCTTCCTGACCCTGCACTACCGCCTGTCCGGGCCCGATGGCGCCGAGCTGGTCAGCACCTTCGATGACAAGCCGGCCACGCTGTCCATCGGTTCGGGCGAGCTGTCGCCCGGCATGGAAGCGCGCCTGATCGGCCTGGCCGAGGGCACGCACACCACGCTGCAACTCGAGGCCGACGAGGCCTTCGGTCCGCGCAACCCCGACATGCTGCAGCGTGTGGCCATGAGCCTGATGCGGGAACTGGGTGACCCCGACGAGACCTGGTCGGTGGGCGACGTGGTGCAGTTTCCCACGCCCACCGGCGAGGGCGGGTTCGTCGGTGTGCTGCGTGAGCTCGACCCGGCCGGCCAGTGGGCGCTGTTCGACTTCAACCACCCGCTGGCGGGGCAGCCCGTCAGTTTCGAGGTGCAACTGATCGGGGTGCTGTGAGCATGAGCATCACCCAGGTACACGACGTGCTGCTGGCCGAACCGCGCGGCTTTTGCGCCGGCGTCGACCGGGCCATCGAAATCGTCGAGCGGGCCCTGGCCCAGTTCGGCGCACCCATCTACGTGCGCCACGAGATCGTGCACAACACCTATGTGGTCAACGACCTCAAGGCCAAGGGCGCCATCTTCATCGAGGACCTGGCCGACGTGCCGGCCGGCGCCACACTGATCTTCAGTGCCCATGGTGTCAGCCAGGACGTGCGTCGCGAAGCCGATGCCCGCGGCTTCAAGGTCTTCGACGCCACCTGCCCGCTGGTGACCAAGGTGCACATCGAGGTGGCCAAGCTGCGACGCGAGGGCTATGAGTTCCTGATGATCGGCCACAAGGGCCACCCCGAGGTCGAGGGCACCATGGGCCAGCTGTCCGACGGAATCTACCTGGTCGAAGACGAGGCTGACGTGGCCGCCGTGCAGGTGAGCAACCCCGACCTGCTGGCGGTGGTCACGCAGACCACCTTGTCGGTCGACGATGCCGCGGCCATCTTGGCGGCCATCAAACGGCGATTCCCGAGCGTGCGCGAACCCAAGCAGCAGGACATCTGCTATGCCACGCAGAACCGGCAGGACGCCGTCAAGCTGATGGCGCCGCAGGTCGATGTGGTCATCGTGGTGGGCAGCCCGACGAGCTCCAACAGCAACCGGCTGCGCGAGCTGGCCGAGCGGCTGGGCACGCCCGCCTACATGGTCGACTGCCCGGAAGACCTGCAGGAATCGTGGTTCGACGGGCGTTCGCGTGTGGGCCTGACGGCCGGGGCGTCGGCGCCGGACGTGCTGGTGCAACGGGTGATCGAGCGGCTCAAGGCCCTGGGCGCCGTGTCGGTGCGCCGCATGCAGGGCGTCGAGGAGCACGTGCGCTTCCCGCTGCCCAAGGGCCTGGGCGGCACCGGTCTGGACCGCCCGCTGCCCAGCGAACGCGCCGCGCCCTGACCCGGGCGGCCTGTGGGCCGCTCCTGCCTACAATCCACGGATCGGCCCCGAGCGGGGCCTGTTCGAACCCACACCCATCGAAGACCATGCTCGACATCGCCCTGCTGCGCAAGGACCTTGACCATGTGCTGGCCCGCCTGGCCCTGCGCAAGAACCCCCAGCCCTTCCTGGACGAGGCCCGCTACCGCGAGCTGGAGGCCGAGCGCAAGCAGATCCAGGTGCGCACCGAAGAGCTGCAGAGCCAGCGCAACACGCTGAGCAAGCAGATCGGCATGCTCAAGGGCCGGGCCGCCAAGGGCGAGGACACTGCGGCCGAGGTCGACGCCGTGATGGCCCAGGTGGCCGGCATCGGCGACGAGCTCAAGGCCAGCGCCGAGCGCCTGGATGGTCTGCAGGCCGAGCTGTCGGCCCTGTTGCTGAGCGTACCCAACCTGCCGCAGGACGGCGTGCCCGTGGGCAGCGACGAGTCTGGCAACGTCGAGGTACGGCGCTGGGGCACGCCCCGCAGCTTTGACTTCGCTGTGCGCGACCACGTCGACCTGGGCGAACACCTGGGGCTCGATTTCGAGATGGGGGCCAAGCTGTCGGGCTCGCGTTTCACCTTCATGAAGGGCACGGTGGCGCGTCTGCACCGGGCGCTGTCGCAGTTCATGCTGGACACGCAGACCCAGGCCCATGGCTACACCGAGTGCTACACGCCCTACCTGGTGCAGGCCCCGGCCCTGCAGGGCACGGGCCAGCTGCCCAAGTTCGAGCAGGACCTTTTCCATGTCACCTCGGGCGATGGCGACGCCTCGGACAGCAAGTGGTACCTGATCCCTACCAGCGAGGTCACGCTGACCAACACGGTGGCTGACACCATCGTGCCGCTGGAGCAGTTGCCGATCAAGCTGACCGGCCACACGCCGTGCTTCCGCTCGGAGGCCGGCAGTGCCGGTCGCGACACCCGCGGCATGATCCGCCAGCACCAGTTCGACAAGGTCGAGATGGTGCAGATCACCACGCCCGAGCAGAGCAGTGCGGCGCTGGACGAGATGGTGGGCCATGCCGAGAGCATCCTGCAGCAGCTGGAGCTGCCCTACCGGGTGATGGCGCTGTGCACTGGCGACATGGGCTTCGGCGCGGCCCGCACCTACGACCTGGAGGTGTGGCTGCCGGCGCAGAACACCTACCGCGAGATCAGTTCGTGCTCCAACTGTGAGGCCTTCCAGGCGCGCCGCATGCAGGCGCGGTTCCGCAACGCGGCCGGCAAGACCGAATTCGTGCACACGCTCAATGGTTCGGGTCTGGCTGTGGGCCGGGCGCTGGTCGCCGTGCTCGAAAACCATCAGCAGGCCGATGGCTCGATCCATCTGCCGCTGGCCCTGCGCCCCTACCTGGGGGGGCTGCGTTCGCTCAAGCCCTGAAAAACCTGCTATAGTTGCGAGCTCAGCCGTTGACCACGGTGCACCAGTTTAGGAGAGGTGGCAGAGTGGTCGAATGTACCTGACTCGAAATCAGGCGTACGTGCATAACGTACCGTGGGTTCGAATCCCACCCTCTCCGCCAATGCAAGGCCCCAGTGATGCAAGTCACTGGGGCTTTTTGCTGGCTGTTCGCGGATGGGCGGGGTGACGCTGCAGGGCGTCTGGTCGCTTGGACGCTGAGTCCGTTGGGCGCTTTGTCGGTGCGTCCTCGTGATGGTGCTGATGCTGGGCGACGCGGCGCTGGTCGGGCAGTCGGTGTTCGACCTGGTGATGGCCCAAGGCGACACCTCGGCGCCCCTGTCGCCCAGGGCCCAGGGCCGCAACTGCGTCACCTGCATGGCCACGGCCATGTGCGTCGGCAATCCATCCCTAACTTGCCCCTTGCGCACCCGTCACATCCTGTCACAATACGCGCCGGCGGCACGCAAGTGACCGTCCCGAGCTCTTCCTCCCTGATGCTCGGGCGCCCTTCGGGGGCGCCTTCATCCGCCGCACCGCCCTCGGGCCTGCGGCGGTTTTTTTGGGCGGTCCGGATCAGGCCAGCTTCTCGATGATGGTCTTGAGGTCGTCGGCCGCGGTCTTGATGAGCTTGCCCAGGGCCACGAGGTCGCCCAGGTTGTCGAGCTTCTGCAGCTTCTGCAGGGCCGTGCGGTCATCGACCTGGATGCCGTTTTCGGTCAGCAGCATCGCCATGTCGTCGACGAAGTCCTGGCACTGCAGGCACTGAGTGTTGAGGGTGCCGGCCGCGCGGGCCAGCTCCATCATGGCGCCGCCCTTGGCGATCGATTTGGCGTTGATGTCGCCCGAACGGTTGAGCTCGGACAGCAGCTTGTCGCGCTTGGCGCCCATGTCGTCGGCCTTGTGGATCATCACGGTGATCTCGTTGCGGTACTTCTTGCGCGCCGCCTCGGCCTTGGTGGCCAGTGACTTCTGGCTTTCCCAGACTTCCTTGGCCAGGAGCTTGGCCTTGGCCTTCCAGTCCTTGGCCTTGGTCTTCTCGTCCCACCGCCGCTGCTTGGTCGAGCAGTAGACGCCGATGGCCTTGAGCAGTTCGGCTCGCAGGGTGGGCTCCTTCTTGCACTGGTCGTGGATCAGTTTGGCCAGCGCCACGATGTCGGACGCCAGGCTGATCCAGGCCTTCACGTTGGCCCCTCCCGACACGGCGAGCTCGGCCACGTCCTTGCCGATGGCGATCACCTTGGCTGTGCCCTTGATCACCACGTGCACGCGGGCCTCCAGCAGGTTCTTGTCGCCCTGGGCTTCGCGCTGGATCTGCTGCTTGACGGCGGCTTCGATGGCGCCTTCGAGCGACAGCATGGCCTTCTTGATCGAGGCGTTGAGGGTCTCGGCCGACTTGCGCTGTTCGGCCAGGGGCATGCGGTCCCAGCCCTCGGTGACCTTCTTGACCGTGTCGGTGATCACGTCGCGGTACTGTGTGATCACGCCCGCTGCCACCTTGGTCATGCGGTCCGTCTTGGCGCTGCTGACCTGTTGGGTCTCGATCTCGACGAGAACGTTGACCTTGGAGTCCTGGATCTTGATGAGCAGCGGCCGCGGGTTCTTGGGCAGCAGGTCGAAGTTCGGCAGGGGCTTGAGGATCAGTTTGGCCATGGGGGCTCCGCGTGTTTCACGCATCTTTACACAGCGCGCACAGGCCGTTTACTGCGGTGGCGCAACATCGACTCATCGCATCCATCAAGGGACGGATGCAGTCCAAGGAGACCGGATCATGACGAAAGATGCTGCAACTGAACATCCCCAAGATCGCCATGTGTGGTGGCGCTGGAGCCGGCTGCTGGCCGGTGGGGTGGTCATCGTCGGGGGCCTGCTGGCCACCGTGTCGGCGGTCAACGCCTGGGGGCTGCGACACGGGCATGGCGCAGGTGGCGGCGAAGGGCACCAGGCCTGTGCGGCGGATTCGCACGGCGGGCCGATGGGGCGCGGTATGGGATGGATGACCCCGGGCGGCCGTGGGCTGGATCGCCTGCTCGATGACGTGGACGCCACGCAGGAGCAGCGCCAGCGCATCGACAAGATCGCGTCGGCCGCCCGGGCGGACCTGGACACGTTGCGCGGACAGGGGCAGGCCTTGCGCGAGCAGCAGCGGGCCTTGATGGCATCGGGCGAGATCGATGCCGCCCAGGCCGAGAAGCTGCGCGCGGCCATGGTGGCTCATCACGATGCGGTGTCGCGTCGCATGCTGGCGTCGATGCTGGACATGCAGAAGGTGCTGACACCGCCGCAACGGGCCCGGCTGGCCGAGCGCCTGGCCGAGCGCTCGCAACGCGGGCACGAACGCCGCCAGGAGCGTCGCGAACGTCGACACCCTGACGGGCAGGCCAACCCTGCCAGCGGCGCGTCGCGTTCGTGAGCCGGCGCCAGACTGCAAGCCACGACGATGAACCTGACCGAGGAGCGCGCGACAATGCTGGACATGAGCGAACACATCCTGATGATCGACGACGACCTGCGGCTGAGCTCGATGGTGGGCGACTACCTTCGCAGCCACGGTTACCAGGTGTCGACCGCGCCCAGCCTGGCCAGTGGCCGCGAGCTGCTGGCCCGCCAGGCCTGTGATGCGCTGGTGCTCGACCTGATGCTGCCCGATGGCGACGGGCTGGACCTGTGCCGCGAGCTGCGGGCTTCGCCGCGCACCAAGGCGCTGCCGCTGTTGATGCTGAGCGCGCGAGGCGAGCCCACCGACCGCATCGTCGGGCTGGAGCTGGGCGCCGATGACTACCTGCCCAAGCCCTTTGAGCCGCGTGAGCTGCTGGCGCGGGTGCGCGCACTGCTGCGCCGCACCGCCACCACCCAGGGTGATGACGACGTGTGGCGCTTCGGCCGGCTGGAGATCGACAACGGCCTGCGTCAGGCACGGGTGGACGGGCAGTCCTGCGACCTGACGTCCTACCAGTTCGACCTGCTGACCGTGCTGGCGCGCCACCCCGGTCGCGTGCTCAGCCGCGACCAGATCATGGATGCGCTCAAGGGACATCCCCTCGAGGCCTTCGACCGCTCGATCGATGTGCACGTGTCACGCATCCGCGCGGCCATCGAGGAAGACCCCAAGAACCCGCAGCGCATCCTCACCGTGCGTGGCGTGGGGTACGTGTTCGCCAAGAAGCAGGACGCACCCGCGAGCCCGCCGCAGGCCCACTGAGCGCATGAAGTCACTGGCCCTGCGGATCTACCTGGCCGTCGTGGCCGTGCTGCTCCTGTTCGCGCTGGCCACGGGCTGGCTGGCACACCGCAACCTCGAGGCCGAACGGGCCCGTTTTCAGTCGCAGGGCGCGGCGCAGGAGCGTCTGCAAGCCTGGGCCGAGCTGATGCAGAACAGCCTGCCGGCGGCGTCCGAGCCCGAAGCCGTTCAGCGTCAGGCCCTGCTCGAATGGGCCGAGCGCCTGCGTGCACCGATGGCCCTGCAGTCGGCCGATGGGCGACAGATCGCGGTGTCTCGCCAGCTGACCGAGCTGTTGGCGCGCCGCCCCGAACTCAAGGACAGGCTGGGGCGTGTGGCCATGGGCGATGGGCGCGTGCTCGTGCTGGTCAAGTTCGGGCCGTTCGGCGGCCCACGGATCAAGGGCCCGGACGGTGGACCGGGTGGCTTGTTCGCAGGTGGCCCGCCCCCGCCGGATGCACCCTCGCGTGAAGGTGCCCTGGTCGGACCTGGGGGAGGCGATCGCGGGCCGGGTGCGCCGTGGTGGGCTCGAGGGTGGCCGGGAGGGCCCTGGTTCGATGGGCAGAACCTGCTGATCATGCTGGTGGTGCTGTTCGTGGCGGTGGCCCTGGGGGCCTGGCCCGTGGCGACGCACCTCACCCGCCGTCTTCAGGCCTTGCGCCAGGGGGTCGAACGGTTCGGATCGGGCCAGTTGCAGCACCGGGTGGCTGTCCAGGGCAAGGACGAGGTGGCCGACCTGGCCCGCAGCTTCAATGAGGCCGCGCAGCGCATCGAGGAACTGGTGGCCGCGCACCGGACCTTGCTGGCCAATGCCAGCCACGAGTTCCGATCGCCGCTGGCTCGCATGAAGATGGCCGTGTCCCTGCTGGCCGAGGTGCCGGCTGAACGGGCCACCCGGCTCCAGGCCGAGATCCACGAGGACATTGCCGAACTCGATGGCCTGGTCGAGGAGGTGTTGCTGGCCAGCCGGCTCGATGCCCGGCCCCAGCTGGATCACCAGCCCATCGACGTGCTCGGTCTGCTGGCCGAGGAGGCCCAACGCACAGGGGCCCAGTTGATGGACAGCGCCGCGCTGGCCGGGCTGACGGCACGGGGCGACGAGCGGCTGTTGCGCCGTGCCGTGCGCAACCTGCTGGAAAACGCCCGCCGCTACGGGCGGCCTGCTGGCCAGAGTGATGGTCCGTGGGTGGAGGTCTGGGCCCGCCGTGCGGGCGATGATCGCCTTGAGATCGGCGTGGACGACCGAGGGCCGGGCGTGCCCGAGGGACAGCGCGAACGCATCTTCGAGCCGTTCTACCGACTGCCGGGACATGCCGAGCATGCCGGTGGTGTCGGCCTGGGCTTGAGCCTGGTGCGCCAGATCGCCCAGCGCCATGGTGGCAGCGTGCGGTGTGAGGCGCGCGACGGCGGCGGCAGCCGCTTCGTGATCGCCGTTCCTTTGCAGGCTGTGGCGACCCCATGAAAAAACCCGGCCAGGGGCCGGGTTGTCAGGCACGGTGCCGGTTCAGGCCGTGAAGCCCTGGCCGGCACGGCGATCAGCTGAGCTGATCGCTGATCAGCTTGGTCATCTCGAACATCGAGACCTGGGGCTTCTTGAAGATGGCCTTGAGCTTGTCGTCTGCATTGATGTTGCGCTTGTTGGCAGCATCTTGCAGCTTGTGCTTCTTGATGTATTCCCACACCTTCTTGGTGACCTCGGTGCGCGGCAGCGGCGTGGCGCCGATGATCGCGGCCAGGGCCGGGCTGGGGGTGAGGGCCTTCATGAAGGCCGCGTTGGGGGTGCGCTTGGCAGCGACCTTCTTGACTGCAGCCTTCTTGGCCGGGGCGGCCTTCTTGGCAGCAGGTGCCGCCTTCTTTGCCGCAGCCTTCTTGGCCGGGGCCTTCTTCGCAGTTGCCATGTGAAATCACTCCATCGAAGTCATGTCGGAACCTGACTGCCGGGCGCCTGCTGCTTGTGCGGGCGATCCTCAGGCCGTCTAGCGTCGACCATGGTAATGCCACTTGGCCCGGAAAACCAGCAGGGATCGGGGTTTGTCGTCGCTCTACATCAAAGAAACCGCGGGTGGTCGCCGCACGGGCCTCGATTGCGGGCGCCATGCACCGCTCGCGGGCACAAAGTGCCGCGTTTTGGTGTTCAATGCGCTGTTTCTTGCATCGAGTTCACGAGGAGTCTGTCGATGTCGCCACAGGACGTGCTGTCTCAACCGTTCACGCTGCGCTGCGGTGCGGTGATCCGCAACCGGCTGTTCAAGTCGGCCATGAGCGAGGCCCTGGGCACGCGAGAGCGCGCACCCACGCCGGCCCTGGAGCGTCTGTATGGTGTGTGGGCCGACAGCGGCGTGGGCGTGTGCATGACCGGCAACGTGATGATCGATCGCCGCGCGCTGGGCGAGCCGGGCAATGTGGTCATCGAAGACGAACGCGATTTCGCAGCCCTGCAGGCCTGGGCCCGCGCGGCCACCCGCAACGGCACGCACTGCTGGGTGCAGCTCAACCACCCGGGCAAGCAGTCGCCCAAGGGGCTGAACAAGGAAACCATCGCGCCATCGGCCGTGCCGTTTCGTGCCGAGATGCAGATGCTGTTTGCCACACCGCGCGAGATGACCGACGCCGAGGTGCGCGAGATGATCGCGCGCTTCGGGCGTGCGGCGGGCATCGTCAAGCGCGCCGGCTTCACGGGCGTGCAGATCCACGGCGCCCACGGCTATCTGGTCAGCCAGTTCCTGTCGCCGCACCACAACCGCCGCACCGACGAGTGGGGCGGCACGCCCGAGAAGCGTCGCCGTTTCGTGCTGGAGGTGTATGCCGCCATCCGCCGCGAGGTGGGGCCGGACTTCCCGGTGGGCATCAAGCTGAACTCGGCTGACTTTCAGCGCGGCGGTTTCACCGAAGAAGAGTCGCTGGACACCATCCGTGCGCTGTCGGATGCCGGCATCGACCTCATCGAGATTTCGGGTGGCACCTACGAGGCGCCGGCCATGACCGGCGTGCGCCAGAAGGCCGAACCTGTCAAGGAAAGCACGCGCCTGCGCGAGTCGTATTTCCTGGCTTTTGCCGAGAAGGCCCGCCACGCGGTGCGCACGCCGCTGGTGGTGACCGGGGGCTTTCGCACGGCGCAGGGCATGGCCCAGGCCATCGAGTCAGGCGCGGTGGACTTTGTGGGCATTGCGCGCTGCATGGCCGTGGAGCCCGATGTGTGCAAGCGCCTGCTGCAAGGGCAGGATCCGCTGCACACGGTGCGCCCCATCAAGACCGGGCTGCCCTTCATCGACAAGACGGGCATGCTCGAGGTGACGTGGTACACCGGCCAGCTCAAGCGCATTGGCCAGGGCGAGGCCCCCAAGCCGAACGAATCGGGTCTGTGGGTGTTCCTGCGCACCGTGGCCAAGCAGATGGGGGTGGGGCGCTCGAAGGCCCCCAAGCGGCTGCGCGCCACTTGAGGGCTCGCCCGCCTGTCAGGCGCTGGTGCGGCGGCGCGCCAGTCGCACGACCACGGCCAGACCGGCCAAGGCCATGGCGATGCTCTGCGGCTCGGGCACGGCCGACGTCACCGTGACCGTGAACGACTGGCCTGCGCCCAGGCCGTTGAGGTTGAGCGTCCAGTCGCTGGCACCCACGGTGGTGCCGTAGACATCACCGAGTTCCACACCCAGGCCTTCGCCCGGGGCTGCCAGCCAGATGGCCGCTTGCTGCGGGCCCTGGCCGGCCACGATCGCGCCGGGCGCAAAGCGCGGCGATGCCGTGCCCAGCGTGGCGAAGCTCACGCCCCCGCCCAGGCTCAGGCCGATGCTGCGCAGGTTGTCGCCGGTCAGGTTGTCGATCCAGGCGTCCAAGGCCAGCGTGGCGCCATCGTTAGCCCCCACCGTGAAGGTCAGGGTGACGGGGCTGAACCGGTTCACGCCCAGGTCGAAAGCGATCTGGCCGTCGGTGGAGTAATCGCTCACGGCATTGCCGTTGAGCGTGCTGCCGGTCAGCGACACGGCGTGGGCCGGGGCCGTGGCCGCCAGTGCGCTGGCCAGGGCCAGGATCGGGAGGTACGTCTTGATCGTCATGGTCGTGGTCCTTGCGTGGGTTACTGGTTGCCACGGGCCCAGGGGCCGGTGATGGCATAGGTGATGCCGGGGGTCTGCATGTTCACGAACAGCACGCGGCCGCTGGGGTCCCAGCAGGCGCCGCAGAACTCGCTGTCGCGGAAGTCGCCAGCCGACACCGACTTGCCGGCGGCGGCGATCTGCTGGGCCGTCAGCGTCACGTTGTTCTTGGCGAAGTAGTAGGCGTCGCCAGCGGCCGTCAGGCCGAACACGCGCGAGCCGGGGCCGTAGGTGTCGGGGCTGTTGCCGCCGTCCTCGCACAGCAGGATGCCGCCGCGAGGGCTCACGGTGATGTTGTCGGGGTTGTTGCCCACGAGCTGGCCGCTCGACACGTAGATGGCCTTCATCTTCATGGTGGTCAGGTCCAGCTCCCATACGGCACCGTCACCCCGGCCCGGGCGGTTGCTGCCGTCGACGCCCACGCTGGTGTCGGCGACGTACATGCGACCGTTGTGGTACCAGATGCCCTCGCCACGGCTCATTTGCAGGCCGCCCAGGTTCCAGGCTTGGGCGAACGTGCCGCTGCACCCGGTGCTCGTGCTGGTGCCCGGGGGCAGGCTGGACAGCGTGCCAGCTGTGGTGATGTCGGCATCGGGGTTGGCCAGGTCCACCCATTCCAGCTGCACTTCGTCGCCGATGCTGGCCACGATCAGGCTGGCGTTGGCGCGGCCCACCACACGGGCAGCCTGCAGGCGACCGCCCTGGGCCAGCGAGCCCACACCGCCATGGGGCACATTGGGTACATAGCGATAGAAGGCCGAGACGTTGCGGGCGTCTTCGGTTTCATAGACGATGCCAGTGGCCGGGTCGACGGCCACGGCCTCGTGGGCAAAGCGGCCCATGCCGACGATGGGCTGGCCCGTGGTCTGGGCCGGATCGGCCGTCACTTCGAACACGTAGCCATGCTTCTTGCCCGTGCTCGACACGGCGTTGCTGTTGATTTCTTCGCAGCTCAGCCACGTCCCCCAGGGGGTGAGGCCGCCGGCACAGTTCACCACGGTGCCGCCCAGCGAAGGGGCCATGCTCACCCAGTTGCCGTCGCGGAAGACCAGGTTGGTGGTGCCGCCCAGGGCGGTGGCGCCGCCGACCGTGCCGTCGTCGTACACGCCGGGGGCCTGGATGCGCGAGGCAAAAGCGCCGGTGCCGCGTTCGTGGTTGCGCACCAGCACCATCTCGGTGGAGCGACCCACCTTGCGGGTCTGGATCACGGCCATGCCGTCATGGCGGTCGGGGCAGGGCTGGCCGTTGGCCATGAGATCGCCCGTCCAGCCGAAGGATTTGTAGCTGAAGCCTGCAGGCAGCATCAACAGCGGCAGGCCGGTGCTCAGGTCGTTGACCGGGGCCAGCGCGCCGTACGGGCCGGTGACGAGGTTCGAGAACTGCGTGGCGGCGTGGGCCTGGCGCATCTGCAGGCCTTGCAGGGTGCCGAGCAGGCCGGCGGCCATCAGGGCACCCGAGCCTTGGAGCAGCTGGCGGCGCTGGCGGTCTTGAGGGGTGTTCGACATGGGGACTCCAGACTTCAACAAGATGGACAAGGCAGGGCCAATGCGGCCGTGCCCGCGCATCTTGAAAAGCGGGAGTGACAGGTCGATGACGTCAGCGTGACGGTTGGTGTCGTGTGCGGGTTTGTTCAGCAGGCCACCGGGGGCGCGAGCAGGTCTGGCGGCAGGTGGTCGAGCGAGCGGGTGCCGGTCAGGGCCATGGCGATCTCGAGCTCGTCACGCAGCAGCCGGATCACGTGGGCCACGCCCAGGGCGCCGCTGGTGGCCAGGGCGTGCACACAGGGGCGACCGATCAGCACGGCGCGGGCACCCAGGGCCAGGGCCTTGAGCACATCGGTGCCCCGGCGGATGCCGCCGTCGACGATCAGGGGCAGGGCATCGCCCACCGCTGCATGCAGCTCGGGCAGCAGGTCGGCGGTGGCTGCCATGGTGTCGAGCGTGCGGCCACCATGGTTGGACACGATCAGTCCGGCCACACCGAGATCGCGTGCACGCCGTGCGTCGTCAGGGTGGGTCACGCCCTTGAGCCACACGGGCAGGCGGGTTTGAGCGATCAGGGTCTGTACGTCGTCCCAGCCCGGGGCGTGGCGCAGCAGACCGTCAAAGACGGCGCTGCCGGTGCTGGGAGCTGCCGGCGCTGGCGGCAGGCCCTTGAGGTTGACGGCTTCGATGCCCGCAGGCAGCCGGAAACCGGCCCGGCGTTCGCGGTCGCGTGCGCCATGCACGGGCGCGTCGACGGTGAGCACCAGGGCTTCATAGCCAGCGGCTTCGGCCCGGGCCACCAGCGCGCGGTTGAAGGCCGCATCGTGTTGCAGGTAGAGCTGGAACCACAGGGGCCCGCGGCCGGGCTCGTCGCGCACGACCTGGGCCACGGCCTCCAGCGAGGTGCTCGACTGCGTGCTCAGGATCAGGCCGGCCTGCTGGGCGGCTGCGGCCAGGGCCGTGCCGATCTCGCCGTCGGCGTGGGCCATGCGCTGGTAGGCCACGGGGGCCAGCATGATGGGGTGTTCCAGCACTTGGGTGCCCAACGTGACGCGCGTGTGGCCGCCGGCCAGGGGCTGCAGCACGCGGCTGCGCAGGCGCCAGCGCGACCAGGCGGCCACGTTGTCCTGCAAGGTGAGTTCGTCGGCCGCGCCGCCGCTGAAGTAGGCCCAGGCCTGCTCATCGAGCACGGCCTGGGCGTGGCGTTCGTAGTCGCGCAGACTGGCCACGTCGGCCGGGATGCGGGCGCGAGGGGGGGGCTCGTGGCTCATGCGTCGGCCCACATGCGCAGCAAGTTGTGGTACGTGCCCGAGAGGCGCACGCTGCTGTCGGTCTCGCCGTGTTCACGCCGCAGCTCGAGCAGGGCCATGTCCAGGTCGTAGAGCAGGCGGCGCTGGTCGTCGCTGCGCACCATGCTCTCGACCCAGAAGAAGCTGGCGAGGCGGTGGCCGCGGGTCACGGGCTCGACACGGTGCACGCTGGTGCTGGGGTAGAGCACCATGTCGCCGGCGGGCAGCTTGATGCGTGGCTGCCCGTAGGTGTCTTCGATGACGAGCTCGCCGCCATCGTATTCATCGGGGTCGGCCAGAAAGAGCGTGCAGCTGACGTCGCTGCGCACCCGGTCCTGCGTGCCTTGCACGAACATCACGGCCCCGTCGACATGGTTGCCGTAGTGGTTGTGCTCGCCGCCGTAGCGGTTGAACAGCGGCGGGTACAGGCGGCGGGGCAGCGCGGCCGAAAAGAAGGTGGCGTTGCGGTTGAGCGCCCGCGTGATGAGGGCCTGCATGGCGCGGGCCTCTTCGCTGCCTTGCGCGAGCTGTTCGTTGTTCTTGGCCTGGACGGCCTGGCTGCCCGCGGTGCGGCGCCCGTCGACCCAATGGCCCGCCTCGATGGTGGCGCGCACGGTGCGGAGTTCGTCGGGGGTGAGGACGTCGGGGATGTGCAGCAGCATGGTGTCAGGGTACAGCGAACGGTGGGCCCTGAATGCGCACGGCAGCCGCTGCGAACCAGGGCTGCCGTGCGGGTTCAGGGGGGCTGAGGTCAGAACTTGGCCACGAGCTCCACCTGGAAGTTGCGGCCGGGGCCGGGGATGTAGTGACCGCGGTAGAGCGAGTCGGCGTACAGCGCGTTTTCGAGGTTGGTCAGGTTGGCCTTGACTGTGAATTGCGAGTTGATCACGTACTCGGCCATCAGGTCGATGGTGTGGAAGCCGGGCGCCTTCCAGGTGCCGCTCTGCGGGTTCGTGATGTCGGC
>Ga0255180_1000273_pt1 | contig 19941 bp, 17 predicted proteins | sample Atl_Colum_RepB_8_FD_189933 | JGI IMG/M metagenome (GOLD analysis project Ga0255180, IMG submission 189933) | Freshwater microbial communities from Altamaha River, Georgia, United States - Atl_Colum_RepB_8d | ecosystem: Environmental > Aquatic > Freshwater > River | place: USA: Georgia... | reverse complement strand
GGATGACTCGGCGACCGACACCGAGGCACCCGATCAAGCAGGGTGGCAGACATGGTCGGGTGCCTCGGTGTCGGTCGCCGAGTCATCCGGGGGGCTGCACGCTGCGCCGCTCGGGGCTTCGGCGATGCGCCCCTTAACGGGTGGGGGCCTGCTCGGCCAGCGCCGCCATGGGCGTCGGTGACCGTGTTCCCGCCGTCAGTGTGCTGTGGATATCGACCGAACAGGCGCGCACTTGATGCCTGTTCACGACCTGAAAAGACCCTTCAGCGGCCGGCCTGGGTGGGCAGCGAGAAGCGGTAGCTCAGGCCCAGCCCCACCGTCGTGGCCTCAAAGGCACGGCCTGCGACCTCAGCGGGCTTGCGGGTGGACACCGTGCGCCCAAGGTGGCTGTAGAGCGAGAAGCGCTCGCTCACGTCGTAGCTCACGCCCACCGATGCATTGAGCAGGGCCCCCACGTCCTGCGTCTTGTCGACGCCCAGGTCGTTGAGCCCCACCAGCAGCTGCCCATGGACGTTCCAGCGCGAGGCGCTCGGGATCGGGTGGCTCCACCCCAGGCCCGTGAACATCTCGGCATACCCGGCATAGCCCCGGTACGCATTGGTGGCGGCGGCCACCTGGAACGGCACATAGATGTGGTCGTCGACGAAGTAGTCCAGCTGCAGGGCGACGGTGTTGATGGCATCGACGGCCACGCCGTTGTGCTGGATGTCGCTCAGCAGCTTGTCATACAGGTGGACCCGCACGCCATCGAGTGTGAGCCCGCTGTCCGCCCCCGCCCCGCTGGCACCCCGCTCGAGCGGAGACAGGTGGAAGTTGAGCGCCGCCCCCACGGTGTAGTTTTTCGAGCTGCCCTTGGGCGCCGTCAGGTAGCCCGCCGACAGCGACAGCCCCAGGTTCGAATTCAGGAGGTATTCGGCCTTGACCTTGGGGTAGACGATCAGCCCCGGGCCGGTGTCGATGGTGTCCGTCACCCAGCCGCCCGTGCCCAGCCCCAGTTGCCCGTACAGATGGAACCGGGGCGACACCTGCAGCTTGCGCCCGATGCCGCCGTGGATCTGGTTGTACCAGTCCAGGCCCGACACCCCCAGGTCGAAGCCGAAGTACAGGTAGTTGTCGTCCGAGATGAAATGCGAGAACTGGGGCGACACCAGCCCGATCGGCCCGCGGTACAGCCCCTGAGGGTCGATCTGTCGCAGGTGGTTGAGTTCGACCGACACGATGCTGTCGCGCTCTCGGTATGAGTTGTCGCTGTCGGCCAGCCGCCGCCCCGCGTCTTCGAACGAGCCCGTCCAGAACGACACCGGCTTCTGGATGAAGACGTTGAGGGCCGTGGCATTGATGGGTGAGCCCGACACCCGGATGTCGGACACATTGACGCCGTAATGAACGCCCTGGTGGGCGTAGCCCACGCCCGCATACGCCTTGACGTAGCGCCCGGCCCCTGACAGCGCCTTGATGCCGCGCACGCTGGCACCCCCGCCGCCCCCGCCCAGGGCCAGCCCGGCGTCGACGAACCAGTTGCCTGCGATGGGCTTTTGGGCATGCAGCGTGGTGTCGACGAAGAACAGGCCGCCATAGTCGCCCTGCGCCAGGGGCCCGTTGATGCCGAAGCCCAGGTAGGCCCAGTCGTTGAGCTGGTGCAGGTAATGCACCCCGAGCAGGTCGAAGCCGCCACCGCCCTTGAGCGTCATGCGGGTGTAGTCCAGCATCAGCAGGCCGGTCGCGGGCTTGAGCGACAGCGGCTCGACCGGGTCGGTGTCGGCGGTGCGGTCGGCTGCGGCCGGTTCGGCCATGACCGGGCCACAGGCAGCCAGGATGCACGCGATGAGCAGGTGGCGCGGGGTCATGTTCGTCGGGCCCTCCGTGGTGGGGTCGGGCGCTCGCGCTGGCGGCGCGGTGCCGCGACAGGTTGCGGGTGCGGCCAGCCTAGCACCAGATGCTCCCGGCGCAGCCCGTGCACACAACGAAAAAGCCCGCCACCTTGCGGCAGCGGGCTTCTTGTGTTTTGGTGGCGCTTCAGGGATTCGAACCCCGGACCTGCGGATTATGATTCCGTCGCTCTAACCGGCTGAGCTAAAGCGCCATCGAGCCTTGAAGTATACGCCACTTTTGCGCCGCTTGGCAAGCCCCTTGAATTTTTTCGGGCCGTCCCCAGATGGCGCGCATGAGCGCGGGGCGTCACCGCGGCTGGCTGTCGGTCGCCGCAGGGCCCGGGGTGTCTGCCCGCGCCGCCTCGCATCCTTGTGTGTTGTCCCCTCGAACCTTTTTTTGTCCGCAAGAAGAACGCACCATGAGCAAACAGACCCATGTCTTTCAGGCCGAAGTCAAGCAGCTGCTGCACCTGGTCACGCACGCGCTGTATTCCAACAAGGAGATCTTCCTGCGCGAGCTGATCTCCAACGCGTCAGACGCCTGTGACAAGCTGCGATTCGAAGCGCTGGACCACAGTGCGCTGTACGAAGACGCCCCCAACCTGGACGTGCGCGTGGTCGTCGACAAGGCCAAGCGCACGATCACCATCCGCGACAACGGCATCGGCATGAGCGCGCAGGAGGCCATCGACCACCTGGGCACCATCGCCAAGTCGGGCACCAAGGACTTCGTGGGCCGCCTGTCGGGCGACCAGGCCAAGGACGCCCAGCTCATCGGCCAGTTCGGCGTGGGCTTCTACAGCGGCTACATCGTGGCCGACCGGATCACGGTGGAATCGCGCCGCGCCGGTCTGCCGGCCGACCAGGGCGTGCGCTGGGTCAGCGAAGGCACCGGCGACTTCGAGGTCGAGGCCATCGACAAGCCCCACCGCGGCACCGACATCATCCTGCACCTGCGCGAGGGCGAAGACGAATACCTGTCGGCCTGGAAGCTGCGCAGCATCATCGGCAAGTATTCCGACCACATCTCGCTGCCCATCCTGATGCAGAAGGAAGAGTGGGACCAGGACAAGGGCGAGCACGTGCTCAAGGACGAGTGGGAAACCGTCAACAAGGCCGCGGCCCTGTGGACCCGCTCCAAGAGCGACATCACCGAGGACCAGTACCACGAGTTCTACAAGCAGATCAGCTTCGACAGCGACGCGCCCCTGGCCTACACGCACAACCGGGTCGAAGGTCGCAGCGAATACACCCAGCTGCTGTACATCCCGTCCAAGGCCCCGTACGACATCTGGAACCGTGACAAGCGCGGCGGGCTCAAGCTCTACGTCAAGCGCGTGTTCATCATGGACGACGCCGAGGCCCTGCTGCCCAGCTACCTGCGCTTCGTCAAGGGCGTGGTCGATTCGGCCGACCTGCCGCTGAACGTGAGCCGCGAGATTCTGCAGGAAAGCCGCGATGTCAAGGCCATCCGCGAGGGCTGCACCAAGCGCGTGCTGTCGATGCTCGAAGACCTGGCCAACCACGAAGACGCTGCCAAGCGCGAGCAGTACGCAGCCTTCTGGAAGGAGTTCGGCCAGGTGCTCAAGGAAGGCGTGGGCGAGGACTTCAACAACCGCGAACGCCTGGCCAAGCTGCTGCGCTTTGCGTCGACGCATGCCGACGAGGGCGTCTCGCTGGCCGACTACGTGAGCCGCATGAAGGAGGGCCAGGAGGCCATCTACGTGGTCACGGCCGACTCGCTGGCCGCCGCGCGCAACAGCCCGCAGCTGGAGCTGTTCAAGAAGAAGGGCATCGAGGTGCTGCTGCTGGTTGATCGGGTCGACGAGTGGCTGCTCTCACACCTGTACGAGTTCGAGGGCAAGCCCCTGCAGAGCGTGGCCAAGGGGGCCGTCGATCTGGGCAAGCTGCAGGACGACGATGAAAAGAAGAAGGCCGATGAAGCGGCCGAGGCGCTCAAGCCCCTGCTGGAGCGCCTGAAGGCCTCGCTCAAGGACAAGGCGCAGGACGTGCGCGTGACCACGCGGCTGGTCGATTCGCCGGCCTGCCTGGTGGTGGGCGAGGGCGATGTGAGCGGGCACCTGGCGCGGCTGCTCAAGCAGGCGGGGCAGCAGGCGCCTCAGTCGCTGCCGACGCTGGAGGTCAACCCCGACCATACGCTGGTCCGCAAGCTGGACACGGCCGAGCATTTCGACGACCTGGCCCACATCCTGTTCGACCAGGCCCTGCTGGCCGAGGGTGGGCACCTGGACGACCCGGCGGCCTACGTGCGCCGGGTCAATGCCCTGCTGACGTCGGGCGCGATCTGATCGCCTGAGGGCGCGCGGGCGTCGTCAGCCGCGGGCCGCCGCCACGGCGATGCCCGCGGGCAGCGTGGGGGCGACGGGCTCGGGGCTGCGCCGGCCGTTCGGTTGGCCGTCCAGCGGCACAGGGCCCGAGTTGGCGGCCGTGTCGTCGTCGAAGCGGCTGTCCACGGCGAAAAAGGAATCCGACGCGAAGGCGGAATCCTGGAAGCGCGACGCCCGCTCGGCACGGCGGCGATGCAGCTTCTCGGCCAGCTCGGTGCGGGCCTGCGTCAGGGGCGAGGGGGCGGCCGGGGCGGTGGCCCGCGCGCCCGTGCTCACTGGCAGGTCCAGCCCGATGCTGCCACCCAGCACCCACTGCGCCAGCAGCGCCGGCTTGGGCCAGTGCCCGGGGGCGCAGCGCAGGTAGCGGATGCGACAGGCATCGAGCACGGCTTCCTTGAGCTTTTGGGTGCGCCGCGAATGACCGCGTTGCGCCGATTCGAGGTCGATCACCGACACCACGGTGCCGTTGGGTGTGCAGACCGCGAAGCTGACGTTGACGGGGTGCAGGCGGTCGAACCACAGGCGGGCGTCGCTGTCGTGGGCGCTCTGGCAGAAGCGCAGCAGGTTGACCTTGGCCAGCACGATGTGCTGGGGCAGGGCGCTGCGCAGTTCACGGTAGAGCAGGCGCTCTTCGGTGGTGAACACCGGGCGCGCCATCAGGCTGAAATCCGCCGGCCAGGCTTTGCTGCGCCGCTCGCGACGGGTGTGCCACGCATGGGCGATCAGCAACCCCGCCAGCAGGCCGCAGATCGGAAGCAACAGGTAAAGCAGGTCGCTTGGCATGGGGTCCTTCAGGCGCGAGGGCGGCCCCGTGGGCGTGCGGGGTTCTGCGACATCGTAGTCGGCGTCGACCCGCCACCATATCCCTATCTAGGGGGGAACCCCAGGTATCTGACGGTAATCGATGCCCGGAGAATGTAACAAACGCCGCGATGCGAAAAAAGGCCCAGCCGGCCTGTCACCTCATGAAAGCGGACACCCATGGGGCCGGGCGGTCGCTCAGCCCGGGTGGAAGAGGGCGCGCAGCCACCCGCGCAATCGCAGCAACTGCCGACGCGCGCGGAACACCAGCTCGGCATTCCACTCGAGCAGTGAGCTTTCGACATGGGTGCCCAGGTTGTCCTTGGGCAGGCTCAGCCAGGCTTCGGACTCGGGGCCGTCGGTTTCCAGCCGGGCGCCGGCCCGCAGCGCGATGCGGATCATCGGGCGGTTTTCGGTGAGCGCATGGATCATCAGGGCGCCAGCATGGTGGTTGCGCGCATGCATGATCGCGTGCTCGAACAGCAACTGGCCCAGCCCCCGGCCGCGGGCCTCGCGCAGCACCGACACGCCGAACTCCATGGTGCGCACCTGGGGCGCCGGGCCGGTGCCTTCGGGCAGGGCGGCCAGATGCGCCACGGCGATCAGGCGCAGGCGGCGGTTGAACACGCCGAAGACCTCGTCGCGCTTGAAGTCGATGGACGCGGCGTAACGCGTCAGGTGTTCCAGCGGCGCCTGGCAGCCAAAGCGCAGGAAGCGGTCGTGCTCGTCGAGCTGGATGAGGTGGTCGAGGATCTGCTTGCGATGGCGCGCCTTGAGCGTGCGGATGGGCACCCAGCGGGACACCGGCGCGCGCACCTTGCCGTCAGCGCCGCGCGCTGCGGGCACTTGCATGCCGAACTTTTCGAGATCGGCGGTGACGGGTTTGGCGGGGCTCATGGTGGATCCAAGGGTTTTCACTAGGGTATCTCAGGCTCCGGGCGGCCGCAAGTGCAAAACGCACGGGCATCGATCGGGATCAAGGTCTTGCAGGTGTGGCGGGGGCGTGTTAGAGTCCTGGGTTCCCGTCTTTGGCTGCCGGGAAAGAAGTCGCGCCTGCTGCGCGGCCACCAGCGGATGGTGCCACCGGCATCGCCCAACGCGCCTAGGGGTCACCCGGGGTGGGTTCGGTCGGTGCGAGTTGCAAGTGTTTTGCAAACGGTAGGCCCATCAGGATCAGAAGTGGTGCCAAGGCAGGCAGTCAGCCAGTTTTTTTGATACTCCTCACAAGGAACCTCCTCATGAAGACCTTCAGCGCCAAGCCGGCCGAAGTCCAGCACGAGTGGTTTGTGATCGATGCCACCGACAAGGTGCTCGGACGAGTGGCCAGTGAAGTCGCTCTCCGTCTCCGTGGCAAGCACAAGGCCATCTACACCCCCCACGTCGACACCGGTGACTACATCGTCATCGTGAACGCCGACAAGATCCGCGTGACCGGCAACAAGGCCACCGACAAGGTGTACTACCGTCACTCGGGCTTCCCGGGCGGCATCTACGGCACCAAGTTCAAGGACATGCAGGCCAAGCACCCCGGTCGCGCCCTCGAGAAGGCCGTGAAGGGCATGCTGCCGAAGGGCCCGCTGGGCTACGCCATGATCAAGAAGCTGAAGGTCTACGCCGGTGGTGAGCACCCGCACACCGCTCAGCAACCCAAGACGCTGGACATCTAAGGAGCCACCATGCCCATCGGTAACTGGAACTATGGCACTGGCCGTCGCAAGTCGTCGGTCGCCCGCGTCTTCATCAAGAAGGGTACCGGCCAGATCACGGTCAACGGTCGCCCGGTCGAGCAGTACTTCGGCCGTCAGACCTCGATCATGGTCGTCAAGCAACCTCTGGTGCTGACGAACAACGCCGAAGCCTTCGACATCAAGGTCAACGTGCACGGTGGTGGCGAATCCGGCCAGGCCGGCGCTGTCCGCCACGGCGTGACCCGCGCCCTGATCGACTTCGACGCTGCACTGAAGTCCGAACTCAGCCGCGCTGGTTACGTGACCCGCGACGCTCGTGAAGTCGAGCGTAAGAAGGTCGGTCTGCACGGCGCCCGTCGCCGCAAGCAGTTCAGCAAGCGCTGATCGATCCCTGTGGTCGCTGCCGCACCCGCCTCGGGTTGCGCAGCGCACAGCCCAAAGCCGCCAGGTGCCCCTGGCGGCTTTTGTTTTTGGGGCCTGTGACCCGGGTTCAGAAGCTCAGCGTGTAGCGCACGCCGACGGCGGTCTGGCTGGGCGCCGACTCGTCATGATCGGGGTGCTGACGGTAGGCGGCCACCGCGGTCAGGGTGCTGCTGGCCGACAGGCGGGTCGAGTACCGCATCTCGGCCAGCAGTTCGCGGGCGCTGCCGGCCAGGTTGACCGTGCGGGTGCCGTAGATCGGGCTGCCGTCCTCGGGGTTCACGGATTCGACCACGCTGTACGTCAGGCTGCCAGAGCGGGCGCGCAGCGGAGCATTGAGCGTGAAGCTCAGTCGGTCGCCGGTGCGCCAGGTGTCGGCCTTGACCAAGCCCAGGCCCCAGCCGTCGGCACGCACGGCCGTGCCCGACAGCAGCAGGCCGGCGGCTCGCGGCGCGCCGGTGTGGCTCACCGAGTACGAGCCCGCCAGCGTCCAGCCGCGCTCCAGTGCCCAGGCGCCGCTCACGGTCACGCCCACGCTCTGGGCGTCCTGGGCCAGGCCCATGGCGGCGTTCGAGTAGCCGCCCAGCAGGCCTTGTTCGTTCATCTGGCCGAACGACAGGTTGAGGGCGTGGTCGCGACCCTGGTGCATCAGCTCCAGCACGTTCACGTCGGCGCGGGCCTGCTCGACCGCCTGCACCTGGGTCTGGCCGCGCGCCAGGCCCAGGCGGGCGGTCCAGCCGGCCCACAACGGGCTGCTGGCGGTGGCGAATCGGTGGTTGTTGGCAAAGCCCATCAGCGGGTTGGACAGCACGGTCTCGGCGCCCGACAGCCTGGGGGCCATCGACGAGCCCATCAGGCCCAAGCTCATCACCGACAGCCCCCCTTCGCCCACGCTGACCGCATGGCCCGAGGCCAGTTGCAGGGTGGCCATCTGGGCTTCGGCCTGTTGCGTGTGCCGGTTCCACGGGTCCTGGGCGCCTGTGGTGCCCAACTTCATCGAGCCCAGGCTCATGCCCGGGGTCAGTACGCTGCTGGCGCGCGATTGCAGGCTCATCAGGCGGCTGCCATCGGGCAGGGCCACTTCGGCCGCGTCCAGCATGCGGTCGGTGCGGCCCAGCAGGCCATCGAGTGTCATCTGTGTGCGCACGCTCAGGGCAGCGCCTTCTTCGCTGGTGAAGTTGCGGCCGTAGTCGTCAAACACTTCGGTGGTGAAGTTGGCAAAGGCCTTGGCCGAGGCCACGCGCGGCTGGCTGCTGGCCGTGGTGATGCCCCTGTTCAGCGACAGGGTGACGCTCTTGCCACCCGCCACGGCGTACGTCACGCTGCCTTGGGCCGACAGTGCGCGGCTCACATTGAGCATGCCGCGGCCATAGACAGCGTCGGTGCCCTTGGCGCCCAGATCGTCCGCGGTGTTGAGCAAGATGGCAGCCACCTGGTTGGCCTTGAGGTAGGGCCAGTAGCCGAACACCAGGGCCGCAGCGCCCGACACGGCCGGCGTGGCCATGGACGTGCCGCTCATGTAGGCGTACGACGTGCCATAGGTGGAATAGACCGATACGCCGGGCGCCACCAGATAGAAGTTGGCCGTGTCGCCGGCGCGGTTCGAAAACGAGGCGATGTTGCGGCTGGCGTCGACGGCACCCACGGCGATGATGGTGCCGTTGGCCCAACTGTCCTTGGCATAGCGCGCAGGCCAACCCGGGTCGGCGGCACCGCTGTTGCCGGCAGCGGCCACCACCAGGGTGTTGTTGGTGGCCGCCATGCGGGCCAGCCCGGCCGAGCCGGTGGGGCCGCTGGCGCCGAGGCTGAGGTTGACGACCTTGGCGCCCTGGCTGGCGGCGTGGGCCAGGCCGCGGTCGATGTCGGCACTCGAGGCGGTCGAGCCATTGAACACCTTGACCGGCAGGATGCGAGCCAGGGGCGCCACACCGTACATGCCGCTGCCATTGGCGCCGGCTGCGATGATGCCAGCCACATGGGTGCCGTGCCCGAGGGTGTCCGTCACGTCGGTGGTGCGGTTCACGGTGTTGTAGCCGGTGAGCACGCGGCTGTTGCCCTTGAACTCGGGGTTGTTCAGGTTGAGCCCCGTGTCCAGTACGGCCACGACCACGCCCGCGCCCAGGATGCCCTGGTTGTGGACCGTACCGAGCTTGAGTTGCACGACCGACGTGGAGCGGCTGGTCTCTGCCGTGGTGGGCGCAAAGACGGTTTGGGCGCAGGTGCCCGAAGCCGCGACGGCGGCGGCGGTCAGTGCAAAGAGGGTGCGTGTCTTCATCGTGTGGCTCGGCGGGAGGTTGCGTTCGGGGTGGCAAGCCACCCCCTCCAGTGAGCCGACGCAGGGCTGTTGACGGCAGCCATTCGCCGGCGGCCCCGCTGCCGTGGCGCATCGTGAAAAGCGCGGTAGGCCGGAAGCTTTGCGTCCCTTCCTTTCGAAAGGTTTGCCTTTGTGTGAACGGATTTCGACCGCGGGCGGATGCGGCTGAAATGGCCGGGTGTGACGCAATGCACGGTCGGCATCCCTGGCGTCGTAACCAGTTGAAACGCGCCCAGGCTCTCTACAATCGCGTTTTCCCTGATCCGATCGAAAAGGACGCAAAGATGATCAAAGTGGGCATCGTCGGTGGTACGGGCTACACCGGTGTCGAACTGCTGCGCCTGCTGTCGCAGCACCCGAAGGTGACCCTGCAGGCCATCACCTCCCGCAAGGAGGCCGGCATGCCGGTGGCCGACATGTACCCCAGCCTGCGCGGCCATGTCGACCTGGCCTTCGTCACACCCGACGATGCCGGCTTGAGCCAGTGCGATGTCGTCTTCTTTGCCACGCCCCACGGGGTGGCCATGGCCCAGGCGCGTGAACTGCTGGCCGCCGGCGTGAAGGTGATCGACCTGGCCGCCGACTTCCGCCTCAAGGACACGGTGGAGTTCGAGCAGTGGTACGGCATGCCGCACAGCTGCCCCGACCTGCTGGCCGAGGCCGTCTACGGGCTGCCCGAGATCAACCGAGACGCGATCCGCCAGGCGCGCCTGATCGCCAATCCCGGCTGTTACCCCACGTCGGTGCAACTGGGTTTCGCGCCCCTGCTGCGCGCCGGTCTGATCGAGACCCGCGGACTGATCGCCAACTGCGCGTCGGGCGTCTCCGGGGCCGGTCGCAAGGCCGAGGTGCACACCCTGATGGCCGAAGCCAGCGACAACTTCAAGGCGTACGGTGTCAAGGGCCATCGCCACGGCCCGGAAATCAACCAGCAGCTGCGCACCCTTGCCGGTGACGCGTCGGTGGACTGCCTGTTCGTGCCCCACCTGCTGCCGCTGATCCGCGGCATCCACTCCACGCTGTACGCGCGCCTCAACAGCGCCGGTCAGGCGGCCGATCTGCAGGCGGTGTTCGAGCAGGCCTACCAGGGCGAGCGCTTTGTCGACGTGCTGCCGGCCGGCAGCGCCCCCGAAACCCGCAGCGTGCGCGCCAGCAACACGGTGCGCATCGCTGTGCACCGTCCGCGCCCGGACACCGTGATGCTGCTGGTGGTCGAGGACAACCTCACCAAGGGAGCGTCGGGCCAGGCGGTGCAGTGCATGAACCTGATGTGCGGTCTCGACGAACACCTGGGCCTGACCCAGGTGCCGGTGCTGCCCTGATGCGCTGGCGCCTGCTGCGACGTCGGCTGTCGATCAGCGCACCGCGCATGACGGTGCGCAGCCACCTGCCGTGGCCCCTGCGCTGGGCGGTGGCGGCCGTCGCACTGGGGTTTTCTGGCGCGCTGGCCTTGTGGGCGTTCGAGTTCGGCAAGAGCATTGCGGGGCTGGACGTCGAGGCCCGCCAGATGGCCGACACGCTGGCGCGCACCCGCGCCGAGCTCGATGTGCTGCGCCAGGAGCGTGACCGCTCGCAGGCGTTTGCCAACACGGCCGACAGCCTGCTCAAGGCCGAACGGGCCACACAACAGCGCCTGACCGAACAAGTCAAGGCGCTCGAGGCCGAGAACCAGGCGCTCAAGGACGACCTGGGCTTCTTCGAGCGCTTGTTGCCCGCGTCTGGCGAGGGGCTGGCGGTGCGCGGCCTGCAGGTCGGCAGCCCGGCCCCCGGGCAGTTGCGCTATCAGTTGCTGGTCATGCAGCAAGGCGGGCGCACGCAGCCGGAGTTCAAGGGGCGTTTCGAGGTGACGGTGTCGGGCTTGCTGAACAACCAGTCATGGCAGCCGGCCGGCCCGGTGGTGCGACAGACCCTGCAGGTGCGCCAGTACCAGCGCATCGATGGCATGGTCGAAATCCCTTCGGGTGTCGTGGTCAAACAGGTGCAGGTCAAGGTGCTCGACGAGCAGGGGCGGCTGCACGCCACCCAGGCAGCCAAGCTTTGACGGCGTCGTCAGGCCAGGGCCCCGGGTTCCCGGGGGCGGCGCCCATTGACGCGACCGGCGTTTGACGAGACACTTTCGACCCTTTGTCCGCGCAGTCTGAGGAGTGATCACCCATGTTCGGCTGGAAAAAGCACCCTGCCATCCGCACCCTGATCGGTGAGGGCACTGTCGTTGAAGGCGAAATCCGCTTCAGCGAGGGCCTGCGCATCGACGGCGAAGTGGTCGGCAACGTCACCGCCATCGGTGACAAGCGCTCGATGCTGGTCATCAGCGAGAAGGCCAAGGTCACGGGTCGCGTGCGCGCCGGCCATGTGGTGATCAATGGCCACGTTGTCGGCCCGGTTGAATCCGAAGACCTGTTGGAATTGCAGCCCAAAGCCCGTATCGTGGGCGATGTGAAGTACGAGGCGCTTGAAATGCACCAGGGAGCCACCATTGATGGTGAGCTGCACCCCATGAAGTCCGACGACAAGCCGGCACTCAAGCTGGCGTCCAACAACGGCTGACGCTGCGCCCCTCCGAATTCGATAGTCCCCAAGCAAGAGCATTCCCATGAGCACTGCCACCCTGGAACAGACCCCCGTCACCGACGACGCACCGCCCGCGCCGATCATCTTCACCGACAGCGCCGCGTCCAAGGTGGCTGAACTGGTGGCCGAAGAAGGCAACCCCGATCTGAAGCTGCGCGTGTTCGTGCAAGGCGGTGGCTGCTCGGGCTTCCAGTACGGTTTCACGTTCGACGAGATCGTGAACGAAGACGACACCCAGATGAACAAGAACGGTGTGACGCTGCTGATCGACGCCATGAGCCTGCAGTATCTGGTGGGAGCCGAGATCGACTACAAGGACGACCTCGAAGGCGCCCAGTTCGTGATCCGCAACCCCAACGCCACGACCACCTGCGGCTGCGGTTCGAGCTTCTCGGTCTGATCCACCCCATCGGTGGCGCGGCCTGAGGGTGCGCGCCCACCAGCAACCCCGGCAAGCCCTCGTCAGCAGGGTCGGCCGGGGTTGTGTGCTTTCAGGGCTGCAGCCAGTGCTGCAGGTGCGCCGGCAGGGGCAGCGCCTCGCTGCCTGGGTCGGGCTGAGGCCGGCCTCGCACCGAGTGCAGCGGCAGCACACCGGCCCACACGGGCAACTCTGCATCGCCCTCCTTGTCGTGCGGGCCCCAGTTGCGGATCTTGGCCGAGGCCTCGTGCAGGGGGATGGCCAGCACGGTCGTGGCGGCAAGTTCGTTGCGGTCCGGAGCGCGCACATGCACCCGGCGCCCGGGGGCGATGTGGTCCATCAAGGCGTCCAGGGCTGCGAGTTTGTCAGCACCTTCCAGCACATCGAAGCGTCCGTGGACGACCACGCTGCGGAAGTTCATCGAGTGCGAGAACGCCGAGCGGGCCAGCACCAGGCCGTCGAGGTGGGTGATGCTCACGCAGGCCGGTGCCCCGGCCGCCAGTCGCTTCATCATGCGGCTGCCGTTGGAGCCGTGGATGCACAGCGCGTCGCCCCAGCGCCAGCTGGCGGTGGGCAGGCACAGCATGTCGGCGTCGGCGGTGTCGCTCGCAGCCATCGCCACGTGGCAGACCCAGGCGGCGTCCACGATGGCGTCGATGGTGTCGCGGTCGTAATGGCCGCGCTCGCTGGCGCGCCGGACGCGGCAACGTTCCGACGGGGGCTCGGTGTGGGTGGGGGCAGCATCGGTCACGGAAGGTCCTCTGATTGGCTGGGTGAATGATTCGGACGCCCAGCGTACACAGGGCGTGGTACCGTGCACAGGTCCACGAACAGCCACGTTGATGGAGCCACGCCCCCATGATCGAAGTGCATGACCTGCTGCAGGTGCAGTCCGACAGTGCCGAGCCCTTGCAGCGCCAGGTTCAGCGGCAGCTTCGTGAGGCCATCCTGGCTGGCAGGCTGCTGCCCGGTGCGGTGCTGCCGGCGTCGCGTGTGCTGGCCCGCGACCTGGGCCTGGGGCGCAACACGGTGATTCATGCCTACGAGCAGTTGCTGGCCGAAGGGCTGGTGGTGGCCAGCCGGCAAGGCACGGTGGTCGCCGCACTGACGCGAGCCGCGACACCCCGGCCTGCGGCCGTGGCGCACACGCCAGGTCTGTCGCAGCGTGCGCTGGCGTGTGAGCGGCGTCGCACGGTCGCGCAGGACCTGCTGCCCTTCATGCCGGGCATTCCGGCGCTGGACGCCTTCCCGTCGGCCCTGTGGCGCCGGCTGTGCGAGCGTGCCCAGCGTCAGTCGTCCACGCAGGACTTGAGTTATCGCCATGTGGCCGGCGAGCCGGAGCTGCGCCAGGCGATCGCCACGTACGTGCGCGCGGCCCGGGGCGTGCGCTGTACCGCCGACCAGGTGCTGGTGACCGATGGCACGCAGGCCAGCCTGCAGCTGTGCGCGCAGTTGCTGGCCGACCCGGGTGATCGGGCCTGGATCGAGCATCCGGGTTACGGTGGCGCACGCACCGCCCTGTCGCAGGCCGGGTTGCAGCTGCAGCCCGTCACCGTCGACGAGCATGGGCTGAACCCACCGGCGGCGTGGTGGCGGGAGCGCCCGCCGCGACTGATCTACACCACGCCGTCCCACCAGTACCCCCTGGGGGCGGTGATGCCCTTGCAGCGACGGCTCGCCTTGCTCGAAGGGGCCCGGCAAGCGGGGGCCTGGGTGCTGGAAGACGACTACGACAGCGAGTTCCGCCACGACGGGCCGCCCCTGCCCGCGCTGCAGGGCTTGAGCGACGACGCCCCGGTGGTTTACCTGGGCACGTTCAGCAAGTCGATGTTCCCGTCCCTGCGGCTGGGTTTCATCGTGTTGCCGCCCGCTGTGGCCGATCGGGCCGTGGCGTCGGCCGCCGATCTGTGCCGGCGAGGGCACGCCCCCTTGCAGCGGGCGCTGGCGGAGTTCATCCATGACGGGCATTTCGCGGCCCACTTGCGCCGCATGCGGCGCCTCTACCGTGAGCGCCAGCAGGCTTTGCGTGAGGCGCTGTCACGCCATTGGTCGCTGCCCCATGCCTGCGTCGGCGGGCGCTGCGGCATGCACCTGGTGATGTCCCTGCCCGCCGGGGTGGACGATGCGGCCCTGGCCCGCGATGCGCTGGCCGCGGGTCTGAGCCCGCGGCCACTGTCGGTTTACGGCACGGGCGGCATCGGGGGCTTCAATGGGTTGGTGATGGGCTACGCCCACACGCGTGCCGAGGCCATGGCCACCCATGTCCGCACCCTGGACAGGCTGGCGGTGGTACATTCGCGCCGCCGCTGACCGCCCGCGGTTTCTGGATTTCGCATCATGAACACCCGCCTCACCCGCCTGCTTGGCATCCAGCATCCCATCGTGTTGCCGGGCATGACCTATGTGGCCGTGCCCGCGCTGGTGGGGGCCGTGTCCGAGGCGGGCGGGCTGGGCATCCTGGCGTCTGGCGGGCTGGCGGCCGAGGAATGCCGCGCGTCGATCCGGCAGGTGCGGTCGCTCACGTCGAAGCCGTTTGCCGTGGGCTGCAGCCTGCTGCTGCCGGGCGCACGCGAATGCTGCGAGGTCGCGCTCGAAGAGCAGGTGCCCGTGATCAATGTCTCGATGGGCAAGGGCGACTGGGTGGTGGAGCGGGCTCACCGCTACGGCGGCAAGGTGATCGCCACCGTGTCCACTGAACGGCATGCCCGCTCGGCCATCGACATGGGGGTCGACGGGCTGATCGTGACCGGCCACGAGGCCGCCGCCCACGGGGGGGCTGTCACGTCCCTGGTGCTGGTGCCCGTGGTGCGCGACCTCACCGATCTGCCCATCATCGCCGCCGGCGGGTTTGCCGATGGCCGCGGCCTGGTGGCCGCCCTGGCCCTGGGCGCCGATGCGGTGGCCATGGGCACCCGCTTTGCCACGTCGCGTGAAAGCCCGGTCCACGCCGACACCAAGCGCCTGGTGGTCGACAAGGCGGCCGAAGACACCATCTACTCGAAGAACTTCGACACCTATCCCTGCCGCGTCATGCGCACGCCGGGGGGCATCAAGTACACCTCGCGGCGGTTGAGCCCGCCCGTGGCCCTGTCGCGCTCGCTGCGTGCGGCGCGCGAAATGAACAAGCCCCTGACCGAGCTGACGCGCGATGCACTCGACCAGGGCGTGGTCAACGCCGTCAAGATCGCGTACTTCGGCGCCGCCACGCTGGCCATGCGCAAAGCCATCCACGAGGCCGATCACGACGAGGGCGTGCAGCTCATCGGGCAGTCGCAGGGGCTGGTGCACGACGTGGCTTCGGTGGCCGACATCGTGCAACGCGTGATGGCCGACGCCCGCAGTGTGATGGACGCGCTGCCGCGACGCTGACCGCACCCGGCTCAACGCGGCACGGCGCGCGCGGTTGACGGGAGCGATCCCGGTGACAAGCGGGTGCGACTGCGTTACGGTGTGGCCATGAACCCAGCCGTCGTCATGGGGCTGCGAGCCCCCCAGCCGTTCTTGAAGCGTCGCCTGATCACGCGCAGCCTCGTGGTCGCCGGTGCGGTCACCCTGTCGGCCTGCAGCCTGTTGCAGACGATCTATGAACAGGCGCCGCGTTACGTTCAGTGGCGCACCAATGTGGCCCACCACTTCACGGACGACCAGTACGAGCGCGCGCAGACGGCGATCGGTCGGTGGTTCGACTGGCAGCGCAGCGAGCAGATGCCCCGGGTGTCCGAGTTGCTGCGCCAGGCCGCGATCGACGCGCGCGGCCCCGTGAGCCCGGCCCTGGCGTGCGAACGGCGTCAGGCCTATCTCGAGGTGGCCAAAGCCGGCATTGCATCGGCCACGCCGCTGGCCGCCAGCGTGATCGTGCACCTGGGCCCCGAGCAGGCCCGCCGCGTTCAGGCCTTCTTTGATGACCTCAACGACGACTACCGCGAGAAGTACCTGGCCGACGATGCTGACGAGCAGGCGCGCCGGGCAGTGGCTTTCATCGAACAATGGGGGTCGCTCGTGTACGGGGATTTCACGCCGGCTCAGCGGGCCAGTCTGGCGCGTGAGGTGCAGGCGCTGCCGTTCAACGCGCGCACGCTGCTGGTCGAGTTCCAGCGCTTCCAAGGGCGCTATGTGCAACTGCTGCATGACACCCAGGCCCAGAAGCTGTCGGCCGCCCAGGTCAGCCAGCGTTTGCAGGCCATGCTGCTCGACGGCATCGATCCCCAGGAGCCGGTGCGCAAGGCCCAGATGCAGCGGTGGGTGCAGGCCGGCTGTGCGCTCGCATCCAGCCTGCAGGCACAGACCACGCCCGCGCAGCGGGAGCGAGCCTCGCGCACGCTGATGGGCTGGCAGGACGACGTCATCGAGATCGCGTCCAGCCGCTGAACGCGGGCGGCCCCGTTCAGCGCAGCGCCACGGCCCGGGCGTGGCTCAAGGCCTTCCAGAACGCTGCGTCCTGGGAGGTGGCCACGTTGATGCGCATCAGCGTCGACGGCTGGCGTTGCGCATGGAACAGCGTGCCGGGGGCGATCAGCCAGCCGGCATCCAGCATGGGGTGGGTCAGGCGCTCGGTGTCGACGCCCACGTCCAGCCAGCCGAAGAGGCCCTGCGGTGGCGTGACGAAGCGGCAGCCGTGCTGCCGGGCCAGTTGCAGGCAGCGCGCTCGGGCGGCATCGAGCTGTGCGCTCACCCGCTCGCAATGACGGCGCAGCAGGCCCTGTTCCATGCAGTGGGCCAGGGCCTGTTCGAGCACCGGGGGCGTCGTCAACGTCGACAGCAGCTTGGTGTTGGTGAGCCGGTCCACCAGGGCGGACGGGGCTGCGATGTAGCCCACCCGCCAGCCGGGGGCCAGCACCTTCGAAAAGCTGCTGACATGGATCGTGCGCTGCAGGTCGTCGAGCACCGCCAGCCGGGTGGCATGTGCGGGGGCCAGGAAGGCGTAGATGTCGTCTTCGAGGATGTGGAAGTCGTGCTGCTCGGCCAGCCGCAGCACCTGGTGCGCGTGGCCCGGTGACAGCATGGTGCTCGTGGGGTTGTGCAGCACCGACACGGTCACGTACAGCTTGGGCCGGTGGGTGCGCGCCAGCCGGGCCAGCACCTCCAGGTCGGGCCCCTCGACCCCGCGGGGCACCGGCAGGATGCGCATGCCCATGAGCTGCAGCCGGGCGAACTCGGCCGCCCAGCCGGGCTCGTCGACCAGCACGGCGTCGCCGGCCTGCAGCAGCGTGCGCGACACGATGTCCAGCGCATGCGCACCGCCCACGGTGGTGATCAGCCGCCCGGGGTCGACCTTCAGGCCGATCTCGTCGAGCCGGTGCGTGAGGGCCTGGCGCAGGCGCAGGTCGCCGGCTGGGTCGCCGTAGTTCAGGCTCAGGCTGGCCAGGCGGTCGCCATGGGTGACACGCCGCAACGCCGTGCCCAGCATGGCGGCATCCAGCCAGGTCGGTGGCAAGGTGCCCAGAGCCGGCATGGCCCGCTGACCCGGCGCGTGGAACATGCCCCGGATCAGGGCGGTGGCGTCGATGGGCTCGCTGGGAGCGAACGGCGACGCTCGCTGCGGAGCCTGCGCACGATGGGCCCGTGCCGGACTCTGTCGCACGTAAAAGCCGCGTTGCGCACGCGCTTCGATCAGGCCGCGGGCCTGCAACTGGTCATAGGCCGCCACCACCGTGTAAGGGCTGACGCCATGGGCCTGGGCGCAGGCCCGCACCGACGGCAGCCGCGAGCCTGGAGGCAGCTGATGCTGTTCGATGCGTTGGGCAAATCGCTGGACCAGCTGCTCGGTCAGGCTGAGATCGCTGTCGCGGTGAAGAAGGGGGGACGACATGGTGTCCGCTGTGTCTGTGTCGGTGGCTGGACCGGTACAGGAGATCCATTGAACTGGTCATCTGTACTGGGTGTGTATGGGTCGATCTGTCTACATTGCCACACATGGACACCCCCACGCAAGGCCCCCGACTTTTGCTGACACATCCGCTGGCCCTGGGCCTGCTGGCCGTGCTCATGTTCGCCATGACGATCCCCATGACGCGGCTGGCCGGTGGCGATGCCGCGATGCCCCAGATCCCGCCCCTGGTCGTGGCGCTGGGCCGAGGGGCGCTGGCGGCAGTCCCCGCCGTACTTTACCTGGCCTGGGTGCGTGCGCCCCTGCCGCGTCGACACGAATGGCCTTGGCTGCTGGGCGTGGTTGTGGGCGGTCCGGTGGTCTTTCCGGTGTGCATGGGCTGGGCCGTGCACCGCGTTCCGGCCGGGCATGCGGCGGTGGTCACCGGGGTCTTGCCGCTGCTGACGGCGACCCTGGCCTCGTGGTGGATGGGCCAGCGTGCACCCTGGGGGTTCTGGCTGGCCGGCGGTGTGGGCATTGCCTTGGTGCTGGGCTTCGTGACGGTGTCGCACGGCGCATCGACATCGCTGTGGCAGGCGCAGGGGGCCGATGCCGTGCTCCTGCTGGGCATGCTCGGTGCGGCCGTGGCCTACGTGGCCGGGGCTCGCGCCACCCGACAGCGCCCCGCTGCGCAGGTGATGTCGTGGGCGCTGGTGCTGGCCTTGCCGCTCACCGCCTCGGGCACCTTGTGGGTCATCGCCGTCGACCCGGTGGCCGCCTGGGCTCCGCACGTCGGCGTGCCGGCGTGGTGGGCGCTGGCCTATGTGGCGCTGTGCTCCAGCTGGCTGGGCTTCTTTGCCTGGTACGCCGCCCTGGCCCGGGACACTCTGCGGGTGAGCCAGCTGCAGCTGCTGCAACCCTTCGCGTCGATGGCCATCGCGGCCGTGGGCCTGGGTGAGCACCTTCACGCCTGGGCCCCCGTGTTCGCCGTGGGTGTGGGGCTGGCGGTGTGGGCCGGCCAGAGGCAACTGCAGGAGACCCGTACATGAACGCATGTGACCCCGTGCCCCCCTGGGCCCTGGCCTCGCGCACCGCGCTCATGCGACCCTCGGCGGTGCGTGACATCCTCAAGCTCACGCAACATGGTGGCGTGCTGTCGCTGGCCGGAGGTTTGCCAGCCCCGGAAGGGTTCCCGATCGAGGCCCTGCAGCGAGCCAGCCAGCGCCTGTGGCGCCACCGGGCGCGGTCCGCCTTGCAGTACGGGCCGAGTGACGGGGTGCCGGCCCTGCGCGAATGGGTGGCCGACCGCTGTGGCCGTCAGGGCTGGGTGGTGTCGCCCGAGCAGGTGCTCATCACCAGCGGCTCACAGCAGGGGCTGGACCTGGTCGGGCGCGTGCTGATCGAGCCGGGCGAGCCGGTGCTGCTGGAGCAGCCCACCTACCTCGGCGCCCTGCAGAGTTTCGCGCCCTGGGCACCGCAGGCGCAGCCCTGGTCGGCCGACGCCCACGGCCCCTTGCCCACGGCCCTCCAGCCGGGCCAGAGGCTGGCCTATCTGGTGCCCAACTACCAGAACCCCACGGGCCGCTGCCTGGGCACTGAGCGCCGCAAGGCCCTCGTCGCTGCGGCTCGAGCGTCTGGCGTGCCTTTGATCGAAGACGACCCGTATGGCGGGCTCTGGTACGACACGCCGCCGCCGCCACCCCT
>Ga0255180_1000272_pt1 | contig 19947 bp, 16 predicted proteins | sample Atl_Colum_RepB_8_FD_189933 | JGI IMG/M metagenome (GOLD analysis project Ga0255180, IMG submission 189933) | Freshwater microbial communities from Altamaha River, Georgia, United States - Atl_Colum_RepB_8d | ecosystem: Environmental > Aquatic > Freshwater > River | place: USA: Georgia... | reverse complement strand
TAATTCAGATGTTTCACTAAAAGAAATCTCTGCAATCGGCTTTGCTTTGGGTGTGATTCGTGGATCTGTGGTCGCAATGCCCGCCACATCCGTCCAAATTTCTAAACTGTCCGCGGAAATTCCTTCTGCTAAAATCGCCGCCGTGTAATCACTGCCCCCACGACCGAGCGTTGTGGTAAAACCATCCAATGTCATACCCACAAAACCTTGGGTGACATAAACGGTCTTTTCTAATTTATGATCTGGTAAATGCACCTGACACAGTTCAATAATTTTTTCCGTCAGTGGTTTGGCTTTGCTGAATTGATCATCTGTTTTTAACACCGTTCGAACATCGAACCATTCGACCGTTTTAGAAATATGATGCTTCTTAAATTGATGAGCCAGTGCCTCGACAAATAAAACAGAGGACATTCTTTCACCGAAACTCATCATCGTATCCATGGCCTTTAAAGAGCAATCCTTCAACAGATGAATTCCCTTAGCCAAAGATTCAATTTGGCTGATCAAAGATTTTAATTCAACCAACAATGAATCACGTAATTTTAATTCTTCGGCAATTTTCAAATGCCTTTGAGATAATTTTTGAATCAAACTTTCACAAGCTTCCCAGGAAGCTTTTTGCGCCGTCTCGGCCAAAAGAATCAAATCGTTGGTTGTTCCTGAAGTTGCCGATACAACAACAACCTGAGATTTCTGCTGAACAACGACATCACTGCTGCGAAGCATGCATTGGCTGTCTGCCATTGATGTCCCACCAAATTTAGATACAACTTTATTCAACTGACTCATAAAAAGTCCTTTCAATTTATTTAAGCAATGGTTTTAAAAACTGAGCTGTAATACTTTTTTTCAAAGATTGTGACACGATTTTTTCAGGAGTTCCTGCGGCGACGATTTCTCCACCGTAAATTCCACCATCAGGTCCTAAATCAATGACATGATCGGCTGTTTTAACAACCTCCATGTTGTGCTCGATCACTAAAACTGTATTGCCTTGATCCGTTAATTCATGAATCAATTCTACTAGTTTGCGAACATCTTCAAAATGCAAACCCGTTGTTGGTTCGTCCAAAATATACAACGTCTTACCTGTTCCGCGGCGAGAAAGTTCCTTAGAAAGCTTGACCCGTTGAGCTTCACCACCGGATAACGTCGTCGACGACTGTCCGAGTGTCATATAATCCAAGCCGACTTTTTCCAAGGTTTCTAGTTTACGGTGAATTTGAGAATGATTTTTGAAAAAATCCAAAGCTTCGGTCACGTTCATCGCCAATACATCCGCAATATTTTTGTCTTTGAATTTAATTTGCAAAGTTTCCCGGTTATAACGATGACCTAAACAAGTATCACATTGAACAAAGACATCCGACAAAAAATGCATTTCCATTTTGATTTGCCCATGCCCCTGACAAGATTCACAACGTCCCCCTTTGACATTGAAACTAAAACGTCCCGGTTCAAAGCCACGCAGTTTTGCATCAGGTAAAGTCGCAAATAAATCACGAATCATCGGCAACAATCCAACATAAGTCGCGGGTGTCGAACGTGGTGTCCGTCCAATCGGACGTTGATTGATATCGATGACTTTATCGAGGTGCTCTAGACCTGTTATTTTTTTATAAGAGGCTGGCACCACGTGGGCTTTATAAAATTTTTGCGCTAAAATTTTATAAAGTGTATCGATAATCAAAGTCGATTTGCCACTGCCTGAAACACCTGTCACACAAGTAAATGTTCCCAAAGGAATTTTTAAATCCACATTTTTTAAATTATTTCCTGTGGCTCCCGTCAGCTCGACAAACAATCCATTTCCCGGACGGCGCTTTAGAGGAACTGCAATTCTTTGTTTTCCTGACAAGTAACGGCCCGTGATCGAATTAGGATTTTGCATCAGTTCTTCAGGCGTTCCCTGAGCCATTAACTGACCGCCCTCTTTACCAGCGCGAGGTCCTAAATCGACGACAAAATCAGCGCCACGAATCGTGTCTTCATCGTGTTCGACAAGAATAATTGTATTTCCACGTTCTTTCAGTTCTTGGATAATTTCTAATAATCGATGATGGTCTCGAGGATGTAATCCAATGCTGGGTTCGTCCATCACATACATACATCCAATCAAGGCCGATCCCACTTGGGTCGCTAAACGGATTCGCTGCGCTTCCCCGCCCGAAAGTGTACTGGCTGGACGTGATAATGATAAATACGAACAGCCGACTCTTTCTAAATAATTCAAACGATCTAAAATTTGCGCCGAAATTTTATCAGCAATCATTTTATGTTTATCTGACCACTTTAGTCCTTGAATAAAAATTTTCAACTCAGCGATCGACAGCAGCGAAAGTTCTGCAATATTTTTTTTAGAAATTAAAACATTCAGCGATTCTTTTTTTAATCTGTGTCCATTGCAGTCAGGACAATTTGTTAAAATCATCTCTGTTTCTGTATCGTCATCTTCGTCAGAAGCTTTTTGACCTTTGTAGCTGTATTTCACTTTATCCAGTTTTTTACCGCCGACTTCGGAATCAGAAAATTGTTCTTCTTCGACCAAATCCAATGTCCCTAAACCGTGACAAGTCACACACGCACCACGAGGATTATTAAAACTAAATAGGCGTGGTTCTAATTCAGGAAAACTGAAACCACATTCGGGACAAGCTGAAAACAAGGAATAACTGGTACGGACTCCTTGAGTAGTTTCAATCACCACTCGCCCCTGTGCCATCGACACCGCCGTATTGATGCTTTCGCTCAAGCGTGGTTTTAGGCCGTCTTTCATAATCAATTGATCGACAACTAAATCAATATCATGGGTTTTCGTTTTTGCTAATTTTTGTGCGGTTTCTAAATCTTTGAAAACCCCATCGATTTTGGCTTTTTGAAAACCCTTTTTAGCCCACTTTTGAAATTCAGCAAAGAATTCGCCTTTTTTTCCCTCGGCCATCGGAGCCAAAACATAAAACTTGGTTCCGTTTGGCATTTTTAAAATTTCTTCGACGATTTGCTGAGGTGTTTGCGAGGACACGGGAACATGATGAGTGGGACAAAGCGGTGTTCCTACTTTGGAATACAGTAAACGTAAATAATCGTAAACTTCGGTGATTGTCCCGACAGTGGAACGAGGATTTAAACCCACTGTTTTTTGATCGATCGCAATGGCGGGACTGAGGCCCGTCACAGAATCGACTTCGGGTTTTTTCAGTTGTTCTAAAAAATTTCTGGCATAGGCTGATAAACTTTCAACATATCGACGCTGACCTTCGGCGTAAACAGTATCAAATGCGAGTGAAGATTTTCCAGATCCGGAAAGACCTGTAAACACAGTGACTTTATTTCTGGGAATCGTCACAGAAATATTTTTCAGATTATGTTCCCGCGCGCCCTTGATTTGGATCCCTTCCGAAAAATGAGCTTTGTTCAGTGGAGATTTCAAAGAGCTTGATTTTGATGCGGGAACAGTTTTACTCATGCAGTCCTTTTTTCTGACATTCCGGACAAATTCCATATAATTCTAAGATATGATTTGTCAGTTTAAATCCGAAATGACTTGCTACTTGAATTTGTAGCTTTTCGATTTTGTCATTTTCAAACTCACAGATCAATCCACATTTTGTACAAGTTAAGTGATCGTGATGTTCACGCGGAGTTAACTCGTAGCGTGATGGCTGTCCGCCCATGCGAACCTCTGTCACCAGCTCGTGATCAGCCAGAGATCTTAAAAAACGATACACTGTCGCAAAACCCACTGATGCATCTTTGTTGGCCACTTTTTCAAAAAGCTCTTGTGCAGTGACATGTCTTTTACCGCTTTTTTTATCGCCATCATGCAAACATTCCAGAATTAATATTCGCTGATCCGTAATTTTCAAATTCATCGAACGAATCATTTTTTTGAAATCTTCAGCTTGGTAGCGTTCGCTTTTTTTATGGATGTCGGAATCCGTCTGACGAGGTAAAATTGGATCGAAGGGCTGATTGTTTCCCATGCTGACCTTTCTGTTAAGAGTCAGCGCCACCTTACACGATTCAATCGATAATGATAATGATTTTCATTACCACGGCGAGTAATTGCTTAAAATTTGGCTTTTGGCGTTGTGCGGATGCAAACTTTCGCGATGAACAGTGGAAATTTTATAACCGACAACCTCGGACAACTGCCCCATTGATGTCGCAATCACGCGAATCGCATCCTCGCAAAACAAAGGATTTTGCCCGTTCAATCTGGCAAATTCCATTTCATCCGCCTTTTTAACTGCTGTCTGAACTGGAGTTTTAATTTTTTCTTCGATGAACGAAATCCATTTTTCAATATTGAGTTCTGAGTTTTCTTGCAATTGAAAATTCAACGTCATTTCACTGCGCTGAGCATGCGGAGTCGCTGGCAGCAAATTTTGATCTCCACTCAACTCAGAATGGCCCTGCGCAAACTCTTTGGCCAATCGTAAGGACTGAGGGCATGTACTGGAATACAAAATCTGAAATTGAATTTCGATCGAAATTTTTCCATTCTTTAATCGGCTGCGAATAGTGACTGGATACTTACGAAATCCTGGCAACTGACTTTTCAAAGACTGAGTCATACGAGGCCATTCAAATGAAAAATTCAAGTATGCCGAAGACGATAAATCCTTTTGAGAGTTAAGGCTTTCCCAAAGAACAGATTGGATCAATTGCGTGGATAATTTTTTATTTAAAACCTGTTCCATCATGATTTGATACAACCGTGACATGTGAATTCCACGGTGACCTTGCTGCAAATCCACACCCATTTCCGCATTCACAGGAACAAGTATTTCACGACCCGCTTGTGATAGTAAAAGGGCTGTTTGCATTTCATCCATTCCGACAAACTGTAAAGGGATATAAGTCGAGTTTTGATCAGATTGTGCATCTGATTGGATCTGTTTTTTATCTGAATTATTTGTGCTTTCCATAGGCAGATAATTTTATGCCACAAAATGAAAATAAATGTAAGGACTATCGTCGAGATATCTTGTGCTGGACGTGAATGTCGCCCAGTAAATGGCTAAAATGAACAAGTGTCAGATCAATCTCAAATCTCTGTTTTTATTATAAAAAGCCCGAAACACAATCTTTCGGCTGTTGAAATGTACATGAAAAAAAGAGGCTTTCTTGTCGAGAGCCAATCGGATCTAAAAATCGCCTTACAGAGAATTATCGAGACCACGCCTAAATACACTTTGCTAGCTTGGGATTATCCGAACGATAAAATCACGCAATTGCCGAAACTGCTTTTGCAATCTGTCATGACACAAATTATTCCCTTTTCAGCATCGTCAGAAAAACAGCACATTCGCCAACTGCAAATCAGCCAGTTTCCGAATAAAATTTATCCACCTCTTTCAGGCCCAGCCATCCAACGTTTGATTTTAAAATTGGAAAAAGGCGAACTAGAATCTGAAAAACGAACTCAAAACGATAAAAATCAAAACGATCACACTGATTCATCTGATTCGGATACCATTCAAGTTCGATCCAGCTTTGAAAATAATGATTTGTCATTGGATCAAATTCTGAATTCATCAGGCAGCGATTCTTCAGCGAGCCAGCAAGGTCTGATCAGTGCGGGTCAGGGACAAAGTCAAATTTACTTAGACAAAGGCCAACGAGCCAATGAACTGCGCTCGAAACAAAATTTAAAACGAAATATGAATTTACAAGCTGACGTGAATGAAACTGTTGAAAAATCTTCGAATGCCGAAAGCAATGCCGAACAGGATTTTGAAAACAGCGTCGTTCATAACAAAGCTCTTCAGCAATTCAAACTTGAACGGAGCATGAAATTAGCCGCTCTCTTTAGGGATAAATCCGAAGTGCCTGAAAAAAATCCAGCGGCTGCGGCGGCAAGCTCTCCGGTTTCGCCATTGAAAAATATTATCGCCAGCCAATCCCAAGAATTGCATCAGGACATCAAAGATAAATTACAAAGCGAATTCAATAGTTTTATCCAAGAGCAAATTTCCGATCATTTACAGTTCCAAAATACAGCTGATAATAATTCAGAAATCCATCTGGAAAAATCAAGAAATGAATCTGTTCGTTCAGAATCCGTATTTGAAACTGATCGCCTTTTATGTTTAATCATCAATACAGCTCATTGGACAGGCTATGTGCTGATTGCCAGTGAAATTGATTTTGATTCCGAGTCACTCAAAAACATCGTGACAGCTTGGTTTCGCGAAAGCCTGCCGTCGAACCAAGATCAATTTGACTTAGAGCACAGCTTTCAAATTGATATTTCGGCGATTAATTTCATACATTTTTCGGAAAGTTATGCCGATTTTTTCAAAGTCGCTGAACACGATACAAAAAAAACAGTCCTGAGTTTTTTTAGAATTGATCCACACCTGTTGGATGTTCAACTACATGACACCTATGATATGATCGAACTGGATTTACAAGAAATACCAACAGGGCTCCCATTGAACTTTGATATTCATTTGTTTTTACCGGAAAATAAAAAATTTATTTTATACTGCAAAAAAGAATCTGCAATTGCCGTTCAACAACACGAACGTTTGCAAATCAAAGCCGTTGACACATTGTATTCGCAGCTTGAAAATGAATTTTTGATTCAGCAACATCGTGCTGAAAAAATTATTAATTTAATGATCCAAGAATACCTTTTACGTAAGAAGATATAAAAACTATGACTAAAAAAAACAAAAACCGAATTCTGCTAGCTAGCACCTCGCCTTATCGCAAAGAACTTTTACAAAAATTAGGTCTTCAATTTTCAGCACAATCCCCCGAAGTAGACGAAGACATCCTGAAAGATCAGCTTGTTTTACAAAAAATCAAAGGGGCCCATTTCTCTGAAAAATTAGCCTTAGCTAAAGCGATGTCCTTAAGGAACAAATCGACATGGGTCATCGGTGGCGATCAAATAGTCTGGTTTCAAAACCAAATCATCGGAAAATCCAAGAATGCACGCACCGCTTTTCAACAATTAAATAAAATGAATGGAAAAAAACATCAACTGATTACTTCTGTAGCTGTGGTTTCAGACCAGAAAATTTACCAGATTAATCACGTGACAAATTTATGGATGAAAAAGCTGACAGATAAAGAAATCAAAAATTATTTAAAATGCGATCAACCGTTTGATTGTGCGGGATCGTATAAAATTGAAAAATCAGGAATCGCTTTGTTCGAAAAAATTGAAACGGATGATTTTTCTGCAATTCAAGGTTTGCCGCTTATTTGGCTTTCACAAATTTTAAGAAAGGAAGGCTATGAGCTTTTCAAATCCAGTTTATAAAAAATTAGCCGATCTTGCGATCGCAGCGCAAAATTTTTCCCACTCTCCTTATTCAGAGAAAAGAATTGGTTCAGCCTTGATGTTATCCAATCAACAAGTTTACTCGGGCTGCAATATTGAAAATGCCAGTTACGGCGGAACTGTTTGTGCGGAACGCGTGGCCATTTTTAAAGCGTACAGTGAAAATAAAAAACCCATTTCGATTACACATATTGCAGTCGCCAGCGACGAAATTGACCCTTGGCCACCGTGTGGTTTTTGTCGCCAAGTTTTAGCCGAATTTGCGCAGCCGGATACCGAAGTGATTTTAACGAATACGCAGGGTATTAAAGAAGTGATTGCTTTTAAGGATTTGCTGCCGTTTGCATTCAAACCCGAACATTTGAAAAAATGAAACTGATCCCCTAGGTTGTCCCTGGGGGACTTTTTTTATCAGCCTAAGCCCTTAATATGCGTTCGTAATTCCGGATTTAATATTCTTCATAAGTCCTCTGAACGCTTCTCAGCCCCGAATAAGCCTTGCAATATCACTGATTCCTATGGCCTACGCTCCTCATCAATGTCCTCATCCCGATTGCCTTTATTACAAAAAATCAGGTGGTCGCTTTATCAAAAAAAGCTTCTTTAAAATCCAGCGAACGAATCAAAAAGTCCGCCGCTATCAATGCAAACACTGCGGAAAAACTTTCTCTTCGCGAACTTTTAAAGCGGACTACAACCACAAGAAAATGGATCTGAATTCTCTGTTATTAAAACTACTCACCGAGGGCCAGTCGCTTCGAGCCGCAGCCCGAACTATTGGTATGACCTATAAAAATACTTATCAAAAATTTTTGTGGCTCACGCGCCAAGCCCAAGCGCAATTAAAAGTGCAATCCTATAACTGCCAAGTCTTGCAATTTGACGAGATGGAGACGATCGAGCATTCCAAATGCAAACCCTTATCGATAGCAATCTTTGTGAACGAAAATTATCAGATTTTGTCTCTGAAAGTGGCTGTGATGCCAGCCAAAGGACGATTGGGTGAAATAAGTCGTTTAAAGTATGGTTTAAGAGTAGATGAACGCGAAACTGTTTTAGAAAAATCTTTTCAAGATTTAAAGAATCAATTCAAAAAGCCGCCTGAAAAGATCATGTCCGATGCCAGATCCAGTTATGGAAAATTTGTTAGAAAATATTTTCCAAAAACTGATTACGAGGTTCACTCGAGAGCAGATAAAGAACGACATCGGGATCGGTTGCACGAGCGAATGCACAAGAAAGTATTTGATCCTCTGTTTGCGCTCAATCAGCGGTGTGCTTTGTTAAGAAGTCATATCAAAAGGTTAACGCGAAGAAGTTGGTGCACGACCAAAAAGAAAGAGAATTTACAAGGTCATTTGGATTTGTTTGTGGCAGGTCAATTCGGGCTGGCGTTGAAATAAAATTGGAAAATTTAAATGAGTTCTAGAGGCACGTAAAAAATCCCCCAGGGACAACCTAGGGGATCAGTTTCATTATTTCAAAATTTGGTCGTTATATTCAATTTTTGAAGTTTGCTTATAACCATTCACCCATTTCTGGAACCCCGAATAGCTTTTCTGACGAACTAACAGCTCAGTTTGTTCAGGCGGCTGATTCGCGGCCATTTTTTTCAAATCTTTAAATTTAACAAGATACTGAGAATCTCCGTCACGAATTAAGTTTTTCGCGTAAGGATTTTTAGCATTCAACTCTAAGGCCGCTTTGAAAACAAGCGCCGAGTTCAACCCAGGAATCGCATCCAATGACAGATCAAAATATCCCGAATCTTTCCAAGCTAATTGGTACTCTTTCAACAATGCATCAACAGCTTGCGGTTGATTCGCAATTTCTTTTTCAAGCTTTTGCGCCACTTCAGTTAATTTCTGATCCGCTAGCATCTTGCGACCGATTTTCATAAAAGACTCTTTTTCAGATGTCTTTTGAGCCGCTTTACGATCCATCACCTTGATAATATGGAAACCAAAAGGAGACTTCACCAAACCCGAAACTTCGCCCGCTTTTAAAGAAAAAGCCGCTTCTTCAAATTCTTTCACCATACGGCCACGTGAAAAGTAACCCAAATCACCGTTTTTAGCTTTTGAACCCGGATCATCACTGTGTTTCGCCGCCAACTGTCCGAAGTCACCTTTTTTAGCTTCTTTAAGGATGTTTTCAGCTTTGGCTTTAGCCGCTGCCTCATCAGTGCCTTCTGTTTTAATCAAAATATGGGATGCTTTGACTTGTTCAGGAGTTTCGAATTCAGCTGAATTATTTTTGTAGTACTCTTCGACTTTTTTACGGAAAGCTTCATTTTCAAGCTCTTTTGTCACAGCATTGTCGGAAATCAAAGAAGCTTTATTAAAAAGATCCGGTGTTAATTGAACATATTCAATCGCAATCTGAGTCGATTTCAAATCGCTTTGGATAGATTTTTCTAATTCAGTTGGACGATAAGCCATATCAAACAAAGCTTGAACTTTTTGCACAGAAACTTGCTGACGTAATGAGTCTTCGAAATCAGAGACCGACAAACGATTCGCCGTCAGAATGTTTTTATATAAATCTGATTGAAAAACGCCATCTTTTTTGAAAACCGGCATTTCCAAAATAGCTTTTTGGATTTCAGCATCCGTTGCATAGACTTTTTCTTGGCGAGCCGCTTGATAAGCGACTTCATTGTTCACCAATTGATTCAACGCTTCCATCATGACTTGGCGTTTTTGAAACTCGTTATCAAATTTTCCACCAAATAACTGAGCATAGTAATTCGCCATACGCGCTTCTTGATCCTGGAATTGCTTGATTGAAATCAATTGTCCATTCACGGAAGCTGCAGAACCAATCCCTAAGCTGCCACCTTTTCCACCAGCTCGGCCAGATAAGTCCGACAATACGAAAACGGCCACAATCATACCAAACAAGATAACTGCAACGATTGAACGTGCATTCACTGTTCCGGAAAATGATCTTTTAAGTTGTGATAAAAAATGGCTGTCAGAATGTTTCGACATAAAGCCCCTCTCTTTGTTCTGTGAGGTTTCTATGACCTCACGACTTAAAAAAAAATTCAAGATTTTTTTAAAAGAAAAAAAGTGAACAAAAACATTCAAAGACTTGATCTTTAAATGTTTTTTGCTACCGTAAAACAATAAACGTCTCAATTGCACAACGGGGATCACCATTGAATTTTTTAAATTTTAATTTCAAAAAAGTACTTATTTTTATTTTCTTGGCAGCATTGCCATTGATTTCGATTAACATGGAGCAAAAAAGATCTGAAACAAAGTGGTTTGCTCAACCTTTAAGCTTTGCGGCCGAAACAGTCCAAATGTTTTTTTCGGGAATCAGCCAAGGCGTTCGAGGCACTACGGGCGAGTATCTGAATTTACTGAATATCAAGGCCGACAACAAACAATTGAAACAAGAACTCAGCGAGCTAAAAACCCGTCTGCAAGCCTTTAATGAAAACCAGAACGAACTGGAACGCTTAAAAAATCTCTTAGACTTTCAAAAAAACACCAAAATGGATTTAATCCCGGCTCAGGTCATTGGCCGCGACATGGTTCCCGATCATAACACGATCACGATCAACAAAGGAACCTATCACGGTCTGAAGAATCTGCAGGCTGTTTTAACTGTTTCTGGTGCTGTGGGTTATATTTTTAGACCCGAAAAATTCACTAGCCATGTCATGCTGATGACAGATCGCTACTCTGTTGTAGATGCTTTGATTCAAAAAACTCGTTCTCATGGAATCGTTGAAGGACAGGGAAAAAATGGCGGTGTCTTGCAGTATGTTGATCGCACCGAAGACGTTAAACCAGGTGATTTGATCGTTACGGGTGGCCTGGATAATATTTTCCCCAAAGGCTTCCCTTTGGGCGTTGTCACAGATGTCGAACGTAAAACTAAAAGCGCGTCTTTGATCATTCGAATTAAACCGGTTGTCGAGCCTGAAAAAATTGAAGAAGTGTTTATTGTGAAAAATGCGGCTTCTGAAGATTTTTTCGACAAAGGTAAATCTGAAGAATCTTCTCGTGACAAAACTCAAGCTCAGACTGAAGTGAAGTAATTATGAGTAAAAAAAATCTAAAACTTTTTTTAAAGTATCTGAGTTTTACGGCGATATTTTATTTAATCTGTGGTTTTCAAACGAGTTTTTGGCCTGAGATCATTCCGTTTTTGCCAGCTCCCGCATTATGGATCATTTTTATTGTCTTTATTTCACTCCGTTGGCCAACGACACCGACCTTATTTTATATTTATTTTCTGGGTTTTATCATGACATTGTTTTCATCCATTCCACTTAAAATGTCTTGGTTAGGCTTGATTTGCTTGTACGGAATTTCTTGGATTTTTAAAAAAAGATTCAACTCTTCTAGCCTATTTACATTCGCCGTCACTTGTTCGGTATCTTATTTATTTTACGTGGTTTGCTTTTATTTAATCAGTATGTGGTTAGAGCCAAGACCGACTTCAGCCTTATTTTTAGACCGCACACTTGAAATGGGTTTGATTTTTCTCGTCAGCGCTCCGTTTTATGTCTTTTTAAACAAAGTGGATACTTACTTCAAAGACACTGAAATCTGGTCTGCACAAAACATACAATCCAATTCTTTTGATCAAGGTGAGTTTTAATCATGAATAAAGATTACATAACAAACCCCGAAGAAGCTCGAGATTATTTAAACCGCTATAAGTTGTTTTATAACTTTGTGTTTTTAACACTGATTGTTTTTGTCAGCCGACTTATTTGGCTACAAATTATCAGTGGACGCGAATTACGCCAATTCTCTGAAAAAAATCGAGTCAAACAAAATAAAATTCTTGCTCCTCGCGGTTTAATTCTGGATCGCGATGGAAAGGCCCTAGTTGAAAACCTGCCTGGTTTCGAAGCTGTAATTTCACCACAGTACATCGAGGACATGCAAAAACTGGCCGAAGCTGTAGGCCCCGTGATTGGACTGGAACCCGCACGAGTTGTTGATAAAATTCAACGTAGCCGCCGCATCAATGGTCCGTTTTCATTAATTCGTCTGAAAGACAATCTTTCGCGCGACGAAGTTTTTCGTCTGAAACGATTGCGTCTTGATATCCCCGGCTTAGAAATCCGTGAATCCATCATCCGTTATTATCCACTGACAGAGAACGGGGCCCAGTTATTTGGTTACGTCGGTGAAATTTCAAAACGTGAATTAGAAAAATTAAATCAAAAATACGCGGCTGATAGTTTGATGTTTGAACAAGGCGATATCGTTGGAAAAAGTGGTTTAGAAGAGTACTTAGAAAAGAAAATTCGTGGTTCTGACGGAGTCAGTTTTATCCAAGTCGATGCCCATGGACGCGAAACGATTACAGACATTCCGAATATTTACGGCAATCAAATCCAGGACATCGAACCTGTTCACGGCCACAGCGCCACACTGACTATCGACAAAGACATTCAAATAGCGGCCTTTGATTCATTTAAAAGACTGAATCGAATTGGATCGTTGGTCGCGATGAAGTCCAACGGTGAAGTCTTAGCTTGGCTGAATATGCCCTCCTTTGATCCCAATTATTTCGCCACCGATGTCCCCGCCAAGGTTTGGAATAAACTGACTGTCGATCCATTCAAACCCTTACGAAACAAAGCCATTCAAGATCACTTTTCACCAGGGTCGACATTTAAACCTTTAGTGGCGTTAGCCGCTTTGCAGGACAAAGTCATTACTGACAAAACAACTTTGTTCGCGCCTGGAAAATTCTTTTTCGGCGGCCGCTGGTATCATAATCACAATAAAAACGGCGAAGGCCATATTACAGTTTATGATGCTGTCGAGCGCAGCAGTAACGTTTTCTTTTATCAGCTGGGTATCAAACTGGGCGTCGACAAAATGTATAACTATATCAGCTTACTCGGGCTTGGAACTAAAACAGGCATTGAAATGGAGCGCGAAGTTCCTGGTCGATTACCGAATTCTGAATGGAAACAAGCTGCCCGTGGCGAGCCTTGGCAACCCGGCGAAAACCTGAGCACGGCGATCGGACAAGGTTACGTGACAGTGACACCCTTACAAATGGCCATTGCCTACAATACAATTGCCACCGAGGGCAAAGTTGTAAAACCTTTTATCGTTAAAAAAGTCACAGATCACGAAGGTAAAATTTTATTCGAACGCTTCCCAACCGAAGTTCGTGATGTGACATTACCACAACCGAATGGTTACAAAATTGATCCGGAAACATTTAAGATCGTCAAAGAAGCCATGCGACGAGTCTCCAACGGTGCCCGCGGGACTGCCAAGAATTTAAAAGTTCCAGGCGTTCAAATGGCCGGCAAAACAGGAACCGCTCAGGTGATGAGTTTCTCGGCTGATCAAATTTATTCTTCATGTGAAGCTCGTCCGATTCAAACGCGCCATCATGGATGGTTTGTCGCCTGGGCCCCGTGGGATAAGCCTGAAATCACAGTGGCCGCGCTGGCTCAGCATAGCTGTCACGGTAATCCCGGCGCAGCCCCGATTGTTCGCGACGTGATCGAAGCTTATTTTAAAAAATATCATCCAGAAATTATCGAACAAGGTTTAAAAATCGGCATTAAACGTGTCAGCGAAAAAGAAAAACCAGTGGACGGAGAATAGTCATGATTGTTTCAGAAAGAAATTTTATAAATCGAATTGATGTCCGTCTGATCGCATTGATTTTTTTATTGAACTGTATTGGATTGATTAATCTTTACAGTGCGACTCACGGACCTCATTCAGAAAGCGTCGCTTCGTTATTTTTACAGCAAATTGTTTGGCTGACAGCCGGTTGGACATTGTTTTTTATCTTAACTTTTGTCGACTACCTTTGGGTCACTAAAATTGTCTGGCTAGTTTACATATTGAATGTGGGGGCTCTGATCTATACTGATCTTCATGGTAAGATCGTTCTAGGTGGACAGCGCTGGATTGATTTGTACTTCTTTAGATATCAACCCTCCGAAACAATGAAGCTTTGCTTAATTCTATTGTTATCGCGGATTCTGATTACTAAAAATCCACAAGGCGAAGGAATGGGAGTTCGTTCGATTTTCTTTCCTGGATTACTCGTCCTGATTCCATTCGGTCTTGTTGTCAAACAGCCCGATTTAGGAACGGGCATGATGTTGGCTTTTATCGGTGGCACTCTTTTATTCTTTGTAAAAATCAAACGCAGTTTGATTGCGACACTGGCTGTCTTAGGCATTATCGCTCTGCCGATCGCCTGGAAATATGGCCTGAAGGATTACCAACGTCATCGCGTCTATACATTTATTTCACCTGACTCTGATCCGCAGGGTAAAGGGTACAACTCGATTCAATCGCGTATTGCTGTGGGATCAGGACAGTTTTTCGGAAAAGGATTCCGTCAAGGCACACAGTCTCAGTTGGAATTCCTACCTGAACGTCACACAGATTTTATTTATTCCGTTTTATCAGAAGAATGGGGTTTTGTCGGCAGCACGCTGGTCATGGGAGCCTTTGTCTTTTTATTTTTTGTCTGTTTTGAAATTGCTTCTAGGTCCAGGGATAAGTTTGGAGCTCTGCTAGTCGTAGGCGTTACGGCCTATTTATTTTGGCACATGTTCGTCAATATGGGCATGGTGATGGGATTATTACCAATCGTCGGGGTTCCTCTACCTCTACTCAGTTACGGCGGATCTGGTATGCTGACGACAATGGCTGGATTAGGATTGGTTTCATCCGTCGCCTATCGTAGACACTTGTTTTAAACAAGATTAAAACTGATCCCTTACATTGCTCCTAAAGTCCCTAGCGCCCTCTATAAGATCTTGTTATTTCAAGCTATTTTTCTTTTCGGTTGCTGAATCTGGAATTATTTTAAAAATAATTCCAGATGACCGTTCGAAAATTCAAAATCATTAATAAAGATAGGCATTTAGAGAACGGAATAAGATGAGCTAGGAACAATGTAAGGAATCAGTTTAAACAAGATTCTTGAATGAAAATAAAAAAGCCTTGTTGAATGATCAACAAGGCTTTTTTTATATCATTGATTTGTTATTGATTAATCGATCATTCTGAATTTCACGCGCTTAGGCGCAGTGTCTTCACCCATACGTTTTTTGCGATCTTCTTCATACTCCGAGAAATTTCCTGGATAGAAATAAATCTTAGAATCGCCTTCGAACGCCATCATATGAGTACAAACACGGTCTAAGAACCAACGATCATGGGAAATCACAATCGCCGATCCACCGAATTCCAACAAAGCTTCTTCCAGCGCACGCATTGTATTGACGTCCAAGTCATTCGTTGGTTCATCCAGAAGCAATAAGTTCGCACCTTGTTTTAAAATTTTAGCCAAGTTAACGCGGTTTCTTTCGCCGCCCGAAAGTGTTCCAACTTTCTTTTGCTGATCTGTCCCTGAAAAATTAAACCAGCTGACGTACTGTCGAGCATTCACTTCGCGCTGACCTAATTTAATCAAATCACTGCCTTCTGATAATTCATCATAAACAGATTTATTCGGATCCAAAGTTTCACGTGTTTGATCGACATAGGCAATTTTAACAGTTTGCCCCACTTTGAATGTTCCACTGTCCGCTGTTTCCTTACCCGTGATCATTTTAAACAATGTCGATTTACCAACACCATTCGGTCCAATGACTCCGACGATGGCACCTTTTGGAATCACAAAATCCACTTTATCTAATAATAATTTTTTTCCGTAACCCTTCGTTACACCGCTCGCTTCAATAACGATGTCGCCCAAACGAGGTCCTGGTGGAATATAGATCGACATTTCTTGTAAACGATCTGAAGACGGTTCTTTGAGTAAATTTTCGTAAGCAGAAATACGGGCTTTGGATTTAGCCTGACGCGCTTTCGCGCCCTGACGGATCCATTCTAATTCACGCTCGAGTGTTTTCGCTTTTTTAGATTGCTCTTTCTCTTCTTGAGCTAAACGGCGCTCTTTTTGTTCTAACCAAGACGAGTAATTCCCTTTCCAAGGAATCCCCTCACCACGATCTAATTCCAAAATCCAACCCGCAACATTATCCAAGAAGTAACGATCATGCGTGACCGCAATCACGGTTCCTGGAAATTTCGCCAAATATTGTTCAAGCCATTGAACTGATTCCGCATCCAAGTGATTCGTCGGCTCATCCAGTAATAAAATATCTGGCTGGCTCATAATTAATCGAGCCAAAGCCACACGACGTTTTTCACCACCTGATAAATGTGTCACAGCGCTATCCGCATCTGGACAACGTAAGGCATCGATCACGATTTCGATTTTCTGATCAACTTCCCAACCGCCCATGGCTTCAATTTTTTCTTGAAGCTCACCTTGCTTTTCAATGAGTTTATTCATCTCATCGGGATCTAAATCAGGATCCGAAAATTTATCATTGATCGCATTGTATTCTTTCATAAAGCGCGGCAAATCACCCATGTGCGCAAAAATATTATCACGTACATTCAAGGTTTCATCTAATTGAGGTTCCTGTTCCAGGTAACCGACCTTCATTTTCTTAGCAGGAAACGCTTCGCCTAAAAATTCAGTGTCTACTCCCGCCATAATTCTAAGCAACGAAGATTTTCCAGAGCCATTCAAACCTAAAACGCCAATTTTAGCGCCATAATAATAGGACAAATAAATATCCTTTAGGACATAACGATTCGGTGGATATACTTTGGAAACACCTTTCATGGTGTAAATTATTTCTTGAGACATGATTTTTTCCTTTGAAAATAAGAAAGAATTCTATAGCATAGACTCATTAGATGAGCAACTTTGATTCGAACAGCAAAAAAGGCCCCCCACAGGCGAGCCTTAAAAATATTAAATGGAAATCCATTCAAACTGATTTGAAATCAGCTATGAATGAATGGTCTGTCATGGATACAAAGGAAATTCCTAAATCGCCCGAAGAAGAGCAACTGGATAAAGTTAAAAGCATCATTGAAAATATCAAAGAAAAATTGAATCAGTTTTAACCCTTAAAAAGCGGTATTTTAAGCACAAAAGTCGTCGTAGGCGCTTCAAAATCGTAAAAAAGATCACCGCCCTGAGAAGTGGCCATAAACAGCGCTAAACTCAAGCCCAACCCCGTCCCTTTACTGGGCTCCTTGGTTGTCACAAAAGGTTGCATAATTTCATCCACAAATTCACTGGTTAAAGGCCCACCCGAATCACACACTTTCAGCTTTAAAAATGGGGCTTCGGACTCAACTGTCATACGAATCCAAGGTGAATCAGTTCCCTCGATCGCATCAATCGCATTTGTCAGCAGATTGTAAATAATTTGCGAAAACTCGGTTGGACGACAAAAAACTTCTATTTTATCGGACTCGTTTAAAAAACTGTATTCAAATTGAATTCCACGTGATTGCAATCGATGTTCGACATACTCCAAAGTCTCGTTCAAAACTTTATAGGCAGAAACTTTTTGCGATGGCTCCTTGGATGTATCCGAAGTCATACTTCGTAAACCACGAACAATTCGGGCGATGCGATCGACTTGTTTTTGCAACAACAACACACTTTTATCTAATTTCGGATCGCTGTATGTCGTTTTATTTTTATCCAGTAACGACAACTGTGCAGACATGATTTGCAACGGATTATTAATTTCATGCGCGACTCCCGCAGCCATTTTACCCAACGATGATAATTTTTGCGCTTGTAATAATCTTTGACGTTCTTGTTCAATTTCTTGATCAAAAGCAATCATATATTCAACGACACGAATTTTAAAAGTTAAATACCCCCACACATAGGCTGTGCCGAATGTGGCCAAAAACATAAAAAGAAAAATATAATAAATCACACTCGGGTCATAAACAGAAAAACTCAGAGAGGTCAGTTGAGGCGACAGCTTACTGAGGACAACCAAAATTCCAACAAGACTGACTAACCAAACGTATAAAACAGTATAAAATATGGGGTTTTCATAGATTTTAAATATTTGCTTGTACATACCCCTCCCACATCTTTAGGATTAAAACATGTCTTATTCTAAACTACTCAGAGAAGATACTCAAATTCAACGCGTCGTCATTTTGACTGGTCTGGGTACGCTTTTTCACTGGTATGACTTTTACATTATCTCTTTACTTTTCCCCTTCATATTCAGTCAGGTCCTGGGCTACACAATCTCAGAAACTCTTTTACTCAGTCTGATTGTGACTGGTATCGGCTTTGTCATCAGACCCCTGGCCGCCATCTGGCTCAGCCCCCGCATCGACACGATCGGGCGCAAAAGTAATTTTCTGCTGTCACTGAACTTAATCAGTCTGAGTGCCGTTTTAGTTGGGCTCTTTCCTTATTCGCAATTCGATCGCTCTGTTGGATTTATTGTTATCTTATTGGCGCGTATCTTACAGGGAGTCGCCCTGGTTCTAGATTACAGTTCTTCGATCAGCTATATTTACGAGTATGCTCCAGACGAAAAAAAAGGTTACTTTACCAGCCTTTTACAAACCACTCCCACTTTGGGTTTTTTGTGTTCACTGATCTGTTACGAGATGTTTCTACACACCTCCTCTGCTGAATTTTTCTTGGATATAGGCTGGCGCTTGCCATTGCTACTTGGTTTACCCCTGTTTGTATTAGCCCTCGTCATCAGACGCAGTCTTGCTGAATCTCCTGCTTTTATTAAAATGCTTAAGCGCAAAGAAAACTCAACTTCACCACTGAAGGATTTGTGGAACAATCCAGAAATTAAACGTAAAGTTTTACTGCTGACTTTCGCTGTTTCTATCCCCCAAGGAATTAGTTTTTACATGTCACATATCTATATTCCTACTTTTTTAGGTGAAATATTTTCTATCACAGTAACTCAGCAGCATATTTTAATGATTTGTCTGATCGCGCTGACTTGGCCAACAATTATTTTAATTGGAAAATTTTTAGACGAATCTCAATCATTACTCAATTTTAAGAAAATATTATTATTACAAATTTTTTATTACCCAGTTTTCTTTTTTGTCATTAAAAACTGGATGCACCAATATAATATTTGGTATTCATTTCCGCTGATCATTATTTTTTATGTTTTAGCAATCAGTTTATATGCCCTTGTAGCAAAAATTTTGGCTGAAAATTTCCCTATTCAATTACGAGGAACAGCGATTTCTATTCCTTACCATTTAGGAAATGGTTTTTTTGGTGGAATTATTTTTTTAATCAGTTTTCTGATGTCCGGAAATCCTTATTTACATTGGATTTTGCTTTTCTATTCGACAATTTTGTTTATTGTCGGATATTGGACAATAAAAAATCGCGTTCTAAATCCTACGTAAATTAGACGAAACAGTATTTTAATTCGACCTCTTTTCAGACGAGATCCGGGTCAGTATTCTTGACCCGTGTTCATACAAACAAAGGGGAAAAAATGAAACAAACAATCATCGCAACACTCACAATCTTATCATCTATAATCGCACAGGCGGATATCGGTTATGAAATACCGGCTCACGTGGCTTATTATTGTAACCAACAAAATGGCCAAACAAAGGAAAATCTTTTGTTACCTAAAATCACTCAGGTCGAATCCACCGCTGCAGAAACACAGTTCAAAATGACTTTATCTAATTTTAATTGTGTGAACGGAACAGCTGTCCCAACCAACTCAGCGGGCTTAGGAACACCTTGGTTCAAAGATTTAGATTTCGGCTATAACCAAG
>Ga0255180_1000259_pt1 | contig 20786 bp, 19 predicted proteins | sample Atl_Colum_RepB_8_FD_189933 | JGI IMG/M metagenome (GOLD analysis project Ga0255180, IMG submission 189933) | Freshwater microbial communities from Altamaha River, Georgia, United States - Atl_Colum_RepB_8d | ecosystem: Environmental > Aquatic > Freshwater > River | place: USA: Georgia... | reverse complement strand
CCATGCGGGAAGCCAGCACCCAGCTCAAGCGCTTCCTGTTCCGTGAGCTGTACCGGCACCCCCAGGTCAACGACACCACCACCCGCGCCCGCCAGGTCATCACCGACCTGTTTGCCGCCTATGTCGCGCACCCGGCCGACATGCCGGCCGAACACGCCGCCCGAGACGATCTGCACCGGGCCGTGGCCGACTACATCGCCGGCATGACCGACCGCTTCGCCCTGCGCGAACACGAGCGCCTGACAGGCCAACGCCTGTTCTGACCCCGGCAAACGCATCTGTTTGCAAACAAGGCTCAAGTCCTCCGAGGGGCTTGACGATAACTAGCGGCTCGCCCGGAAACCACTGCAATCAAGCGCAGAAGTCAAGTGCAATAAGTCACTCAAGTGCGAGTTAGTTCGGGCGATAACCATTGCAACGGTGCTCGATGTGGGTACCGGGGTCCGGTTAGCCGGCCAGAGGTTTCAAAGGGTTCCCCCCTTGAGGCGCAACGGTTGACTAGCGTCGGGCAGGCAACGCTGCCGAAGGCATCCGCCCCAGGCACCAGTGTTCGCCGGCGCTTTTCGCCGGGTAGTTATTGCAACCAAAGGAGCGCACCATGCCGCAATCCGTCAATACCAACATCGTGTCGCTGAACGCTCAGCGCAACCTCAACGCATCGCAAGGCTCGCTGGCCACCTCGATGCAGCGCCTGTCATCGGGTCTGCGCGTCAACTCCGCCAAGGACGACGCTGCCGGTCTGGCCATCGCCGAGCGCATGAGCGCCCAGGTCCGCGGCATGAACGTCGCCGTGCGCAACGCCAACGACGCCATCTCGCTGGCGCAGACCGCTGAAGGCGCGCTGGGCAAGATCGGTGACAACCTGCAGCGCATGCGTGAACTGGCCGTCCAGTCGCGCAACGCCACCAACAGCGACGGCGACCGTGCCAACCTGCAGAAGGAATTCCTCCAGCTGCAGGAAGAAATCAACCGCACGATGGAAGGCACCAAGTTCAACGGCAAGGGCCTCTTCAACGGCGACGGCACCGACCTCGAGTTCCAGGTGGGCGCCGGCACCACCACCGAAGACAAGATCACCGTGGATGGCGTGACCCTGACCGGCGGCACCAGCAGTGACGCAGCCACCGCCATCACGGCCTACGACACCGACAACACGGATGCCACCGCCATTGCCGACATCATGGCCACCGCCGTCGGCTCATGGGATGGCACCGCCGGCATCGCCATCGGCGGCGACGATGGCAACGGTACCGCTGCGGGTACAGGGCAGATCGACGATGCCATCAACGTCATCGACAAGGCGCTGGACCTGGTCAACGACAAGCGGGCCGCATTCGGTGCAGCGCAGAACCGCTTCGAGGCGGTCATCTCGAACCTGCAGGTCAACATCGAAAACCAGTCGGCCGCCCGGGGTCGCATCATGGACGCCGACTTCGCGACCGAAACCTCGAACCTGTCGCGCGCCCAGATCCTGCAGCAGGCTGGTGGCGCCATGGTGGCCCAGGCCAACCAGCTGCCCCAGCAGGTCCTGTCGCTGCTGCGCTGATCCCACGCCCGCCACCGCCGGAGGCTCGCCTTCGGCGCGCGGTCGACCAGGCACCACCGCCCCGTGAAAAGGGCCGTGGTGCCTGATTCATTTGGGGGGCCTTTCCCGCGCACATCCTTGGATCGTCTGCTTGATTTCCGCCGAATACTGGAGTCAACAGGTCGAAGCAACTTTTCATGGCGACTTTGGCCTGCGATTGCAGGCCGACCTTGGGGTCGGGAGTCATGAAATCCTTAGGAGTGCACCATGCCCCAAACGATCAACACCAACATCGTCTCGCTGAATGCTCAGCGAAACCTCAACTCGTCACAGACGTCGCTGGCCACATCCATGCAGCGCCTGTCGTCGGGGCTGCGGGTGAACTCGGCGAAGGACGATGCGGCCGGCCTGGCGATTGCCGAGCGCATGAACGCGCAGATCCGCGGCATGAACGTCGCGATCCGCAACGCCAACGACGCCATTTCGATGGCGCAGACGGCGGAAGGCGCCCTGGGCAAGATCGGCGACAACCTGCAACGCATGCGCGAGTTGGCCATCCAGTCGCGCAACGCCACGAACAGCGACGGTGACCGGGCCAACCTGCAGAAGGAATTCCGCGAACTGCAAAAAGAAGTCTCCCGCACCATCAACAGCACGTCGTTCAACAACAAGAAACTGTTCGACGGATCGGCCGAAGAAACCATGGCCTTCCAGGTGGGTGCCGGCACGACAGACGACGATCGCATCGAACTCACCTCGGTCAACATGGTCAGCAACACCGCGGGCGACACCACGGCGGTGGCCGCCTCGCGCAGCACGCTGAGCGACAACGTGACCAGCCCGCCCCCCATCGCGGCCGCCACCATCGCCGACGTGATGCAGACCATCGTCATGAGCATGGCCGACGACGCCAACGCCGAAGGGGTGGCGATCGGCGGCTTCAAGGAAGACGGCACCACCCCGGTGGACGGCACCGTCATCGACGAGACGATCCGCCTGATCGACGGCGGCCTGGACAAGATCAACGACGCCCGCGCCGTCTTCGGTGCTGCACAGAACCGCTTCGAGGCCGTGATCTCGAACCTGCAGATCAACGCCGAGAACCAGTCGGCCGCCCGTGGACGCATCATGGACGCCGATTTCGCGGCCGAAACCGCCAATCTGTCACGCTCACAAATCCTGCAGCAGGCCGGCAACGCGATGGTCGCCCAGGCCAACCAGCTGCCTCAGCAGGTGCTGAGCCTGCTGGGGCGTTGATCAGAAGCACATTTTTACGGTTTCTCCCGCTCAAGTTTCGTGTGGCCGGGCCGATTCCCACCTTGTCCGGGTGTCTCGTGAAGGCCCCCGGACCTGTGTGCATTCTTGATTGAGGGGATCCATCATGGCCTCCATCAGCTCCATCGGTCTCGGCGCGAACATCGACGCCGAAAGCATCATCACCCAGCTGTTGACTCTGGAAAAGCAGCCGATCACCAAGGTCGAAGCTGAAAACACCAAGCTCAACACGAAGCTGTCGACCTGGGGTCGGATCCAGAGCGGGTTTTCCGCGCTGGAATCGGCCGCGAACGCGCTCACGCGCGACGGCTTCTGGTCGGCTACCACGGCCACCACGAGCGACGCCAGTGCGGTCAGCGTGACCACCGGTGCCGACTCGCCGTCCGGGGCCTACAGCGTGCAGGTCCAGCAGCTGGCACAGTCCCAGTACATCACCAGCAGCGCCTATGCAAACAAGGACGCTGTGGTCGGTGAGGGCACGCTGCGCATCGAACTGGGCTCCTTCACCCCCAACCCGACGGCGCCTCCGGCCGCCACGTTCGCCGCCAAGGCGGCCGCGACGGCCGTGGACATCGAGATCGGCCCGGGTGACAACACTCTCGAAAAAATCCGAGATCGCATCAACGCCGCCAACGCGGGCGTGACGGCCTCGCTGGTGAACGATGCCACCGGCACGCGCCTGGTGCTGCGAGGGTCGTCGGGTCAGGAAAACGGCTTTCGCGTGTCGGTCACCGAAAGCGGCACCGCCGGCCTGTCGGCCCTGGCCTACGACCCGTCAGCCGACATCACGACCATGACCGAAAGCCAGAAGGCGTCGGACGCCCGCGCCACCATCAATGGCGTGCAGGTGACGTCGGCATCCAACACCCTGACCAACGTGATCGATGGTCTGAGCCTCAAGCTGGGCAAGGTCACCACCACAGCGGTCGATGTGAGCGTGGATCGAGACAACACCAGCATCCGCACCGGCATCGACAACTTCGTGAAGGCCTACAACGATCTGGTCGGACTGATCCGCGTGCAGACCCTGTACGACGAGGCCAGCAAGACCGGGGGGCCCCTGCAGGGCGACAGCACCGCCAACGGCCTGATGCGGCAGTTGCGAAGCCTGGCCGTCAGCAGCACCAGCGGCTCGTCGGTCTTCGACCGTCTGTCGGCCGTCGGGCTGGAGATGAACAAGGACGGCACGTTCACAACCAACAGCACCAAGCTCACATCGGCCATGGGCAACCTGGGCGAACTCAAGAAGCTGTTCGCCAGTGCCAACGACAGCGACGTGACGCAGCAGGGCCTGGCCGTGCGGTTCAAGAACCTGGCTTCGCAGGTCACTGACAGTGAAGGCTCGATCTCGGCCCGCACTGATGGCATCAAGAGCACCATCGAGCGCAACGAGGACAAGATCGAACGGCTGGAGGACCGCGCCACGCGGACCGAGGCTCGCCTGCGCGCGCAGTACACGGCGCTGGACCAGTCGATGGCCAAGCTCAATGGCCTGTCGAGCTATGTGAGCGCCCAGCTGGCAGCGCTGTCCAACTCCTCATGAACGGGTGATTTCCCCGCCCTGTTACGGGGCATGAAGGGGTCAAGTGACGTCACCGCAGGTCGATAACCAAATCATCCACACACATCAACACCGCCGCAAGATGTACGCACCAGCCAGCCCCTTCAACCGCCCCATCCCCGCGGGCGCCCGCGCTCTGTCGGGCGTCTACCGCCAGGTGGGTGTCGAAACCAGCGTGGCCAATGCCAGCCCGCATGAACTCGTCAAGTTGCTGTTTGACGGCCTCTTTGATGCCCTGGCCCAGGCCAAGGGCGCCATCCAGGCCAAGGACTACCAGACCAAGGCCCGTGCGATGGACCGCGCCCTGCGCATCATCGACGAAGGCCTCAAGGCCAGTCTCGATCGCCAGCAAGGCGGGGAGCTCGCGGCCAATCTGCATGACCTCTACGGCTACGTCAGCCTGCGCCTGATCCAGGCCAACCTGCGTGACGACCTCAGCGCCCTCGCCGAGTGCGCCACGCTGATGACGCCCATCCGCGAAGCCTGGAACGCCCTGCCCGCCGAAGTCCGCGGCACCAGCCAGCCCAAGGAGATGATGGCATGAACGCACCCGAACTGCTGATGCCGCCCGAGGAAGAGCTGCAGGCCACCTCGCTGATCAACTACTACGAGGCGATCGAAAACGCCAGCCACAGCATGCTGGAAGCCGCCCGCGCGGGCGACTGGGACACGGTGGTCCGGCTCGAAGGCGCCTGCGCCGTGCTGATCGCCCAGCTCAAGCATGCGGCCAGCGAACACCCGCTGGGATCGGACGAGGCCATGCTCAAGGGCCGCATCATGCAGCGCATCCTGCGCAACGACGCCGAGATCCGCGACCTGGCCGAACCCTGGATCAGCGACCTCAGCCGCATGACCCAGGGACAGACCGACGGCGACACCCTGCACTGAACCCGGTCCGCTGCGCCCCAGTGGGCCCGTCCCCGGAACGACAACGCCCTGACCATGCCACAGGCCCTCGATGACTACCGCATCGGTTCCGCCGCGGAGATCCAGGATCTCCTGCGCCAACTGATCGACAAGCGCACGATGGTGACCCTCTCCGGGCCGGGGGGCGCCAGCTACACCACCCTGATGTGGTCGGCCCAGCCCGACCGCAAGGTGATGTGTTTCAGCGTCGACGACAAAGATCCGCGCCTGGCCACCTTGCTGGCGACCGACGAGGTTGTGGCCGTGGCCTACCTCGACAGCATCAAGCTGCAGTTCGATGTCGAAGGCATCGTGCTGGTGCGAGGGCAGGATGCGGCCATCAACGCCCGCTACCCGCGCGAGCTCTACCGCTTCCAGCGCCGAGAGTTCTTTCGCGTCAAGCCCCTGCTCAGCAGCTCGCCCGTGGCCCACCTGCCGCACCCGGAGCGACCGGGCCAGCCGCTGGTGGTGCGCATCCTCGACATCAGCCTGGGCGGCGTAGCACTCGGCCTGCCCGCGAGTGCCCCGATGCTGACGCCGGGCACCAACCTGCGCGACTGCATGCTCGAGCTCGACCCCGAGACCCGCATCGACGCCGACCTGCACGTGCAGCACATCACGGTGCTGGACGGGCACGGGCAGGCGGCACGCATCGGCTGCGAGATCCGAGGGCTGCATGGCGACGATCAGCGCGCCCTGCAGCACTACATCAACCAGACGCAGAAGACCCGCAACGCGCTCGTCGAGCGCTGAGCGCCGCACGTCGGGCGGCCGGTATCATGCCGGCATGCAAGACCTTCGCGCCCCCTGGATCATCGCCACCCGTGAAAGCCGCCTGGCCCTGTGGCAGGCCGAGCACGTGCGCTCGCTGCTGGCCCCCCTGTCGGGCCGGTCGGTCGAGTTGCTGGGCATGACCACCAAGGGCGACCAGATCCTGGACCGCTCGCTGTCCAAGGTGGGCGGCAAGGGCCTGTTCGTCAAGGAACTCGAGATCGCGCTCGAAGAGGGCCGCGCCCACCTGGCCGTGCACTCGCTCAAGGACGTGCCCATGGACCTGCCCGAGGGCTTTGTGCTGACAGCCGTGCTCGAGCGCGAAGACCCGCGGGATGCCCTGGTCAGCCCGGCCCATGACCGTCTGGAGGCCCTGCCACAAGGCGCCGTGGTCGGCACCTCCAGCCTGCGCCGCATGGTGCAGCTCCAGGCCTTGCGCCCCGACCTGCGCATCGAGCCCCTGCGCGGCAACCTCGACACGCGCCTGCGCAAGCTCGACGAGGGTCAGTACGACGCCATCGTGCTGGCCGCGGCCGGTCTCAAACGGCTGGGGCTGGGCGATCGCATCCGCCAGGTGCTGCCTACCGACCAGATGCTGCCGGCCGCCGGTCAGGGCGCGTTGGGGCTCGAGATCCGTGTCGATCGGCAGGATCTGGCCGCCGTGCTCCAGCCGCTCAACCACACCCCCACGCTGTGGGCCACGGCCGCTGAACGGGCCGTGTCTCGCGCACTGGGTGGCAGCTGCTCCATGCCGCTGGCCGCCCACGCCACGATCTCGGGGGCACAGCTGTCGGTCCAGGCCCTGCTGGGCCATCCCGAACGCCCTGGGCAGCTCCTGCGTGCCCAGGTCGGTGGGGCCGTGACGGATCTGGCACAGGCCGCCGCACTGGGTGAAGCCGCCGCTCGGCAGCTGATCGACGCGGGCGCACGGGACTGGCTCGCCACGGCATGCTGATCCTAGTGACGCGCCCCGAGCCGCAGGCCACGCAATGGGCCCGGCAACTGGGGGCGCTGGGGGTTCACGCCCAGGCGCTGCCGCTCATCGACATCGGCCCGCCGGCCGACACCGCGCCCGTCAAGGCCCTGTGGTCGGCACTGGACACCGTCGACTTGCTGATGTTCGTCAGCCCCAATGCGGCGCAATGGTTCGCCCGCATGGCCCCCACGGATGCAACCTGGCCTGCGGGCACCTGGGCCGCGGCCCCCGGGCCGGGCACGGCAGACGTGGTGCGCGAGTGCTTCACCCCGCTGGGCCTTGCCCCCTCGCGCCTGCTGACCCCGCCGGCCGATGCCGAGCAGTTCGACTCCGAGCACCTCTGGCCGGTGCTGGCGGGCCACGACTGGCACGGTCGCCACGTGCGCATCATCAGCGGCGGCGACCGCAATGAAGCGCGCGGGCGCCAGTGGTTGAGTGAACGGCTGCGCGAGGCCGGCGCTGAGGTGTCGGCCGTGCTGACCTACCAGCGACAGGCCGCCCGCTGGACAGCGGCCCAACGCGACCTTCAGGCCCAGGCCTGGGCCCGCCCGAGCGAGCACCTGTGGTTGCTCAGCAGCTCCGAAGCCGTGGATTACCTGTGCACGCTGGCCGGCCCCCTCCCCCACGGCGCACGCGCTCTGGCCACGCACCCCCGGGTGGCCGACCACGCTCGGGCCGCGGGCTTCTCGGACGTCGACACGGTGGCGCCCCGCGTCGAGGCAGTGGCGCAGGCACGACGCACACCGGCCCGCTGAGCACGGCTCCGCACGCCACGGACAAGGGCCCGTCGATACAATGGGTTCACCGTGAGCGACATCTCCCAGACCCCGATGCCCTTGCCGGCGCCCCCCCTGGTGCAGCGCCGCCCGCCACCGCCGCTGCCGCTGTGGGCCGGCGGCATGGTCGCCCTGGTCACCGCCGGGGCCATCGGCATGGCCTGGCACACGCAGCAGCGCGTGAGCCAGCTGGAAGCCGAACTCGTCAAGCGCCAGCAGGACAGCCAGGGACAGGCCCAGGAGGCCCGCCTGCTGGCCCGCCAGGCCCAGGACATCGCCCGCGACGCGGCCGCGCGGGCGGCCCTGCTGGACACCCGTCTGGCCGAAGTGGCCCTGCAGCGCAGCCAGGTCGAAGACCTCATCAAGTCGATGAGCCGGTCGCGCGACGAGAACCTGCTGGTCGACATCGAAGCGGCCCTTCGGGTGGCCATGCAGCAATCCAGCCTGAGCGGCAGCGCCGAACCGCTGGTGTCGGCGCTGCAGACCGCCGACGACCGGCTGGCGCGCGCGCAGCAGCCGCGACTCGAGCCCGTGCGCCGTGCCCTGGCCAAGGACCTGGATCGACTCCGGGCCACCCGGGTCGCCGACCTGCCCACGCTGGCGATCCGGCTCGACGAGGCCATCCGCCTGATCGACGAGGTGCCCCTCCTGCAGGATCCGGGCGTGGCACGCCACGCGCCCGCTGCGGCGACCGCGGCGGCACCCGCAGCATCAACGCCCCCCCCGGCCGCCAGTGTGGCCGCAGGCGCCTCCTGGGGCGAGCGCGTGATGGGCTGGGGTCGCTGGGTGACCCAGACGGTCTGGCATGAAACCCGGGCGCTCGTGCGCGTGACGCGCATCGACCGCCCCGAAGCCATGTTGCTGGCTCCCGAGCAGGGGTTCTTCCTGCGCGAGAACATCAAGCTGCGACTGCTCAATGCCCGCCTGAGCCTGCTGAGCCGCCAGACCCCGACCGCCCAGGCCGACTTGCAGCAGGCCCGCGCCGGCATCGAGCGTTACTTCGATACCCGATCGCGCAAGACCCAGTTGGCGCTCTCGCTGCTGCAGGACATCGGCCAGCAGAGCCCCCAGATCACACTGCCCCGCCCGGACGACACCCTGGCGGCCCTGGCCACCCTGTCCGGTGGTCGCTGACCCCGCCCCACCCGCCCACCGATGCGCTCTGTCGTCTGGCTGCTGATCATGTTCATCGGGGCGGTGGTTGCGGCCGCTGCCCTGGGGGCCAACGACGGTCTGGTCACCATCTTCTGGCAGGGGTGGCGCACCGACCTGTCGCTCAACCTCTTCCTCTTTGCCCTGGTGCTGATCTGCCTGGCGGTGTATTCCATCGTGCGCGGTCTCGACAGCCTGCTGCGCCTGCCCGAACGGGCACGCCTGTGGCGCACCGGCCAGCGCGATCGCGCGGCCCAGGGGGCCTTGCGTGAAGCCCTGGGCCTGTACCTGGCGGGCCGCTACACGCGCGCTCACAAGGCCGCCCAGCGGGCCATCAAGATCCAGAACGACACCCCGGATCTGGCGCCGGATGCCGAATTCTCGGCCCTGGCCTACCTGCTGTCGGCCGGGAGCCTGCACCGGCTGCAGGACCGCAAGCGCCGCGACGAGGCCCTGGGCCTGGCCCTGGACGCCAGCCGCCGCACACCCAAACCACGCGTCACCGAAGAAGGGGCCCGCCTGCTGGCGGCCGAGTGCGCGATCGACGACCGGGACGCCCGCCGGGCCCTCAAGGACTTGGCCGAGCTGCCCCCCGGCGTCGCACGGCGCACCCAGGCCCTGCGGCTGCGGCTCAACGCCGCCCGGCTGGCCCACCAGCCGCTCGAGGCCTTGCGCACGGCCAGGCTGCTGTCCAAGCACCAGGGGTTCACGCCGCTGGCGGCCCAGGGCCTGCTGCGCGCGCTGGCCACCGAATCGCTGGGCCTGGCCCGCGATGCCGACCAGTTGCGCCAGATCTGGGATCAGCTCGACGCCCATGACCGCATCGATGCGCTGGTGGTCGCGCGGGCGGCCCGCCGCATGGGTGAACTGGGGCAACCCGAACTCGGACGCCAATGGCTGGCACCGCTGTGGGACGCCCTGGATCGGCAGGACGGCGAAGGCACACAGGCCCTGGCAGGCGCCTTGCGCGCCTGCCTGCAAGGCATCGAGGCCGACTGGCTGCCCCGGCTGGACCGCGTGTCCACCGCCGCCTTGCGCGATCCGGCACTCGGCCTGGCCGTGGGACTGGCTCTGGCCGAACGCCAGCTGTGGGGCAAGGCCCGCACGCTGCTGCTGTCAGCCGCCAACGACGCACAGCTGGGCCGCGAGGGCCGTCGCGAAGCCTGGAGCGCCCTGGCCCGACTGGCCGAAAAGGAGCAGCGCCCCGACGAGGCCAATCGCTACTGGCGTGCGGCGGCACTGGGCGACTCCCGGGCCTGATCCCACCCTCTCGACCGCACGGGCCCGGCACAAAAAACGAAATTTTTTGCGAGCACTGGACACAAGCCAAAAAATCATGCTATAGTTTCACTTCTTCGGCGGCTGTAGCTCAGTTGGATAGAGTACTTGGCTACGAACCAAGGGGTCGTGGGTTCGAATCCTGCCAGCCGCGCCAAAGTTGACCAAGCCCGCAGACGCAAGTCTGCGGGCTTTCGTCATTTCAGGGCTGTGCATCCGCCGGGCCGGTGTGCCCTGAGCGCCCCTGTACCCGGGTGGCGGCGCTGCAGGGTCAGGCCTGGGCCGATGTCGACGGCGATGCCGGCGGGCTGCTGCGATGCATGAGGCGCCGCAGCCACCACAGCATCGCCAGGAACACCCCCAGCACAGCGGCCAGCAAACCATAGGTGATGGGCCCGGGCTCGGCCAGCGCGGCCGTCAGGCGGTCCATGAACAGCGAGATCACGATCGTGCCGGGGGCCAGTCCCAGCACGGTGCCCAGCACGTAGTCGCGAAAACGCACCCGGAACGCGCCAGCCGTCATGTTGACCATGATGAACGGGGCCACCGGGAACGCGCGGATGGCCACCACGGCCCACAGACCCCGGCGCTTGAGCGCAGCGGCCAGCGCGTGCACCTTGCCCTTGGATGACCAGCGATCCACCAGGGCGGCCCCCGAGTAGCGTCCGATGCCATACGTGACCACCGAGCCGGCCACCATGCCGGCCAGTGCGTAGGCCATGCCAGGCCAGGGCCCGAACACCAGAGCCCCCACCGTGATCAGGCCGGCCACGGGCACTGCCATCAGCACCATCACCACATAGCCCAGCAGCACCATCACAGGGCCCAGCGGCAGGGCCAGCAGCTGCCGCCCCAGTTCCGCCAGGGCGCGCGGCTCCATGTGCTGACGCCAGGCTGGCTCCTGCCAGGCCCACACGAGCACGACAACAAGGATCAGGTACAGGCCCATCAGGACCCAGCGGCCCGACTCGATCACCCGGACCATCGGCGAAGACGCCTTCAAGACACCACCTCATGAACAGATCAGCAAAGCTGATCTTGCCGCAAGCCCCCGGCCCTGCCCAGGGGGAATGTCCGCCCCTGCAGACCGGGGGGATGCACGGCCGTCACAGGCTGACCGTCATCTCCGACGTCAATTCGGCGTCCTCAGGGGCGCCCACCGTCGGCAGCCACAGCACGACCGTCGTTCCCTGGCCGAGCGCGCTGTCGACCGCCACCTCGCCGCCGTGCAGCTCGATGATCTCCTTGACGATGGTCATGCCCAACCCGGTGCCCGGGATGTTGCCGGACGTGTCGGCCCGGAAGAAACGCTCGAACAGCCGCGCCAGGTGCTCGGGGCTCATGCCCAGCCCCTGGTCCTGGACCCGGATGCCGCATTCGTTGACCTCGCCGCGCTGGCGCGAGACCACGTCGAGCACGATGCTGCCGCCCTGGGGTGAATACTTGTAAGCATTGGACAGCACATTGGTCACGGCCTGGGCCAGCTTCTCGGTGTCCGCATCCACCCACACCGCAGCGGCCGGCAGGCTCATGGCCACCTTGCGATCGTCGTTGTGCATCAGCAGACCGGCCACCGTGTCCTGCAGCAGCGGCGCCAGGGGCTGCACCTTGCGCTTGAAGTCCTTGCCTCGTCGGGCTTCGATGCGGGCCAGGTCGAGCAGCTCGTTGATCAGGTTGATCAGGATGTGGGCCTGCTTGTGGATCGTCGAGAGCATGTCGGCGCGGCGTGCGTCGTCGAACTTGCGCTTGAGCAACAACTCGGTGAAGCCATAGATGCTGGCCATGGGCGTGCGCAGCTCGTGCGCGGCCATGGACAGGAACTCGCTCTTCATGCGATCGACCTCGAGTTCCTGGGTGATGTCCCGGAAGTACATCACCGTTTCATTGTCGTGCCCGCCATGGCGCACACGGCGCACCAGCGTGCGCGCCGCCGGGCTGTGCAGGTGCAGCAGCTCGCGGCGCGACAGGCCCTGCTGGCTGTCGTCGTCGCCACCGCCGCCAGGGCTGGGAGCCGAGCCATCCTGCACCTCCACCGCCGAGCTGCACAGCGACATCAGGTGCTCTTCGAAAGCGTCACGGGTCTGCCCCACCAAGTCGGCTGCACACAGCCCTGTCATGCGCTCGAAGGCCGGGTTCACGATGCTCACCTCACCGCGCTTGTCGAGCACCACGAAACCATCCGGGCTGAGCTCGAACACCGCATTGAGCCGCTCTGTGCGCAGGTGCAGCACCTGCTCGGCCGCCATCCGATCGGTGATGTCCGACGCCACCCCCACATAGTGCGTGACCTGCTCATCGATGTTGCGCACAGGCGAGATCGTCAGCTCGTTCCAGAACATGGACCCATCGCGCCGGTAGTTGCGCACCACCACCTGGCAGGCCTCCCCCTGCTCGATGGCGCGGCGCATCATCTCGATGCCGGGCTGGTCGCGGTCGGAGCCTTGCAGGATGCGGCAGTTCTGGCCCAGGATGTCGTGCATCTCGTAGCCCGTGATCCGCTCGAAGGCCGTGTTCACAAAAATCATCGGCTGGCCGGGCAGGGTCATGTCGACGATGACAATGCCTTCGGCCGACGAGGCCAGGGCGCGCTCGCGCAGCAACAGTTCGCGCTCGGCCCATTTGGCGTCGGTGGTGTCGCGAACGATGATGGTGTTGATGCAGTCGCCATCGACTTCGACGCGGCGCGCCGAAATCGCGATCGGGAACTCCGTACCCTCCACGCGGCGCCCCAACGTCTCGAAGCCGATCACGCGCTGGGCAAAGCCATGGTCATTGAACCACTGCACGAGCTGCACACCTTCCAGCGCCGGGATCACCAGACCGAGCGATTGATCGCGCAGGCTGTCAAGGTCGCGCCCGAAGATGCTCAAGGTGGCCTGGTTGCACCACAGTACCCGCCCATCATCGCTGGCGGTCAGGATGGCGTCCGGCGCGGTGTCCACCACCGCGCGCGTGCGCGACTCGCTGCGCTGCAACGCGACCGTGGTCTGGCGCGCCATGTCGCGGGCTCGCAATCGCGTCGAAATCAACAGCAGGTAAGCATGCAGTGCCCCGAGCGTGAACAGCACACCAAAGCCGCCGGCGATCCACAGGCCCGACTGGCGACTCACCGAATCCTGCCAGCTGATGGCCACGGGCTGTCCCTCGGCCACCAGGCGTATCCTGCCCTCTGCGCTGCGCAGCTCGGCCTCGACCCGGGCGTCGGTGTGCCACCACGACACCCACTGGAACAGCGGATCGGCCAGCGCATGACCCACCGGCTCGACCACCCGCAGCTGCAGGTTCCAGGCCGGGTGCACCGCACCTTCGCCCAGCAGGTGGGACGGCACCACCCGGGCCACGGCCCAGGCGCGCCCCTGCCCACCGCGTCCACCCGCTTCCATCGCGTGAACCAGCATCCAGAACGTCTGGCCGCGCTCGTCACGCAGGGGCGGACTGAGTGCGGCCTGGTCGTAAGGCGCCATCTCCAGCGCCGTGTCGCGCCAGAACTCAGCCAGACGCTGGCGCGATTGCAGCGACAGGGTCCAGCGCTCTCCCAAGCGATTGACCGGGCCGTCTTCTGCCGTGAGCAGCCACAGGTCGCCTTCGGCGAAACCCATGCCGGCACCGGGCTGCCGACCGGTCTCCGACCAATCCGTGGCCACGCGCGACAACATCCACCGACGGTGGTTGAGCCGGTCCTGCACCTGGCCGTTGACCTGTGACACCAGCGACAACAGGTCCTGCTGATCACGCTGTCGATCGGCCTGCCAGACCGCCCAGGTGACCAGGGCGGTCAGGAGCGATCCCGTCGCGACGATGTAGACGACCGCACGCCACAGAGGCACCTGGCCGCTGTAGCGCTCCAGCACCCGCAGGGCGCGCAGCACATACTCGGGCAGCTCATGGTCCGGCTGGGACTTCGACATGGCAGTGCTCCTGGGAGGATGCGGCCGGACGTGAGTCGCGCCTGCCGCGGGGCGCCGAAGGGCGCTGGATCAGGCCAGTTCGCTGACCATGCCCTCGACTCGCTCGATCAGCTCCAGTGGGCTGAAAGGTTTGACCAAGTAGGCGTCGGCACCAGCGGCCTCGCCCATCGCCAGGTCGCTGGCCTGCCCCCGAGCGGTGAGCATGATCACCTTGATGTGGGCCATGGTGGGGTCCTGCTTGATGCGCTGGCACACCTGATAGCCATCGAGCAGCCCCGGCATCATCACGTCCAACAACATCAGCACCGGTTTGACCGCACGTGCCATGTTCAGGCCGCTTTCGCCGTCATGGGCCTCGTGGATCTCGAAGTCGCCGAACTCCAGGGTCATTCGGATCAGCTTGCAGATGTCCGGCTGGTCTTCGACGATCAGGATGCGGTGGGGCATGTTGGGTCTCCTGCGGTGTGGGGCCTGAGTGGGTCATCGGCAATTGCGCGCGCCACTCAAGCCTTGGTGGGGGACGGTTTGGGCGACTGGGGGGCAGGCTGCCCGCCCTGGACACGCTTGGCCATGCTGCGCGCCAGGAGCGACGACATGTCCCGGGCGTACCGCTGGGCCTGCTCGACCGACAACTGGGCATCTTGCGAGGCCGGCGCGCCCGCCGGGATCTCCATCACGAAATCCACGCTGTCGAAGTCGTCTTCGATGCGCACCGAGCCGCCGTGCTGCTCGACGATGCGCTGGCTCAAGGCCAGACCGATGCCCTGGCGCGCGTCACCCGCATCGGCTCCATCACCGACCCCAAAGGGCACGAAGGCACTGCGGCGTTCATGGCTCGACACGAACAGCCCCTGGTTACGGGCGCGCAGCAGCACGCGAGTGCCGATGGCCTGGATGGAAATTTCGATCAACCCACCTGGCTGGGCGCTGCGGATCGTGTGCTCCAGGTATTCCGACATCGCTTTGGCCAGCCAGGGCTCGCTGCCATAGACGGCGGGCAGCTCGGCATCCAGCCCGTTGGTGGCCAAGGTCACCTGCCGCGCGAGCGCCAGCGGTTTGACCTCGTCGAGCGCACGCTGGATCAGCCCGGGCAACAGGAGGCGCTCATCGCGCTGGATCGCGCCCTGCCCGAACACCGACACCAGGTCGCGCAGCTTGCCCAGCTTGGCCGACAGTTGCGTGGCGTCCGAGATCAGCTGAGCGATCTCCGGTTTCTCGGATCCCCCGCCCGCCAATCGCGCCACTTCGGGCAGCCGGTCGACCAGCGCCGCGATCGGGCTGGCCATTTCGGCCTCGACATAGCCGATCAGGTTTTCGAGCGCCGACGAATACCAGCGCTCCTCGGACACGTTGTTCATCACCAACATCAGATCGGAACCCACAGGCGCCTGGATCACCACGGCCTTGATGGTGTCCGGGTGCGCCTCCTGCGTCGTGATCTCGAAAGCAAACGGCAGCTTGATGAGGTCCTGCCCCGCGGCCTTGACCGTGCGATCGACCACCGGATCGAAGAACGCCCGCCCCAGCACGCAGGGCGTCAGCTGCACCGCCGCCTTGTTGGCGTAGCGCACGGTGCCGTCCCGCTGCACCCACACGATGCCGCTCTTGACCTGGTCGAAGAGCTGTCTGAATGCCTCATTCATGATGGACTCCTTGGGGGGATTCGGGGGTTCGGCCGCTGTGCGACTGGCGCGTGAGCAGCCAACGCCCCACGCGGATGGCCAGCGCCTCGGGGCTCACCGGCAGGGGCAGCAGCTCCACCGAGGTCGGCAGGCCGCCCCGACCGGCCAGCTCGGCCGGGCTCTGGGTGCTCAGGGCCAGCACACGCAGACCGGCCAGTGATTCAGCGCGCTCGAGCGTGCGCAACATTTCGACGCCATCCATGCCGGGCAGCTCCAGTGTGGTCACCAGCAGATCGGGGGCATCCCGCCCGATCTGCAGCAGTCCGAGGTAGCCGTTTTCGGCTGTCTGCAGTGAGACGGCCGCACCGAACACCTCCATGGCCGAGGCGCAGGCCTGCAACCACGTGCTGTCACGGGACACGAGCACGATCTTGAGCGGCTCATCGGGCCGTCTTGCCGCTGCGGGGCTGCGCCCCGAGGCCGGAAGGGCATGCACCTGGGCGGGCACGGGCCGCTCGGCAGGAGGTTCCATGCCCATGTTCAGCGCCAGGGCCTCGACCGCGTTGTACGGAATGCGCCGGTGCCCGCCGGGCGTGCGCGCCGCCGGCAGGATGCTGGCCTCCACCCACAACTGCACCGTGCGCAAGGACACACCCAGACGTTGCGCGGCTTCGCGCGTCGTCAGCATCCGTGCAGCCGGGCCCAGAGGAATGACTTGAGACATCTTCGGCACCTTGATCGCTCCGTCGGCAGGAACTGCGAAACCTTGGAAAGGGCGATTTCATTTTTGCGAGAACTGGCAGTTTGTGTTGGTTATCGGCGTGAGCCCGGTGCAGCTGGCGTGACGAATTGGCGATATCCGGGCTTTCATGACACACCCTGGCCGCCTTGGGCACAATGCCCCCATGAGCAAGGCTTTCACCAAGGAAACCGACGCGGGCGATGACGATGACGAAGTCGGCCTGCCCCCCCTGCCGGCCGGCACGCGCAACTACATCACGCCGCAGGGCTACCAGCGCCTGCGGGCCGAGTTGCTGCACCTGATCGACGAAGAGCGCCCTAAGGTGGTCGAGGTGGTGCACTGGGCTGCATCCAATGGCGACCGATCGGAAAACGGCGACTACCTCTATGGCAAGAAGCGCCTGCGGGAGATCGACCGGCGCATCCGTTTCCTGACCAAACGCCTGGACATCGCCGAAGTGGCCGACCCCAGCGCGCACCATGGCAACGACCAGATCTTCTTCGGCGCCACGGTGACCTACGCCAACAGCCGGGGCGAAGAGCGCACCATCACCATCAAGGGCATCGACGAGGTCGACAGCCTGCAGGGCGAGGTCAGCTGGGTGTCACCGATCGCGCGAGCCCTGCTCAAGGCGCGCGAAGGCGACGAGGTGCAGCTGATGACTCCGGGCGGGCTCGATCGGCTCGAAGTGCTCGAGGTGCGCTACCCCGCACCGGTCGGCAGCGGAGATTGAACAGGCCCGGTGAACCCGTCAGGGGCAGACCCGAGACACTTTCAGCACCACGGGGCAGCGCTTGACTGTGCGCATCACGTCCTGCAGGTGATCGGTGTCCCGCACCGACAGCGTGAGCTTGAGCTCGGCTGTCTCGCCCAGCCGCTCGTCGGACATCTCAATGTGGGTGATGTCGGTTTCCGCGCTGCTGATGGCCGCCGCCACCTGGGCCAGCACGCCCTTGCCGTTGTTGACCATCACGATGATGGACGTCTCGAACTGGCGAGTCGGCTCGTCGGACCACGCCACATCGATCCAGCGCTCTGGATCGCGCTCGAACTGGCGCCGCCCCACACCGCAATCCTGCGTGTGCACCACCAGGCCTTCGCCGCGGCCCAGGTAGCCGGCAATGCGGTCGCCCGGCACCGGTCGGCAACAGGGGGCCAGCTGCACCGTGGCCCCTTCGCTGCCGTCGATCACCACGGTGCCGTGGCCATGGCTGTCGTCGGCGCCGAACTTGCCCAGCGTGAGCGTCAGGGCGTCCGGGCGTTCACCGGCCTCGGCCAGGATCTGGGCGATGCGCTTGGCCACCATGGACGCGATCTTGCGCCCCAGGCCGATGTCGACCAGCAGGTCGTGCTGATTGCGATTGCCGCCCCAGCGGATCAGGGCTTGCCACAACTCGCCGTCGCGGCCTGCACTGTGCTCGTCACCCGACGGCAGCGTCAGACCTTCGGCCCGCAAGGCCTGGGCCAGCAGCTTCTCGCCCACTTCCAGCGATTCCTCGACCTCCATGTTCTTGAGGTAGTGGCGGATCTTGGAGCGGGCGCGCCCGGTGCGCACGAAGTTCAGCCACGCTGGCGTGGGCCGGCTGCTGGGCGAGGTGATGATCTCGACGACGTCCCCGCTGCGCAACTCGGTGCGCAAGGTGGCCGGTTCGTTGTTGATGCGCGCGGCCACGCAATGGTCGCCCACATCGCTGTGGATGGCGTACGCAAAATCCAGCGCCGTCGCCCCGCGGGGCAACGCCAGGATGCGGGACTTGGGCGTGAACACATAGACCGACTCGGGGAACAGGTCGATCTTGAGGTGCTCAAGGAACTCGGCCGAATCGCGGGTCTCGTGCTGGATGTCGATCAGCGACTGCAGCCACACGGCGGCCTGCTGCGGCGAATCGTCCTCGCCCGCATGCTCTTTGTACATCCAGTGGGCAGCGATGCCCTTTTCGGCCACGGCGTGCATGGCCTGGGATCGGATCTGGAACTCCACCGCCGTGCCCACGGGGTTGACCAAGGTGGTGTGCAGCGACTGGTAGCCGTTGGCCTTGGGGATGGCGATGTAGTCCTTGAAGCGCCCGGGCAGCGGCTTGTAGAGCTGGTGCAGCACGCCCAGGGCGCGGTAACAGTCCAGCAGCTCGCGCGACACGATGCGAAAGCCGAAGATGTCGCTCACCTGGGCAAAGCTCAGGTGCTTGTCGCGCATCTTGTTGTAGATCGAGAAGATCGTCTTTTCGCGCCCGTAGATCTCGACCTGCATGTCCGCGTCGTCGAACGAGGCTTCGACCTCGCGCTGGATGCGGTCCACCAGATCCCGCCGGTTGCCGCGCGTGCGCTTGACGGCCTTGGCCAGCACCCCGTAGCGCCAGGGGCTGATGTACTTGAACGACAGCTCCTGCAGTTCGCGGTACGTCTGGTTCAGGCCCAGGCGGTGGGCAATGGGCACGTAGATGTCCAGCGTCTCGCGGGCAATGCGAGCCCGTTTGTGCGAGGCCATGGCCTCCATCGTGCGCATGTTGTGCAGCCGGTCGGCCAGCTTGATGAGGATGACGCGGACGTCGCGCGCCATGGCCAGCAGCATCTTGCGGAACGACTCGGCCTGCGACTCTTCCTTGGTCGAGAACTGCAGCTTGTCGAGCTTGGTCAGGCCATCGACGAGTTCGGCCGTGGGGGCGCCGAAGCGCTCGATCAGCTCGATCTTGGTGACGCCGCAGTCTTCCATGGCATCGTGCATGAGCGCCGCCATGATGGCCTGGGCGTCGAGCTTCCAGTCGGCGCACAGGCCCGCCACCGCGATGGGGTGGGTGATGTAGGGCTCGCCACTGGCCCGAAACTGCCCCAGGTGGGCCTCATCGGCAAAACGATAGGCGTCCCGAACGCGCCGGATGTCGGCGTCGTCGAAGTACTCCAGCTTGTGCAGCAGAGCGGCAAAAGAGGCCTGGGACGCTTCGTGGTGGGCTTGGGACATGAGTGGAACTGTAGCGCGGTTGCCTGCCCCTTGCGGGCATGGGCCGACGGAAGCTGCGGCTTCGGCGGGGACATCGCACACCGCCGGGCCTCGGGCGGGCACAGCCCCAAAAACAAAGCCCGCCGGTCAGGCGGGCCCTGGGCATCGGGGCGGCACGGCGGAGCGCACGCGCCCCGGGCGCATCAGCGCCCGTGCCGGATCAGGTCGGCACCTTGCGCAGCATCTCCACGCCCACTTGACCGGCGGCGATCTCGCGCAGCGCGGTCACGCTGGGCTTGTTACGCGACTCGATCTTGGGGGTGTGACCCTGGCTCAGCATGCGGGCGCGGTAGGTCGCGGCCAGCACCAACTGGAAACGGTTGGGGATCTTCTGCAGGCAATCTTCGACGGTGATGCGGGCCATGGGGATGCTCTCCGGGGGTCAGACAAGGTTCAGGGCTCTGAACACGCCGGACTTGTTCCGGCGTTGAGCGGCATATTTTAACCGCTGTGCGTGCACGATGGTCTTCAGATCGAACAAAGCGGTCTCGAACAGGGCATTGACCACCACGAAATCGAAGTGCTGGGCCTGGGCCACCTCGATCCGCGCATTCTGCATGCGCAGCTCGATCACGTCGGGCGTGTCCTCGCCGCGGCGGTTCAGGCGCTGCAGCAGCTCTTCGTAGCTGGGCGGCAGAATGAAGATCAGCACCGCGTTGGCGAAGATTTTCTTGATCTGCAATGCGCCCTGCCAGTCGATCTCCAGCACGACGTCGTCGCCGTTCTGGATGCGGCTGTGGATGGCGGTGCGCGACGTGCCGTAGTGGTTGCCATGCACCTCGGCGTGCTCAAAGAAGTCGCCGCGCTCGACCATCTCGCCGAACTCGTCCTTCGACACGAAATGGTACTCACGCCCCTGTTGCTCCTGGCCACGAGGCAAGCGGGTAGTGTGCGAGACCGACACCTGCAGACGCGAATCGAGCTCCAGCAAGGCCTTGACCAGGCTGGATTTGCCGGTGCCGCTGGGCGCCGACACCACGAACAGGTTGCCGGGGTGGTCCATCATGGGAGCGGAGGGTGGTGTCATGAGGTCGCTTCTATTATCGGCACAGCCGGAGTCTTCTGAATGGCTGCGGGACGTGCCGCGCAACGGTGACTCACCCTTGAGCATTTTACCACCACCCCTCTCGCGACAGTGGTTCACGCCAGCCCGCGCAGCCAGGCTTGCGCCCCTTGCGCCACCGCCTGGGCGCGAGCACGAGCGCGAAGTGCGCCTGCACTCCGCTCGTCAGGTTCACACTGTGCAGCCAGTCGCAGGAGGTCGGGCTGCATGTAGTGATCGTTCCAGTGCTGGCATCG
>Ga0255180_1000257_pt1 | contig 20869 bp, 22 predicted proteins | sample Atl_Colum_RepB_8_FD_189933 | JGI IMG/M metagenome (GOLD analysis project Ga0255180, IMG submission 189933) | Freshwater microbial communities from Altamaha River, Georgia, United States - Atl_Colum_RepB_8d | ecosystem: Environmental > Aquatic > Freshwater > River | place: USA: Georgia... | reverse complement strand
ATCACCATATCGTACATTCTTTGATAGGCGTTACGAGTCACCTTTGGATTTTTTTTCACCAGCTCGAGATATTCAAAAAAAGTCCCCGTCCAATGAGACACCGATTGCTTTTTAGCAGATTCTGTCGCTTGGACGATTTGAGTGAATGTGTTTAACATAGATGTTTGACTTGATGAAGACATGGTTTTCTCCTTTGAAAGGGAAGGGATCTTCTTATCTATGATTATGCACTGGATAAAAACGGTTAAGGAATTAATTTATTTTATAGTTAACAGTTTATATTCTTTGGGCGAGTTCAGGACGAAAGTCTCGCTTTGAGACCCCTCAAACGGCTCCTTAGATTTAAAAATCCATACCATTTTTATTTGACTATTTTCGATGGTCACCTTTTTTTGATGATCCTTCGATTTGCCAGAGGCATCTAATTCCCCTCGCTGCTCGATTTCAACGACAGCCAGGTTATTTTTACACAGTTCAACACTTGGCTCTTTTTGTACGCATTGAAATCCGCGCCGAGCTAGACTTTGATCGTGGACAACACTCCATAACAGACGCGGATCGACTTCTTGCTTGAACAGTGGCTTTAATGTTTTAGGTAAAAGTGGTCCTTGAATAAAATATTTATTCGGATGAACGGCATATTTGATTTGATTTCCAGTCATTAACAAACTGCCGACTTGGTAACCCAACAAAGCAGTCACTTCCATACGGAGTGCGGTCTCTTCTTTGACAAAAATATCAATGCTGACGTTATGAGATGAGTCTTTGGTTTTATCTGTGATTTGAGCTTTTGAGGTCAAATGCCATACAGAAACACCTGATTCATTCTGGGCCTTATGTGAACACGACGCCAACATCAAAATGACTGCAAAACCTAAAAGTTTGTTTAACATACGCCTATTATAAGTCTACACTAGTGCTTGATGGCAACACTCAAGTTAAGACACCTTCTATTATATATATTCTGCTTTGCGGTTTTGGTTTTGACCCAATTTCCAGGTGGCGCCCTATTGGCGTTATTTTTATGGATGCAATTAGCCCTATTGCTTTGGAAGAAAAATTACAACCTCAAGAATCAAATTCATTACGCGATTCACTTCATTCTTTTGATACCTGGATTACTCATTTGGGGAGCCGTGAACAGTTTTTTTGAAAGCTATTCACATCAAAATCATTTGTTATTTTCAATCGCTTATGGATTTCTCAGTTTTTCATTTTGCTTTATCTATACTTTGCTGACTGTATTTAACTATGCTTTTACACAACCAGAATCTTCAATCACACAAGTGTATAGAACTTGCTTCCAAAAAATAAAAACACACCGCTTTATTATTTTTTATGTGTCGTTGATCATTTTTTTAATGACGATAGTTCGATATTTTTTACCTGTTGATTATAAAATTGTCGTTGGCATCATTACAGCCCATCTGTTTTTACAACAAGACGAGCTATTTAAAATCATTAAAAAATAATACTAAGGAGCTTGGGCTGGACGACGGTCCGAGTTTGATTTTTGAAGATCCGTTATTTTATTTTGGATTTTAACTTTTTTATCTGCATCTGTTTCAGCACCAATAGCTTTTTCAAAAAAATGATTGGCCTTTTCAATTTGTTGCAGTTTTAAATAGGCATCCCCCAGATGATCGGCAATCACACTGACATCTGGTAAAGCTTTGTGTGCTTTTTCTAAATACTCGACTGCTTTTTTATACTGACCTTTTTGAAAATAAACCCAACCCACAGTGTCTTTGATAAAAGCATCCGCAGGATCTAACTGATAAGCTTTCAAAGCAAATTGCTCTGCTTTTTCCAGATCTTTGTTCATTTCAGCTAATGAATACGCTAGGTAATTCAGGGCTTGAACATGTCCTTCGTCCGCAACAATTACTTTTTGCATGTAGCTGAGCATTTTTTCTTTTTCATTCAAACGATCGTATAAGGTTCCAATATAATAATTCACTTGAGTATTTTCAGGAAATTTAACTTCTGCTTTTTGTAAAACTTGGACAGCTTGATCGTAATTTTTATCTTCTTCAAAAAGCTGCGCCAAGAAAATATATCCCTGAAGAGCTTCTGGTTTTTTCTTTATCACGTCTTGAGCAATCGCAATGGCTTTCGCAAATTGCTTTTCACCACGATAAATCAAAGCGGCTTGAATATGAGCTTCTTCGAAATGACCACTGGAAACGGTAATCTCTTCGAAGGCCTTAATCGCTTTTGCTGGCTCTTTCATTTCTTGATAAACAGCACCTAAATAAAATTTAACTTTGTCTGACTCTGGAACTAGTTCTTGTAATTCTTCGAGCTTATTTAAAGCGCGGTCATACATTTTTTTCTCGATTAAAATCAAAGCCATTTTTAATTTTACTTGAACTTGATCTTCGGTGCCGTTTTCAAGAACCTCTAGTTGCTCAAAGGCATCATCGTATTCACCTTTTTCTAGGTAATATTGCGATAATAATTCGGCAACTCGTACAAATGGACCTTTATTATTTTGATAGCGCGCTAAATATTTATAAGCGGCTTCTTTACCATGCTGACGTTCCATCCAACGAGCCAACATTTGCAAAGCCTCTAAATAATCTGGCTTCACGGATAAGCTTTTCTCTAAACTTTCCTTCGCTTCCGCAGGATATTTTTTAGGATTCATTTCCATTAAAACGCGTGCTTTGTAATAATAAGCTAGATGTTTTTGTTCAAACTGAGGCATTTTGATCAGTTTATTAAAATAAACTAATGCTTGCGTATAATCGCGCTTTTCAGAATACAAAGCGGCCAAATACAAATACGCATCCGGATCTTCGGGATTTTGTTTAATTAATTTTTTATAATACGACTGAGCTTTGTCATATTGTTTTTTTGCAGATAACAATCCTGCAACAAATAAAATATTTTCTTTGCGAGTATCATTTTTTTCGAGTGATTTTTCTCCCCAATACAAAGCATCTGTCAATTGACCCTTACGGTAGTATTCAACAGCCAAGCGATACATTAATGTCGCCGATTCGGGATCAATGACTAATGCCGTTTTTAAATCTTGGATGGCAGATTCTGATTGACCATCCAAAGACTTCATATCCGCAGATAAGAACAAATAATCAGCACGAATTTTATCATTCAGATCTTGTCCCAGCTGAGCTTCATCTGAGTTTTTAGGAATCGCAATTGAAGCCGGTGCTCGATTATGATCATCAACAGCTGAGTCATAAAAAGGGAATGGCTGATGTGCACACGAAACAAATAAAAGCATCAAACTCATATTGATCAGAATTTTTTTTGGGCTAAACATAGAACTCCCTTTGAGTTCTTTTCGGCCACAGATAAGGCTTATCTGGAGTCGAGTTTGCCTATAAAATATGCTTTTTATTAAAAACTAGACCCTCATTTGACATAGAAAAAATCAATCGCCAAAACAATCATCAGCCGTTTGAAAATCAAATGATAATCATTATAAATATATGTAATTACTGACTAATTAAAAAAAATATCAAAGACTTAAAAACCCAAAAACAAATTAAAGTTTACAGGACAGTCACCCGACTAACTGTTTAGGCATTTCCGAGTGTCGACATACTTGACAAGGAGTGGCGGCAGGGCTAACTTGCCGGTGAATAAAGCGAGACTTAACTAGGTGAAAAGCCTAAAGTTTCCGCTCAACATGGAGGAAAGAAAATGAATCCAATGAATCCAACAAATGGTCTTAACCCGATGGATACTTTAACTGCGAAACCTACTTCTAAAGTAAAAATCATCAAACGATATCAAAATAGAAAACTTTATGACACTCAACAAAGCTGCTACGTGACTTTGGACGATATCGCAAAAATGATTCGCTCTAACGAAGAAGTCATGGTGATCGATAACAAGTCAAAAAACGACATTACTGCTGCAACTTTGACACAAATTATTTTTGAATCAGAGAAAAAAGCTTCTCAATACGCTCCACTATTCACACTTAGAGAAATTATTCAGCACGGTAACGGAAGCATTTCGTCATACTTAGCGAAATTAGGTGCCTTCCCTATCGATTACATGACTAAGCAAGCTGCTGTAAATGTACACATTGAAAGAGCTTCAACTGACGATATCAAACAAAATCTTGAGAATCGTGTTGCTAGCGCAGCTCGCTTAAACACAGATGCAACTTCTAAAGTTGTTGCTGAAAAAGCAACAGTTTTACCAGGTTCAAATTTAGAAGAAGAAACTCCAAACCTTCCTCTTCCAAGCAGCAACCAAAACTTTAATCAATAATTAAAGTTCGCATTCAAATAATGAAAACCCTACTTGAAAAAGTAGGGTTTTTTTTTCTCAATTTAGTTCGAAGGATTTGTTTCAAACTGGTCGTATTTAGGACCTGATGTGTTGTTTGAAGGTTTGCGAATAGGAAGCATTTTGATCACATTCAAATTATCATCCAAAACGATATGATAACCGTCTTTGCGCGCATTTTCGATAAACTGGCGAGCGTATTCTTTTTTTTCGGCCTCAGCCTGTGCTCGTTGCTCGTCTTCGCCCATAATTTTACGATTGATCTGATCCGGCAGATATTCTGCATCCTTTTGTTTGTTCGACCAAATTTGTTTATCTGTTGGTATTTTCGTAGGATCAGTCTCTTTGATTGGTATCTTTGGGTTCTCAGCGTTCAATTGACCTTTGATAAAAGCACGCTCAGTGGCACGCTTTTGCGCGTCTAGATGCAAACGAGTTTCCTGCATATATTTACTGACAAGAGCCTCTGTATCAATAGCTTGTGGATTTTTCTGAGCTTGAGAAGGCGCACGAACTACAGACTGAGATTTGAAGTAAAATACGTAACCAAACACCGACAAAGTCGATATGGCAGCCAACCCTAAAATGAGGTTCATAAATCGATGAATGAAGTTCATGATGTCTCAGTTATCGGCTGGAAATCGAGTGAACTTGAAATGTCTTATTTTAAGACGATGCTAAATGAGCTGGGGAAATAGGAATAATAATCACAAATTCGGTTCCGATTCCTTTTTGGGAACGCACTTGAATTTCGCCGCCGTGATTTTGAATAATTCCATAAGAAATACTTAAACCCAACCCTGTTCCTTGGCCGACACCTTTTGTTGTGAAAAAGGGTTCAAAGATTTTTTCGAGCGTTTCGCGATCCATTCCTATACCACTGTCTTGAATGGAAATTTGAACTTTACCAATCTGGTCCGCACTGGCTTTGATCGGCAATACTGTGATCCAAATTTGTCCCTGGTTTTGAATGGCTTGCACAGCATTGGATAAAATATTCATAAATACTTGATTGATCTGCGAAGCATAACAATGAACCTTAGGAACAGACTCGTATTGCTTGTGAACTTGAATTCTGTTTTTGATTTCGCCTTGCAGTAAATCCAAAGTTGTATCTAAGCTTTCACGAATATCGATTTCTTTCAACTGAGCTTCTTCAAGACGAGAAAAGTTTCTAAGACCCAATACGATATCACGTGTACGCTGAGCCCCATCCTGACAAGATTTAATCAGTTTAGGCAAATCGGATTTGATAAATTCGTAATCGATTTCTTCTTTTTTTTGTTCTGCTGATTGTGGATTTTTTTCAATAGCTTCGACTAATTCGAATAGTTTTTCTGAATATTCTTTTAAGTGCGTTGTATTGCTGAAGATAAACCCAATCGGATTATTTAATTCGTGAGCGACCCCTGCGACTAGTTGACCCAAGCTGGTCATTTTAGCTGAATGGACTAATTTACCCTGAGCTTCCTTCAGTTCTTTGTTAATAGCCTCGAGTTCTTTGATTTTCTTTTTTAAATCCGTCCGAGTCAGATAGATTTTATAAGACATTTCGTTAAAGCTTTCCGTTAACAGTCCAATTTCAGTATTGTTACTGACCGGCAACTGAATCAACTGATCAGAAGTATCAAAAATTTTAAAGCCACTGATTAATTTTTCGACTGGCTTTAAAAACCAATTTGTCATAACTAAAATAGTAATAATTAAGAAAATGGAAACAATCGTAATCACCGAAAAGAAAGCGACTCGAACATTTTTAATAATAGTCTGAGAATCCTGTTTCGCCGTTCCCAGTCCAATATAAAATTTAGATTTATCCCAGGACAGCGGATACAAAATAAATCCTAGGTTTTGATTCTGTATTTTATCTTCGTATTCAATAAATTGATCTTCTTTAAAGTTCAAAGGCGTCAATTTAATTTTCTTTAAATCTTCACGAGATGCCGCCACAATAACACCCGATTCGTTGACTAAGAAACTTTCGATCTTCAGTCGCGAACGAATTTTTTGCAAAAACTGGTCACGTAAATCAATCATTTGTTCAAAATAACCAATGTGTTTCCCGTTACGAGAAGTGACCTTACTGAAAAGCACAAGGCTCATTTTATCACGGGTCGTATCAGCAAAACCAATATCTGATCGATCTGTCAGGCTTTTTAAGTACTTATCATTTAATAAAACTTTTTCTGTACTTTGGCCAAAAGCGCGAATTTGGTTTTTCTCATCCCGAAAGGTGGTACTTAAAAGTCGACCTTCTCGATCATAAAAAGAAATCGAAGCAATCGTGCTTTTTTGCATCCAATCCCCGGCAATCGCACGTAACTGCTCTTCGTCAGCGATCGAAATATTATACTGCAGATGTGGGTCAGATACATATTTGTCTTTTTGCTGTTGTACTAAACTGAGGTAATCCGAAATAATAGCTTCGATTTCGCGCCCATTACTTTCTAGTCGTTGAACAACTTCAGACTCTAAGGCCTGTTGAAATTTAATCAACGAATACCAACTAATAAAAACCAACGGAATAATTGAAAATATAATAAACCAGACTGATAAAATCGAACGAAGTGATTTGTACTTTCTTTTTTTAATCTTTGCTTTATTCATTCAACTTTACCTCGATAATATATCGAGAAGTCCCCTGAGGTAATACGCGTGGATGATTTTCAAATTTAACCTGAATCGTTCCAAACTGCTTAAGATAATTCAAAAAAGTCTCTTGATTATCCTTAGGAATTAAAAAATGGAAATAGCTAATAGAGCTCGACTTCATCCATCCCAGCTCAACTTCTCCGGCTTTTTGCCCACCAAGGCTGACAAGGCGATCTCGCATTAATCCAGCGACCGCCTGAATATCATTTACGTGAATCGTTCCACGAAAGACACCATTGTTTTTTACATCAGGCTGTTTTTTTGTGTTTGTCGCAACAGCATTTTCAGATCCGACTGCCGTTGTGTTTAGATTTGGTTTATTAGCCGCTGTGCTTTCTGGATTTTTTGGGCTAGGAGCGGCGGCTGTCGTCGCGACGGGATTCGATGCTATTGCCGAAGATGCTTGTGGCTGAACAGCTGTTGTAGTTTGAACCGCTGAATTCTGGGTAGGATCCACAGAAACAGTTTGAGCTGCTACAGTGACATCCTGACTTGCCACTGTAGGCGCAATATCGCCTTCTTTGCTCAGGTGAGCTCGAGTGATTTTAACTTGTTGTAATTCAATTGAATTAGAAACATCTGATTTCAAAAGCACCAGTTTGATAAAATCTGGTCTCCAGACAAGAACAGCTACAACGCTGAGAATGAAAATGAAAACAAATCCTAAATTACGAAAATTTTTAGAATTCGCAGTTGTCGTATTGGACTCTACTTGAGATTCGGCAAACTCTTTGCGCGTATGCTCGTCGAAATCAAAATTCATCTTTAGAATATTTTTTTTAAATTGATTTAAATCCTGAGTGTATAATTTAAACTCTTCGAACTGATCAATTTTTTGCCATAAGCTGGAATCCAGATCAGCTTTAAGTATATCCGCGAAGACATATTCAATTAATTTTTCTCGAATGAAAAATGCCGATTTATCATCCGATCGGTACTGACGAAGTTTCACATTCTGAGATGCGTGCGATTTGATTGCGGGAAGTGGAAATTTTTTTTGAATCGCTTTTTTAACTTTAAGTGAAATTTCAGCTGAGGGTATTCCAACCACAGATGCCAATTGATCCATTGTTTTTTGTAAAACTAAAAGGCTGAGGACCAATACTAAATCCAAACGTTGGGTTCGTTTGTAAAAAGATTCCCAATCCTTGATACCATCATGACGATACTGACCAAACAGCTGAGCCGATTGAAAGGGCTGTGTCTTCATCAGAATCGCAAAAAGTCGCTTAAAGTCTTTTTGCGAAAGCTCTGTCATGTCTTGGGAAAGATTTTGGTCTTTTAAAAACTCGATAAAAATGGATCTTGCCTGAGCCCTATTGGGATAAGACAGACTGATCGCAGTCCAAATTTTTTGAGCTTCTGTTGATAGCATTCAACTATGTTAGTCGATTGTCAGTTGGCTGAGTAGATCTAGCTGGTCTAGAACTTTACCAGACCCCATCACAACACAAGTCAATGGATCTTCGGCTATAGAAACAGGTAAACCTGTTCTTTCACGAAGTAAGATATCTAAATTAGCCAACAAAGCACCACCACCCGTTAAAACTATACCATTGTCGACAATATCAGATGCCAATTCAGGAGGTGTTTTCTCAAGTGCTGTTCTGACGGCATCAACAACCTCAGAAAGAGGGTCCATTAATGCATCGTTAATTTGTGAGCTGGTAATTTCGATTGTTTTAGGAGCGCCAGCAACAAGGTCACGACCTTTGATTTCCATAGTGCGCTCTTGCTCGAAAGGATAAGCATTTCCAATTTTTAATTTAATCGTTTCTGCAGTTCTTTCACCGATCAACAAGTTGAACTGACGACGAACGTAATTCACAATGGCTTCGTCAAACTTGTCGCCTGCCACTTTGATTGATTTACAGTAAACAATACCACCCAAAGAAATCACTGCAACACCCGTTGTACCACCACCCATATCAACAACCATATTTCCAGATGGTTCTGTGATAGGAAGACCGGCACCGATCGCTGCGGCCATTGGTTCTTCGATCAAATGAACTTCGCGCGCACCCGCTGATTGCGCAGCTTCTTTAACAGCGCGCTTTTCAACCTGAGTGATTCCGTAAGGAACGCAGATAATAATACGAGGACGAACAAGGGATTTTTTTTCACCAATCGATTTTTTAATGAAATAACCGAGCATGGCTGAAGTCACTTCAAAGTCAGCGATCACACCGTCTTTGATGGGGCGAATAGCTACGATACTGCCAGGTGTACGACCTAACATTTCTTTAGCTTCCTTACCAACAGCTAAAACTCTGTTTTGCATACCACGATAATTTTTTTGTACGGCAACTACAGAGGGCTCATCTAGAATAATTCCACGGCCTTTCACATAAACTAATGTGTTGGCAGTACCTAAATCGATTGCAATATCATTTGAAAAATAGTCAGTGACTTTATCGAAAATTCCCATTGATGAAATTCTAGGAATTTAAAAATATATGGTCAATACAGATATTTAACGCAAACCGACGAAGCTGAGTCCGTCGGTTGCTGTTTTTTTAACTAGTTAGTGATTCGGCAATTTGTCGAAAGGCTGTATCTATCCAAAGAATTTTTCACATTCATTTGAACTGCTGTCGACATATTCGTAGTCGCCTGAACACGGTAATCGCCTTCTTCTGAAGTAAAGCGAACTGCTGATTGCCCTGCATCGGCTTCAGCGTAAACTAAAGGTGCGATCTCAAGACCTTCGTTAACCAATAAGTCTAAACTTGAAGAGTTGCGGATTTCAGTGATTTTCTGTCCTAGAGTTTTACGACCACGGCATTCGTATTTAGAGCCCTGGAAAGTGTTCCCTGGATTTGAAGTTTCTGCACTGACACATGATAAATTCACATAAGTTCCCTCTGAGAATTCATCTTTTGGACCAATTTCTAATGTCGTTTGGCTACCTGCGAAACCAGTCACTGCCGCGTTAACAACGCCACCAATTCCCGAAGCAGATAAAGTCAAACGATCACCTTCAACTCCGTTTGATGCTTTGTAAATAAGCTCCATTTTTCCAAACTTATTCGAGCTTTTCATTGTTTGCATATTGAAAATACCCAAAAACTTCTTGCTCTGCATGACATAGGCAAAAACGTTCGCTGTACCACCAGATGTCGGTACTGCGACATTCATAACTCCGGTATCACCAGCTGCTGCTCCGTTTTTAACGATCAACTGACAAGAAAAGTTCTTCATACCCTGAACAGGTTGTTGAATCGGATTGCCTGGATTGATAACTCCACCATTATTTCCACTGCTCAATGCCGCTTGGCAGATGTTCTGAACCTGAGAATATGAAATTGTATATGTCTGATTGTATTCTTGGGCTTGACAGCTGCGGTCAGCGATCAAAGATAACAAATTATTACATTCGTTACGTGTGTTGTAACCGTACACGCCTTGTGTTTGAATTAATCTGTAGGAATTGATAACTTGCTGAGTACACTGTCCGTTTGAGTTGATACCAGCAATAGTCACATTATTATTGGCATTATTCGATGAGCCCTTATCAGGACAACCGGCCATTAAACCTAATGCAGATATAACAGTAATTGCTTTGAATGCTGATTTCATAAAATCTCCTTAAACACTTGTTCAGCAAAACTATAAGCACTTTTAAGGCCAGCCGTCGTACGCATGAGATCAGTTTTAACAAAAGCAAAGTGTTAAACTTTTAAACAATGTCCAAAAATTGTTTCAATTTGGGAATAGTTTTCAATGTTTGACTGTATGCAAGTTCGATTTGTTTTTGCCCCCATTTTTTAATGTTCCAATGAATCGGATCCATTTGAATATCCAGATATAAATCAGCAAAGGGTCTTTCCCATTCAATCAAACTTGAACGATAGCTGTTCTTGGAAACTCGTTTAGACCAACCTAATACCTTTGGTGAATCCGAACTGACAGCCGGAATGATATTTACGCCCATGACAATTGCGTTGGGAAATTCTTGACGAGCATAATACATGGGAACAGGGCTTTTTAAATCACCATCTAGATATTTTTGATTTTCGAATGAGGCTGGTTGAAAAACACCCGGAATAGAACACGACGCCTGCACAGCCGGCGCTAGAGAGCCTTTCTGGATAATATGCAAACTTCCGTCGTTGGCCTTGGTGGCAATCACACGCAACAACCGAGGCAAATGTTGAATGTCTTTGGCAGAAATATTTTTTTGAATAAAACCCCGCAAACTTTGTCCACGTATAAATCCATTGCATGGCCAACGCAAATCCACCAAACTTGGCATAAATGTGTTGACCGCAATTTTTTCGATTTCAACGGCCGATAACCCCGACTGATAAAAAGCTCCCACTAAACTGCCGGCACTCGTACCATATACACAGTGCACTTTTAATTGATGCTCATCGAGGGCCTTCAATACACCAATGTGCGCAAAACCACGAACTCCGCCACTACCTAAGGCCAGTACTAATTGTTTCATTTAAATATTTTGATCAAGTTCTCAGCCTGAGACAATAAAAAATTAAATTTTTGTTAAAGCTGTGCCGAAATCAACTTTGTGGATACATCAACTTTAATTGCAGCGATAATACAAGCTTTGTTTGGATGCGCGATCGTCTTTTTTGTTTTGAAATTTTTCAGACAAAAACAAATCGATCAGCACCGTGAAGATATTAAAAAGCTAGAAGCAAAAATGTCTAGTTTTCGCATGCTATTAAGAGCCAAGGTCAAAAAGAAAGCGCAGTTTTACCGCGCAACGATGCCTCAAGCCATTCGCCAAGGTGATCCCATCGATAATTCGGCAAACGAACTGTGTGATTTAGCGTTCGAACAAGGGGCCGATTTTGAAAAATATTTCGACTTATCAAAACAATTGAATAATTTTTTAAAAATTGGTTTAGACAAAGCCAAAGCCGCTGCAGAAGCAAAAGGGGTTGCGGCTCCTGAAACTTCGACAGACGCGAAATCCAGCTCTGTTACAGGCGTCGGCTCAAATTCTGAATTTATGACGGCCGATATTAAAAATGAATTTACAATCATTAAAATTATGAATGAAATGGTCGATTTAAGTCACAAAATTAAATCCAGAATTGAAAGTTATAATTTGAATAATACAAAAAGTTCACTGCCAGTTCCTGAAACAATTCACTTTAAATCATTACCTGAATTGAAAAGAATTTTTTCTTCGGCATCAGCGAATGCCGAAGATATCAAAGTGGCTTCTTAATCCTTGATGTTTTCTGATCCTGGGATCAGTGGATAATTTCTCATTTTTTTAAATTGCAAGGTTTCCTGAGCCGTCGCTTTTCGATATTCAATATTGTTATCAGAATCGGCAAATCCCAGATGTGTAAATGGATTTTTTTCATCTTTGTAATTAATAAATCCCGTATAAAAATCAAATCGATTCGCGCCTTTGATCGCGCCGCCTTTGTCACGAACGATCAAAAATCCAGAATGAGTTTCGCCATTGGGCAATTGAATACCTTTCAGCTTTGGAACAAAAATAACATCACCGGGTTTATTGTATTCTAAATCGGCAGCTACTGAAAAATAAGGATCTAAACAGATATTACTGACGCCTAATCCATAAGGACAGCGATCCGTATTAATTTCTTTGAATAAATATTTTCCGCTTTTGTCTTGTTTTAAATAATTAATCAGTGTGACGTTTTCATCAGACGTGGCTGCTGCACCGTCTTCGACAACAGCACAAGTCCCTTCGATCACACAAGTTTTATAATGATCCTTGCAGACTTTGAATAAAACGTTACCTTGTTCATCTAGAATATTTTTTTTCGCAGAGCAATCTTTGTCCACGTCAACAGTTTGGATATAATAGATGGTCGGATTCAATTTTAATCCAAGGGCCTGCGCTTGAACATTGGCAGTTAGTAATAAAACTGTGATTAATGCTTTTTTCATATCTATTATCCTGTTATTAAAAACAGGCTCCTAGACTAGACGTATTTTCAATTTAAATGCCACATGTGATCAGCTAAAATAGAATTTATATTTACTAGAATCGTTTAAACAAAATAAAGAGACATTTTTAGTCACCAAAGGAACTTTATGAGAAAAAAATTACTTGCGGCTTTTGCTATCGCTACCTTGGCTGTCCTGGCGTCGTGCAAAATGACCCAAACTCGTCAAATATCATCGACAACACCCACAGTGGATCCGATGTCATTTCATTACCACGACACAAAGACCGTTACTACATTTGAAACGATCATGAACGAAGAGCTTTCTTCGGAAAAATCATCTTCGTTTATTAAATACATTAATCGTCAACGCGATTTTTATTACATCGCCCAAGATTTAGTAAATCAATTCGACAGAGAATTAGACCGCCTTTATCAAATGAAAAATAAAGGAAAAAATTTGTCTTCGAAAGATAAAGAAAATCTATTAAAAATAAAATTTCAATTAGCGATTGCTTGGGAATTTTCTGAAAGAAATTTACATGAAATGCAGGACTTGTATTTATTAGCTTTGGAAAACGCCAACAATCCGAATTCGAAACATCAGTTAGCTGCTAAATTTATTTTAAGAAAAATGCCTGATTGGATGGACGAGGGATGGAAAAAAGGAGATCAATCCGCCATTATTTCTTTGGCGCAGCACTTGACGGATGTGAATGATCAGTATCAATTTTTAAATCCAACTGGAAAAACTGTTTCTTTTGATCGTTACGCATTGGCTTCGAATGAAATTCGTCAGAAAGCCTATTTACAAAGTTTGAAATTTTCAAAAGTCAGATCAAAAACTTTGATCGATCAATTTATTCAAAAAGAATGGCAAGCCTACAAAGCCAGCCGTCAAAATGATCCTGAATTCGCAGAGATGCTCGCTGAAGAATCAAGAACTCCACAGGCTCTGGATGTTTTAGAACCGGCAGCCGATGGCAAAGGTCATGTGACTGGAAATCGTTTTCCACAAAATACTTGGGCATTAACGTTTGATGATGGCCCCCATCCTAAACACACTCAAGCGATGTACAATGTCTTGAAAACCAACCAAGTTCATGGAACTTTCTTTTGGCTTTCTAAAAATATTTTGCAATATCCACAAATCGTCAAACAAGCTGCCGAATTAGGTTTCAGTCGTGCCAGCCACTCCTATACTCATCCACAACTTGTCAAATTATCAGGAGCCGGCCTTGAAAAAGAAATTACAGGTGCTGCTGATGATTTCGCGAAAATTGTTGGTGAACGCCCCACTTTATTCCGTTGTCCATTTGGTGCCTGCGGTGGTAACAATTCTGAAATCAGAAAGACGATCGCGCGTAACAACATGCTTCATATTTTTTGGAATGTCGACACACTAGACTGGCAAGACAAAAATCCACAGTCGATTTTTGAACGTTCTAAAAAACAAATTGACGTGCTTGGTCGCGGAATTGTTTTATTCCACGACATTCACCCTCAATCTGTTGAAGCTTTAGCTATTTTAGTGCCATATATGAAAAATACAAAAAAATATGATATTAAACCTCTTGCAGAAATTATATCCATTGTGAGAGAAAAACCTTATGTCAGTCCGTAATTTTATATTATTCTTCATTCTTGGCTTGAGCTTAAATGCTCAAGCCGTCACTTTAAAAGAGCTTGCCATCAAATCCTCGGTGATTTTAGCGGCCTCTGAAAATCCAGATATCCTTAAAAAATGTAAAAAAAATTTAGATCAAATTTCAATTCTGAGTTTTGACCTTAAAGAACAGACCGAAGTTAAAATACATACTTTAACTGAAAGTGATTTGAAAATTTTGGATCAAAGAGCCGCAACTTGTGAGCAGGATTGCACTTGTGCTATTTACGCGATGGCTTTTGAGTTTAAAAACAAACCTCATACATTATTATCTGAAAAAGCTGCAAAACTGACAGCTGCTGATCGAAAAAAATGTGTCTCGAAACTGAAGGATATTTGTGGAAAATATTTACGATAAATTGGGGGGCGATGATTTTGTTCGTCGTCTTTCGGATCAGTTTTACCAAAATATGGACAAATTGCCCGAAGTCAAAGAACTGCGTGATATGCACCCCACGCCTCTGAAATCTTCGGCAGATAAATTGTATATGTTTTTATCTGGATGGCTGGGTGGTCCCCAATTGTTCGAAAAACAATATGGCCACCCCCGATTACGGGCTCGACATATGCCGTTTTCTATCGGCAAAAAAGAACGTGATCAGTGGATGTTATGCATGGTGAAAGCTTTTGAAGATTTAAAAGTAGAAGAACCCTACCGTTCTGAACTATTGCATGCTTTGCTGCGTCTAGCAGATCACATGCGCAACAAAACAGAAATTGAAGACTAGTATTAGTTTGGATTTTGCCAAATAGAGCGATCTTTGACGATCAAACGCTCTTCTAGCTGAGTGGGCACACCCGAGGCTTTGTATTTAGTTGTTTGGTAAGTGCCCATTCGAACTTTTTCACCGACGACTTTAACATCAAGGACCGTGTTAAAGCCTTTTTCAGCTGCTTTAAAAGCCAATCGCATCAAAATTTCTTCTTTGTCAGCACAATCTGGAATTGAAATCGGTTTTTCTTTACGCTTCATCAAACGCGTTTCTTTACCTTGGTGATCAAAATAAATATTTACGTCTTTGGCTTTATCGAGTGTTTCATTGTACGCATTCAGTGGTTCTTGAATTTCCTGATTAAAACACGGATTGCAGAATATTTTTTTAGTCAGCAAATCTGTTTGAGTATCTGCAAAGCTAAAAGCATCTTCTGGTAAAATTTCGGCACAGGATTTACAAACCGAAGAATGGCAGCATTCGCATTCCATTAAGTTCTTTGTTTTCGCGCAGATATAACATTTAGATTCACTCATAGGTGGCCGAAGGTATCATAAATTTGAGTATTCGCCTTCTTTTTATTAAAAGATTTGTAAAAAGTACCCTTTAAGAATAAAAAACCGACCAGTTTTCAAAGTGTTGTGGGCTGTTGACCTGACCTAGCCAAGGGTAATCACTGAGGATCCACCTACGTACGGCTCGGCCACGTGCTATAACAATAATTTTATGGCTAGCAGCTATCACCTGGAGCTTTTTCAGGACAATTTCAACATCAGGACGACTGCCAAAATCATAGATAAAATAAACTTCCGATAAAGGTAAATCAAAATGTTCATCAGCTAGGTCCGCTTGGACCAGTCGACATTGCGATAAATCCATCAATTTGTATAACCGATTGGCCTCGTTCACACGGAGCTGAGCGTATTCAAGTCCGATAAATTCGGATGGCTCACAAACGACTCCGACCACAAATCCTAATCGCCCATAGCCCGCCCCCAAGTCACACCACTTTTGGATTGAGGATTCTTTAAAGAAATGGATCATTTCTAAAATTTCTTTATAGGTCGTTTGAATTCCTTGAATATCGTAATTCAGCCACAACTGCTTATTGGCCACTGGTTGAATTTGGTTTTCGATATCCAAGTAATCGATATTCAAAATTTGTCGGTCGATCAATTCTGAATCGGCTTTGTTTTGTTCGTAAGTTGTAGTTTGATTTAAATCAATACCCATTAAATACGATGTGAGCGCGCTTTTCAAAAAAACCTGCTTAGTACAATAAACCAGCGATGCACGCCGATAGAAAGCAAGCTAAGTTACCGCCCAATACGGCCAATAAACCTAATTTGGCAATTGTTGATTTTTTGTGACCTGCTAAGGCGCCAATTCCACCGATTTGAATTCCGATCGATGAAATATTGGCAAAGCCACACAATGCATAGGATGCGATTAATAACGAGCGATCTGAAATTTGATTGCCCAGCTGTGATAAATTCACATAGGCCACAAATTCATTCAAAACGATTTTTTCACCAAGCAATCGACCAATCTGCGCTGATTCTTCCCAAGAAATTCCCAATAGCCACGCCATCGGACGCGCGATCTGACCCAAAAGACCTGCAAAAGTCAGCGGCTCGGAATAATTGAGCCATTGGCCTACATGCCCAATCAAGGCGTCGAAGATCGCAATCAAAGAAATAAAAACAACTAACATCGCACCGACATTTAAAGCCAAAGAAATTCCTTCGCTGGCACCTCTGGATACAGCTTCGATCACGTTGACATCAATTTTTTCATCCTGAGGCATTTCAATATTTCCTGCCGTCAATGGTTTTTCTGTTTCAGGAAAAATAATTTTTGATATAATTAAACCACCGATCGCACCCATCACACTGGCTGTTAATAAATGACCGGCAATATCAGGCATTCTGTTTTTTAAAAGCCCTACATAAGCACCTTCGACACCCGCCGCAATCGTGGCCATACCGCCCACCATCACACAGTATATTTCCGAAGACGTCATTTTAGGAATAAAAGGCTTTACTAACAAAGGGGCTTCCGTCTGTCCGATAAAAATATTTGCAGAAGCCGAAAGTGTTTCGGCGCCGCTGGTTTTCATTGTTTTTTGCATCATCCAAGCAAAAAATTTAACGACTTTTTGTAAAACACCTAAATAGTACAAACCTGACATGATCGCCGAAAAAAAGACGATGGTCGGTAAGGCTCGAAAAGCAAAAACAAAGCCCCAGGGTTCTTTGATTTCAGCCAAGGGGCCAAATAAAAATTTAGTGCCTGCATTCGTAAAATCCACAAGGCTGGTTACAAATAAGTTAAGAAAATCAAAAATAAATCGAAGAACGCCAGGTATCTGCAATGATGGAATCCCTAAAATAGCGACAGCAAATCCAGCCTGTAAAGCCAAGCCTAAAAAGATCGGTTTCCAGCGAATCGCCCTTCTGTTTTTTGAAAACAAAACAGCCACGCAAAGCACAACAAAAATACCTAACAATCCATTCCATTTTTCCATGGCGGCATCTTATTAGAATCATTGTTAAAATGTCTAATTATTTTACAGGAAAATATTCATCGTCCGCCGTTTATTATAGTATTTACTAAAATCACATTTTGTTTTTGAGGAAATTCGGTTATAAAACCACAAAAAAGAGGTCTTCTATGAAAAAAATGAGCTTTATCGCTACGTCTTTGCTTTTTGCTTCAATGGCATTTTCAAGTGAATTAACTTGTTACAAATTAGCTGAAAAATCTAATAACCCAACAGCCCCGGCACGACTTTGTTTGACAGACATCGGTGTTTATAACAACGGTGATACTGAATGGGTTGAAGTTTATGGCGGAAACATGGCCGGTTCTTATAACTTGGTGAATAGCTTTCAAGATGTTCTTGCTCAGAAAGAAGTTTCACGTACAGATGACAGCATCTGTGGTTATGAAAAAATTGAAACTATTTCTATTAAATTAGATTCTAAATCAAACGTGATGAATGCAAAAAAATTGAAAGTTTCATTTATTACCGAGGACTATCGTGATTCATGCCATTCATATCCAGATTATGAATCTGTTTCTTACGAGTTAGAGAAGTAATCATGTCAGAAACTACATGTCCGAAATGTCAATCGGAAAATATTTATCAAGATGGCAATTTGTGGATTTGTCCCGAGTGTTCCCATGAGTGGACAGCCCATGAAAAAGCAGTAGAGGCCGCTGAAGCCGCCGCAGCAGCAGATACTCGCATCAAAGATGCTTTTGGTAATGTCTTGGCAGATGGCGATACTGTCACTGTGATCAAAGACCTTAAAATCAAAGGTTCTTCTTCGGTTGTTAAAGGTGGAACAAAGGTTAAGAATATTCGATTACACGATGCGGGCGATGGCCATGATATTTCATGTAAAATTGATGGCTTTGGGGCCATGAATTTAAAATCAGAATATGTTAAAAAATCTTAGTTCGTTTTAATTTTGAATATTTCGAAAATTTGACGATTTAAATTTTCTCGATCATCCGGATGAGCTATTGAGACTAACATTTTAGCTCGTTCGGAAATCGATCTTCCTACTAAATTCACCGAACCGTATTCAGTCACCACATAATGGACGTGGGATCGCGTTGTTACAACACCTGCCCCATTTTTCAACTGAGCTGTAATTCGCGACATTCCGTTTTTAGCACGGCTAGTGACTGCGATAATAGGCTTGCCGCCGTCTGAAATAGCTGCTGCTCGTAGAAAATCCATCTGTCCACCCACCCCAGAAATAATTCGGGACCCGACAGAATCTGCACAGACTTGTCCAGTCACATCAATTTCAACAGCGGAATTGATGGCGACCACTTGAGGGTTTCTCATGATAACCAATGGTGAATTTACATAGGAAGCTTCGTACAGTACGATGCTGGGATTATCATCTACGAAATCAAAAAGTTCTTGGGTTCCATTTAAAAATGTCGCCACTGATCTTCCGGGATGGACAACCTTTTTTGAATTATTAATCACACCGTTTTTAATCAATGGAATAATTTTTTCAGTCAATAATTCAGAATGCAAACCTAGATTTTTTTTATGATTCAAAGACAGCAATACAGCCTCGGGTACAGCGCCGATTCCCAATTGTAAAGTCGAACCGTCCTCGATTAAATCAGCAATATTTTTTCCGATTTGTAATTCTTCTTTGGTTAATTCGTGTGTTTCAGCTTGAGGCAACGGAACGTTTACTTCGATATATTTGGCAAAACGAGAAATGTGAATAAATGTATCCCCGTGTACACGCGGGACCTGTGGATTGATTTGTGCATAAATGCTTTTCGCTGAATCAACTGCGCCTTTGACAACATCCAGACTGGTTCCCAAAGAACAATATCCATTTTTATCAGGAGGCGAAACCTGCACCAGTGCTGCATCCAGTGGAATAATATTTTTTCGAAATAAAGCGGGAATTTCAGATAAAAAGCAGGGAATAAAATCAAACTGGTCGAAGTTAATTTTTTTCCTTAGATTCGACCCTACAAATAAACTTTTAACGTAAAAGTTTTTTTCCTGAGGCGAGCCTAAATACGCTGGGCTGCCTTCTGTGTGAATATGATAAAGATTGATGCGTCCGATCTGATCTGATTCTAGAGTTAATTTTTTTAATAACTCATTCGGTGTAGCAGCAGCTCCTTGTACGAAAACATTGGAATTTGATTTTAGTTGATCAAAAAACAGATTTGTCATACAAAGAGCTCCCTAAAATTTGAATTACTTTTTACGAATAATTCTGTCGAGTGAAAAACGTCCAGCGCCAACAAACATAATCAGTACACAAGCTGCTAGATATAATAAAGCCATTTCTTTTTTGTCAAAAGTGTCTTGTGCGTGAACGACAAATGCAGCCACACCCATTGTAAATGCCAAAAATCCAGCTGCATAACGAGTAAATAGACCCGCTGCAATTAAAAGAGCACCTACAAATTCGCTGAGCGCCGCAGCCCATGCAAAAACGATCGGCAATGGAAATCCCATGGACTGGACACCATCAATCAACATCTGAGGCGGAGGTAATTTACCCAAGCCGTGCGCAAATGCCATTGTTAAACCAATAAACACGCGAAAGACTAAAATTCCAAAATTTGGACTATCGATTAAGCTTTTCATTTTTTTCTCCTTGTTTAATTTCCTATTAAAAATTATTCAGGAGAAATGAAGTATTGGGTAGAAAAACTAAACATAATTAGGATTTTTAATCTCTGTCAGATATTCTTTGAACATTAAAATATAATCTTCAAGAAAAGTGGGTGCCATAATATCGCTATTGAGATATTTCGCCAAAAGCTTTAAAAGATCGTCCGTCGTTACGATCCCCACAATTTTATTTGCCCGCGTCACAAGGACCGCAGAAATCTTATGTTCCACAATGGATTCAACAACGTCTTTTAATTCTGCTTTAATGTCAAAAGTGATTAATTCTGTTTTCATAATGTCGGCAATGCGCTTTTGCTGCTGAGTTCTGTAAAGAAATAAATCTCTTTCAGAAACCAAACCGACAATATCATTTTCCTGATTTAAAACAGGCAAATGTCGAATATGATAGTGGTCCATAATCTGTAAAGCTTCTTGAATATTTTGCTGATCTGATACTGTGATGAGTTTTTCAGTGGATATCTGATGTAGAGTGACCATGGCT
>Ga0255180_1000255_pt1 | contig 20912 bp, 24 predicted proteins | sample Atl_Colum_RepB_8_FD_189933 | JGI IMG/M metagenome (GOLD analysis project Ga0255180, IMG submission 189933) | Freshwater microbial communities from Altamaha River, Georgia, United States - Atl_Colum_RepB_8d | ecosystem: Environmental > Aquatic > Freshwater > River | place: USA: Georgia... | reverse complement strand
CATAAACAACGAATTCTACTTGATAAACGAATGCTAGTCTAAAGATCAAGATAGGTTGTATATGTATAAATATTTTTATTTTTGGAAAATTAAAGATCCGCCAACAACTGAAAAACCTGTTGTTCTGATCACGGGATGTTCTTCGGGAATAGGCTTAGCATTAGCGAGATTATTTACAAAAAACAAACAATACAAAGTTATTCTAACTGCTCGCGAAAAAAGTATTGGTTTGCTCAAACAAGAATTCACCGAATCTGAAGATCTCAAAATTATGGCCTTAGATGTTTGCTCGGAAGAAAGTCGGCTGCATGTTGTTAAAGAAATTCTAGAAAAATGGAACGGAGTCGATGTTTTGATAAATAATGCAGGCATCTGCTACCGATCTGTTTTAGAGGAAATGCAAGACCAAGATGAGTTGTTACAAATGCAGACAAACTATTTAGGACCAGTCAGTTTAATCCGTCTTCTGTTACCAAATATGCGAAAAAAAGGGCATGGAAAAATTATCAATATATCAAGTGTGAGTGGTATGCTCGCAGTTCCAACAATGGCATCTTACTCTGCATCTAAGTTTGCACTTGAAGGAGCTATGGAAGCACTTTGGTATGAAACACGACCATTCGGAATTAATGTTTCACTTGTTCAACCTGGTTTTGTTCGTTCAAAATCGCATGAACGAGTTAAGTTTTCAGTGCGTTCGAAATTATCGAATACTCAATTTAGACCCTACACACTTGTTTATAAATACATGATTCCATACATCAGTACTCTCATGGAAATTGGACTCGCTACACCTGAATCTATTGCTGATTTAGTTGATCATGTTATCAAAACCGAAGATCCACCACTTTGGATTCCTGCAGCTTTTGATGCCGAATTTTTTTATTATTTAAAGAGATGGTTTCCACGAAGATTTCTAATGCCATTTTTTTACTTTATGTTGCCAGGATCGGACCTTTGGGGAAAAGAATTTACAAAAGCCCCACGTTCAACATTTTCAACTAAAGTTAAAGCCTTGTTTCGTTCAATAGGAGGAGCATTTACATGGAAAAACTAAATACACACCAAATAGAAGAGTTATTATTTTTTGAAAAAAATTCGGATGAACAAATTATTAAACCCATGATTGATATGCTCGAGCAGCAAATTAGTTATATGATCCCTGAAATGCGTTACAAACTTGCGCTGAAAGATCATAACAGATTATCTCAAATTGCACATTCTCTCAAATCATCAGCTCTGCAACTCGGGCTACAAAAAGTTGCTGATATTTGCTTAACACTCGAAACAGAAGGACGTAGAAATACTGAATTCTCATTTGAGCCTCTTATATTTGATTTACAAATAGAGTTAAGAGAATCAATTACAGAACTAAGTATTTACTTAGAAAAAACAAAACAAATTGCTAGCTAATTTATAATTATTTTTTATGAGGCAGATTTAATGTTCTAATTCTTGAATTTGAAGATAACAAAGCAGAAGGGCCATCATCTTCATCGTAAATATCACCAACAACTTCCTCAAAAATATCTTCGAGTGTAACAATACCTAGAATCAAATCTTTTTTTATAACAATTGCTAAGTGACTTTTTTTATTTTGTAATATTTTTAGCGCACTCATGATCGGCTCATCAGCTTGCAATTTCGGTATTGGGCGTATTAACTCATTCCAGTTCACTTTTGAAATCTCTACTTCAGAAATAAACTCTTTTGCATGTAGTAAACCGATCGGCTGACCATTTTCACAAACAGGCATTCGCGTATGTCTTGCTTGTCTAATGTGACTCATGACTTCAGTGTAATGATCTGACTTATCAATATATGCAACTTCACTCCAGGGCAGCAAAATATCCTTAACTCGTCTTTTATCGATCGCAATTAAATTAAAAACATACTGTTTGTGCGAATCAGATAAATCATCGATATCAATAGAGGTATTTTGCTCCGAATAAGATTCAGAGCCCATTTTTTCTAAAAACGGACTAATTAACACTTTAGTTGAGATTTCGAGCAAGTAAACAATTGGCGAAAAAGCTTTATCAAGCCAGTTTAGAAAATATCCGCCTAATTTTGCAAAACGCATTGGATACCGTAGAGCTAAAGTTTTTGGAACAAGCTCGCCAATTACAACTGAAAAATAAGTTAATGGAATAACGACCGTGACGATTGCAATTGTTTCTGCAATCTCTTCTGATACATTAAACAAATTTTGAAAAAACGGGCTTAATGTCTCTTCTGCGCCAGCACCACCAACAGCTGCCGAAATAGCTCCAACCAATGTAATACCAATCTGCAACACTGAAAGCACACGTTCAGGGTTGGATTTTAATATTAAAATCTTGCGAGCTAACTTATCTCCTTCTTGAGAAAGTTTTTTAAGATGTGGCTTTGATACTGTAACAAAAGCCATTTCAACACAGGAAAGAATAGCGTTCAAAATCAAGCACACAAGCACAACGACAAATGTTAACAAGACGACTCTCTTTCTTTAATTAACGAAATCATGAGGAATGATTATCACGACATAGAACCTTAAATGCAAAAATAAACATATTGCGTTTCTGCATAAATTAAAAGCACAGCGTCACTTTGTCTGAAATTTAGACAAAAATGCGCATCCATGACGAATTAAACAACATCCTAGAGAGATACCCTTTTTGCATAAAATCATAATGGGAGTCGTTCAAGCTGAAAAAGAGGTCATTACCCCTTACAAAAAACAAGGATTTAAATGTCAAAACACTGAAGTTTTGTCAGCGGCAAATGGTCTGATACAAGCCAGAAAAATTTGTTCATATGATAACGGCAAAATAGAAAGTGATAAGATCATGGAAATCGAAGCCTTCTTAATGGATGATGTTTCAGAAGCTATCGTGACTAATATTCGATTTGATGTCGCTGGATAATTTTCTTAATAACGGGGGCTCGAAATAAGCCCCTCTAAGAGGTTAATGACTTAAAAAGTAAAGCAATGAAACTACCAACTACAGAGTTAAAAAATGGACTTAGTAGATTTTTATAGACAAATTCTTCAGAATAAAATTGCAATAACTTTTTTTTAAAAAATCCTTCTATAGCAATAAGTATCAATAATAATATAAAGGCATAAATTATAACGTCTAAAGTTGTTTCTTTATTATATTCAAATATAGCTGCAACTAAAATCACACACAAAATCACAGTTGTAATCATCTTTATGACAGAACGTGTATCGTCAAATCTAAACTTAGCTAACAACAAAACCCAATAAGAAATAAAAAATATAGAGTATATTATCATCAAAGCCGATGTATCTAGAAAGTATGTCGCCATAAATGCAGCGATAATCGTTTTAATTTTTTCCAAAACTTGCTCGCCATACTTGTCGTTACTTCTAAAATCATTACACATAGAAGAATAAACGGCTTAATATTTAGATAACTTTAGTAGATTTAAATTGATACATTTAAAGAAACTAACTACTCCAAATTTCGAGAGGGAAACTTGGAGCGGGAGACGGGGCTCAAACCCGCGACCTTCGCCTTGGCAAGATGATTAAGGCCAAAATGCGAAATTCAATATATTTGAGAAAACGCAAAAAAACGCATAAATAACAATAACTTATGCTTAAAAACATTTACCCCTGTTTACCTTGATTTACCACACTTTTTAAAGGCCGTGGACCCTCGGTGGACCCTTTTTTAAAAAATGTACGAACAAATTTGAGCTAATTAATCCAAAAGATTTTAATAATTTTTATTTAAAATTGTGTTCAAAAAACTGTTCAACTCATTGATCACTTTTGGCGACTTTACAACCCGCCCTAGGTTTTTGAAATCAATGAGTTAGGTCATCTGGTGATCGTTCTTTGCGCATTGACCACCCGCCCTCTACGATGGCAGGTGGTCAATGCGACACTCCACCAGATAAATACAAAAACAAATTCAAAAACCTAGGGCGGGTTATTTTCTCGAAAGAGAAAATATATTTTTTAAAAACAAAAGACACAACAACTAAGGAGCAAATATGCAACTGACTCTTGATTTCGGATTAATCAACGATACTAAAAAAGATAAAACTAAATCTCAAATCGTATTAACTCTCAGAGATTACGAAATTATTAAGTTTATTTTAGAAATGAAATATTCAACTGTTGAAGACATCTATTTACGATATTTTAAAATTAACTCTTTAGGTCTTGAATCTATAACAAATCGATCAGCTTACAGACGTTTACAGCTTTTAGAAGAAAATGGATTCTTAAAATCAGAAAGAAACTTTATTCTGAATGAAAAAATATATTTAGCCACTTCAAAAAGTTACTATTTAATATTAAACCATTTTAAGACTGAAATTTTCATAAGTTATCCTCTAAAAAAAATTGATCATAGAACATTTGACCATGATCACCTTCTTGTGAGCTTACGATACAACCTTGAAGCAAGCGAAAAAATCAACTCATGGATGTCTGATCGATATCTTAAAAGTAAATCTGAGTTTAATGATTTAAATGCATTTAATATTATTCCAGATGCCATTTACACAAACTTAGCTGGTGATAAAATCGCACTTGAATTAGAACTCACACAAAAATCAAAAGATCGCTATAGATCTAAAATTAAATCTATCGTTGAATATTTACGAAAAATTGAAAATAAACCAAAAGCCTTTAGCAAAGTTAGATTTATTTGTAAAACAAAAGCTATTTATGAAAGTTTAAATAATGAATCAAAACTTTATTCAAAGTATTTTCAAATTGAATATTTAACAACTGATTCTGCACTTTTGAATAATCCTAGACAAAATAGAAAGATCTAATTTTATGAATATTGCTAGTAATTTCAAATCAATAAGTTTATCACATAAAGATGACAGAATTGAACTTGGCAAAGTTTCAGGTTCAATATTTAAGAAAGAAGAATTAACCGAAGGTCAATTAAATCATCATGTTCATATTGTAGGAGCCAGTGGTTTTGGTAAAACGGTTTTACTCAGTCATATCGTTCAGGATCGCATTTATAAAAAAAAAGGTTTACTTTTTATTGATCTTAAAGGTGATATCGACACAATCGAAAAGTATTTAACCTATGCCAAAAAGGCCAACCGCATAAATGATGTCGAGTTATTTTCATTAACAGATCTTAACCACTCAACTTCTTATAATTTAATTCAAACAGGTACAGCGACTCAATTGCGCGATAAAATATTATTGTCGCTGAATTGGTCTGAAGAGTATTACAAAAACCAATCGGCTAGTTTTCTTTTAAAATTATTAATTGGTTTATGTTGGTTGCGTGACAATACAAAAATAAGTATCAATTTAAATACGATTTTAAGTTGTACAAAAAGTTTAGATTTTATTTCTGCATTAAACGAACATATTCCAGATGACCTAGTCAAAATAAAAAGACCGTTTGAAGAGTGTTATGAATTTCTTCAAAGCAATGATCAATTCAAATCATTACAAGGTTTAAGAACACAATTAGAGAGTTTAATTTTATCAGATTTTGGTGATTTAGTTGCTCCATCAAAAAATGGAATTGATCTGTTTGAAAGTATTCAAAAAAAGAAACTCGTTTTTATATTTTTAGATTCTCGTCGATATGGTGAAACTGCTAAAACAGTTGGTAAATTCATTATGCAAGATTTAAAAATGGTCTCAAGTCGCATCGATGCTGAAGTTCAAAAAATAAACCGAATACCCTTTTCAGTTATTATTGATGAATTCGCAGATTTAGCTTCTGAAGATTTTATTGGTTTTTTAGATCGCGCCAGATCATCTAAAATGTCGATCGTTGTTGCACATCAAGAAATTTGTGATTTACAAAGGATCAGCCCAGAGTTTGCCGGTAGACTTATGGGAAATACCTCAACACTATATGCCTTCTTACAAAAACGTCCTGAAAGTGCCGAAATTATTTCTAAAATGGGTGGAACAAAAAAAGCATGGAAAGAAACCTTTGCCGTTGAAAGAACATGGCTATTTGAACATCCGACCGGTAGTAAATCTATGCGTGAAGTTGAAGAGTTCAATATTCATCCGAATTTAATAAAATCACTGAGTGTAGGTAAATGCGCGGTGGTGAAGAAGTACCCTACTTCGAGGGCGTATCTAGTTAAAATAAACCCAGCGAGTTAAAAAGCCTGAGAAATATTCACGCAACAAAGAGCTTAAGGAAAATAAAGCTATAATTCTACTTTTTGGATCTTTTGCTCATTATAACCTTATCCCAAATCGAGAGCACATTTGGTGAAAACACATTCTAATTAAATATGACAATTCTTTATGGATAGGATAGAAATACGACATGGCACAATCACCTTGGGATGTTTTAAAATCAAGAGCCGATAGTTATTACCAGATGGCTATCGTTGCACTTGAAACACACGATGATAAACTGATTCAAAATGTACTTGAAAACTTGCATTTTTCATTAGAATTATCGATGAAAGCAGTTATTGCTAAAAATGGCGGTACATACCCTGACTTCGGAAGACGCGGTCACAATTTAGAAGAGCTTGTTCTCTGTAAATTTGGCGATGGAATTACGTGCATTCTGCTTCTTGCAAAAGAGCGTAACGCAGTAGCAACAGTGACTGTAGGACTGTCTTCGTGGTCTATGGATTGCAGATATATTGTAATCGAGAGCCTAAAGGACATGAAAGACGCTATAAATGACTATAAGGAGTTATATCAATGGATAAAAGAGAACTTATTGAAATAATTACAGATGTATATAGCTCTTTGCCAGTTCAAAAGATCTCTGTTTTTAAGAAAAATAGCGAGACTGTCATGGTTCGCATAATTTCAAAATCATTCGAAGGAATGACTTTTTCTGCTCGCTTTAAAAAGATGGATCAAATGCTTAAAGACGCCAATACGTCTTTTTACGGTAACTTTCTATTTATTTATGAGGCTTTCACGCCTGAAGAACTTTTAACGCTTCCGAAACCACAAGAAACTGATGGTGCAGTAATTAATGAAGACCTTAAGCACACAGCCAGGGAAGCCGCTTTAAACTAGTCATACTTAATAACTAGTTCAGGTCAGCTTTGTTTATACTAGTTCTTTTTCTTAAATGCTTTATAAAAAAAGTATGTCACAGAAACAAATTCAAAAAATACTATGGCATAGGATGCTCCAGCTAAATTTAAACTTTTAAGTTTGGCTAATATAGGAAAACTCAAGCTTATTACAATTGTTAAAGTTATAAAATAAGCTACTATGATTTTGTTACCTTTAAACATTAAATTTGACCTGTGTTTGTTGGTTATTTCTAGTTTTAACTATAACATTTGATTGATTTTTTTTAAGCACTTTTACTCTTTTTTTAGAATTAAGGTTAAATGAACATTAAATAGTTGCTCGATTGCGTGAAAAATTGCTCCAGATTTTGAGTTTAATATTAAATACAACTTGGCAGATTTCCCTATTATCTATAATCTTTTCCACTAAGTTCTTCACTGCCTATAAAAGATTTTGATTTAATTTTGTAATTTTCATCTTCAGGCAAGTATTCGTAATCATAATTATATCTAAAATCATTAGATAATTTTAAATTAGGATTTCTAAAGCTATTAAACGAGCTGCACTCTCCTTCTTTAACTAATGTTTTTAACCCCTCTTCAGTGCTTGGATATCTACCGCAAATTTTTTTATATTTTTCCAAATGCGAAATAAGAGCTGTAGCATTTCTAAAATGCATACTAAACCCAAAATGAGCTATAAAAGGCTTTATAAGGAATAAAACTAAAAATATTATAAAACTAGTTAAAATTATTTTTTTCATATTAAACTAAACTCACTTTTCAACTTTCTCTAATCATCGCTGCTTACAACAAAATACTTTCCGTTAATTTTAACACTAATTTTGTATGCTCTTGAATCTGACTCGTAAACTATATCACTTAAATACTTTGACTTTAACAATTCTTGAACATCGACATGATCTAGACAATTTTTATTTTTTAACTGAACTAACAAATCATCAGTCATCGGAAATTTTTTGCATTTTATTTTATAATCTTGCAAGTAATCTTGAAGTTTATATAGCATTATTTTTTTTTGCTTCGCTTCTTCTCTATCCTTCATCTCGAAAAAATGAACATTTAAACCTGAAGCCAATATATATATGCAAATTGATAAAACTATAAGAATTAGAACTTTTTTCATTTCAGTAGACTATACTCTAAAAACTATGTTTTTTTCAATTATTTATCAAACAGGTATTTAGTCTTTATCAGTTACGCGAAAATCACTAAATTTTGATTTTGATACTAGTTCAAAACCGTCATTTGTCGATTGATATATAAATGGTGTACCATATCCATTTTTCATCTCCATAAAGCCACCATAGTTTTGAAAATTATAACAGTCATTTTGGGTATTTAAAACATCAAGACCTTCGGTGTTATTCGGAAATCGCCCACACTTTTCCCTAAACTTTTTCAATCTATAACCAACTGATCCTATATTTGTAGAAGTTCTTTGACTGTCAAACTCTAGCAATAAACCAAGCATGACGATTGAAAGTAGTATAATTATTAAAAAAATCACTATTCTTTTTATATATTTAAATATTTTTTTCATTTCAAACTATCGCCCAAACCATACTCGATCAATTTTATTATCACGAAATCCGTATACAGCAAATGCATGTAAATTATTAGGATATGCTGCTCGACCTGTTACATACTCCTCGTCGACAATAAGATCTGCAACTACCACCCGTGATTTTAGTTCACAATGTAACTCAGGATTACTGTCAAAAAGTTTTTTGTAGTTTGCACTAAAAACTTGTAAGCCTAAAGAAACTTGTTCATTTGTATTTAATCTGTAAACTGCAACTTCATCATGAAAGCACTCAAGAAATTTATCTAAATCACGATTATTATAGGCCTCTAATTGAGACTCGACCAGTTTTAAATGAATTGGATTGTATTTTGATGACATTACTTATTTATTTGAGATGTACTATAAAATGTCAATAGAATGAAAAAAGAATCGTGTTTAAATAAATCAATATCTAGAATATTTAGACTACGACAAGTAAATAAATTTCGATCAAGTCGCATTAATTTTCATCCAAATTGCTTCAAACATATGACCATTATTCAATTTGCACTTGAGTGTCAATTCATAGCCATTAAATGCAAATTCTCTAATCTCAGTAGTATTTTGACGATGTACTTGATTACTAATCTTAATGTGATGTTCAACTTGAGATCCCTTTACGACAAATTGCCCTGTGTATGCTAATAAATCTTTTAAAGCATCTTTTGGTTCGGTCTTAAACAAAATTAGTACACTTAATGATCTATCTGTAGCATAGATTAAATTACCTGAAAACTCATTACTTGTTGAAGTATAATCACCATTTATATTATAAGTACCATGTTTTATAAGTTCATAACGACCAATTATACTACTCATTCACAACGACTCCACTTAAAATTTTAAATTCGAAATTAATTTACAATTAAAAAAATATCCCAGCAGATTTTTCTATTTTCTATAGCCTTATCCAGTCTACACTAGCTATCAATCAATGTCACATTTTGATTTTATTAAACTAGGGACTAATTGATATAAATGAATAACCTTACGAGTACCCTAATAAAATTAAATATTAATTTTTCAATATTAATTTTTCAATATTATTTTTTTATTGTAGTTCATAACAATACTTTAATTAACATTTCAAAATCAATCCATGGATTAGACTCGCGGTCATTTTTTTAAAAATCTCTTACAATGAAAATGTTTATAAAAATACATTCTTTGATTCAGATATCAAAAGCGACATTTTATAAAAACATCTTATTGAGTAGAATAATTAAACTAATAAATTAACAGCTCTTTGATAACGAATTTCTTTCGTATTCTCAAATTAAGACACCGAAATATCCAAGACAAAATTCATACCAAAAATTAAACAAAAAAGACTTAAGTCTTTGACGAAATAATCCGTTTGATAAACCAGACTTTGGGGAAGGATCAGGTTCATGGTGAATGTAAGCGGATCACTTTTAGGGTTTCTATTTTCTTTTTTCTTACTTATTCATTCAAATTCTTTTGCACAAACAGCAATGCAATCTATTTTAGGACCAAAAAAATATAATGCTGCTCAGCCCTCAGCTCGTCAATATTCTGAAACTTTAAATCTGACTCAGAATGATTCACAGCTCAATTACAAAATTATTATTAAAAATGCCGACGGCAAAGACCACCCAATTAAAACTTGTAATCAAACTAATTTTTTTCAAAAGCTAATTTGTAATATTCAAAATTTACCAAGCACTTTATATGTGCAAATCTACCGCGTTCAATCTTTAGAAATCAGAAACAATAATGTAGTGATTATTCCAACAACTCAGATCAATAAAAATATTTATATCTATGAAGCCACTTTAAAATTATCTCAAGCGAATAACTTATCGATCAGCGTATTAGGACCAACAAGTTCTTATGTTACAATTGAAATTCAAAAACCACTCACACCGACTGATACAATACCGCCATTAATTACGTTTAATTTAAAATCAAACTCAACGATCAACACAAATTCTGGCGTAATCACCATTACCGATCAATCAAGCACAACAACAACGATCACAGATAATGGACAATTAGTTTTAACTTCGACAAGTAAAACCATTAATTACACACTATCTGATGGCAGTCATAATCTGATCATCGCAAGCACTGACGCTTTTGGAAATAAAAGTGCAAACTATATCGTAAGCCAACTTGTAGTTGATACCAAACCTGCGATCTTAGCACAGGATTTAAAATCCAATTACGTGGTTTCACAATTACCCTATTTACAAACCATCACAATTACAGCAAACGAATCGCTTCAAAATTTACAAGTTGATTCATATTCACTTATACAAACAGGACTTAACACATACACCTATATAGCCCAGTTCGATGTAGCAGGTGCTCGAACGTTTAATTTAAAAGCCACTGATCTTGCAGGCAATATCACTAATCAATCGATCAGCACCACCATAACTGTCGACAACACTCCACCAACAATCGCAACGAACGCGGTTCCGGCCGTAACCGCCGAATCTAGTTTTAATTTAAATATTACAATTACGGATGCATCCACCACTCAAACAGAAATTATAGTCAATCAAGTTTCACAGCTAAAAACTTCAGATCAAAATATCGCTTATAATTTAAATTTACCAAATGATGGATCTTACGATCTTAAAATCTTGTCAACTGATTTTGCGGGTAACACTTCTGTTAAAACACTAAGCCTGACTAAAGACACAAAGCCTTTGTATGTGAATATCATATCACCTGTAAATCAAAGTGTTTTAAATTCAAATATTATCGAAATCAGAGCTAAAGCTAACAAATTACTGTCATCAGCAAAAATCAATGGCCAAATTGTGCAATTAAGTGATGATCAAGTCAGTCTTAAATATAATTTACAATCCTTATCTGAAAATACAGTCAATATTCTGATCGAAGTTACTGACATCACTGGCGTAAGCGCGCAGCAAAGTGTGTCTGTCCAGATTAAACCCTCGTCCTTGCCTTCGTGGACTTATGAAGAATGCCCGGTGGTGCAATAATGAAAAATTTAATAGTGAGTCATATGAAGAAATTAATTTTTAGTTTGTTAGTAATTACAATAAATAACAAATCACTAGCCGGAAAGAGCAGCTTAACTAGTATAGCTCCTTGGGACGCAAGGTATACATCTTGCGTGGAAACTTTTGAAGCCTCGGCTTATCCATATTACGAATTAGGTATCGATTTGGAAGGCTACAAAAACAATCAAAAGCCAGAAGATCCAGATCTTGTTTTAGTGCCAATTTTAATTTACACATATAACTCATACGATGGTAAGCAATATGCCAATCAGCGTGTTGGTTGCTACTACTACAAAAACCAGAATGATAAAATTTTATCTTCGAACAACAATCTTATCAAACCCAACCAAAATAAAGATTCTATTTCTTGTGGAAGTGAAATCAATTTTGAAGAACAAACTGTATCAGAACAGATTCCAATTAATGGATCAGAATTATATTTAAACTATAGCTCTCGGTATAACAATAAAATCAAAAAAAACAATAAACTTGCTATTGATTATAATTTGCCGAATCAAAACTTTTCAAATCTTAGATTTAAAATCACTCCTGTGAACTCAATAGACAACTATTTACCATTCAATTTAGTTAATACTTCACTTCAAACCTTAAACTACTTTATTGAAAATAACACTGGGCTTTCTTTTGAGAATGAATTTAAAAAAACTTATGATTTTCAAACAATCATTGAAATGAACACACCAAGCATAAACTTTTGTCATTTATTATCTGATAATAGCTACTCATGCAGTGTTTCACCAAGTTCTTACATGATGATAGATAATCAAAAACAATCTTTGACACAATTTAAATCAGAAGTATACGGATTAAAGGGTTGGACAATTTCTGCACTACATTACTTGGATAGTGAAAGTAAGACTTTATTTACAGGATTTGGCGAAGCGATCAAATATACCAACGTTATATCACTAACCGACCCAATACTGGGCGAAGTTGATTCGATAATTAATAAATACAATAACGAGGAAATATTTTTATTTGATAAAACCGGCAGGCATTTAGAAACTCGTAATAGTATTTTCAACACAACAATATTTAAATTTAATTATAATTCAAATAATACAATTAAAAATATACAAAATCAGTTTAACCAAGAAACATCTTTTTACTATGATGAATTGAACAATATCTCCAAAATAATAGCTTTTAATGGAGTCGAAACAATAATCAATAGTAACGCAACCTCTATTTACAGCGTAAAAGATTCATTAAATTTAAAATATGATATTACCTATTATGATAACTTACTTCTTAAAACATTTAAATCACCTTCTGATGTCACAACGACTTTTTCATATGATGATGAAGGTAGCTTCATCAAAGAAGAAAAAAATAATGGATTAATCCAATATTTTACTAATATTGCTAATAATAACGTTAGATCGTTTACAAAATACATTGGTTCTGGCTTAGAAGAATACACTCAGAGTTACTTTACCAATGAATCTAAAGTGACATTGAAAAACAATGCAGAATCAGAAAATATCTACAAAAAAATCAATTACTTTAATTCGCTTAAAGAATTAGTAACAAACGAAAAATCTACACTGATCACTGAATTCGCAGATGATTCTATGTGGGGCAGCGACTTTATTTCAAATAAAAATTTTACTTTTTCAATCATCGAGTCTAGTCAAAATATTAATATCTTTAGCTCAAGCAATCAAAGTCGTACTTATTTAGATTCTAAAAATCCATTGAGTTTAAAAAATCTCTATCTTTCAGAAAACACAAGTGGTATTTCTATATACTCAGAATTATTTTCGTTTGATGATCTTTCAAAAACTACTCGGTATCAAAACAACTTACAAACCACAACCTACTACTACCCAACAGGTCTTATCAAACGCATTGAACCGTATAATCAATACCCGTCTGACTTTAATTATGACCATTTAGGTCGATTAACTAAAATATCAAAAGGAACACAGTTTCAATCATTCGGTTACGACCAGTATGGTTATTTAAATCTAGTTTCAAACCACAAAGGTCAACAAACTAAATACTTACGTAATTCTAAAGGCCAAATTTTAGAAACGACACTTCCTAATCAGGATAAAGTTAGTTTTGAGTACACCGCAGGTGGTGAAGTAAAAAAAATCACAACCCCAAATAACCAGGTTCATCAATTTCAATTCGACCTTGGGGATTATATCCATAATTTAGTGACACCGAACAACAAGCAAACTGTTATCAATTATGATTCTGATAAGCGTGTGACAGATGTACAAAAGCCAAGTGGTCAGTCATTGACCTATGTATATAAAAATGGATCGCAAACACTTGATCGCATTAAAACATCAGAGGGCGACTTAGTTTTTAATTCGATCGATGCACAATCACGCATTAGATCAATGACTTCTGCTGATAATATTAAGTTGAATGTTGATTGGGTTGCTGGACAAATTCAGCAGCAAAAATGGTTTGATACGGATGGATCAGAGCTTGCAACTTTAACTTATAATTACTACTCAGATCAATTTCGCATAAAAGATATGTTACTCAATGGACAATCATTTGCTTCGTACACATACGACAAAGGCCGAGTTCAATCGATTAACAGTAACATTACTTATGGTTATCCCCGTAATTTCACATATTCTGACGAAATCACAACTTACATTGATAATTTAACTGTTGCCGATCAAAGAATTGACTCAGTTGATGGCGATAAGCCTTCACACATAATCAATGCTACGATTAAAGATAATCCAGAATTACAGCTTTATTTAACTTTAAGCAGGTCTTACGATAATCTTGGTCAAGCTACTGAGTTTACGACTTCAACTTTAAATACAAGCACTGGAGTGTATAATAATTATTTTTCGCTAATACCAGCTTATGACGATAATAATCGCTTAATACAAATCACTAAATCACGTAAAACCTATGTCGATAGTACTGAAACAAATAGTATCGATTTTTATAATCAGTATTTATACCCTCCTCAGTCAAACAATAATATTAAAGAATATTCTCAGACGTTAAGTTTAACCAATCCTCCAGTTAAAAGAACGATTGCTTCGCATGATAATGACGATCAGTTATTACAACTTAAAGGATCAATCAATCGTAAATACGTTTACACTGATAACGGTGAGCTTAAGTCTATGACGAACTGTTTTGGTACGGTGTCTTACGAGTATGATTCTTTTGCTAATTTGAAAAAGATCACATTAGCTGACGGTACTGTGATTGAATACAAAGTTGATGGGTTTAATAGACGTGTTAAAAAACTTGTTAATGGCGTAGCCGCTGAATACTACATTTGGTATGATCAAACTCGTTTAGCTGCGATTTTAGATTCAAACAAGCATCCAAAGTTGATCTACATCTATGGACCTGAGTCTTCACACTCGCCTAGCTTTATCGTAAAAGACAATCATACTTATAAAATCATTCATGATCCAGGAACAGGTTCAGTTCGCTATGTCGTTGATCCAGTTAATACTTTAATTATGCAAGAATTAGAGTATGATGAATTTGGTAATATGATGAAAAATACTAATCCTGATTTTCAACCGATAACTTACACTGGTGGTCTTTATGATAAGCACACTAAGTTTGTTAAGCTTGGCGCTCGTGATTATGATTCAACGATTGGTCGATGGACAACACCTGATCCGATTGGGTTTAATGGTGGAGACACGAATCTTTATGCGTACGTTGGTGGGAATCCGATGAGTTATGTGGACCCGAGTGGTCACTTTGGAATTGCTGGTGCTTTAATTGGTGGTGGATTTGGCGCATTTACAGGCGCTATTGTCGCCGCCCACAATGGTTCAAGTATATCAAATGGTGCGATAATTGGAGGGTTGACTGGTGCCTCTATTGGATCTGGTGCTGCATTTTTCGCTTCTGCAGCAGAAGTGGCAGGAGTAGGACTGAGTGCTCAAATTGGTGCGAGTTCATTGGGTGCATCGCTAGGTGGTTTTTTTGGAAACCTAACATCACAAGCTCTAATAAATAACACCGTTGATTTTAAGGAAGTTGCAATTGCTACAGCTTTTGCACCGCTCTCCAGTGCAGCAAGCACTGCTGTAGGGAGAGGTATTGCAGGCGAATTAGCTGTTAGCACATCTGTCGCGCCAGTTGATATTTTGACTGGAGTAAGTACATCAAATAAGTGTTATAATAAAAGGTAGATGAGAATGAATGATATTGTATACAAAAAAAACTTAATATTTAGTGTTTTGCTGATCTTAGCATTAACTGAGCTTGCCACTTTTTTTCTTTTACTTTATCTAGATATATTCAAAGTTGGAAATTATCATCAACAAAATGCATTTGGTGGTTCAATTGTATTTCTATTTTTTTCATTAGTTACTTTCCTTTACTTGAATATGATAAACTTTACTTTTCGTTTAACTAGCGATAAAATTATAATCCTACGAAAATCTTTACTAAATAGCAAAACGGTTGAAGAAATACCGTATGTCAAAATCACAGATGTTGAAGTTAATGCTCTATCTAAAACAGTAGTTTTAAAATTAGAAAACAATGCGGATTTAATTTTACGATTTATGCATTATCGATATTCAGGCGAACTACCAGATAAATCGCACATCGGCAATATAAATGGAGCCCTTAGAGAGATTAACAACCTTCAGCAAGAATTAATAAGAAGAATAAATTTCAATTGTGAAAAAAAGTCTGACGATTCAGTATAATCAATAATAATTCATAAAATATCAAATAACTTTGTACCAAATTAATAAAACAGGGGTGAAAAATGAACGTCGAAATCATGGCTGTGATTATTGGATGGCTTCTTGGTATTCTAAGCACACCACTTGTTATTTATATTTCGGGGGAAGTTGAACGTCGAAGATTTAAAGATGTGCTCAAAGAAGAGCTTCGAGAAGTTCGGTTTAGGCTTGCACTATCAGCTTATCAGCTGCGATTGCATCTAAGAAAAATTGATCGTTCGTTTTTAGAATGGATGGTTGTGGAGATGAATGCATATACGAATGATCCACTTAGAAATAGTACACTTGAGGTCGTTCGCTCTATGCTGAGGCTTAGCAATGAAGATCTACTTGCTATTAATTCTGAACTTCGCAATCCAGTAGGAACTAAATCTTTTCCGAAAGTTATTTTACCCTATTTGTCATCTAAAACGGAAGCTATAGCACTTTTGTGTTCCGCCCAGCAAAAGGAACTCGTAAATCTCTTGCATTATGTCGAAACCATCAATGTGAAGTCTACTGAACTGGCCGAGTGGAATGTGGTTAGCTTTCAGATTGACAACAACGAGAACCATGCGCGTGCTTCAAGAAATGCGGATGGTTCAATTCAAGCAATCAGTGATGCCGCCGAAAAGTCTATAGCATGTATCAAGAATTACTTTAAATTGGATATACAAATCAAGGAGTAATGATTTTTAAAAGCAATTTCTTACCCCAAATGAACTAAAAATTAGTACCGAAGAAAACTCTCAAGATACAAACAAAGAACCAGTTGATCTTCTTTTACTTACTAATTGCTTTACTAAATATATCATAGAGGCCGGGAGGAATACCGTCATCATTAATAATACCATTTACGCTTGGTCTAAATAATGCTGTTAAAATTAATTTTTTATCATCATCATTTAATCCAGACTTATCCCGAATAAGCGATAAATAAGTTTTACACATGACAGTTCTTTCGTTAGCATCTGTTTCTAGATGGATATTACTTAGCAGTAACTTAATTAATATACGCATTATCCAAAAAAATAATGTTGCTAAAAGTATAAAAAAACCTATTTTCCAATAATCCTTACTTCCATCTGAAAATATATTGTAAAGAATAACAGACAAAAATGCTCCGCCTAGTGTTCCAATAATTAAAGAGGCATAAGTGTAGTGTTTGATTTTTTCAGCGTGTGCGACCTGCTTTTTAGTCCAGTAGTCAACGGGCGCTTTTAAAGACATGAACTGATCATATGTATCTTTAATATCAGATAATTCTTTTGTATGAAATTTTAAATTGCTTTCTAATCTAAGTTGAAAATCAGAAAAATAGTTTTCAAAATTTGTTTTAGTGGTATTTAATTCTAAATTTAGTTTCTCATCGTTTTTTTTATATGTATTTAAATTCTGATCCCATTCACTTTTTAAATCACCTAAAGCTTTTCTTTCGGCGTCTAAATCTTTATTACTAAGTCCTTTAATATACTGCAAATACTCAAAGGAACCTTCGATCATTTCTACAGATTCAATATTATTTTGGTATAAATTTGGCAAGGACAATAAATGCCCAAGAAATATGGCTGCTTTAATTTGGCTTTCAGCCTTCATATTTTCAATTATTTTAAATTCAGGACTTGAGGTTAGTAAAATTTTTTTCTCTGATTTGTCATATACTTGATTAAACCATGCTATTATAGCTTGAATATTGCCATCAAATGGAAAAGATCTATCATTATTACTTCTGATTGATTGAAGATGTGCTCTAACATTTGAAAAATCTGTATAAAGACTCTGCCAAATCAAATTAGAAAAATGCTTTCCAACACTTGATACCCATGTATATTTGTTATACTCACCACTAATCCATATTTCTAATTCATCTATTGTTTTAAAATATAGATTTTTACCAATTGCATCCCTAGAAATAGAAATATTTATTTCAATACTCATGAATCCTCTATTGTTGAATTGATTCGATCAGATATTAACTGACGTAATTCACATGGTTCAGACCATTCAATATAATTAATCTGCTTAATATCAAAATGAAGACGCTTAAATTTATCCGAAGGATCTGACGTATGGCCTTTCATTACAGTGTGAATAACTTTTTTCCCTAAACCTCGAGCAAGACCAGCTTCATAATAAGCACCTTGGTTGTTAAAAGTAAAATCTGCAACTACAAACTTTGCTTTTTTAATATCGGCAATTATGCGATCTGTAATATAATCAGTATGATTTTGCGAAACAATATTGGCCTCATATCCACAATCTGAACATCCAGATTTTACTGCATTTAAATACTCATTTCTTATTAAATTTAACGCTTCATTTCCCCAGTCAAATTGCATTGCGATAAAAACATTTTTAGTTTCGAAATTTTTATTTATTTTCTTGATTTGTTGCCAGCCTTTTACAGTAAGCTGGAATTCATGCATTAATATCTGATCATTTGTAAATCGATAACCCATGGTCCGTAATGATTGTGAATCAATTAGTCCATAATCATGTAATTGTTTTAACCAGAGGAAACCCTCTTCTAAATGTTCAATTTTGATCTTATATAAATCACGTAAAGACAATTTCACATGACTAAAAGGTGATTGTTTCTGTGCTTTATTTGCGAGTAAAAAAAGTAACTTCTCTGTTTTTTCCGCATGATCAATTGGAAGATCAAGAAAATTTTCAATTATTTTTTTCGTAACATTAGTTGCCATACTAGGGTAATCTTTTTCACTTTGCAAATGCCATGAAGTTATTATTTCTTTACCATAGGAAGCATTAGAATTGATATTTTCTGAAATACAGTTCAATTTAGCAGAATTTAAATTTAATGATTTAAGTTTTAGAATTGCTTCGTTTGAAATGAAATATGCTCCGCAAATCTCGCAATCAAATCCAGAATAATTTCTATTCCCATCAACTAACCAAAATCTTGACATCGCTTCACAAAATGAACATTTAGTATTAGCAACCATGTAACCACATTTTTGCACGTCTTAAGATCTCAACTAAATCAACCCCACAATTTAATCGATAATTGATATTGAACATTGAAGCTATCCTTGGTTCGTTATTTACATCAAATCAGACAAAAAACTAATAATATATGGCCTAGATATTGACAAGCCATAAATTAAATATTTTTCTATTTAATCTAATTAGAAATGACTTGAACCCATTCACTAATTATTTTAGATGCTTCAAGTGCTTCGGTAACTGAATTATATTTTAATAGGTCAGCTTCAGGCATTTCAACTTTCTGAACATTCCAATTACCATTAACCAACTTCCCATAAGCAAAACTCACAACTCCATCTTGTTCACCCATATGATAAACAATTTGAGGCATCTTCTCTGGAGAAATCATCATTACTCCGCCACCACCAGTACCGGCAAATGACCATTGAGAAAGTAAAATCGAAACCGTAATTATTAATTTTTTCATCTTAATTTCTCCCCGGTAATACATCTACCGCCGTAAAAGACATTTTAAAAATTCTGTCATTTTTATCGATCTTTGACGAATTCTTATAAGCCTTTTCAAAAGCTGCATTGATATCAGAATAGAGTTCTTTAAGTATTTCAACATTTGATGCGAAACATCTGTGATCAACGGCCATTAAAGCCTCTTCTGATAGCTGATTTATAATCTGACGAGATATTAATGAGTGATCTTCAATCACGTCGGCTTTCTTTTGCTGGGTAACGTTTAATTGAACAAAATTACGACCCTTAGAAGGAACGTACACATTACCGTCTTTTTTGAGATGACCTAGAACTGTTAATCCTTCTAAAGCCTCTATAACTGTTTCAACAGATAAGTTAAGGCGAGATGCTAACCATAGAGGTGAAGCTTGGAAATCAGGCAAATCAAAAGCAGCATAAACAACCCACCAATCAGTGTTCTTTTTATGATTTTCCAATGCATCAGCATAGCTTATAGGGCTCGAATTCGTCCCTACTGCTAAGCTTGTATTTTGTGTGTTATTAGCTTCGATCAAGAAAGCCTCCTAACAGTTTTAATTGAGTCTTTGTATTTTTTAATTCTTAAAATTCTATTCTTAGTATCAGTGCTTTTATCGTTTTTAAAACTTGAAATTATAGTCTCAGCTATAGTTTTACGAGCTATTGGCGAAGCTTGTTCCATTAAATAACGAATATCATCGCCGATTGATAAATCGTCTGCATTACCTAAAGCTTTGTTAATTTCAGATTTAACGATTGAATTGACGTCAGTTCCTAATGAAGAAAGTATTTTTAATAAGGCTTCAGATTTTAATTCAGTGCTTCCGTTCAAAAAACGAGAAATAGTCGTCACAGAGACACCTGTCTCTTTTGATAGGTCGGACTGATTAACTCCTCTTAGAGTCATAAGCGTTTTAACTAGTGTGACCAAAAATACCCCTCGAAAGTCCTTCATATGCGGGTTTTTTGAATATTTAAAGCTAAATATCATGCATTTGCGCCGCGTTATTAGCAGGTATGCAATATATTTGCATATACGCAAATATATTGCGAATTCGCAAATAAATTTCGTTTAAGTACAGATCTTGTCATATCCGCAATTCAATTAAAATTATTTTAGATTTTTTTGAAAACAAATCCTAAACCCCTTATCCA
>Ga0255180_1000253_pt1 | contig 21145 bp, 22 predicted proteins | sample Atl_Colum_RepB_8_FD_189933 | JGI IMG/M metagenome (GOLD analysis project Ga0255180, IMG submission 189933) | Freshwater microbial communities from Altamaha River, Georgia, United States - Atl_Colum_RepB_8d | ecosystem: Environmental > Aquatic > Freshwater > River | place: USA: Georgia... | reverse complement strand
TTCCTTCTTGCTCTAGGGGATTTTGTGTCGCTAATACTAAAAAGGGATGATCTAATTTGTACGATTGATCGCCAATAGTTACTTGCTTTTCCGCCATCGCTTCCAGTAAAGCTGATTGAACTTTCGCCGGAGCACGATTGATTTCGTCGGCCAACACGATGTTAGAAAAAATAGGTCCTTTTTTCGCCGAAAAATCACCTGTTTTGGGATTGAAAATCATCGTTCCGATTAAGTCCGTCGGTAATAAATCCGGAGTAAACTGAATACGTTGAAACTGTAACGAAATCGTTTTCGCCAAAGTAGAAATCGTCAAAGTTTTCGCAAGTCCGGGAACACCTTCCAACAGGATATGACCACCCGTCAGCAAACCCATCGTGATCCCTTCGATCATTTCCTTTTGACCCACAACGACTTTGTTCATTTCAGCCATCATCTGACCAATAAAAATATTTTGCTCTTTGACTGTTTGATTCAGCGCCATAACGTCGATATCTGCCATGATTTTCTCCAGTTTTTCGTGATGCGATACTATTGTATAAGTTTGTCACAAAAATTCTTGATTTCAACCTCAAGGCGCAACAAAATACAGAGTCATGAACGCCTTGACTCAAGTCTGGGTATTTTGCTTCGCTTTATGCTCAGTCGTTCTCGTAGTAGGTTTTAAAATCGCGGGCCGTTTAGGCCTGTTGGTCTCCTTTTTTCTTTGCATCGGGTTACTGTATTTATTGTTACACAAAGGACTCGAGCTTTATCTGAATCACCTTCGCGCCGAGGAAAAAAAAGGATCTGATTCGACTGGATTTAAGTCCTTGTTAAAACAATTTGAAAACCAATATGGATTTAATAATACCGTTTTGTATTATGCCCAGGAACCGACTCATCCGCTGGTTTGGCAGACTTTTAATACTCAACTTCATGTTTTAATTCACCCCGAGCTTGTTAAAAACATGGAGCTCACTGAAAAAAAGATGCTGGCTCACTTACTTTTGTCGCACGGACGTGAACATAGCCGCTTGCGTCGGCGATTTTTGTCCATTTTATTTCTGGCGTTTTCGCCCATCAGTTCAGTGTTTAGTTCTTTGTTTAATTTAGCCGGACACATCGTAGGACTGAAAAAACAAATCCTGAAAGCTGACCTTGAAGCCTTTCGAAATATTGGCACGACCAGCTTTGAGTCCAAAAATAATTTCAGTTTATTCTTACGAAAACTTCATCACCTTTCGTATCACAAAACCGCTTATAAAAAGGGTGAGTCTTTTTTCTCGATCTTATCGACTGCCAACAATCCTTATCTGAAACTACATTTGACACCGACACTGCACCACCGAATGTCTAATTTATCAGGAGATTACTAATGGATAACATGCAGGCTACTTTTTCCGTCTTGACAATGTCGATCGCGTCCACAGCTTTAATGGCGATGGGACTGGCTCCAAACCAAGACAATAAAACCGAAGTCGACAAGACCATGGCCCGATTCAATATCGACATGCTGGTTATGTTGCGCGAGAAAACAAAAAATCGCCTTAATGCCGACGAAGAAAATTTATTGAACCATATTATTCAGGATTTGCAGCACAAGTTTCTACAATTAAAATAAATCAGAAGGGATTTCTATGAAAATGAAATATCTTATTGGTACTGCCCTCGTATTGGGTTCGTTTTTATTTTTCAAAAACGAAATCACAGCCCAGTCTTTTACAAAAACACCACCGACATTGAAATTAGGCGAGCCACTTCCAGCCAACTTGTTTGTTGAATTGGCCAAAGCCGTCAACCCTGCCGTTGTGAATATCTCTACTTCGGTGATCCCCAAAGGACGTATGTACCGCGATCCGATGATGGAAATGTTAGAACAATTTTACGGTCGCAGGCTGCAACCCCGTAATATGAGCGAACCGGGCAAACCGCGACGCATGGGATTAGGAACGGGCTTTATCGTTCGCGAAGACGGATTAATTGTAACAAATAATCACGTCATCGAAGGCGCTGACATTGTCGAAGTTCAATTAACTGAAAACTCAGACAAACAATACAAAGCCGAAGTCATTGGACGCGATGAACGCACGGACATTGCTTTGATTAAAATTAAACCCGACACCAAATTAACTGTCGCTGTCTTGGGATCTTCCGAAGACACCCAAGTCGGTGAATGGGTGGCAGCTTTCGGAAATCCCTATGGCCACGGACATTCAATGACTAAGGGAATTATTTCTTCGAAAGGACGCGAAATCGAAGAAATCAACCGCTTACCTCTTTTACAAACAGATGCTTCAATCAATCCAGGTAATTCGGGTGGACCTTTGGTCAACTCGAAAGGACTGGTCATCGGTGTGAATTCGGCCATCGATGCGCGCGCACAGGGAATTGGTTTTGCGATTCCGATTGATGAAGTTAAAAAAATTATTCCGCAGCTTGAACAACGGGGGTCGATTCGAAAAGGTTACTTGGGGATTGTCTTGGGTGACATCGATGATCAAGCCGCTTATCAAATGGGATTGGACGAATTCCGCGGAGCCGTAGTTATCGAAGTGGGCGATGGCCCGGGTCGCAAAGCAGGATTAAAACCATACGATTTAATCACCGAATACAATGGTAAAAAATTAAAATTCAGTCGTGATTTAATTGATGCGGTTGCCGCGACAGAACCGAATACCAAAATTAAATTAAAAGTGATTCGTAACGACAGACCTATCACCGTCGAAGTCACTGTGTCTGAACGCCCCGAAGACAAGTTTTTAGTTTCTCGTAAAGAAAGCGATATTCAAACTCCAAAGCCAGGTCAAAAATCCGCACATGGATTAGGAGCGGAATTTGCCGATTCCAATGATGAATTGCGCAGCCAATTTGGAGTCAATTCCGAAGTTAAAAATCCAATCGTGGTCGGTATCGAAAGAAATTCTTTGGCCAGCCGAATCGGATTACGCGTTGGCGATGTGATTTTATCCATCAATGGCAAAGAACCTAAAAGCGCCAAAGAAGCCAATACCTTGTTAAAAAAAGGACAAAACTCGATGCGTGTAGCACGCGGTCGCGGATTGTCAGCTATGACTTTTGATATTCCTTAGTTTGAATTAAAATTGTTTAAGCATTCAAAATTCTGACGAAACCAAAAGACCTTTGATCCAAAATCAAAGGTCTTTTTTTTTTATTTTAACAACAATAAAAATCGACCATCAAAAGTCACAAATCCACTTGTGATATTATAACTGTAATTGCCGAATAGGACCTGATTTAAATAACGTGACGACGACGGTCCCGCGGATGAATACAAAGGATCCGAGCTGGCATAAATAAAATGATCCGCATATAAAAAATCTGGGAATAAACTGTAAATCTGGCCTGGCAATGTGAATACCAATTCCCCATTCGGCCGATATAGTTTTGAAACAAATTTTTTATTTTCAACGGATACTTTCAAAGTATAACTGGAGTCAACTTTCCAAGTAATATTTTGCAAGGGGGACTGAGTCACTTTAAAACCCTTTGATGTTTCAGAAAACGAAAAGGCTAAGTTTTGTTCGTACAAAACACCGACGTCCCGAGCCTCATTTAAGGTCAATGACTCGCCATTCACTTTTTTATAACTAAAAAGTTCTTCGGTCTGAATTTGCAAGTTTTCTGGCAATATTTTTAACGACAACAACATAAAACGATCGGCTTCGTCATTGATAACTAAAAATTCATTGATTCGACTTTGCGAAGTTTGGACGATGGAATAAGTTTGTGTGTTTTCCTGGTTTTCATCAGTCACGGTGATATAGGTATCACTGATCACGATGTCGCGAGAATCGCGATAATACCATTCTTTGACGTCTTGGCTGATTTGGATTTTTTTGGAAATACGATAAGCCCCACCTGGAAGGCGCAAATCATAATTTCTGATTTCTGTTTTAACTTCCGCATCATCAGAACCTGTAATCAAGGATAACCCCAAATATTGACCATTCAAGGCCACTTGCACACTGGAAATATCATCCTCTGGTGATGAGTTAAACAAAACCTTTCCCGCTTCGATGTCATAGACGCTGACATTTTTCAGGACTTCATAAGTATATGGCTTTTCGCGTTGTTCAGTCTGGTAAAGAACAATTTTTTTACCACCCACAAAGAAATATTTACGCTCACCAATGACCGCTTGAGGGAATCTCATCAGAACTTCGCCAGTTTCAATGTTGACCTTACGATATTCCTGACCACAAAGAACGACAACCCACTTCCGTTCCAGATTTTCGCTTTCAATTTTGTCGTCATCTGAACACAGTCCCGCGCTTTGCAGTTTCAACTGACCTTTTTCTAAAGTGATTTTTTTCAAAAACGTCATTTCTGGTTTGTATTCATACGTCAATACGATCCAATTTTTTTCGATGCGATTGATATACGTTTTTTCGGGTAATTCCAAATGATAAAATAACTCTGACCAATCCCCTTCCAACATCGAAGGCACGGCTCGTGGATCGGTGGCAGATTTTTGCAAAAGGCTCAGCCAATTTGTGACCGGCATTTGTTTTTGCCCGTCAGATATTGTGGTCATTATGTACTGTTGATATTCAGCGTCTTTTTGTTCTTCGGAGTAATATGCTTTCAAAATCTGATTTAGCGATAGCGCCATTTGTGTTTCCGTGTACAAATTGTACGTTTCAAAATCCTTCGATTGATTGCTGCATGACTCAATCGAACGACATTCTTTTAAAGCCTTTTGAATTTTAGCCCGGCGTAGCACCAAATTTTTAACCAATTCTTCTTTGTGAATACGGGGATAGTTATCAACGCCCAACAGCCATCGACGACCCATTTCATCATTCGGATTTGATGAAAACAAAGACGAATTCAAAACTCGACTTACCTGTAACAAAGTAAATTTTTCGTTAAATAAATCGAAAAATTTTTCTTCAGATTTTCGTTTATCGTAATCTGTATAGTTTTGGGCAATTTCAGATTCAATATAATTTAAGGCCTGCTTTAAACGTCGATCCCGACTGGGTGTACTGTGCTGATCGTACAAAGTCGAATCCGTCGCACACTTGTTCGGAGCACAGGCTTTAAAACCCATTTCAACAGCGGTTTTGCGCTGATTAAGTAATTCCAACAACGAGGCCAAAGCTTGATCATATTCTACTTGCCAATTCGGATTGGGATTTAAAATTCGATTCACATTGATATCTTTGTCGCTAAATTGCTCGAGCGAATAATAAGGCATTTTTTCAGGCTCGACTAAACCTACTTTTTGATCTGTGACGATCGGCCAACGCATGCGGCGGATGGAATCCGATTTAGGATCAAATTTGCTTGGGTAAATCATATGTTCTGACAAAACACGAACGGCACGTGGAACTGTCGACGCCATAATCATTACACGAACGCCGTCTGTTGCAGGAAATTGACGATAAACCACCATCGTGTGACCTGATTTACCGGAAACGATTAAATGAAAAGATCCTGGCAACATCGAAGTCGCATTCAAAGCAATGGGATAGGAATCCTTATGCAAGGTGTGCGTATAGCTTTGTTGCATAATGTATTTCAAAGCGGCGATGAAACGTTGATCCTTTGACCATTCAGAATGCGTTTTTAAATCTTTCCATTCATTTTTCAAAGAACGATGTGTAAACCACAGTCCGTCCATAGTTTTATTCGCCGCCGGCAAATAATTCATCCGCGCAAATATCCAACGCAAGCTGTACATCACATCGGCGCAGTCAGTCCGTAAATTGTATTTTTGGTAAAAATCAGTATCGACTTCGTTTTGGATCCAGTTCGCGAATTTCAGTTCCCAGTCCCAGCTCCAAGTATTTTTAGGTGTCCAAATCATTTCAGCAGAATCACCACGCAATTCTTTTTCTTTCTGAGCTTCGATTAAATTGGAATCTAATAAAAAGTGATACTGGGCCAGATATTTTTGTGCCGCCCCCAAGTTTTTAAACTGATATTCAGCGATTTGTTCTGGCCAACCCGCTTTGTAAGAATTGATTTTTACTTTCCAGATATTATTTTCAGAAATGACAAAAGCTTTTTGCGCAGATGGCACCGAACGATAAACCACGGCTTCTTGGGCGTGGGATAGCAACGAAAAAAACATCAAGCCGATCGCTAAAAATAACTTCATAAGGACTCCTAGAAATTTGAACGGAATCTAGCAATTTGTGTTTACTGAGGCAAAGAATAACCCTGATTCAGAAAATTGTTCATGCGTCCCAAAATGGGACAAAAAACTGGAAAATGCCTGGCTGCGACCCCGCCTCAAGTCGAGGCTAGACTTAGCCGATAAAATAATCAGAAACAGCGTGTCAGCTTGCGATAGTAAGCTTAAAAAAACAACAAAGGATACAACTATGAAAATCACCGAAGTGAAAATCTTCTCTGTGAACGAGGAAAGGCTGAAAGCCTATGTCACGATCACCATAGATGGGTGTTTCGTAGTTCGCGATCTGAAAATCATTCAAGGTCCGGGCGGTCTGTTCGTGGCCATGCCCAGTAAAAAACGTAAAGACGGCCAATTCCGTGATATTGCGCATCCATTGAACCAGGAAACGCGGGAATTGATTGAAGATCAGATCTTTGCAGCGTATGAAAATGAATTGCGCGCGATGGGTGCAACCCTGATAAACCTGAAACGCCAGAAAGCCCCGGTGGGCTATCAAGGCGATGATTAGTTTTCAGTCAAGCTGAACCAAAAGACCTAGCGAAAGCCCTGCTCAAAAGATTTTCGCCTAGTTCGCCCATCGTTACCGCGCTTATTAATTAACAAAATCCATCATTTTGCTTGCCCTTGTCGGCAAATTTCATTAATTTGAAAAAACGTTTCAATCAAATGCTGGGGTATCGTCAAGTTGGTAAGACAACAGATTTTGATTCTGTCATTCGCAGGTTCGAGTCCTGCTACCCCATCCAATTTCTTCTATGTTAAATAAACATATAAAGTCTTTAATTTATTATAGCTTTAAAACCAAAGTTAAATTTTTTCTGCAGGCTTCACATTCCAAACGCACTTGTTGATCCAGCACATAAATTTATTTCATTTTTTTATACGATAAATAGAGTGGGGGCAAAGATGCCCCCGGTAAAATTATTTTTTCTTTTTTCCAAATAAAATAAATGCTCCACCAACTGCTACCAATAAAGATAGAACTATCAAAATCGGATACGTGTGTTCCGCTTCCCCACCGGCTCCATGTGAATGGCCATGCTCTTGAGCTAGGACTGCCGCTGGCAGAAGGACAATGTATAATGAAGTAATTAATTTATACATTATTTTAACTCACCAGTTGAGTTTGTTCTGAAAATAGAACCATCTTCTAAAAAGTATAAATAAGCTTTATTCTTATTAGCATCTTGATTTTTTTCATCTAGCAAAGCAACAACCCAAGCCTTTAAGGTTTTACCATTTTTACTAAATTCTTTTTTAGCGATGCTTTCTACTTTTGCTGATTCCCATTTGATATCTAATTGCTTCCAATTCGCCAATTCTTTAACAGCAGCTGGAACTGCAGATTTAATTTGTTCCTCAGTACACGCACTGCCATCGCATTTAGCTACTTTTTTAGGGTGAAAATGACCTCCTCCGGCGAATGCGATTGAGGATATTGATAATAAGACTAATAGTTGTGTTTTTTTCATTTAAATCTCCTTAAGATTATTTGTTATTGAAAATCGTTTAATTCATCTGTTTTCATATCCAAATGAATGTGTTTATGATCGTCTTGATTCAGCGGAAATGATTCCGGTGAAGACTGATGCCAGTACCCATGAAACTGCATAAAGAATAAAAATATTCCACCTGCTATCAACGCCGTATTAGCAGCAAAGGCAAACTTAGCCCAACCGGCTGCACGCCTGAATCCACTGAGGAAGATCAGCATCGCTGCCAAAGCTGCAATTTGCCCAACCTCAACGCCGACATTGAAGGATAAAATTCTAAAAAGCATACCCATATTATCATCACCGAGTGGTAATTGCTGCAATCTGGTTGATAGACCAAATCCATGAATAAGTCCAAAAACAAATACCATTTTCAATAATGATGGCGGTTGCCAATCAAATACTTTTTTAAATCCATCTATATTTTCAAAACCTTTGTACATAACACTTACTGCAATGACAGCGTCGATTAAATAGTAGTTTGCTGTAATTTTAAAAAACGTTGCAAAAATAAGTGTAATACAATGACCCAGCGTGAAAACACTAATGAATCTGACAATATCTTTGAAAGTTGTTAAGAAAAATATAACTCCAAAGATAAACAATAAATGATCGTAACCTGTTAACATATGAGTTACACCAAGCCAGATATATTTTAAATATCCACCTTCAAGCATCGCTTTTTTATCAGCTTCTGAAATCCCATGTGCTAAACTGAGTAATGGCCAAAGAAATGTGGCCATAAATGAACCTAGTAACCCGTAATAAAAATACAATCGCTTCACGAAAACCTCCATTTTTAAGCGATAAATTAATAAATTATAAATGCTGTATTTATTACGAAAAGATCGGAGGCCTAAATATATCTGATTTAAAGTCAGATGATATAAGATTTGATTGCCTCATATAAAACTTTATTTTTTTTAAGTTTAAAATGCTTAAAGAAGATCTTTGATTTATTAAATCCAGCTTGATTGTGGCCAAATCACTATGAGAATGCGTTTTACTGTCATGAGAATGGGTACTGCTCCACGGAAAAGAATCATCATGATCATGATCATGTTCATGTTCGTGTGCGATTTGCCCTAAAATAGCCATTTTTAATAATGTACCAAACGAATGTCCGTGCTGATGTGATAAAGAGCTAGAAACCGAATTATCAAAATCATGCGACATATTGCGGAAGACACCCTGTTGCCCCATGAGCAATAAATTAAAAACAAGATGAATTAAAAAAAATCTTTTCAAAAATATTTTCATAGATATTTCGCAATATCCTTAAACTCTTTTAAATCGACATCCCTTAGATTCTCCATAGTCAAACAATGCTCTAGATGATCATGTATAATTGTTTTTTTAGCCTCTATAAGTGCCTTTACGACAGCATGAAGCTGCATGGATATATTTATGCACTTTTCATTATCATCAATCATCGAAATAACTTTATTTAAATGCCCAGAAGCTCTTTGGAGTCTTCGCTTGACCCCGTCATGGCTTTCGTGAGTGTGCTTTAAATTTTGACTTTTCTTTGACATAGAATTATGATCCCCCCCTAGGGGATAAAATGTCAATATCTTTTAAAATATTATTCAGTCGTTTTTTAACTCGCTTTGGCGATCAGGCTTGGGACTTTGCAATTCCGCTGGTTCTTATTTCAATATTTCCAGGCCAACTCCAAAATGTGGCAGGCTATTATCTTATTTCAAAAATTGCTCAATTTTTTCTGAATCCAATAGTTCTCAGATGGATTGACCGCCTTCCTAGACGTTTTATTTATAAATTAGGGATTGGCTCTCAAACATTGGCCGTAGCGACAACTTGGATTTTACTGGCTCAGTTCTTTAAAGTTTTAGAAACAGATAGCAATTCGCTTTATTGGATCGTCTACTTTTCACTTGGAATGGTTGGAATCATAGGATCACTGGGGTCAACACTGATGGAGATTAGTGTAGGATATGATTTAGCCGCTGATCTTATTCCAAAAGATCAATTAGCTACATTTAATAGTCGCCTCAAAAGAATAGATTTACTAACAGAGGTTACAGCTCCGATCTTTGCCGGCGCAGTCATGCTTATACCAAGCGCTACAACACTTAACATAGGTTTCACAATTGTAGCCATTTTAAATTTTGTAACTTTTTTACCTGAATATTTATTGCTGACTTCAATTAATGAACTTACAAAAATACATAAAGAACAAAACCAATCATTGTATGTCAACCCCATTCAAGAATTTAGATCCGGAATTCAAGATTTTAATAACGCAAAATTTGTAATTCCTATGGTGGCCTATGCATTTCTTTGGCTATCAGTTTTAAGCCCACATGGCGTTTTGCTGTCAGGTTACTTAAAAGACGGCAACAAACTCTCTGAGTTTCAAATATCTCTTTTCAGAGGACTTGGCGCTTTCTTTGGCATGATTCCAACCTTTCTGTTTCCTTTTTTAAATAAAAAATGGGGCTTAGTTAAAGCATCAAAAATTTTATTAGGCTTTCAATCTATTTGTGTCCTTCTTGGCGCTCTTTTCTTTAGTATGAATTTTTCAGGTTCTGTTTACTTATTTTTGATAATGATTCTATTTTCAAGAATTGGCCTCTATGGATTTTCGATCGGAGAATCAGAGGCTCGCCAATTATTCATACCTACTCAATTAAGAGGCCGAGTGAATGGGGTCGGAGTTTCACTGACAAGTTTTGCAACATTAATATTGTTTGCTATAGGCACACTACTTCCTCATTCAAATGATTTTTCAATTTTAGTTTGGACTTCATCAATTTCTGTCGTAATTGGCTTTTTAATTTTGTTAAAATGGAAGCCGTGATAATTTAAACCTGAAAGTGAGCCATGATGATCTCGATTTTAATTATTATTTGCCTTTTATTAAATACTATTCTTTCTTGGGTAGAAATGAAATTTGAAAAGTTTGGAAGTTTGTTTTTTGTCATATTAAACAAAGTATTTACTCTGATCGTTTTTTATTGGAAATCTCAACTAAATGGATCGTCACTTTAGAAGATATTTTTGAAGAGATTGCTGGCAATGTTTACGATGAAGATGATAGCCCTTCCGTTTTACTTTCATCCAATTCAAAGATCAGAGCCATGAACTTGCTAAATAAATAATCAAAATTCATTTTTTAACAAAATTATATTGATTCCAACATTATCATAACATAGCTATCTGTCATATCTTGAGGGGTTAAAATGAAAATATTTATTCTTATTTCTAGCTTAACTTTATCATTTACCGCATTTGCTGGCCTATCGGATGATTTCGAACAAATTAAAAAACTTGGCCGTAACTTGGAACCGACAGGCGCAATCTGCGAAGAAGTCGCTCGATTAAGGTTTTCTGAAAAATTCCCAGAACCTGAATTTAGAGTTGTCACAGGAATTGAATATAGCGACAAAGACGGTACGCTCGGTGAACTGGATGTTGTCGTTTTTAATAATGAAACCCAAATCGCCCAGGTCATTGCCGAAGTGAAATGCTGGACGAATGCTAAAAGCGGTTTAAAAAAAGCCAAAGAACAAAGACACAGATTTCTAACCAATGTAAAGTCAAGCAAAGCGCTTAAATTTAGATGGATGGATGATCCAAAGTTACCATTAACTAAAACACAATTTAACAAAGCTTCAGAATTTTATTTTATAGCTCAATCAGGCACTCAAGCACATGGATTTGATTACGAGCTCCCCTATTCGCTCAATGAACTGATGCAATTAAGAAAAGAAATCTTAGTTTGCCAAAGCAGTGGCAAGTGCCCCAAACCGAAATAGCACAAAATAATATCGATTAACTTTGCTTTAAAACCAAAGTTAAATTTTTTCTGCAGGCTTCACAATCCAAACGCACTTGTTGATCCAGATCGCTGACCCCGAGCTGGGTGATTTTGTATTTGCCACTGCAGCCCGGACAACTGAGCGAACTGAGATCCAGCACATAAATTTCTTTCATTTTTTTATACGATAAATAAACAGACAGTATTAAAAATACCGGAACCAGAAAAAAATGTAATACGGGAATAAAAACAGAAAAAATAGCCAATCCAAAAAAAATTGCAAATGCCTTAAAGGATTTCTGAATTCGTTCCTTCATCAAACAAGTACGGTAATCAATTTGTGTATCTGACAGCCACTGACCATCAAAATTTATCTGAGCTTTCATTTTAAATCTCTCTGATTTCAGTTAGCACCCATCCCGGAAAAAATTCAAGCAAATCAACACCATAAGACGCTTTTTTATAGCATTTAGAGACCTCTCATTTTAAAATAAAATAATTTTTAAATGATCTATTGACCTTCCAATTGTGGGAAGCCTTAAGCTGATTCTGAACTGAAAAGGAGCTTATAATGCCAGTTACAGAGAATAATCAAAAAACAATCGAACTTAATATCGATGGAATGACTTGTGCCTCTTGCGTTTTTCGTGTCGAAAAATCGCTAAAAAAATTAGAGGGCGTCCAAAATGCGACCGTCAATTTGGCCACTGAAACCGCGACTATCCAAGGGAATGTCACCGAAAACGATGTCATAGGCGCTGTTCTAAATGCCGGATACAAAGCGACGATAATAAATACCCATTCCAACAAAAACCAAGCGAGTGATAAAGAAAACCATCTTCGTAATGAAAAAAGACTCTTAATGATCTCTGTGTTACTAACACTTCCCTTGGTCATACCTATGCTTTTACAACCATTCGGAATTGATATTATGCTGCCAGGACTTGTTCAACTCGCTTTAGCACTGCCAGTCCAGATTGGAATTGGAGCACGATTTTACAAAGCGGGCTGGTCTGCTTTAAAAGCTCGGACTGGCAATATGGATTTATTAGTTGCTATCGGAACGACCGCTGCTTTTGGCCTGAGTCTTTATTTATTATTCAAAAAAAATGATCATGCCACTCATGGGCTACAGCATCTTTATTTTGAAAGTTCATCCGTAATTATAACTCTTGTGGTTTTAGGAAAATATCTTGAATCCATCGCCAAACAACAGACGACAGAAGCTATCAAATCTTTGCAAAAAATGCGTCCTGAAACAGCTGTAATTATTAAAAATGGAACAGAGATCGAAGTCCCCATCGAAAAGTTAAAATTAGCAGACTTGGTCATTGTTCGACCGGGATCTCGTATACCTGTTGACGGCCTCGTGAAAACCGGAGAAAGCCAAGTTGATGAATCACTTATAACTGGCGAAAGCATGCCCGTTTTAAAAAAAGTGGGCGACAAGGTCACCGGTGGATCGATGAACTCGGATGGAGTTTTAACAATTCAAATCACAGCTTTGGGCGCAGAGACTGTTTTATCTCGAATCATTCGACTGGTGGAAACTGCACAACAAAAAAAAGCCCCTATCCAACGCCTGGTTGATCAAGTCAGTGCATTTTTTATTCCGACTGTCCTTTTAATTGCAATGGCCACACTGATCAGTTGGGGTTTCATAACTGGTGATTGGGAACAAGCGATCTTGAACAGCGTCGCCGTTCTTGTGATTGCTTGTCCGTGCGCTTTAGGACTTGCAACGCCAACAACAATTATGGTGGGAACGGGACTGGCCGCAAAATCAGGAATCCTGATTAAAGATGCCGAGGCACTTGAAATTACACATTCTGTGAATGCAATCGCTTTTGATAAAACTGGCACCCTGACAGAAGGACATCCTCGCCTGACTCATATTTTTACCGATAACGTGACCCAAGAAGAATTATTAACAATTGCTTCTTCGCTGCAAAGTAAAAGTGAGCATCCATTAGCAAAAGCCGTCCTTGAATTTGCCAAGAATAAAAATATAAAAAACGAAATTGTTACCAACTTTCGAGCGATTGCAGGCAAAGGAGTTGAAGGCCAGATCCAGGGGCGTAATTATTTAATTGGAACCCAAAGACTGCTTGAGGAAAAAAATATTCGTACAGATTCCTTTACAAAACAGATTTTTGAGAACTCGGATGCGGGAGCAACGATGTCATTTGTTGCAGATCTAGAAAACAAAACGACTGTAGGTCTGTTATTATTTAATGATCAAATTAAAGAAACCGCCAAGGAAACAATCACAACATTAAAAAACTGGGGAATCACACCGGTTATGATTACGGGCGACAACTGGGCAAGCGCGCACAAAATTGCCAATGAACTTGGAATTACAAATATCCATGCCGAAGTTTTACCTGGCGATAAGTCATCAATCGTGCAAAATCTTCGAAACAAAGGTTCCATCGTTGCAATGGTTGGCGATGGAATCAACGACGCTCCAGCCTTGGCAATGGCTAATGTGGGATTCGCCATGTCGACAGGAACAGATGTTGCTATGCATTCCGCAGGGATCACTCTTATGAACGGAAATCCTTTGCTGATTGCAAATGCCCTGGAAATTTCTAAAAAAACTTATTTAAAAATTCGACAAAATCTGTTTTGGGCTTTTTTCTATAATGTTATTGGAATTCCACTGGCTGCTTTGGGATTGCTGAATCCGATGCTGGCGGGTGCAGCCATGGCGTTCAGTAGTGTTTCAGTTGTTATGAATGCACTACTGCTTAAAAGATGGAAAAAACATGATTAAACTAAAAATTTTGCATATTGCAACTTGTTCAATAAAGTCAGAAACCATAGATTAAAAGTGTTCGGTAAAATTGATTTTGTAAAAAAGGACAGCATATGAATATTGGCGAAGCAGCAAAAGTATCAGGCATCAGTACCAAAATGATTCGACATTATGAAACCTTAGGAATTATACCGAAAGCCGTCAGAAGTGATGCCGGATACAGAAAGTATTCAGATTCTGACATTAATATCTTGAAATTTGTAAAACGCGCGCGCGGCCTGGGATTTTCTATGAAAGAAATTAAAAAACTTGTTAATCTTTGGCGCAATCGATCCCGAGCCAGTGCTGACGTAAAAGCACTGGCAATTCAGCATATTCAACAGATGGAACAAAAAATAGAAGAACTGCAAGCCATGACAAGAACTTTGAAGCATCTAGCAAAATCTTGCCACGGCGATCACCGACCTGACTGCCCGATTCTAGATGGAATTAACGAATAATAATAATCAAATTAATACATTAATTTGATTATTTCTTGAATTTTTTCTTCCGATTTAAAAGCATCGTTACTACTAAAAGCTTGCTTAACACAACCTCGCAAGTGTGTTTTTAAAATCTCTGCTTCTATTGCTTTCAAAGCAGACGCGGCGGCTTTAAGTTGCGCAATGATATCTGGGCAATAACGTTTATCTTGGATCATCTTTTCGATACCGTTGATTTGTCCAGAAACTTTTTTCAGTCTAATTATTTGGGCAGAGTGATCTGGATGATGGCTCTGCTGCGTGCTAGCTATTGAAATTTTATTGTTTTTAATCGAACGATTTGACTGAGTCTTTAAAGAGCTTTTGGGTTTACTTTTCAACTTATTTTTTCCTTTTAATGAATATTGACCAGTATACTCTACGGGGGTATGGTGTCAAAACATTTCAAACAAAGGAAATTTATGAAAACACTGTTTATAGCTATAACAATTCAACTTATGGGTATTATTGCTTTCGCCAATCAACCACCAGCGAACTACCCTATTGTTAACGGCGTCGTTAAGAAAATCGACCTCAACAACAATCAAATCACACTGAAACACGAAAAAATTCCAAATATAAATATGCCTGGAATGACAATGCCTTTTATAGTTCAAGATATCAGTCTGGTATCTGAATTAAAGGTCGGCGATATCGTTCACTTTGTGGCCGATCAAAATGATGATGGCGACCTGGTCATTCTATGGATTGAAAAAGCGCAACCATTAATTATTACTGACAATACACCTGTGAGCTGCACAGGTGTTGCCCCTACAACTCCAAAAACAAATGTTGAAATCTTAGTTCGCCTAGGCAAATACAGCACTATTCGGTATGAATTCGCTGAAGGATCCTATAAAGGTACTGCTTACATCAATTCAATTGGATTAATGCACCTTCAAAAAGAAGGAACGCAGTATAAATATCAAGCTGGCGATGGAAAACTGGATTCCAAATTGGTTTTCACAAAAAACGGCGATCTTATCGAAAAGGCTCAGTTTTATCATTATAGTTCTGGAATGAACTTTCAATCTGTCCAGTGCCAATTTGAAAATTAGAACTGTCCCATAAAAAGACAACATATTTTTTCAAACAATGTCACAAAGACGAATCTTCAGTCGTAGTATCAGTAAGCAACAACAAACTTGAATTCACAAAAAGAGGCTTATGATGAACTTTAAATCCGCTTTAATATCAGTACTTTTTATTTTTACATCCACAAGCGTCTTCGCGCATGGCGAAGATAAAGCTGGTCCCCACGGCGGATATATTCGTATGCCGGGTGCCTTCCATACTGAAGTCGTTAATGAAAAAAATGGCTTTCGTATTTATTTATTAGATATTAACTGGAAAAACCCTTCCGTGATGGACTCATCAGTATCAGCTACCGTTATACAGGGAAAATCTAAATCCAATCTCAAATGCACCAAGGAATCTGATTCGTATTTATGCCTTTCAAAAACTACACAAAAAGGTGAACTTCAAATTATTGCCAAAAGAGAAGGCCAAACTGGTACAACTGCTTACTACAACTTACCGCTTAAATTCGAAATACCAAAAAACGAAATGCCAGAGCATTCAACCCAGCAACACCACGGTCACTAGAAATAAGGAGCAATTATGTTAGATCGGATTATTCGTTTTTCGTTAACGAACAGACTCTTCATAATTGCTTTAGGAATATTAATTACAGTTTATGGCCTATTTACTGTTTCCAAAATGCCCGTCGATGTTTTTCCCGACTTGAATCGACCTACAGTCAATATTATGACCGAAGCCTCGGGAATGGCCCCTGAGGAAGTTGAAACACTCATAACTCTCCCCTTAGAGACTGTATTAAATGGCCTACCTGGCGTTGAAAGAGTTCGTTCATCAACAGGAATTGGACTTTCGGTGATCTATGTCGAGTTTGAATGGAACACGGATATTTATCGCAATCGCCAACTTGTAGCCGAAAAACTGCAGCTGGCTAAAGAAAAATTACCTTCGGGAATTACTCCGGTCATGGGACCAATCGCATCTATTATGGGTGAAATTCAGCTGATTGGACTTTCTTCAGATAACAAGGTCAGTCCTCTCGAGCTTCGAACTTTTGCCGACTGGACAATCCGTCCTCGCTTACTGGCCGTACCAGGAGTCGCTCAGGTTATTGCAATTGGTGGCGGAGTTAAACAATACCAGATACTTTTGTCGGCAGAGAAAATACAAAAAAACCAATTAGCTTTAAAAGACATTGAAGAAGCATTATCAAAAATCAGTCTGAATACAACTGGTGGTTATATTGATCTCAACAAAAAAGAATACTTAATTCGAAATATTGGCACCATCAAATCCGAATCTGATATTTTAAATTCAGCAGTGGGTCTGCATCTTGGAAAGCCAGTTTATGTGAAGGATATTGCCGAAGTTAAATTAGGACCACAAATAAAACGCGGCGATGGCAGCGTAAATGGCAAGCCCGCAGTTATTTTAAGTATTCAAAAGCAACCCGGCGCAAACACTGTTGAACTTACTCAAAAAATTGATTTAGCACTGAATGAACTTGAAAAAAGTTTACCCGCCGGAGCCTCTCTTCATAAAGAATTATTTAAACAATCACAATTCATAGAAGCCTCTATTTCGAATGTCAAAGAAGCTCTTCGTGACGGTACGATTTTGGTATTTATCGTTTTATTTATATTTTTAATGAACATCCGAACAACTGCGATCACTCTGACGGCTATTCCCTTATCATTTTTAGTTACAGCCATCGTATTTCATTTTTTTGGCTTGTCAGTAAATACAATGACCTTAGGTGGACTGGCCGTAGCCATTGGCGAACTCGTCGACGATGCTATTGTCGATGTTGAAAATGTGTTTCGAAGACTCCGTGAAAATAAACTGAACGGAAACCCTCATACAGCTTTACAGGTCGTCTACAACGCCTCCAGCGAAGTTCGAAACTCAATTGTCTTTGCTACAATTATCGTCGTATTGGTATTTTTACCCTTATTTTATATGAGTGGAATCGAAGGCAAATTATTTATTCCACTTGGGCTGGCATATATTATTTCATTAATTGCATCACTCTTTGTATCTTTAACAATAACCCCAGTACTTTGCTCGGTTTTGCTTAACAAAGATAAGCTGATCGAACACGAAGACGGACGACTTATAAAATGGCTTAAAAGCAAAGACAGAAAATTACTCGAGCTTTCATTAAATCATCCAAAAATAGTTTTTAGTATCGCAATTACTTTGCTTTTAGGATCACTCAGTTTGATTCCATTTATGGGAAAAGATTTCTTACCCAAATTTAATGAAGGCACTGCTACAATCAGCCTGCTGTCACAACCTGGTATATCTTTAGAAGAATCCAACCGCAAAGGCACAGAAGCAGAAAATTTAATTTTATCAGTTCCCGAAGTAAAATCAGTCGCACGCAGAACTGGACGAGCAGAACTTGATGAACATGCTGAGGGAGTTCACTCGTCTGAAATTGATGTCGATTTTAAAGAAAATGGCCGCCCCAGAAACATCGTTTTAGCCGACATAAGATCACAATTAGATAAAATTGAAAATACGTATTCCAGTGTTGGACAGCCTATTTCGCACAGGCTGGATCACTTACTTTCTGGAGTCCGAGCCCAAATTGCCATTAAATTATTTGGTCCCGATCTGAAAATTCTTCGAATCAAAGCAGCTGAAATAAAAAAATCAATCGAAAACACAAAAGGTCTTGTGGATCTTCAAGTCGAACAACAAGTTTTAATTCCTCAAATTAAAATTCAGCTGATGCGAGAAGAAGCTGGAAATTTTGGAATTGTACCAGGTGACCTTTCTCAACTACTCGAGAAAGCTCTTAATGGTGAAGCTGTTGCGCAAGTTCTGGATCAACAGAAAACATTTAATGTTTATATGAGATTTGACGATCAATCTCGGGGCGATCTAGAACTGATTAAAAAAACGGTTTTAAAAATGATGCCTGACGGCAGAAAAGTCACTCTTGATATGGTCGCTGATGTCTATGAAGCAGAAGGGCCTAATCAAATCAACCGTGAAAATTCACAGCGACGCATTGTTGTTTCTGCAAACTCATCTGGTCGGGATCTGGATTCCTTAGTCAGCGAACTAGAAAATAAAATCAAAACTCAAGTACAAATACCCGAAGGCTACTTTATTCAATTCGGCGGACAATTTGAAAGTCAAAAATCTGCAAGCAAAATGATTATGTTGCTTGGGCTACTTTCACTCGTGGGAATTTTTGTCGTTTTATACGCCCACTTCAAATCCTCTTTTATCGCATTACAAATTATGTTGAATATCCCCATGGCCTTGATCGGCAGCTTGATAGCCATTTACTTAAGCGACCGCGTCTTCTCAGTCGCGACGATGGTCGCCTTTGTAACTTTGTGTGGAATCGCCAGTCGAAATGGGATTATGATGATTTCGCACTATCTTCATTTGATGAAATATGAAAAAGAAACCTTTACTCAAGAAATGGTCATTCGTGGCTCGCTAGAAAGATTAGTACCCGTTCTTATGACAGCTCTGACTGCTATTTTAGGTTTATTACCATTAGTCTTAGCTAAGGGCGAACCAGGTAAAGAAATTCTGCACCCAGTGGCTGTAGTTATTGTTGGTGGACTGATCAGCTCTACTTTGCTTGATATGTTTGTAACTCCGACTGTTTTTTATAAATTCGGACGTAAATCAGCTGAAAAAAATGTTCATCAAAAAAAATCTGAAGAACTCAATTTAACTCACTATTAATACAAAGGAGATATTCTATGAAATCTATTTTAATAACAATGACTCTGTTTTTTAGCCTTGTTACATTTTCACATGAAGGCCACGACAAGACACCCGGCGCCTTATCAGCACCTCATGGTGGGCAAATTAAAGGAACTTCTCAGTTATACCTAGAGCTCGTATCCGACAAAAATGGGTTCAAGATTTATACAATTGATCATGATTTGAAAACAATTCCGATTAAGGAAGTTAAAATTGAAGGTACAATGAAGCTACCTAAGCAAAAAAAATCCGAAAAGTTACCCTTAATGACTTCAGAGAGCTTTTTAGAATCTAAGGTCGATGCAAAAGGCTCACACCGCTATACTGTTGATTTAAAAGTCACTTACAAAGGAAAAACAGAAAACGTTTCATTTAATGTTGAACCTCAAGAATAATATAGGATTTATTATGAGACACTTTAAGTTATCTTTTGGTCTTTACATAGCAATGCTCTGCTCAACCGCATTGGCCGATCATCCCAACGAAGGTCAAATCGTCATTACGCAATTAATCAATGAAGCCGAGCAAAAAAGTCTTGAAATCAAACAGGCCGAAGAAAACTTAAACACTTTGAAATCAAAATCCAACAGCCAATATGGACGTTATTCTCCGAAATTATCCATCGAAGGTGGACCCCAAACAACTAATTTTGATGGCGAAAAACAAAGCGATACCTCTATTTATGGTAAAGCCGAGTGGAACATTTATAGTGGCGGCTCGGATAAAGCCGCTGCTGATCAAAATAAATCAGAAGTTGAAATAGAAGAACGACGACTTCAAATAATTAAAAACAAAGTCAAAAACGATGTTTCAAAAATTTATTACGAAATTCAATTTTTGCTTGAAAGCATCACCCTCAAAAAAAAGGCTCTTGAACTCAATTCACAGCAAATAAAAATTGCAAAAGCAAAAAATAATTCTGGCTTTACAACTAACTCTGACGTCCTAGAATTTGATTTAAGAGATTCGACTCTTCAATCGGACTTAATTTTGTTAAATCAACAGCTGGAACAAAAGTCTCGGGATCTTAATATCGTGCTTTCTAAGAAAAATTCTCAGGACGTCATACAGGTTAAAGGTCACCTAGAAAGAGTCTCTACTGACTTTAACCGCAACTATTTAATACAAAGAATAAAAACGCATAACGAACAAATATTGCTTTCAAATAACGACCTTAAAAAAATTCAAGCTGAAAAGAAAATAGCTGAATCAAATTATCTGCCTAAACTTGACCTTGAAGCCAAATACGGCAAATTGGCCAACGAGGAAAAAGTCTTTAATAATAAAACAAACTATGCTATCGCCTTAAAGGTTAAAATTCCTTTATTTTCAGGTTTTGAAGATTATAATTTGAATAAAAGTCTTAATGCAAAAAACCAAGCCATTCAGCATGAAATTAATCAAAAAAACATCTCTCTTGACTCCGAAGTAGATATTTTACTCAGCGAAATTAAAGCTTTAAACTCTAGATTAGATCTCGAGGAAAAAAATATAGAAAAATCTGAAAAATATTACAAATTAACTTTGGATGAATATAAGCGCGGAGTTAAAAACTCTCCTGACATGGTCGGCGCCTCTGAAAGACTGCTTGACGCTCGGATCAGAAATTTAGAATATCGCAGAGATCTATTGTTAACAAAAATGAAGATACAAAATCTGGTTGGAGAATAATTT
>Ga0255180_1000245_pt1 | contig 21545 bp, 18 predicted proteins | sample Atl_Colum_RepB_8_FD_189933 | JGI IMG/M metagenome (GOLD analysis project Ga0255180, IMG submission 189933) | Freshwater microbial communities from Altamaha River, Georgia, United States - Atl_Colum_RepB_8d | ecosystem: Environmental > Aquatic > Freshwater > River | place: USA: Georgia... | reverse complement strand
GGGGAAAATGAACCGGTTCTGGCCACAGTTGCCGGGTCGGCTGGCCATGTCCGGGTGGTGGGATTGGAATCCACCTCGACCTTGGCGAATTTCTATGGCTTCAGCGGATTTGCCGGTCAAGCCTCGCTGGCGATGGGCGATGTCAACCACGATGGCATTGCTGATGTGGTTTTGGGAGCCCAATCCGGACGCAGTCACACCAAAGTTTTCGATGGGGCAACCTTCCAGAATGTAGCCAGTTTCTTTGGTTCCCCTTACACGAATTCCACCAACACTTCGGTCGAGGTGGTAACCGTGGGGGCCCAGCAGACTGTCTCGGTGGCTTCCACCGCCAGTGGCAACACCGAAGTCCGTTATTTCGAATTGGCCAGCGGCGGCGGTGTCAACCTGGTGACGGATCCTGTTCCCTCCAACCCTTCTTGGTCGGGCTACTACCAGGAGAGCCTCGGTGGATTCTCCCTCCGGGTGGCAACCTCCCTAAACGGCCTGGGTGTCGTTGCAGTGGGTTCGGATCCCGGCTCCAAATCCAAGGTGGCCGTATATGACCCGGCAACCACCAGCCTGATTCGTGAATTCACTCCCTTTGGCTCCACCAACCAGGATGGTGTCGTAGTGGCCGTGGGAGATCTGAACGGGGATGGGGTAGCGGATATCGTCACCGCCCAAGCCACGGCTGGCGGTTTGATCCGAGCCTTTGATGGGGCTACCCAAAAGGCCATGCCCGGGAAGTTAGGGAGTTTTACCGGGTTCACCGGGACCGATGGGCTGTCCATCGCTGTAGCTGATGTCAACGGAGATGGTTTCGCCGATATCGTGGCGGGAACCCAAGGCAGCGGTCCTTAGAAAATCCGCATTTGGAGTGGTCTGCAAGGTGCTCTGATTCGGGAGACCACATTGGACCAAACCGACCTGGGGGATGGCCTCCGTATCGCGGCCGGGGATGTCAATCTGGATGGACGGGCCGATATCGCGGTTGCTGCCGGCAAGGGTGGCAGTTCCCGGGTGAGGGTCCTCGATGGATCCAACGGGGCTGAGATCGGCAATTTCTATGTTTTTGATCCCAACGAAACCCGCGCCCAAGGCCTGCAAATTGCCATGGGGGATGTGAACGGAGACGGATTCGCGGACATCATCGCCAGTGATGGACAGAACAAAGGCTCTGAAGTCCGGGTCATCTCGGGTGCTGATTGGACTTCGCTGTCCTCCCAGGTGGTCTTTTCCGGGCAGGATACGAATGTGCGCCTGGGGGCTGCCGACTTGGATGGGGATGGGACAGCCGAAATCCTGGCTAGTCAGGGAGCTGGGGCCCATCAGGCCATGGCTTTGAAATGGTCTTCCGGGGAAACCCTGACTTCGTTCACTCCCTTTGCTTCTTCTGGAGCCAATGCCGGCTCCATCGCCGGGCCATCAGGCAGCAGCGGTGGCGGCATGATCACGCCCTTTTCCACCACGCCATCCGTGTCCATTTCAACCACCACGCCGATCGTGGTGGAAGGCGACACCGTCTACTTGACCCTGACCCTGTCCAATACCTCCACCTTCCCGTGCGGCGGCTACCTCAGCTACGGGGGCACCGCGACGAACGGCACCGGGGTGGACTACTACTGGAACACCGGATTCAGCATCAGTTCCGGCAAAACCTCCACGACAATCTCCTTCCCCACCTACACCGACAACCTGGTGGAAGGTGATGAAACCATCGTGATCACCATCTCCTCCACGGTGTACTGCACCGTGGGCAGTCCTTCCTCGGTAACCATCAGGTTGGTGGATTTGAATTTCCCCAGTACCACGCTGCCGGTGGAAAGTTGCTCCGATCCGGCCAGTTTGATTCAGAATGCTCCGGGAGTCGCTGCAGGTGGGAATCCGGTCCGTACCACCGGCGGAGTCATTGGGGCCAACGGTTCTATCGATGTGCCCCTGGGTGGAGACCTAGTGGGCGCAACCTGCTCCGCCCCGGTGGGGGATGCCCTCTCCTGGTCCAGTCAACCGGGCAACAGTTCAGCGGATCTGTACGGCAACAATGTGCTCAGTCGGGCTCGGCCGTACCTGCTGAAAGATAGTTCCAGCCGGATCGGGGTCATTGAATCAGGCAGCAAAACCTATGTGTTTGACTATTCGGGCGGCGTTTACACGGCCCGATACTACCTCCAAAACACGCTGACCTATTCTTCCGGCACGGGTCTCTACACGCTGACCGACACCGTCGGCAACACGATGGAATTTTATGATTTTTCCACATCCTTGCCGTCAGCCCAAAGGGGCCAGGTGAAGCGCCGGACCGATGCGGCGGGAAATGTCACGGACTACACCTACGATGGCAATGGCAAGCTGACGGATTACCAGCAAGCCACCACGGTGGGTTCCACCACCACCACCGAGTCGTTTGCTTACACCTACCTGTCCTCCGGTACCAACTCCGGCAAGGTGGACGCGGTGACCTTCCGCCGGAAGGTCAACTCGGGCAGTTGGGAAACCGTCCGATCCGCCCAGTACAGCTACTACGACACCGGCTCTTCAAACGGTAATGCCGGGGATCTGAAGTTCATCGACACCAAAGACAGTTCCGGATCGGTGATCAGCACCCAATACCTGCGGTACTACACCACCTTGAGTTCCATCGGGTATGTGGGTGGGCTCAAGTTTGTCTTCAGTGGACCCTCCTACGAGCGGTTGAAGGGGGTGTACTCCACGCCGGACACCGCCACGGATGCGCAGGTGAATGCGTATGCCGATGCCAATTTCGAATACAACCTGAACCAGTGGGTTACAAAAGCAGTGATCCAAGGGCAAGGCTGCCCGGTTTGCACCGGAGGCCTGGGGGAATACACCTACGCCTATTCCACCAGTTCCTTTGCCAACGGGTACAACAACTGGCGCACGAAAACCGTCGAAACCTTGCCGGACGGCAATCAGAACATCGTATTCAGCAATTTCGCCGGGGAGCTAATGCTGCAATCCTTCAAGGAAGTGAGCACCGGGAACGAATGGATCACCTACAACAAGTACGATGATGCCGGTCGGGTAGTGCTGACCGCTAATCCGTCTGCGGTGTCCGGCTACGATGAAACCAAAGGGGATCTTCTCAACAACCAGTCTGGCAACTACCAGTACCTGAACGATTCATCAGGGGTTATCTCCACGAAGTCCTACAGCACTTCTACCACGGCGACTGATTCCACTGCCGGAAATGTCAATGGTTACGTGTCCTCGACCAACATCCGCCAGGGGGAAAACGGCTCGGATGTGTCGCAGGGAGCCCATACATACATCAGCAGAACGGTGAGCAGTCTCGCGACTTACTTGCCGGCGAGTTTCACTGTGTATCGCAACGCAGATGGAACTGGCGGCATCACTACTAACCAAGCGTACACCTGGGTCACCGGTACGCGCCAACTGGAATCTATCACCACGACCAACCCCACGGTGACCACGGCCCAGAACGGATCGAATGCGGCCACCTCCGCCGTGGTGGTCGTCAACAACTTCCAGCAGCCTATCTGGATCAAGGATGCGGCTGGTTACATTACCTACCGGGCCTATGATCAGGCAACCAAGGCCCTGGTCAAAGAAATTGTCGATGTCGACACAACGCAGACTACCACCTTCAGCAATCTGCCCTCCGGCTGGTCTACCCCCTCGGGTGCTGGCCTGCACCAGACCACCTCCTACGAGGTGGATTCCCTGGGGCGAGCTACCAAAATCACTTACCCCAACGGCCGAGTGGATTACACGGTATACAAAGATACTAGCCACGAAATTAGGCGGTATTTGGCATGGGATGCCACCAACAATGTCCCTTTGCTGCCAATTCAGGTCACTCGCCAAGATTGGACCAACGGCTACACGGAAAACTTGACGATGTCGGCAACCCCTTCGGTGACGAGCGGTAAACCCAATGGCACGGAGTCCATCAGTTCGCTAGAGAGTTTGGCTCGTGCCTACACCAACACTGGTGGCCAGGTAATCAACAAGGATGCCTATTTTGACCTTTCCGGGTTGACCTATTCGACCTCCACAACTTTAGGAACCGAAAATACGAACTTCTACCGCACGATCTTAGGCTACGACACCCGTGGTCGGCAAAACAAAGTCCAATTGCCCACCGGGACTGTCTATCGGACCTATATTGATGCTCTTGGCCGGTCCGTTAGCCAATGGGTCGGCTTGGATGATACCCCCACCTCCGGCTTGTGGTCCCCCACCAACACCACCGGCACCGACCTGGTGAAAGTCACTGAGAATGAATACGACGGCGGCGGCGTGGGGGATTCCAACCTGACCAAGGTCACCCAGATCCCGGGCGGCTCCGCCGCCAACCGAGTCACCCAGTACTATGTCGACTGGCGCAACCGCGTCGTCGCCACCAAGACCGGCGTCGAGACCAGCGAGGCCACCGACACCAACCGCCTCATCTCCTATGTCGACTACGACAACCTGAACCATGTCACCACCACCCGCCTCTACGATGGCGACACCATCTCCATCACCAGCACCTCCGGCGTGCCGAATGCTCCCAGCTCTTCGCTGCTCCGCGCCAAGTCCGAGACCCAGTTCGATGAGCGAGGCCAGGTCTTCAAGACCCTGACCTATAGCGTCGATCCCTCCACCGGTTCCGTCTCCTCCTCCGCTCTTACCACCCAGTCCTGGTTCGACCCCCGGGGCCTGGTGATCAAACAGTCCTCCCCCGGCGGCCTGGTCACCAAGACCACCTACGATGGCGCGGCGCGACCCACCGCCTCCTACACCACCGATGGGGGAGGCGATACTGCCTACACCGATGCCGATGATGTCACCGGCGATGCCGTGCTGCAGCAGGTGGAGGCCACCTACGACAGCAACTCCCACGCGATCCTGGTCACTGCCAAACAACGCTTCCACGATGAGACCGGCACCGGAGCCCTTGGCACTGCCACTACCGGGGTGAAGGCTCGGGTCAGCTACGCCGCCAGCTACTACGATGGCGCCGACCGTCTGACAAACACCGTCGATGTCGGTACCAACGGCGGTTCCAGCTACACCCGTCCCTCGACCGTCCCCAGCCGTTCGGACACGGTCTTGGTCGTTACGACTGCTTATAACTCCGCCGGTTTGGCCTGGAAGGTCACCGACCCCCGGGGGATTGAGTCCAGGAAGACCTTCGATGCCCTGGGTCGGGTTACCAAGGTCATCGAAAACTATGTCGATGGCACTGTCTCCGACACCGATGACAAGACCACCGAATCCACCTACAACGCGGTCGGCTTAACGACCGTGAAGGTGGTTTTGCCCAGTAGTGGGCAGCAGGTGACGGAATGGGTCTATGGCGTCACCACCGCCGGCGGTTCCGGCCTGAACTCCAACGACCTGGTCAAGGAGGTCCGCTACCCCGATCCCTCCACCGGGGCGAGCAGCTCTTCTTCGAAGGATGTGCTGACCGTCAACGCGCTGGGTCAGCCGTTGACCATGACCGACCGCAACGGCACGGTCCACACCTACTCGTACGATGTTTTAGCCCGCCAAACCGCCGATGCCATCACCACCCTGGGTAGCGGCGTCGATGGCACCGTCCGCCGTCTCACCACCGCCTACGACACCCAGGGCAACCCCTACCTCTTCACCGCCTACGATGCCAGCTCTGGCGGCAACATCGTTAACCAGGTCAAGCGGGACTTCAACGGCCTCGGCCAACTGATTTCCGAATGGCAGTCCCACAGCGGCGCCGTCACTGGCTCCTCACCCCGGGTCCAATACGCCTACAGCGAGATGCCAAGCGGGGCTAACCACTCGCGGTTGACAAGCGTGACCTACGCCTCGGGCTACACCGTCAACTACAACTACGCCTCCGGCCTGGATGCCAGCATCTCCCGGCTCAGTTCCCTGAGCGATTCCTCGTATACCCTGGAAGACTACAGCTACCTCGGCCTCGGCACCGTGGTCAAACGGGCCCACTCCCAGCCTGGCGTGGACCTCAGCTACATCAAGCTGACCGGAGAATCTGTCGGCGATGCCGGCGACCAGTACACAGGCCTGGATCGTTTCGGCAGAATCGTCGATCAACGCTGGATCAATAGCTCCAACACCGATGTGGATCGCTACCAGTACGGCTACGACCGCGATGGCAACCGCCTCTACAAGGACAACAAGGTTCTAACCTCCCTCAGCGAGGTCTACACCTACGACTCGCTGAACCAACTTGCCAGTTACAAACTCGGCACGCTGAACAGCGGCAAAACCGATGTCACCGGTTCACCTACCACCAGCCAGTCCTGGGACTATGACGCCGTCGGCAACTGGGACTCCATCACCACCAACAGCACCACCCAAACACGAACCGCTAACAAGCAAAACGAAATCACCGCCGTCAGCGGCGCCACCACACCGACCTACGACAGCAATGGCAACCTGACGACGGATGAAAACAACTACCGCTTCGTCTACGACGCCTGGAACAAAGTCGTTCAGGTCAAGAACTCCTCCAATGTGGTGATCGTCACCTACGGCCGCGACACCCTGCACCGTCATGTGACCGACACCGTCGGCTCCACCGTCACCGATCGCTTCTTCAGCACTGACTGGCAATTACTGGAAACGAAAACCGGCTCCAACACCGTGACAAGGAATGTCTGGAGCCCCGTCTATGTGGACGGGCTGGTCCTGAGGGACCGGGACACTGATGCCAACGGCACATTGGATGAACGCCTGTACTCATTGCAAGATGCCAACTGGAACACGACCGCCCTCGTCAACACCAGCGGCACCATCCAGGAACGCTACACCTACACCCCCTTCGGCCAAGTCACCTTCAGGGATGGAAGTGGTTTTACGTTGTCGAGTTCGGCGAAAGATTGGGTGTTCCTGCACCAGGGTGGGGAGAGAATTGCGGCGGGGGATTACGAGTTCAGGAATCGGGTCTACAGCCCTAGTTTGGGCAGGTGGCTCAGCAATGATCCGTTGGGCTTTGAGGCGGGGGATCAGAATTGGTATCGATATGTAGGGAATGGACCAGTGAATGGGTTGGATTCGAATGGGTTGGAGAAGAAGGAAATTGGAGGAATGTGGTTTGAATTCCCCGCATTTGGGAATTGGAAACAAATAAAAATTTGGTTTTTTAATTATTTTGGTCAAAACTCAAAGCAAGAATGTCTGGGGAAAGTGCCTATTTGTAAAAAAGCTGATCTACCTTTGCTAGCACCCGCAATTGCAACCGGATGTACGGGCGCTAAAGGTTGGGTAGGTGTAATTCCAGAGGGAGGATATGTAGGACCTTCAGGGTGTGGTCCATGCGTGGGAATTGTACTAATACCACCTAAGCCATCAATGAAAACCTATGTCTTACATATTGAGCCAAAAAATGATGTTGAAGAATGCCTAATAATAAGTGGACTACTAGAATTAGGTATATGCCAGGATATCGAGCCGGTGTTACCTTATTTTAAGGGGCCAAAAGGGTACAAGGCAATTATTTGCGGGGCAGAGCAGGCAGAAATAAAATATGATGATTGCGAGCGTCTACGCAATCTTTACGAAGTAACATCGGTTTTGAGATGGTATGGAATACCAATTAAATCCTATATTGCGGGCCCATGTTTTGCTGTTGATAAAAATGGCAACCCTTTCTGGACTGCTCCTCCAAATGAGTCCGGTAACACATATGAAAAATGATTGGTGGTTCAAAGTTTGGAGACTGATTATGAAGAAGATATTATGGGCAATGGTTGCTGCAATTCTTCTTTTTTTTATTTTTCATTTTGCAATTGAATTTCCAAAAGTAAGGGAAAGAGCTTACAGCGCAACCTGTAACTCTTTTATTGGTGAAATTGGACTTCACCTTCATCAATATCACCAAATACACGGAAGGTTTCCCCCTGCCTACCAAGTAAACTCCAGAGGTGCTCCAGTTCACAGTTGGCGAGTATTACTCTTGGAAGTAATCGACTCGGAACTTTTTAAAGAGTACAAATTCAACGAGCCATGGAATGGGCCAAACAATTGCCAACTGGAAAGCCGCATGCCCTCGTGTTATTCTTGCCCATCTGACTATAGGGCCAAGAAAAAATATCAAACTAATTACTTTGTGGTTGTGGGAAATGATACCTTATTTCCAGGCCCCAAGGCTCATTCTTTGAAAGATATTGAAAATCCAACGTCCTCTACCATCATGGTCGTTGAGGCAATCGGCCAAGGTGTTCATTGGATGGAACCAAGGGATCTAAACTATGACGCAATGAGTTTTCAACCAAATGACCAATCAGGAATGGGGGTGTCATCAAACCATCGTAAATCACCATGGGTTTGCATGGTGGATGTTTCGAGGAGGCGAGCAACAGAATTTCCGATTAATCAATTTAAAGAAATGTTTTTGATCAAATCATTAAAGAATTAGGGGGCTCAAACAAGGCTGAGTTAAGCGGTTCCAACAAATGGAAGGCGCCGCCAGAAGGTCATCCCGCTTTCGCATCTCGCTTCCGGTGGTAGCACGCTAAACTGTTCCGCTACGGGCAACGAACAGAATGCCATTCAGGGCCAAGCGGTTTGACACTCTGGGACCACTACTTTAGACCGTGGCTTCTTGGGTGCAAGAACGGGCTTGATACTTTCCAATAAGCCGTCTGGCAGCAACGGCTTGGCCATCTCGGTCCGCCTTGACCGGCTTACTCTAAACCCTTGCATCGTAGGATCAAATTGTTTTGTTGAGATCCTCAAGGGCGCCTGTCCAGTTTTTGAGGTCCACTATAGGTTCTGGCTGGTCCAAATTAAATAAACCCAAATTTCCTGTCATACTTATATGAAGGGAATCCTAGCTATCAGCCCTTCCACCCAGGCACTTCGCCTGGGTGTTTTCGTTTCTGGAGGGTTTCATATGAGTCACACGGTCACGATTCAGACCCAGATCACGGACATGGTCGGCATCCAGGCTGCCTGTTACCGCCTACTTCTTCCGCCGCCCACCCAGGGAGAGGTCCGTTTGTTTGACCGGGTAGCCCAAGGCATCGGGGTTCAGTTGGATGGTTGGCGCTTTCCGGTGTGCATCGAACCGGGCGGCAATCTGCTGTACGACCATTTCGGGGGCTTCTGGGGCCTCCCCGAAAAGCTCGACCAGTTCCAGCAGGCTTACGCTGTGGAGAAGGCCAAGCTGGAGGCACGCAAACAGGGTTACACCTGCCAGGAATCCGTCCTAGCGGATGGCTCCATCCGTCTGAATGTCCTGGTGGAGGTCTGACCCATGAAGACCATCACCATCACCGTGGCCCCTTCCGGGAGTGTCTCATTGGATACCCATGGTTTTGACGGAATCACCTGCAAGGACGCATCCCGTTTCCTGGAGAAGGCTCTGGGAACAGTGACCCGGGACACCCCACATTTTGACCAACCCGCTTCGATCCAGGGAATCACCCAGGCTCGGAACTAACCTTCAATTCCGGAATTTAAGCCCCATGGCGCCGCAATGATTGCGGCGCTTTTTTCGTTTCCAGGAGTCCAGTCGATGCCTATGCAATTTGATCAATGGTTCCTGTGGTTCCAAGCGGAATACAAGCGCCGCACCGGAATCACGTGGGAAGAGGCCTGTGGTGATGTGGAAATCCCCCGGCTTTACCACCAAGCCAACACTTCCCCCCATAACGCGGTGTTGGCGGAAATTGAGCATTTCGACCTGATCGATGTCTCTCAGGAACCCTGGGCCAGTTTGGCCTGAAGGTTTCCTTACCCGTTTCTTCCGCAGGCGAATGGCACGGTGCCGTTCGCCTTTTTTGTTTTCCCAAAGCAGGAGTACGCCATGTGGTTGAACAGTTTGCGCGAGTATGTGGCTGGAGGCTTTTCCGGCATCTGGTTGGTGACGGAAGAACCCATTGAAGCGGAGGCTGCGATCCAGAAGCTGGGAGCTACCCAAGGCTGGAATGTCCTGACCTGGGATATCGCGACCGGTCTGCGCGGGCAGGGAGTCTCCCCGGGAACCGTCCAGGGGGATCCCGCCGGGGCAATCCGCCTCCTGGCCAATCAATCCGGCACCACGGTGCTGGTGGCCAATGGCTTCCACCGGTTCCTGCAATCCGCCGAGATTGTGGCCCTTCTGGGCCGGGAATTGGCGGAAGGTAAGGCTGAGCAGCGTTTTGTCCTGATTCTGGCCCCAGCGGTCAATATTCCGGCCGAATTGGCCCGCCAGATGATTGTTCTGGAGCACGATCTGCCCACTCCCGACGATCTCCGGACGCTTGCCATGAGTCTGGTGGAGGAAGGAGAGGTCGATGAAGCCACCCTGGCAAGCGTGGTGGAGGCGGCCTCCGGGTTGGGGATTGCCGAAGCGGAGTCGGCGTTCGCGCTGAGTCTGGTGCGTCATGGGTGTCTCCAGGCGGATGCTGTGTTTGGTGTGAAAGCCTCTTCCCTGAAAAAGGCTGGCCCGTTGACGCTCCTTCCCATCACGGCGGAGGATCGTTTCGAGCATCTGGGTGGGTTCGATGGCTTGCGGGATTACTCCCTGCGGGCCTTAGCCAGTACCCGGGTGAATGCCCGGGGTGTTTTGGTGTCCGGGGTGCCAGGCTGTGGCAAATCTTCCTTTGCCCGCTGCCTGGGTCAAGCCACCGGCCGTCCAGTCCTGAATCTGGACATCGGCGGCCTGTACCAATCCCTGGTGGGTGAGACGGAACGCGCCCTCCGGGAGGCCCTGAAACGCATCGACGCGGTGGGTAAGTCCATCCTGCTGATCGATGAGGCGGAACGGGCTTTGGCAGGGCATGGCAGCCAGGGAGACAGCGGTGTTTCCACGCGGCTGATGGGATCGTTACTTACGTGGCTGTCGGATCGACGCAATGACTGCTTCGTGATCATGACGGCCAATGAGATCCAGGGCCTGCCCCCTCCCCTGACCCGGGCGGAAAGGCTCGATTCCATCTGGTTCGTTGATTACCCCGATCGGCGCACCCGGGAGTCCATCTGGCGGATTTACCTCGCCCAGTATGGCCTCGAAGCAGATCAACCCCGTCCGGAGGACACCCGTCCCATCACCGGCGCGGAGATCAAATCCACCTGCCGGCTGGCCGCTTTGCTCGATCTGAGCCTGGTGGAGGCTTCCAGGTTCGTGGTGCCGGTCTCTTCCACCAGCGCCGAATCCATTGAGGCATTGCGCACCTGGGCCAAAGGAAGGGCCCTGTGCGTGAGCCGGGGAGGCTTGTTCGGCTCCGATCCGAAACCTGCCCCCAAACCCAAAAAGGGACGCGATGTGCGCCCCTGGTTGAACTGATCCCGTTTTGAACCCGTGAACCACACTTCTGCCCGGCGCGGTGCCGGCGGGAGTGTGGTTTTTCATTGCCTTGTGGGAGTTAGATCCATGAATGCACCTTTGGTTACGGCTGATCGTTCGATTGATACGACTTCGGCGGGTGAGGAACTGCGCCGAAACTGTGCTGCGGTCCGTTTGCATGTCAAATCCCTCGGGGGTTGTAAAACGCTTTCCCCGGGCCAGGTCACGGACCTGATTGGGGAGACCCAGGTGGATGCGCGGATGCTGAAAGCCAGTAAGAAGCTGCTGGACTCCAATCATCCAACGGTGAAACTGCTCGGCCGCATCCGGAGCCGGATCCTGGCCACCTGGAGGACCATGACCCTGCCCTTCACTGAGGCCGGAGTCCGGTTGATGGCCCGGCAGCAGATTCCTGAATTCGAGCAGCGGATGGGGCTGCTGCAGGAGGAGCTGGCCGCAGCCGTCCAGGAACTGGAATCTGTCTGGCCTACCTTGGTGGAAGCGGCCAGAGATCGCTTGGGGGACCTCTTTAACCCGGAGGATTACCCGTCGTCCCTGGAAGGGCTGTTTGCGGTGGATTGGTCCTATCCGGAAGTCAGTGTTCCCACCTACCTCGTGCGGATCGATCCGGACCTGTACCTGCGGGAACAGCGCCGGGTCGCCGAACGGTTCGACCAAGCGGTGGAACTGGCGGAACAGGCGGTGATTGGTGAATTCGCCAACCTGGTGAATCACCTCACGGAACGCCTGTCCGAGGACCGTCCCGGCGAACGGAAGGTCTTCCGCGACTCCTCCCTGGAGAATCTCCGCGACTTCTTTGCCAAGTTCCGGCAATTGCCTCTGCGTGGGAGCGCCGAGGAGCAGTTGGAGGAACTGATCACCCAGGCCCAGGGAATCCTTGGCGGAGTCCGTCCTAAGGATCTGCGCGGTAGCGAAGCCCTAAGGTACCAGGTGGCCACCAACCTGGCCCGGGTTGGGGAATCCCTGGAGGCCATGTTGGTCCCCAAGCCCCGGCGCAGGATCGTTCGCCTGGGGGGTGCCGAATGATTCTCCACATCAATCCGCAGGGGTGTATTCGGGCCATTTATCAAGATGACTTCTCCTGGAAGGCCTTGGGGATTCCTCAAATCCAGCGCGCCTCCCGGGTGGAGCCCGATGCGGACGGCTTTTGGTTCGCGGACCTGTCTTTGAGCGGTGGGCCCAAACTGGGGCCCTTCCCTCGTCGCGCCGACGCCTTGGCGGCGGAGGTGCATTGGTTGGAGGAACACCGGCTGTAATCGCAGCCGGTAGTTCTGTGTTGGATTGGCCGCCGGGTTTTCCGGCGGCTTTTTTCATGGGCAAAGGAGAAACGCATGATTCGTTTGCATGTGGGCTTAACCCGCAAGGTAGGTCAGGCCAATTACGGCTCCAAGGGTGGGTCTGTCAGCTTGGAAGTAGAAATGGCCGACCTGGAACCCCAGAAAATCCGCGATTACATCCACCGGCTTTTCAACCTGGCCAAGGTCTCCCTGGAGGACGAACTGGGCCGGGAAGGAATGGATATCCAGGAGCAACCCAGGGTTCAGGTGGAAATAGCACCACCTGGACCAGGCCTAGGGCAAGCCGTTCAGGACCCGGCCAAACTGCTGTCCGAAAAGCAGTCGCGGTACCTAAAGATGCTCGCCGACAAGCAGCGTTGGAACCTGACCAAGGAGTGTCAGGAACGGTTCGGCAAGGAATGGCCGGCCATCACCTCCAAGGAGGCCAGCCAATTGATCAACGAGTGGTCCAACCTTTTGATCCGCGAACGCTAAGGGAGGTTGGTCATGGGTGCGCGACAAAAACTGAACGGAGCTGCGATTACCGGGGCAATGGTTTTCGCCCTGTTGGTTGGCACGGCAACCGCCAGTTATCCGATAGCGATCATTATCTTCATGGGGGCCATAGGCGCGGCATTTGCCAGCCAGGACATTCGCTTGGGCTCCCGGCGGAAAGGATAAAAACGTCTAGCATCTGCCCCGGCCGCAATGGCCGGGCTGGGTGCTTTTTCCTTATCTATCAGGAAAATTCCGAAGGAACTTTCCAGGCTCAAAGGTACCCCATGTACGGAGTATCTCTGTAGAAGCGGGCGGATAGCAGTTTTGCCGACAAAGGTTCGGTGGCTTACCCGGGGAGGGTTTGAGCCTACTGGATCGGCAATTTTTAATGTTTGAGACCCGACCGAAAAGGTTCGATTGGCTGGCTTTTATTGAGTCATTGGTAATCCTCCTAAAATTGGTTGCAGGTTTTCACGGGACCAAATCACGGCGTATTCCTGCAATACTGCCGCAATTTCCAGGATGCCGAGAGGAATGCAAAGGCTTAACCGGGAATGGTCAGCTTCTTCTCATCGGCAATTGGTTCGGGAGGTGAGGCCAGGCTGCTAAGACCGGTCCATCTGCCTTTTCTTTAACCATTTGGTAAATATCGAATGGTATTACCGGGCTATTTCAAACGCCCTAAGAACGGATTTTCTCTGTAAAAACAGGGGTGTAGGTCGGGTTAGGCTCGGCTTCCTGATTCGGTCCGAATGGATTTCCGGAGAGTCAGACAAGCAAAACCACTTTCCCCTGGAAAAGGATCCTGTTGTCGCCATCGTCAATGCAGCCGCTTGTTCACCTGCCGCAAAAACTTCAATGCATGCTCAAGAATGAACCGGCTGGTCGAATCAGCCACAACCAGCAAGCAAAGGTTTGGAGTTCCCCAATAAAAGTGGACACCGGTTTCAGGATTAAGCGGCCTGTTCAAAGGCAACAGGCGTGGTGAATCCCAAAGACGAATGAAGCCTTTGGTTGTTGTAGAAAACTTCGACATACTCGAACAAACTGGCCTTGGCCTCCTCCCTGGTTTGATAGTCCTCGTGGTGCACCAGTTCCTTCTTCAAGGAAGCGAAGAAGCTTTCCATTGGGGCGTTATCCCAACAATGGCCTACGCCGCTCATGCTGCACTGGATGCCATGCTTCCGCAGCAGCCTTTGGTAATGGTCGCTGGCGTATTGGGAGCCTCGATCCGAATGGACCAGAATGCCTTCACTTGGCACCCTGCGCCCAATGGCCATTTCCAAGGCATCCACCACCAGCCGACTGGTCATCCTGTCCGACATCGACCAACCAACAATACGCCTCGAATACAGGTCCTCCACTGCTGAAAAGTAAAGCCATCCCTCACGGGTAGGGATGTAGGTAATGTCCGCGACCCAGGCCTGGTTGGGCCTACTCGGGTCAAAACGCCTTCCCAGGTTGTTCTCCGCAACGGGCAAGGAATGGTTGGAATCGGTAGTGCACCGGAACCTCCTGGTTTGCTTAGCCTGAATGCGGTTTTCCCGCATGATTCGGGCTACCGTATTCAAGCTGGTCTTGAACCCCTGGTTGCGCAATTCCTTGAAGATACGTGGACTCCCGTACCGTGCCTGCACTTCAGAATGAACAGCCTGGATGCCAAGAAGGACAGCCTTTCGGGCCAAGATGCGAGGACCAGGAACACGGCGGCACCACTTGTAATATCCCGAAGGAGAAACATCCAGGACGCGACACATCACCCGTATCGGCCACCGCTCCTTGTTCTCCAGGATGAAACCAAAGGTCATTTCTGCTCTTTGGCAAAAAAGGCCGCGGCTTTTTTTAAAATGTCGCGCTCCATGAGCAGGCGCTTGTTCTCCAGGCGGAGGCGTTGGACTTCCTGCTCAAGCGGCGTGAGATTGCCATGGCCTGGAAAGGCCTCTTCACCTTCGGCTTCCATGAGTCCCTTCCATCGATGAATCAAGTTTGGATTGATACCCAGACGCCTTCCGGCCTCGGCGCAGGAAAGACCATTCTCTGTCACCAACTTTACGGCTGCGACCTTGTAATCCTTCGTAAAGCTCTTTCGCGACTTTCCCATTGTGGACCTCCAGGACTGATTTTACAGCCTTATCTGAGTGTCCACCAATCTTGGGGAGATCCAGTTACCGGGTGTGTTGAACCCCTTCTTGCTCATCAAGAATGTGTCAGGCGACATTACGTACGCCTAGGAGTTCTTCGCTTTGTGCGGCCGATGCGCGATGGTGGAGGTTGTGTAGTTCCTTCGAGGAGCAAACGATCCGGGGTACCCCGATACAGAAATGCGCATATCAGTTGGTCCCCCTTCACGAAGCTGGGAAACAAGTAATGCTGGCCCTTAACGGCCACCTGCTTCTATTGGTTGACCACAGCCCAAAACAACTTTAGATCTGGACCGAACCCGCAAAACGGGGTGAACAGGTTAAAACTTTGTCGGGGTCCTTGCTCCACAAACGAGGAACCTAGCTGTCCAAATGCGGATGTATGCCGGGTTGAACCTTGGTGGATGACATCATTACGACCTGGCAGCCACTCCGGGCAAACCAGTCCGCCATCTGCACCGCCGCCCAAGCTTTTTCATTCCGTTGGTAAGACGTGTAGATGTTAATCTTGGGAATGGCCAACCCTTTTCCGGCACGAACTTGAAATAGGTTGATTATGCCCGGCAGCCCAGGATATAGCTCACCCTTGTACCTACCTTCCATTCCCCAGGCGTGAATTTGACTGATCTCGGTCCATAAAGCGTGTTGAATTCGCTACATCATCCGAGCCATCACGCACCACACAGGCAGTCTCGACCAGCCCGTTATAGGCTGGGTACTTCCAATCGTGCTGATAGTGCTCGACCTGGTTGTGCATCAGAATCGGATTGTCCTTACGGAGCCTGACGCATGCTTCCACTTCCTGGTAGATACAGGTCCGCTCTGGGTGCCTGAAAGTCCCGATAGGTTTGGCAAACTCAAGCAACGGCAAAGGATCCGCGATCAAGACTTGGGATCCATCCGCCCAGATTGTCTTGGTGTCCGGGAACAGGAGGTGACTGTTTACCTTGTGCCACCGTGACATGCGGCGACGGTCTGTTCCGTAACTCCAGCGCAGGGGTTGCAGTTCCCATTCGATGTTGTGCGGTTTGGTGGTGGTTGGATTGGTAACGGAATCAGTGAAAAGAACAAAGCGGATAGGTGCGTTGAGTTTAAATTCCGGATTTGAAGCCAGGATGGTTCTTTCAACTTTGTCGTAGCTTCCTGTGACGCAGGAATAAAGGACCGGGATCATTGTCGGAACCACATGCCTTTCTTGTGCTTCTCGCCGCGAGAAACAGCGCGGTAATGGAAGATGAAACTACTGAGGGCAATGCAGGACTTCCAGCCCTTCTTGTGCCACCGGTGCTGAATCTCGTCCTCGTTGCCGGTCATGAGTGGGGTGGGATTCCATTTCCCGCTGGCGTAACGCTTATTGACCGGGCGATAGAAGTGCTGCTGGTCAAATTTACCGGCCTCCCATGTGGGCATAGCCGCCATTTGAAAGAACCCGTTCACATGGGTTTCGATTACGTGGCCCATGCGCTCTGTACGCAGTTTCTCCGCTGTTCGGGCTAACTCCTGCGAGTTGTCCGACAAGCGGTAGTTGCTGACGTACCGGGTTACCTCCTGCCGACCTTGGGCGGTCGTACCGGGGGCATTGGACAGAGGCCCGACCATCGCGTACCCGTTGGTTAAGGCATGAAGCAAACCTTCATACCACCTGGGGGTGAAGACAATGTCGTTGTTACCCGCTATGGCGTAATCGACCTTCAACTCACTGGCTTTCGCCAGCCCGGCATTCCAGCTTCTTGTGAGCCCACCGGAGGAAGGAAATCCCAAAGTGTGCAACCTGTCGGGAGCACCAGCCAAAGCGTGTAACGACTCTCCGTACCCGTCTATAAACCCTGCGGAACCGTCATCTACAACGATGGCGATACCGTCCGGAGTCGTTTCAAAAAACAATGTTAGCGTTCGGACAGTGTACCTGTGCAACTCGATCGCGTTATACGTTGGACAAATAAGCGCCGTGCGAAGCATCACATCGTCTTCCGCCTGGTTGAATAAACGGGCCGATTAACGCCCACCAGTCCTCGGCGGTAGCGACTGATAATTAAATTTTAAAGCACAGCTGCTACTTTTATCAATGGTTCCAAAAAACGAATCAAACCATCTTTTTTCAGGCAATCCTGCAGTCCCGATTCATAGCAATAGGGTGTTTTTTTTGCCAATCAACTACCCCAGCCGTGTCCCTTTTCCATTTACATGTAAGCAAAAAGAATTTGCACTTTCACTATGGTTTCTCGGTGTTCGAAATGCCAATTGATGGCCCCTTGGCCGGAGTTGCCCTGGGTTGCTCATTCCAACGAATTCTTGGTCAATCCAGGATCACTCCTTTGCTTTCCTAATCTAATATTTCACTTGTGACTTGGTTCAGCCTGTTTTCTTCAACATTTACCCAACCACCTTAGGTCCGCAACCATGAAATTCTCGAGAAATTACCATCCGGTGGTAATAGGTCACCCGTGAGATAGGGCACAAATGGTAGGCTTTTCGAGTTATTCGTTTTTCGTCCTTTTGGGCCAAATCTTGCAACCGTAGTCAGAAGTTTGCCGTCTTCCCTGAGAGGGCGGCCCATCAATCGTGATTTCTTTTGGATGCCATTCACCAGCTCCGCCTCTCGGAAATTTCCCTTCAAACTAGCGTTCTCCTTTGCCAGGCACTGTATTCCCTTGGCGCAAACTGGACGCTAGGGATTTCTGGTTGGCATCAGGTCAAATCCGTGATCTCGGGGCACTCCGTTCTTCCGGCTCTTGCAAGTCATTTTCCGAATTGAACAAACCAGTCAAATTGACCAACGCTTTCCTAACGATGTCGCCACAAGTGGGGCACCTGGGATCGAATGGGTATTTCTCAAATATTGGCTGCACTTGCCCGTAAAACGGTGCTTGCCTTAGGAGTGACAGTTGCAATGAATACGAGCAGATCGAATTCCTTCGTATTTTTAAATTCCGGGTTTTAGTTTTTGTGATATTATCCGGGATGACGATTTCCTGGTAACGCTTATGTCCTGTCCTTCTTTTGGTGGAAACGAAGGGCATAATTCGGTTCCCATCTTCAAAACAGCAATTCAACATGCAGGAAATGCTACCAAAAGTTCCAAACATGCCAATTGACGAATTTCTAGCACAAGCGTAATAATCAGAGCAGCTACTTCCGAAACCCCAAGATTGCCAAAGGAACGACGGTTCTCAGGCAAAGGCTGCCAACAAATCCAAGTCCTGCACTGGAGCGGGAGAATGGAAACCAGGGCGGCAGCCTCAAAGGGTAGCGGAATTGGTCAGACGGTGTTCCCAGTGTCATGCATGCACCGAGAACATAGTGAGAACCGGCGTCCCTTGACCCGAATGGAGCAGTCTAAACGCCGGAGACCGCTACCTTGTGAGGAGCCCCCAACGCTCTAAGCAAGGTACCCCAACCCTTGCAGATGAAAGGCGTGCCTTGGTTAAGCCCCGTTTCAGGAAATACCCCGAACTTCACCGCCGGACTTGGCCGTGTCTTCGGTTTAAAGGTGCCTGTCGCTACCCCCATGGAAGTAGCGCTCCGGGTTTCTCCGCGCATACCAATCATCCAAGACTCGGATCACGCGTCATCGATTCGAGTAGTCGTACCGGTGTCTACCGCAATACGACGAGGTTGTTCAGGAACTGGGCAGGAGTTTCGTGTCTTCCATGCGCCTGTCTAGTCCGTCCCCGCCATCCGGCCTTTAGGTTGCGAGCGTGCCGTGACGGACGAAGCCCATGCGATTGGTGTACGCCCTATGGGGATACATCTGTAAAGATTCGTTTCCAATCAAATGAAACGAGTGGTTCCTTTTCGCGTGTGCTCCGCACCGCATTTTTTTTGCCGGGGAAACCGAAACTGGTTTCCCCGGCTTTTTCTTTTGAAAGGGGATTGAAATGAGTTTCTCGGTAAGCATTAAAAGAAAAAAGATGAGGCAGATGCCGCTGGATTCCCGCCACTATTACAGGCTCAGGAATTTGTTTTTAAACCGGGACGAAGGGTTTGATGAGACCCCTTTAGAAGCCCACACGAATGAATTAAAAAGTTGGGCTTTTACGACCAAATCCAGGCTCAAAAGTCACTGCTGGTATTTGCCTTTTTTCTTGGCAAATCCAAGGGTATTACACGGTGCCTGGACCCTGTCGAAAAATAACCCGTGGGAGGCGCTTGGGGGGAAACGGGTGGTATGGAAATTTTTGCGGAAACTTAGTATTTCTATCTTGGGGAAAAGATTCAAAAGGGGAAGGTACCGAAAAGTAAGAATCCCCAAGATAGGAAAAGAGGGATTCCGCAATATTGAAGTCCCTCAATTTAAAACGAGGGTGGTAGCCAGGGCGGTTTATTCTTTGCTTTGTCCGATTTTCGATCGTTTCTTTTATCCCTTAAGTGTTGGATCCAGGCCAAAAAAATCACGCTGGGAAGCATTGGCCGCTTGCGAAATTTTTGCAAAGCGTGGACTCGTTCACTGGGTAAACGTGGATATTAAGGACGCATTCGGCCAATTGCCAAAAGAACGCTGCTTACAAATCATGAGGAAGAGATTGTTTGATTCCCCAATAATGTGGGTACTAGAAGAAATTAGTGTCCCGGAGCGCAAAAATGGCTTCCCGCAGGGAATATCGACATCCGGATTAGCTCTAAACGTGTATTTGGATCACCATTTCGACCACTGGTTCAGGCGAAACTTCCCTGAGGCCCGAATGGTCCGGTATGTAGACGACATCGGGATTTTCTGCCGGACAAAAGGGCAGGCACGAAAATGTTACGAGGCAGTGAGGCAGCGAATTGTATCGATTGGACTTCAAATAAAAGAGAGTTGGGAGGACGCTTATAGGCACATGAAAATGAATGAAACTAAGGATTGGCTCGGAATTCAAATAAAGAAAAACCGGGGCGGGCTTCGTTTTGAAATACCTGAAACAGCTTGGGATGGACTCAAGGAGGCATTGAGCCTATCGCCAATGGAGTTGAGTGAATTTGATGAAATTGATGAAGATTTCAATTCAACCGCTGGTGGATGGTTCAGAGAGTATGCTGTCGGAATCTTGAAGGCTAAGGAGTTAATCCTAGCCAAGAAAAGGGTGTCGGAAATATCAAAATCCCTACGGATTGACATGGACGATTTTGTTTTACGAATGAGTGACGTTTGGGAAAATGCGAGCTTTGATTTTAAAATTATCAAAGGCAAAGTGCTCAAAGTTGTGGAAAAAATGGATTCTGTGAAAGAGATTAGGCCTAGAGCACAGATTGCAACCCCACCAAGTTCTCAAGTTTCCCATAACCTTGGCCATGAAAAAATGAGTACAGGTCAAAAGTTTAAGAGCATTGAAAAGCAAAATTCTCAAGGGCCTAGGCCCAATGCCAAGAGTCCTGACAGGGACCATTTGGCCTTTGATTTTGTAAAAGAAGCATTAAGAAACAGCCCTGAATCGGTGGAAATTGCTCGAATGGTTCAAGATGAATTCGAGGCACTTCTAAAACGAAGGCGGGACCTGATTGCAGAGTTGCCTGATTCGAAAAACGGTCCCACTTTGTTCAAGCGGATTTTCAGAGGTATGCACCAACCCAAATCCCAAGTCCCCAGGTCGTGAACCGACTAGAAATAATGGGTTGAATTCAAGTGTTCTGATTTTTGGATTTTTTGGTATTGTTGGACTAATTGGTGGGAAAGTTCATTTTTGAGCACATCGAGCCAAGGAGGGTAAGGAAATGCGGGAGGAGAATCCTGAACAGGAAAAAAAAGGAAAAAGAAAGCCAATGACAAAAAGAAATGAAAACCTGAGGCTTATTAAAGTTTTCTGCACTCCGGCGGAGCATGGCATAATCAGCAGCGGGGCAGTATATCAAAACAAGAGCTTAAGTGATTATATTATTTCATTAATCCGAGAAAAGGCATTTGAGATATCTCGCTATGCCATGAATGAATACGAAAAAGAATTTGAAGCCGTTTCGGGGAAAAAGGAAAACGACAGACGAAAAGGTGGAGCCAAAAAAGAGGGGTGATGAGAACCGGAAACATTCACCAACTGACACTACTTTTTGGACATTAGTTTTTCGAAATTCATTCCCTTTAAGCCTGGTAACAAACTTGGTTCGGGATTCCGAAACAACTTAGCAAACCCAAGCATTACCATTCCCATCCCATGAAGACATTAGGGCCTCTAGCAAAACTTATTGAATTTACAGATGCAGTGGTTTTAGTAAACCGGTCAAGGAGGACCGGCGATGGCCAAGCCCAATCTTCTAGACGGTTTATGGGAAAAAAACCTCTCGTACCGCCTGAGAAGCCCCGGCCTAAGTGCGGTTGGCCCCGACCGCCAGACCGGTTGGCCCTTACAGGTATCCAGTTCGTAGCCCGTACTTGCACAGCCTGGGAGTTTCTGCCCCCCCCCCCCCCCCTCCCCTGAC
>Ga0255180_1000240_pt1 | contig 21939 bp, 27 predicted proteins | sample Atl_Colum_RepB_8_FD_189933 | JGI IMG/M metagenome (GOLD analysis project Ga0255180, IMG submission 189933) | Freshwater microbial communities from Altamaha River, Georgia, United States - Atl_Colum_RepB_8d | ecosystem: Environmental > Aquatic > Freshwater > River | place: USA: Georgia... | reverse complement strand
GTCTTAAATTAAAACATTCAGATCAAATATTTGCAAGACCGAATGATTAAGGGATTAATGGAAACTGACGCTTCTCAAGAATTCGCTCTGCTTCAGAGCCTTCAACAACAAAATATTTTGGACGAGTATCTTTATCGTGCAACTTAATTTTAGCAAAAGGATTTTTAGCTTCACTTAAACCATAGCCACCCGTAAACACATCAAAACGACCTCGGCCCTTAATGTTTCCACCGACATCGCGAACAACCATAAAACCGTCGTGAACTTCCCCATTTGGCAAAACCAAACCTTTGATATCAGGAAAAAACAAAACATCACCCAAACGATACAAACTTAAATCAGCTGCGACTGTGTAAAAAGGCTCTAAACACATTTTTTTAAATTTTTGTTCGCGATCAGAACTGGCGCCAAACCCGTATTTACAAACGTCATCAGAAATAATTTTAAAACGGCGCACACCATTTTTAACGCCATCCACATTTAATAATTCCAATCGTCCATACGAAGTCGTCACACGACATGTCCCTTGCATGGCACAAGCGTCAAAAATATTTTTACAAGCTTTTGTAATAATATGCCCCGCTTTGTTCAACAAATTCACTTTTTTATTTGCCGGACAATCATTCACCTCAGAGGCATCAAACGAAGGAACATAGTAAATAGTCGTTGTGGCTTTATAATATTTTTCTTCCTCTGTCAGAGGTGGAGCCACTTTGTTTGCGGAGTTCTTTTTCCCAGACGAATTTGATTTCGTCGTCGTATCTGCACACGAAAACAAAAACAAAGATATCAGAATTAAAAAAATGTTTATAAAAAAACCGCGTTTCATCGCGACGAATATATCACAAGAACCCAGGAATTAAACGCAGAACACTGTGTCGCTTGCCTGTATGATAAAATAAATTCCCGACTGTCTAAACTGTGGACAGCCTAAGTTTGGATACGGCCATTATCCAATTGAACTTTAAAGGCCCCTAAAGCCCGACAGTCCTCTGGATCATGCGTAATTACAATGACTGGGACTTGAGTCATCTTTAAGGCTGACAGCACTAATTCACGGGCTTCATGGCGTGTCTCTTGATCTAAGGCAGAAAAAGGTTCATCTAACAAAATTACCGATGGATGACTGACCAGCGCTCGCAACAAAGAAACACGCTGTCGTTCGCCACCCGAAATTTTTTCTGCTGGCAAACTCCAACAGCGATCTAACTTTAGTATTTGTCGATATCGATTCATCAGTTGAATCGCATCCTGTCCTGAAACTTTGCGTGACTGCATCACCATTTCAATATTTTCTTGAACTGATAAATGCGGAAATAAATCAAACCCCTGCATGACTAAGCCCAATTTTCTGTCAGAAACAGCGAGTGGGGCTAGATCAATTCCATTCACAATCCATGACCAACCACTGACCGAAATTTGTCCTGTTAAAATTTTAAATAATGTCGTTTTCCCAGCGCCCGATGGCCCCATGACTGCAACGATTTGATTCGCTTGCGAGCTGAGCTCTGGAATACTTAAATGAAATTGATCAATTTTATAATTCAGATTTTTTATCGTCCACATAGACAAACCTCATCAGCAAATACACAAGCAATGAAAAAACAATTCCCACCGCCGCAACAACCAAAGCCATACTCATACGGTAACTAGATAAATAACTTTCAAAAACTGTTCCCAATGTGGTGTAAGTTGCACCTGACACAAACACAAATACAAAATCCATGCTGACGATCAAAGCTAACAATCCCAAGCTTATCGAAAATGGCTTTTTAATTTGCGGCCAGATAATTTTTTTAAAAACTGTTCTAAATGGGATATGATAGATTTGTGCTGTTAAAAACGAATCCTGCATTTTTCTAAAAATAGGATCAAAATAAGTAAAATACAGACCTAAAAAATAAATAAAGCTAGCACAAAATAAAACTGAAAAATAAGAAAATGCAAAACCTGTCTTTGGCCAAAAAATCAAACTGGCAAAACCAACAACGACAGCAGACATGTTTTGAAAAACACGAAAATAACTCATTCGCAATCCGTAAAAATAATAAAAACTCATTTTAAAAACAAATAAGAAAAATAAAATAATTAAACCCAAGTAGACTTGCAAACTTCCTCGCAACCCATTTAAAATTTCTGTGACAAATATTTGATTCAAATCGGCTTCCACAATTGAACGCAGCATTTGAATTGATATCGGTATAAAATAAACAAGCAAATAGGCGACAAAAAAATACAAACTCGTCTTTGAGCTCAGATATCGGCTTGGAATATAAGCCAGTTGCTTTTCTGAGAAATGCGCGCGCCCTACAAAGCGCGATAAGATCAGCATTGCCAATAACTGAAATAACAACAAAACAGCCGCACTTGACCATTGAGCATCCAGATATATTTTTTCATACAAATAGACTTCAAAATTAGTTCCACGACCACCACCGGCCATCATAGGAACTGTTAAGCTCGCCAAAGTACAAGTGAATATAAATATAAACAAACTGAACAGATCCATTTGCATCAATTTGAAATAAACACGACGGAAAAAGCTCCAACGATTTAAACCATAAACTTCAGCCAGAAATCCCAACTGATTCAATTGCTTTTGCTGGCAATCATAGATAAAAAAAGTCGCATAACCTAAGTAAATTAACACATAGACAAAAATAACACCCCAATGACCATAGGGAAAAATCCATAATACATTCATGGCAACTAATACTGAAAACAGCGATGGCAATAACATGGGAATCAGGGCCAGAAATCGCAAACGGGCGCGCATAGAATCAGAAATTTTTTGCAATCCCCGACTGAATAGAACGCCACCCAAAATACACAAGGCGCTGCTGATCAAGCCTTGAATCAAAGAATTTTTTAAAGCCCAAAACAAACCTGGATTGAAAAGTCCAGCGGCATCTAAACCAAATTTATAAATGATGTATAAGATAGGTGAACTTAAAAAAAGAAAAAAGACACTAGCGAGAATCTGGCTCATTTTGTCTGATCTCACTCCATAAGTTGAGCCAACGTTGCAGCTCATCTTTGGTCACTTTTTGATTTTTGTAGGTCTTGTAAATTTTTAAAGTATCAAAAACAGTTGTCTCCTGAGCCGACTTGTAAACAGGCAACATGTAGTTTCGAGTCATAATTATTTTTTGCGCTTCGGGAGATTGTAAAAATTGGACAAACTGAATGGCTAAATCACAATTTTCACAAGTATCAGGAACACCTGCAAATTCAACCTGAATCGGATGGCCTTCTGAAAATTCATAGGATTTATAACTGTCATCTTTTTCTTCGACTAAATGATAAAAAGGCGAAGTCGCATAAGACAAAACATAATCCGCTTGATTGTTCTTGAATAAACCATAACCAACAGACCAAGACGGAGAATAACTGTGTACTTGGCGGTTCAGCTTTTTTAAATATTCAATCGCCTCAGGCTCCGATTTCGTTTTCATAACCCAAACTAAAAATTGCAAACCCGGACTGCTGGTACGAGGATCCAGCAAGGCCAACTGACCTTTCATTTCTTCGTTTAATAAATCATCTAAGCTTTTTGGAATAAAACGGTTGTTTTTTTGTCCGTTAATTGAAATCGGTGCCCAGTCGTAAGGTAAAAAGACATCCGAGCGAGGATTCACTTCATAGCTCTGACTGGCATCCGAATCCAACTTTGAAACCAAAGGACGCCATTGAATCAATTCACTCAGCCGAACGATATCAAACTGGTCCAAGCTGATAATCACATCACCGACAGCTGATTTTCCATCGATCGCCATTTTTTGCAAAAGCGAATTCGATTCTTTCATATCAATAAAAACAATTTTTGCATTGGTTTGTTTTTCAAATAATTCTTTTAAATGCGGCCCCGGCCCCCAACTGCCAATAAATGAAGAATCCGCATAAACTTTGATCGACAGGGCTTCCTTGGTCGTATTCAAATCTTCGCGATTAAAATATGTCACAAATAAAACTGCAAAAATTAAAATAGAAAAACCAATAAAATGTCGCATGTTAAAAAATTACCACCAAACACCACGATAGCGTTTATAAAAATAATAATCGATGCCCAAGCAACGACCTGCTCCGACCCAAGCCATAAACAAATGACAAGCCATTAATAAACGAAAAAAGAATTCACTGCCCTGGCTCGAAATCAGCAGATAATTAAAACAAAATAAAAATGCCAGTGCCGATGTTGGACGCACGACATATCCTATGATGTAAGACAATCCGATAATGAATTGAACTCCCACTAAGATAAATGAATAAATGCCCCAATGTGGCATCAATTGCTCGCTTAAAAACAAACGATACCAATAAGGCATTTGCGCTTTGTTCAAGGCCTCGACTAAAATATCACTGACCACTGAATTACCGATGATATGTAATTTCCAATCAAAGAACGCTTGTTTCAAATAAAAGTATCCAATAAAAATTCTCAGAAAAGAAACTGGCAATAAATGCCCGACATATTTAAGACTTTCAAAATAAGATTGAAACATGCAATTACGTTAACTTAATTCCACTGCTGGGACAATCTTTTGATAAAAAGCAGTCCTGGCACTGTGGATTACGAGCTTTGCAAAGCTGACGTCCATGGGCTATCAGATAATGAGACAACATCACCCAATCTTCTTGGGGGCATAATTTATTTAATTTTTGCTCGATTTTAACAGCGTCCTCGGATTTAACCCAACCCAATCGATTCGAAAGTCGCATGACATGAGTGTCTACAACAACTCCACTTGCAATTCCATAAGCGTTTCCCAGCACAACGTTGGCGGTCTTGCGTCCGACGCCCGGTAATTCGACAAGCTGATCCATGTCCTGTGGAACTTCGCCTTGGTATTTATGAGTCAATATTTCGCAGCAGGCTTTGATGTTTTTGGCTTTATTTTTATAAAAGCCCGTCGAACGAATGACTTGTTCGATGTTTTCGACAGATTCATCCCCTAATTGGCGGGGATTTTTATATTTTTTAAAGAGCACCTTCGTCACAATATTCACACGCTCATCCGTGCACTGAGCCGAAAGGATTGTCGCGATCAAAAGTTGAAATGCATTTTTAAATTCTAATGCACAATGCGCATCTGGGTATTTTTTTTTAAGAAGCTTCAGAGTCAGACTAAAGTCGGCTGGACTTTTTCTTTTCTTCTGAACGGAACTATTACTCACCAAAATCGCCAATGGCCTCTACTGGACAGCCTTCCATTGCTTCTTTGCAAGCAGCTTGCTCTTCTGCAGTTTCTGGCTGTTTGACAACATAAGCATGCCCGTCTTCTTCGTGCATCGAAAAATTTTTAGGCGCCGTTAATACACAGGCATCGCAGGCAATACAAGACTGATCTACAAACATTTTTCCTGGTTTATTTTCTTTCCACATCTGATTTTTATCTGCCATTTTATCCTCTGAATCATAGTCTGAAACTAGATAGTCTTTATAACATGTCTAATCTAAAAAAAATACCGACCTAAGTCAATTTCAGAAGAACTGGCCATCTAAAGCGTCATAAAAAAATATATAATAAAACTCAGGAGGCCTTTATGCACAAACCAAGATCCCCCGAGGCTCATGAATTACAAAAAGTTGTTAGTTTTTTAAATGACCACCTTCGACAAAATACCCAATGGAATATTAACCAAGAATACCCGACCGCATTGGCGCCCCAAAATGCGCATAATATGAGTATCATTGAAGAAAACGAACAAATCGTCTCTCACGCCGTCATCAAGCCTATTATTACAAAAACACCGCAGGCTATTTTCAGAATTGGCGCGATTGGCTCGGTGGTAACCCACCCTGACTATCGCAACCAAGGGCTTAGCTCACAAAATCTGCAAAACTGTCTAACTAAAGCCACTGCTCAGAATTGTGACTTAGTTATTTTGTGGACAGACAAATTTGATTACTATCGTAAATTCGGCTTCGAATTGGCCGGAATGGAGTATTCCTACGAATTTAACCAAGCTCAGCCGATCGAAAACAAAGAAGCGCGGTTTGTGAAGGGTTCTCAGGTCGACCCCAATGCGATCCTTAAGCTGTATAACCAACACACTGTCAACAGCGTCAGAACAGCTGACGAAGTTGCCAAGTTTATGAAAATTCCAAATTCCAATATTTATACATTATGGAGTCCGCAGAATCAGCTTTTAGCTTATTCGATTGAAGGCAAAGGAGCTGACTTAACAAATTACATCCACGAATGGGGCGGCTCTGTTCAAGCGCTGATTGATTTGTGGAGCTTTATGGTGCGCACTGAAAATAAAACTTATCGTATCATCGTGCCCCAACATTCACAAAACCTACGCCGCCGATTGATGGCCATTTCTCCAACTCAGCACGAAGGGTTTTTAGGAATGATCCGTATTCAGGATTTTAATTCTATTTCACAAAAAATAAAAAAAGCCTTTCGCGCCGAAGGATTAGACCAATTTGTCCTTGAAAAACAACATGGTGAAGTCGTGATTGGTTATGGCAGCGATTTATATACATTGAACAACGAATCTGATTTAGTCCGAATTATTTTTGGACCGATCACAACATCACAGCTGAATTTCATGAAAACTGAAACTCAAGAAATTTTAGCCAAAGTATTACCAATGCCACTTTGGATTTGGGGATGGGATTCAATATGATTCAAAAAATAATACTTATTCTGACTCTGGTTTTAACAGCCACCAGTTGTTTAAAAAAACAAAATCTCGAAGATCAAAATCTGGGACCTGCTGTTCAAGCAACGGAAGTCCAAACAAAAATGAACGAAGCCATTGGCGAGCTCAATTTTGGCACAGTTCGTTTAAACGAATCCAGTTCAATCACTTCTTCGATTACTTTGGAAGACAGCCAAAACATCAAAAGATTCAAACAAGATCTGACGGTTAAATCGATCACTAATACTGAAACGGAATTTTCAATTCAGTTCAATCACAGTTACGAGAACTATTTGCAAACGGAGCTTTCGTTTGCAAATATTCTTCGTAAATATAACCCAGCAGCTCCAACAAAAGAAGATCCATTGATTATGCCAGTTCTATATTATTTTACGGGTCGTGATTACTGCAAAGAAGACAAAGTGACTTGTCATAACTTAACCGTTTCTCCTATCAAAGTCAGCGTCAACCCTTTGTTTTTCGATACTCGCATTTGTCCCAACAGCGACTCCTGCACTATTAGCGCTCGTAAAATTGAATTTGATTTATTGGATGCCAAAAATTTGAACGATCAAGGTAAGCCCAGCCGCGATCACTATACTTTTATTGTCGCGCCTCAATTACCATTTTTGTCTAAGGTGATTCAATACTGCGTACGTGGTCTGATGCCCTATGGTAATAGAAAAGTTGTTGCAGAAAATTGCGTCGTATTGAATAGTGCTAATTCTGGAAATTAGCACATATGAAAAAAATAGTTATTTGGACAGATACAAAAACTTCGCCGGCAGTGATTCATCAATTCGAACACTGCCTCCAAAAACTGAATACTTTATTCACAGTTCAATCGACAGCTCCGGACGCTCAACAATTTCAGGGCTGTATCTATTTAAAAACTGATTTTAACAAAAGCGAAAGTTCAAATATTCTACAATTTTTTGAACAATCAAAACCCATTGTCACATTACAAGCTGGGGCTCAACCGATCGCAGAAATTTTGCGCGAGCATTCCCAGTTAATTTCGATTGCTAGCAACACGCACAAAGAAATTAAAAATATTGAAATGATCGAGTGCCCCGAAGATGACTTTATCACGGATCGTTATACAAAACTCTTAAGCACAACAATTCGCGAAGATAAATCAGAGATCACTGAATCTGCCAAAAAGGGTCTGTGGCTCATCTGCAAAGAGCTTGTCGAAATGGCCTGATTCAGTCATGATATACTCATGACTCAAAAAAATATCGCAATTATCTTTGGTGGCCGTTCCTCTGAACATGAAGTCTCTATTCAATCCGCAAAAAATATTTTTGCAGCACTTGATCAAAGTCGCTACACAGCTTCACTTTTGGGAATTTCCAAACAAGGCACCTGGTTCGCTTTTACCTCTGAACAGTTACAAAGTTTAACTGAAATTACAGATGCAAAAATGGGCTCGCACAATCCAATTACTTTGTTTTCTGAAAATTCAAAAGGCTGTATCCTGGATTTGAAAACTTTTAAAAAAACAAATGTGGATTGTGCATTCCCGATCGTTCATGGAACAAATGGCGAAGATGGAACCCTGCAAGGTTTTTTTAAAACATTGAATATTCCTTTTGTCGGCTGCGGGATTTTAGGTTCAGCCATTTGCATGGACAAAGAATACATGAAAATTGTGATGTCTTTTGCTGGAATTAAAAATTCTAAATTCATGGTTTTACATAAACACAAAAAACAGTCTTATGACGAAATTGTCAAAAACTTGGGAACACCATTTTTTATCAAACCTGCGAATGCAGGATCATCGGTCGGCGTTCATAAAGTTAAAAATGCGACTGATTTTCAAAAGCAAATCCAAGATGCTTTTCAATACGATCACAAAATTATCGCCGAAGAATTTATTGATGGCCGCGAAATCGAATGCTCTGTCAAAGGTTTACAATCCCAACCTCAAGCAGCTATGCCCGGAGAACTGGTCGTTAAACATGAATTCTATTCTTATGAAGCCAAATATATTGATGCCAACGGTGCTGAAATTATTATTCCAGCAAAATTAACGGCCGAACAAATCGAAAACGTTCGTCAGTTAGCCGTTCAAACTTATGAAGCTTTAAACTGTGATGGAATGGCTCGCGTCGATTTTTTCATGAAAAAAGACGGCTCGCTGATTGTGAACGAAGTGAATACTCTGCCAGGTTTTACAAAAATTTCGATGTATCCTATGATGTGGAAAGCGAAAGGGCTCGAATACTCAGCTTTGATTACCGAGCTGATTCAATTCGCTTTCGAAAAACACCAATACGATAGCGAAATCAAACTGACATTCTAAAAGCGACTGGCACATTCCGTATCTAAAAGTGATTCGCTTTTTAAACAGAGTCGCCCCGAAGTTCCCTTATTTGACTGATATGGAATAGCACGACAAGTTCTGTTTTCCTGAATGGATTTCTGAAGATCAAATCCTTCTTTTAAATAAGCAATTCCATAGCGGCCAGGTTCAGATTGTGTCTGTAAAATTTTGATCTGCAAAAGGCTTAAATCTAAACTGTCCATCATCACCCATCCTCCAGCGCCGCCCGAAGCTCCGATCGCCGGCGGACATTCAATCAGCTCAGAGACAGATCCCGAAGTCCTCGGAATCCGAAATCCGCCACCATGATATCCCTCTCCTCCGTTTTGGCCTGCTAAATGAAGTTGAATATTTCCAGAAATTTTTTCTGCACTGAATTTAACAAGTCCTCCCGCATTTCCATATTGCGCAAATGCTGCCAATTGCTGGGAAGGGTAAAAGCCGATCAAAACCGGTTGTTCAAATTGGATGGAGCGAGCCTTAAATTGAATATTCCCCGACTGAAACCACAATATTGTTCCTGATTCAAAAATAATTCGATCCGCTTCATAGGTTTGGCCATTTTGTAAAACGGAAGCAGAATTGATTTTTAAAATGACTTCTCCATCGGAAGTTCTTTCGTATTGATTTGTTGATTCAGAAACTGCCGACAAAGGTCGAGTCGCCTTTTTTTCTTTGACCTGCATACAACCTAAAAAAATCCAGACAATCATCGATAACCCAAATAACTGACTCATACTGTCTCCTTATTGAAGCCAGACATTGCAATTTAATTGGGATCACATAAGAAAACTAGACCCAATAACAGGATTTATTCCGGATGACGGATCCGACTTTCGCCTGTGAACAGAATTTGCAAGGATATAACTTTGCCACAAAGCTCACGGATGAGCTTATTAAAAGAGGATTCTATGAAGGAACAAACTTTATCACTGAAACAGTATATTAAAATGACCGACATTACCTATTACGAAAACACTCGTAATAGCACACAAAAGGCCTTTGTCGCCCTTCATTCAAATTGTTCATTATGTACAACAAATTTAGAACTAGCTGTCGTATACCAAGATAACGGCGAAATTCGCGAAGAAGCCCACTGCCCGCAATGCGAGCTTCGCATGAGATCTAAAAATCATATTATTCAGTAGCAGCAGACACTTTTTTGACGTTTGAATAAAAAGCGCCAAAAATTCGGTGATCTTGCAAGCCAAATCCCGATTGTTTGACACCTGCAAAACGCTGCGAACTGTAAACAGACCACTGATTCAGACTCACCAGACCAACATCCAGCTGTTGAATCACTTTGTCGGGCTGCTTGTCCGTAAACCAAATACTGGCTGCATGACCATAATAGGAAACATTCGAATACTTGGGGATATCAAACGGATATTTCACTTCACTTAAAATATATAAAGGCGAATGAATTTGATCTTGTTGCAAAGTCGAACAGTTGGACATGTCCTTAGTCCAGGTTGGTGGCAAGTACTGAGCCGACTCCAGATGATCCGCTGAAGCCTGAATAAGTTTAGCTTGGTCTTTTTTGGCGAGTTGTAAAATATCCTGAAAATGTTCTAAGGAACGCTTTTTCAACACGGGCATCCACAATCCATCTTGGCTGACAGATGTTTGCGGTTTTAACTCACTGACAGCCTGGCGCAAAGCCTCAGACCACGCCGCTTGATTTTTTTCAGTTACAAACAAACGAGTCGAATTCCAAACTAATTGCCCCTGACCAATCAAAAAGGATTCCAACACTTCCCGTACAACAGAGTCTGTTGGTTCTGTTAAAACAATCGCTGGGTTTTTAGAGCCCACACAGATTTGGACTTTTTTAAATTGACGCTCGGATAACGAGCTGATTTTTTGCAAAGCCTGGGCTGCATTTTTTAATTCAGCCGTCATCACAACACCTTTGATTCCCGGATGAGTTAACAATAATTCCTGAACGGATCGGTCTTGTGAAAAAATAAATTGGACAACGCCTTCAGGCAACTGAGCTTGTTGAAATATTTTTTTCCAAATCAAAGCCGTTGCTGGTGCAAACGAGGACAGCTTAACCAAAATAACATTTCCAGCCATAATGGCCGAGATGACTTTATCAATAAAAATTCGATTCGATAAATTCCAAGACAACAAAGCCGACAGCACACCCACGGGCGACATAGTGTCGCTCGAGCTGGATGGCTTGGTTAGTTCGGATTGCATTTGTAACAAGTAGCTGCGTCCGATTTCATAATTTGCTTTTTCCGTAAAAGCCATAGGCAACGCTTGATCCAAAGATTCCAACTGAATCAATTCATTTTTGTGATTTTGATACGCCAACAAAATTCGGTCCAGCAGAGCCAATCGATCCTGAATGCTTGAGTCCTTCCAAGCCAGAAAACTTTTCTGAGCCACTTGCAGAGCTTTGACAACGTCCAGCACTGTGCTTTGACTGACTGTGTACAAAACTTCATTTGTGAAGGGATTCAGTTTTGAAAAAGATTGAGCTGTTGGCGAATCTGTTGAAGCAATCCAGTTATTAATTTGCATGTAGTGAAGTTATCAGATGCTCGAATTTTTGAGTACTTTTTTTAAGTGATTAACAGGTCGAAAAATTTTTGAATGATCCCAGGAATTTTTTAAAGGAGGGGCCGACTGGATCTGTTCGGTGTCGTCGGCCCGACCTGAGCCTTTATCACAATTGATAAGGCTCGTGACAATTTACGGCGGAGGTTTTAAAACCTCTTAGCTCGTAACAGCTAAGATACGGCTAAGAAGCCGCCACCTCCGCCTTAGTTATGTCAAATGATTGTACCATAACACCACCTCCTTTCGTGCCGTATGAACGGCAAACTCAGAATAACAAATTCAACCAGGACCTTCAAAATCAAAATTATAATCTGTCATATAACTGTCTCTTATGTGGAAAAGTGTCAGTTCGAGAATGACTTTTGTCCAGACTTCGTCCAGTTCGTATCAAAATCTATCGCGACATCGGAACGATTATGTTTCATTGGTGAAATGGAAATCTTAAAAACCTTCGCCACAGTCAGCATGTTGATAATGGTCAGCATTTCAGCTCTGGCATTTAACAAAAGAACTGTTTTCAATGCGGCCACTGCGGCCGGAATCCCCCATCATCAAGTTGAAAAACTGGTAGGCTATCTAGAAAAATACCAAGATCAAATTCCGAATCAATCCTATGTCAGCTTTGTCGACTTTCGAAAGTCTTCTGCCAAAAAAAGATTTATTCTGATTCAAACAGAAACCGGACAAACACAACAGTTTTTGGTCGCTCATGGTAAAAACTCGGGTGAACTTTATGCTCAGGAATTTTCTAATACTGAAAATTCAAAAAAATCGTCTTTGGGATTGTATTTAGTCGGCCGCAGTTATCGCGGCAGCAATGGACTATCGCTGTTACTGGATGGCTTAGAACCATCCAATTCCAACGCTAGAAAACGCGAAATCGTCATCCATTATGCCGATTATGTTTCGGAAAAATATTTAAATGAAAATGGTCGCATCGGACGCAGCTGGGGTTGTTTTGTCTTGAATGAAAAGGATTTTAAAAACTTTATTCATGATCAAATCAAAGACGGCAGTCTATTACTGGCATTTACAAACGATTAAGTTCTGCTTTAATGGCATCAGCCAATTTTTGCATTTCTTCATTTGATAAACGCTTGGCACGTTTAAAATCCAAATCTGGAATGCTCCAAGCTGGAATCATATGCAAGTGATAATGAGGCACTTCAAATCCCGCCGTAATGGTCCCAATACGCGGACAACCCGTAACAGCTTTTTGCGCCTTTGCAATTTTTTGTGCGTTCAATTGACAGCGAATAAATGCTTCTTGGGGAACATCAAACCAATGATTCACTTCTTGTTTGGGAATAACAATCACATGTCCTGGATTGACTTGATCTAAGGCCAAAATAGAAATTGTCAGATCATCTTCGTGTACACGAAAAGCAGGTAATTCATTATTGATAATTTTTGTAAATATTGAAGCCATATTATTTAATTTTTAATTCACCTTTTTGATTAAACGGAATCGATATAAAACCCAACTGGGCTTTTCCAGAAATTTCATATTCTTTCGTCAGCGTTTTTTTAATAAGCCCCGTCAAAATATTTCCCAATGCATTATATTTAAATGTTAGTGGAACAACAAATTCGTTCGAACCCGAAGACGGAATTTCAATCTTTTGATCAATTTTCCCAGCCGTCACAGCTTCGCCTGAAATTTTTAAGTCGTAATCAATTTGATCGACTCGAAGTGGAATGGGATTGGGGTTTTGAACATTCAATTTTAATCCCACAGTTAAACTTTCAGCTGAAATATTTTGAACTGTGACCTGGGTAACTTTGACTTCAGGATTTTTCAGAAGATCTTTTGTCAGGCTGCTACAGCCTGACAAAAGCAAAAATAAAGAAACTAAAAAAAACTTGAAACTATCTTGCATCAACTGGCTTCCAGTTAAGGCCTTCTTTACCCTGCCATTTTCCACGCGGGCGATAGATTCTGTTTTTTTCATATTGTTCCATACAGTGCGCAATCCAACCAGACACACGTGAAACGGCAAAGATCGGAGTAAAAATATCCGTTGGAATTCCCATCGAATGATAAACAGTCGCCGAGTAAAAATCCACATTCGGCATAAGACCTTTTTCTTTGTACATCGTATCGTCGATCAACGCCGACATTGTGTACAATTCTGGTTTACCAATTTTTTGAGTTAATTTTTCAGAAAATTTTCTAAGGATAGCAGCACGAGGATCGCCATCTTTGTAAACACGGTGACCGATACCCATGACTTTTTCTTTAGCTGATAAAGCATCTTTAACAAATTGCTGAGCTTTTTCCAAAGTTCCAATTTTAGCTAACATCACCATCACTTGTTCATTCGCCCCGCCGTGCAATGGTCCTTTTAAAGCACCAATCGCTGATACGATCGCTGAATGCATATCTGATAATGAAGACGTCGTTACACGAGTCGCAAAAGCTGAACAATTTAATTCGTGGTCAGCGTGTAAAATCAAACATGTATCAAAAAGTTTAACTGTTTCAGCGTCTGGCTCAGTTCCTTTTAACATGTACATAAAGTTCCAAGCGATTGATTGGCCCGCTTTCGGAGTTAAAACTTCACGCTTGTTACGGATCGCCTCAAATGCTGTTACAATAGAACCCATTTTAGCAGTTAAGCGAACCGCTTTTCTGTTATTTGATTCAACTGAATTATCATTCGAATCCGCGTCCCAGTGTGCTAACAAAGAAACGGCCGTTCTTAACCAAGCCATTGGATGAACGTTTGTCGGCAAAGTTTTTAAAACTGCAATGTAAGCAGGATCCAAAGTCATGTTTTTGTTGAGTTCAGCTTTGAAGCTTTCTAATTCAGCTTTGTTCGGCAAACGATTATTCCAAAGTAAAAAAGTCACTTCCTCGAAAGTTGAATTCGCTGCTAAATCTTCGATAGTGTAACCACGATAGTTCAGTGTATTACCAACGATAAATGAAATGGATGTTGTACATGCGACAACGCCTTCTAAACCCTTATCTAGTGCACCTTCATAAATAGTGACATCAGCCATAATTACCTCTTTATTTTTTTAATGATTCTTATAATTAGCAAATTGCCTAAGCCTTGGCTAGCTTGATTATGTTTTCTTTGACTTCTATCACGACAACAGTCTGATCACGCAAAGGGGTTTCTTGCCCCGACTTTAACTGCGCACGTACTAAAATATCATTTCGAATATCATGGACTGACTTATGACTTGGACCCGAGCTTATTTCTGCAGCTATATCGTCAGGCGTTAAGATATCCATCAGTCCTTCAGTCACAAAAGTTAATGACGAACCGGGTTCTAAATCTATTTCCAGATCATTGAATGAGGGCTCTAGTCCAGCCCCTAAACCCGACGAGGTCGATGAAAGCTTCATGAGCCCCTTTTGCGAACTGTGGTAAAATCCCAAAATCCGTCCACAAGCACAAAAGTTCATAGTTAAACGACGACGATCAATAATTCCATACATCAACTGGGATTGATCTTTGGGATTAGCCAATGTTTTAAGCTCGTCAGAAATTTGCTTTAAAACAAGGCTTGGAGCCGCTCCCTTTTTAGCCTCCATAATGTGTGTCATCTTTAAAATCAGCGAAAGCAATAAGGCGGACATGGCATATCCCGAAGAAGACGCTAAAAGAACCCCAAAACGGTATTTATCCTCGTGCTCGAAAACATCAAAGTAATCACCACCAAAACGTGAACCAAAGACAAATTTTTTACTAATGTGGAACCCGGGAAACTGCGGCAGCTCCGTCGGAGTCAGTTTTTTTTGCATCGAACTTAAAACCTGAACTTGTTGATGCTCCTGAGAAATAATTTGATCTAACTGAGCAGAAAATTGAATCAACTGATCTTTGTAAACAGAGGCCTCAGCTGATTTCTCATCCAAGGACTTTTGCAACGATTGCAGTTCTTTTTTTATTTTTTTAAGCTCTTCATCAGACACCTAACTAGCTTAGTTGATGTTCCGCGTACTGTAAAAAAGTTTTTTCTTCTTCGTGCATTTCAAGCAGCTTGCGCGGAAAACCTTTTGTTTCCTCGACCTTAACGGCTTCTTTTTCTTTCAGCTTAGATTGCACAACAAGCTTTAAGTCCTGTTTAAAAGACGCTGATAGCAGCCAATTTGAAATCAATGTCGCTGAACTGTATTTCAAATTCCACACATTTGGTTCTTCTGTTCGTTTGGAATAAAAATGTCCCCACACACTGACAACAGTGATTTGAATGACCGAATACGATATCCAGCTGAGTGTTAAAAATTCGTATCTATTTTCAGTCATCGAGCCATTAAAAAAACCAGCCCACTTCAAATAGTAAAACAAATTAAACTGTAAATATCCTGCTGCTATATAAGAAATCAAACTCAAACCGTAAAACCACAACGAATAACGTCGAACTTGTCCTTGCAATAAAAGAGACTTTTTCAAACCTTTGCGGATTTCAGCAAAGAAAATTCCCGCCATTAAAGCTAATGAAAAAACCAAATGCACGTCACCTTGAGCTTGTAATATAAAAACACAAGCCAGCCATACAAGAGGTAAAGGAATCACGGTGGCCACAACAGCCCCAATGATAAATGGAATCAAAATTTTTTCATCAAACATCATATTCACCAAGCTGGAATCCACACCCCAGATTTGATGCACAGAGCCCTTGATTGGATTCGCCACGATCAAACCGATGACCAATAAAAACCACCAACGATTTAAAATCGAAAAACAAAGCTGCATCAAACCCGCACGACGTTCTGTCACACCAAAATCCATTCCAATCAATGCCTCCAACTGAGTTCTTTGGACAAATATTTTTTTGAGGACTGTCATCATGTTTTGAATAACCATTTTATGCTCCATAAATATCGTATCTAATTATTTTACCTTCAATTTGCCCCTGTGGCTTCATCAAGGGAACTGCGCTCAAAGGTCTTTTTACGACAAGACGTTTTAGTTTGTTGGCTTGTAAAATACTGGCGACGACTTCTTCAGAGTCTGGATCAGCACCAACTAATTCTTTAAAAATAACCATTTCTTGCTTGGGCAGTGCTGACTTGGCTTTAGCAGGAAACATAGGATCAAAATAACCCACATCAAATTCGCTAGCCGTTGATTGAATAAATTTTTGTGCCGAAGAAAATTCAAACTGAACTTGTTTTTGGTGTTCTGCGGACAATTGCGACCAGGCTAGTTTTAAACACATAAAGACAATCGGATTTCTTTCGACGGCAGTGACTTGAAACCCCAGCTGTGACAAAAAAATAGCATCGACACCAAGCCCGGCAGAAAAATCAACTAACCGAAGACCTTTTTTACCACCGCCCAAGGCTCGCGATAGAGGTTCCGACTGCAATCCTTTTTTAACTTTGTGATAATTGGATCGATCCTTGATAAAATCAATCCGCATTTTGCGACCGGCAGTATCTTGTACTAATGGTGTTGGCTGATCGAATATAATTTGAATATTTGAATCCGTTGGCATTTCTTTTTCCAAGAAAGATTTCCAATCTTGGTACAAACTTTCCAAACTGGAATCCAAGACCTGAATCTTCACTACACCATCCAGCCCTGCTTAACAGCGATGTACCAAACCATTTCTAAACAAAGCAATGTACAAAGTAAAAAATAATTCCGATAACCCTTTTTAAAAGCGACTTTTAAATCTGAACCAACCGGCGAAGCTATACTGTGAATAGCTATCACCGTTGGAATAGTCCAAAAAACTAAAGTGATTGTTGTGAACCATGTCCAAAAAACGCTGGCATAAAAAAAGTGGAATGCCAGCCACAAAATATTTATTACAACCAACCAAGCTATTAAAAAATTTTTGGCTGTGTCAAATCCCAAACGCGTCATTGTGTTGTTGATTTTGGCTTGAGACGTGGTCAACAGGTGCGAAAAGTGGTTCAGATAATTCAGAAATAAAATACAAAATCCCCACAAAACACCAAAAACTAAAACTTCAGTGTCAACACCCGCCCCCATTGAAACTTGATAACCGGACAACAAAGCGGGGCCCATCAACAGAAACAAAATGAATTCACCAAAGCGTTGATTTTTATAGGAATTCTTTTTAAAAAACTGACCTACTAAAACTAAAATCAAAACGACGGCGACGACACGAACAGACTCGGGCTGTGCCATCAAAACCGGACGAGCTAAAAACGCCGCAGCGAATATCAATAGCCAAGATAAGTGACTGAGTTCTTGCGCCGTTATCCAACCTTTTTGAATGGGGCTTTTACTAGACTCGACAATTCGATCATAGCCAGAAATGTGATCATTCACATCGTTACGTAAATTCAAAGCGGCGAATAAAAATAACATCGCTGCCGAAGCATAAATAAAATTATTTACATCAAACAAACGATCATCGACATAGTTTTTACAAAATACAAAAAACAAAGGAACCAGAATCATGTGAAAAGATTTTAGTTTAAATAATCGCTCGACAAACTTAAATACACTGGGTCTTTGAATTTGATTTTTTGGTACAATTTCAAAAGTAATTGTTTCTGATTCGGTGTCCACATTCAAAGATTGAACAGGAATTGCCACTTCGGTATTCGAAAAAGAACCTAAGAGGTATTTTTTAAAATCAGGCTCAGTCTTTGAAAGAGTTTTATAGTTCATGTGTTCCCTAATTCGATTTAGGTTTTCGACGCCAATACAAGATTTCTGTTAACGGCTTTAAATTTTGAGTCAAATCCGCAGACTGAGTTAATTTTTCAAGCTCGGATAACAAATGGTCATATAATTTAATTAACTGCGTATTCATTTGATCAAACTCTTCAACTTTTTTCTTGAATAAGTCCTGACCCCGATTCGCATCCGAATCCAGACTCAGATAAAAATCATTCATATTTGAACTTTTCACTAAACGGTCGATTTGCTGGCGATTCATTTTTTCAGTCAAAAAAGCACCAAATGAATTTAAATAGCCAGACTTCAAATCACCCAAAATCGCCTTGCCTTCGTCATTACGAATATCATAATCCAGCAAATCATCGCTGCGTTGAAAAAGCTGACCTAACAACGTTCCCATTTCCTCGAGGATTTGGTGAAGCTTTTCATCATTGTTATTCAAAGCGATAAACGGAGCACGCAAACACCATTTAAAAAGTGAAGCTGTTTTTAAATTATGGATCCGGTCCAACTGGCCAGGTGTTACGAAAAAATCACCCACGACCGAATCCTGTAACCACTCACCTTCAAGCAAATCTGAAATGATTTCGCTGGTGTATTGAACTAATCGAATATTGCCGTGTGCAGACAAATTCACCATCACTCGCGCTAATAAATAATCACCCGCTAAAACTGCGTACTCGGGATTGTATTTGTGCCAAGCCGCAGGCTTGCCACGACGTAAAATAGACCGATCAATCAAATCATCGTGTAACAACGAAGCATTATGAATAAATTCGATCGTCTGACAAAGCAAAGATTGTATGTTTTCATCGACCTTGACGGGATGGCTCACTAATTGAACAAGTTTTGAACGAAAGCCTTTACCGCCTGAAAATAAATCATCGTAAAGCTGATTAAGCTTTGGCAAGTAGGCTGGAAAATCTTGAGGGCTGTATATTTTAACGTTCATGCGATTCAGACAATCTTCCAACAAGTTTGACTTGAGTCAAGCCGCTGACCTGAAGTAGTCTATTTTTATGTCAAAATCATCGCTATTTTATGAAAATGGACTCCGATTTGAATGCCAAGGCTCTGGCAAATGCTGTACGTCTCATGGCGAATTCGGATTCGTTTTCTTGACCATCGATGACCGACGTCGCTTTGCTAAGCATTTAAAATTATCGACCGCTGAATTCACTAAAAAATACTGTGAATACAACGAAGAGCAAGAGGCCTGGCATCTGATCGAGCGCAAAGACAATCCAGATTGTCTTTTTCTTAAAAATAAACAGTGCTCTGTCTACGAAGCCCGTCCGACACAGTGTCGAACATGGCCTTTTTGGCCCGAAGTAATGAATGCCAAAAGCTGGAAATCCGAAGTCGCCAGTTTTTGCCCAGGTGTCGGTAAAGGCCGAATTTGGGACAAAGAAGAAATTGAAAAAATCATGATTGAGGACTCGGAAAACGCAAAAAAGTTTGGAAGTTAATAATGCAAAAGTTTAATCCTAAATTTACAACAGGCAGCCTTTTTATTTGTTCAAAATGTGGTCAGGGATTTTCTGCTCCTGATCAGGCTGAAAAATTAAAAACAGAACTGCGTGCCGAGCTGAAAGACCTCAATGCTCATACTCAAATCCGAGTCATGGTCAGTGGCTGCTTAGGGGTTTGCAACAACGACGAACAAACTTTTGCTTACTATCCTAATCAGGGCTCTATGGAGATTTACACGACCGCATCTGCGCACGATACAGCTCGCAGCGAGATTTCTGATTTTATCAAAACTAAAATTAAATAGAAATGAGTTCTTGGTTCGCAATATCTAATTGCAGTTGACCGTATAAAATTTTTCCCAAATCACTTCGCGGTATTTGGGGGACTATCGCCATCCACTTGATCCGCTCGAAAGGTTTCAGTTTTTGGTTAAAAGTTTGAACGGTAGCTGAATCTATCGGTTGAACTGCCACTAATACCAATTTATTTTCAGCACGTTCATCGGGTAAATGAATAATGACTGAATCGCGATCGATGGATTCCCACAAAGACTGTATTCGGTCTAAAGAGACTCCTTCACCTAATATCTTAATTTGATTTTGAGCGCGTCCTAAAAATTGAATTCGGTTTTGGCAGACACTGATGCGATCTGGTAATGAATATCCCTGAACCCACTTTTGGATTTTCAATTGTGTTTGAATCAATTGGTAATGTCCCAGGGCGATACTTGGACACTGAACAACCGCTTGTTCAGAGGATCCAACACTCTCTAAATGCACACCCGGCAGCAATTGATATTCGTGACCAGGTTGATCTGAAACAGCAATCATCGAACATGTTTCGGTCATTCCGTAGGTTTTAACAATCGGCCACCCTAATTCAGTGGCTTGCACAAATAATTCATCTGATAGGGCGGCTCCACCTACAAAAACATGACGCAGTTTTTGGGGACTTTTCCAACCCCGCTGAACCAAATCAAAAACTTGTGTCGGCACTAACGAAATTAAAGTCACTTTATTTTCTTCAACCCAATCCAAATTAAATGATCGCCAATCTGTTGTCACAATTTTGGATCCAGATAAAAATCCGCGAGCATAAATGGAGAACCCACCCACATGAAAAGCCGGCAATAGATTTCCCCAGACATCCTGATCAGTGATTGAAAAAAAATCATTCACTCGATGGGCCGCTTGCAAAACTGTTTCATAAGTGTGAATAAAAACTTTGACAGATTCATCTGCTTTTTTAGAACTGCCAGAACTGGGAATCAAAATCAATTTTTGATCGGGAAAATCCTGACAAGCTTGTTGATAAATAGTTGCCAGCTCCCGTTTTTCCGCATCAGTGGATTTAGGATTGAATAATAAAAACGATTCCCGCGGCTGCTTCCAATCCAATAATGGAATCCAATTCAGCTGATCGATTTGTTGATCAAATCCAATTCCATAACCATCACTTTTAAAACTGATTGAATCTGCAGACTGCTGAAAAGCGGAATGAAACGGCGTTGTTTCGTACATATCCAAAGTTAAAAAGCCGTGTGTTTGATGGGGATACTCTGAAGCAATCCATAAACCATGAGCCAAGCCCACAGGATGATCCATACTAGATGTCATGTATTCAAAATGGGTCGACACCGATTGACGAGTGGGTTTGCAAACATTGTATGACCAAACAGACTGATTTTGATTAAAATCTAAAACCAACTTCACTTTGTTTTGAAACTGACTCCATTGATCTGCTTGGAAAGGAAATGGGTCTTCGATGACATCTATTTTTTTTAATTCATTTTCTGAAAGCTGATCGATCCACTTTTTAAATTCGTCAAAGCTTAAACAAAAATTAAAATCAATTCGAATTTTCTGGGCTGAAAGGCTTTGAATTTGTTGACTCAAAATGTCTAAATCACGAGTCCCTTTAATTTTAACAATCGCTGCATCCATTAACTGCTGTGCACTACCAACAGTCCAAGTTTGATGATTTTTAAAAACGGCTGGCAATTGAACAGACATTTTATTTTTGCGCGCTTTTAAATCTTTATGTGCTAGCTCAAGGGCTCTTTGAAATAAGGACCCTCGTGTCGCCAATTCTTGTTGCCAAGTCTGGTCACCTAATTCCGGCCAAGGACAAAGATCCGCGACTCCAAAATTCAAATCAGCATCGACAACTTTGATCAAGACACCCTCGTGAAATAACGACCGAGCTTGACTGTTCGCCAAAGATCGACGTTTTAAAACGTAAGGTGAATAAAAAATCATTAAATAAAACTTCCTAGAAAAAATAATACACTAAACA
>Ga0255180_1000235_pt1 | contig 22265 bp, 22 predicted proteins | sample Atl_Colum_RepB_8_FD_189933 | JGI IMG/M metagenome (GOLD analysis project Ga0255180, IMG submission 189933) | Freshwater microbial communities from Altamaha River, Georgia, United States - Atl_Colum_RepB_8d | ecosystem: Environmental > Aquatic > Freshwater > River | place: USA: Georgia... | reverse complement strand
AAAACCAAATCTAACACCTATTTCCATAAATGTTTTTGGTTTGATTGTTTTTGCTATTGCATAATACCATTCAAAGCAGTTACCACTCCATACATAATCGTATGAATCATACTTTGTAAAAAATTCAGATGGTATTACATCGTGAATTGAGTTTGGTTTGTTTTTAAATAATTCTTCTATCATAATAAAACTGATTTTTTTGCTGTTTTTTGTATTTCATTCCAATAATGCCAACTAGCAGTATCTTCTTTTATATTTAATTGTGAATTGTATGGAAGTGTTTCCATATATTGTGCTTTATAAAATCTACCATTATCATTTGCAGTAACCCCAGCATTATGCATTATATTACACTTTTGGTAATCTTCTTCGTTTGATGTTGCCCAACTGAATTCTAAATTAGGATGACATATTGTTTGTTTTCTCATTTTCCAACCATTCCACAATACCGCCCACATATCAGCACACCATATTTGAAGTTCATGGTGTGTAGGGTCTAATGATTTTTTCTGATTATTTAATTCCGTTACATCTTTGAATAATATCTCAGATTCTCTTTCTACTTTATCCCAATAATAATAAGTTAAATCTTTCATTATGTATTGTGCACCAATTGCATTTTTTTCATATGCTTTAACAACCCCTTTATGTATTCCAACAATATCACACATTAGATTTAATACATCTTCACCTTTAGATAATATATAATCATGTCCAATATACCATCTGGTATCTGACCCGTACCAATTATCATCATTAATCATATCATCGGTAATCCATTCTTTAATTGGTTTAGTAAATATAATATCGCAATCGTGATAGAATATAGTTTCATCTTTTAAATAAGGATGTGCTTTCCAATGTTGTTTAAGAATATTTGGACGTATTGAAGATATGTAATCTTTAGTTACTCGTGTATCATCATAAAAGAAAAAACGTGCTGCGTAATTGTTTGCTAACTTAGACCAAGCTTCAGGAATTATTCCGTTTTCTTTCCAGCAAACAATATCAACGTTATTTAAGTTTACACCCATTTCTAAAAAGTTATTTAACATAACTTCTACTTGCCAAGTGTAATAAGCGATTGCAGGTTGTGCTGAAATGAATCTTAAATTTTTCTTTGTTTTGTACTTTACAAACTTTTCTTCTACTTCATTCCATCTATCATCAGGACATTGTCCCATTTCAGCGGTAAATACTTTAGATTTTAACATACACCCACATAATGAACATACGTTTCTAACACCATCTATTTCTTTTTTATTAGGACACGAATTACAAACTTCAATTCGTTTGGATGCCAATTCATTTCTTTCATCATTTGGGTTGTATTCAATTCCCCAAGACTTAAAAATTTCTTCCATTTTCTTTATAACCTTTATTTAGTATAACTATCAAATTTTATGATTTTTACACACAAGAACCATCTGCACCAGTTATATATATTTCAGTACCAGCTGTTATAGTTGCACTTGCTATTGTAAACGAACCCGCAGGACCATTTAAGTCTTGACAATCTATATTATTATTTGAGTCTTGGAATGATATATTTTGTCCCGGTATATGACCCCCATAATAAATAACAACATTTTGAGTACCTAATTGGTCAGTAGTAAATGTTCCATTATTACCAGCTGATATTGTAAAGTTAGTTCCTTGTACAAATGTTATAGATACTCCATTAACTGTAACGTCTGTGATTGGAATATCTAATGAATTTGAGTTATTAATAATAATCGTAGCGGTTGTTGGTGCCGCTGCGGTTGTAGTTGATGTACTTGTTGATGTAGTGGTGGTTGTTGATGGACAATACTGCCATGCCAATACAACACCAGTTGAACTTATTTGTACTGCATAAACATCATCAGTTCCAACCGCACCTTTCCAAATAATCTTATACCATTGACTATTTCCATTAAATAATGTTGTCAATCCAGAATCAGAATATAAAACATCATTAACTGCCATAGTAGATGTTGAAACTGGTGTGTATATATTACTTGGTGTGCTTTGTGCACATGCGTTTGTTGCACTACTTTGTGGTGTAACACTTCTAAAGTGAGTTACTACCGCAGCTGTTGTGGTTGATGTTGTAGAAGTAGATGTACTTGTAGTTGTTGGTGCTGCTGTTGTGGTTGAAGTACTTGTTGATGTTGAGGTGCTTGTTGAAGTACTCGTAGTTGTTGTAGTAGAACATGCAACAACAACAGTTCCATATGTAGTAGTACCTAAACTATCCTTAACTGCAATATACCAAGTTCCATTTGCTATACCACTCCAATTGTAAGGATTTGTACTCATTGCGTATCTCGTACCACCAACACCATTTACATATGAAATTGCGTTAGCTTGAGTTGATGCGATAGCTATCCAATCATATGTTCCACTACCACCACTAGCAGTTGATGTAAATGCACCAGTATCATTTGTACAAGTTACCGCACTTTGTGCCACAGAAAGACCAGGTCCAGCAGTTGTTGTTGAAGTACTTGTTGAAGTACTTGTAGTTGAAGTACTCGTAGTTGAAGTACTTGTAGTTGTTGGTGGTGCAGTTGTTGTTGAAGTACTTGTTGTAGTTGTTGTCTCATTTGGTGCCAATGTAGTAGTTGTAGTTGGACCAGAAGTTGTAGTTGATGTAGAAGTACTTGTTGTTGATGTTGAAGTACTTGTTGATGTTGACGTACTTGTACTTGTAGTAGAAGTAGATGTAGAAGTACTTGTAGTAGAAGTAGATGTAGAAGTACTTGTTGTTGGTGGTTGTGTTGTTGTTGAAGTTGATGTTGATGTGGTTGTAGCTGGACAAGCTGTTTGATTTGTTAAAATACCATCAGTTGTATCTTGACAAATTCCCACTCCTTTATTAACAGTTGTACATCCATTTAATTCATCAAATTGTTTAGCACATAAATTTTCAGTTGTACCTGCCGCTATTGTTGCTAATAATACAACACCATCACAATCTCTAAATTGTACATTCACTGCACTTGCTCCACCATTCGTAACATCATATTCAAAACAAGTTGGTGATACATACCAATAATTAGTACCATCCGAATACCATCCAGCAGGTGCCAACGTAGTTAATGTACCATTTGTGTATATAATTGTACCATTTTGCAATAAAGAACCATTTTCTGCATAATAAGTTGTTGCAGATTGATAACAAGCATGTCCACCACTAATTGTACTATATCTTAAACTAAATGTAGCCGGCGCCTGTGTTGTTGTAGTTGTTGATGTTGGTCCAGAAGTAGTGGTTGATGTTGATGTAGAAGTTGATGTAGTTGTAGTTGGTGCGCCTGTTGTTGTAGTTGTTGTAGTTGTTGCACAAGAACCATTTGAAGATATAACACCTAATGCACCAGTAACTCTATACCAATTTGTACCATCTGAATAGAATCCCGTATCAACCGGAGCTGTTAATTGTTGGTCATAATACAATGCAACACCATTTCCCAAAGATGAACCATTTGATGCATATACTATTCTTGGGTCAATTGTTCTATTTACACAAGATTCAAAAGGAGTACCTAAAGCATATCCTATTGTAAATTGTGCAGGTGCAGCTGTTGTAGTTGTTGTAGTTTGCCCCGATATACTAATCGTTGTACCATTTGTACAAGCACCGGTTGATGTAACAGTAACAGAAGTTGCAGAATTATCAACGGTAACTTGTTTACCTGCTAATAGTTCTGCTTTAGTAGCTGTATTTGGTGATACTACACCAACATCTGCGGTCAAATTAAAATTCGGCCCCAAATCAGCTCCTAATCCCGTTAATGTTATTGTTACTATCATTCTTTATATATACTTTATTTTTATATTTTAACAACCATAATAATCTATTATATAACCACTTGAATTTATTTGTATATTAGCACCACTACTAAAATACTGGTCACCATACCATAAGTCATTTCCATTAAATGGAGTTGATAATCCAGAATCAGTATAGAATCTAGTAACAGAGAAGAAATCAGAATTATCGCCATAAACTGTAATATCACTGCCGCCGGTACAAGGTACATAGGAATATCCAAAACTTATTAAGTGTACATATGATGAAGGTGCTGCTGTTGTAGTAGTTGTTGATGTTGATGTAGTTGTGGTTGTATTTGTAGGTGGTGCTCCACTATAAGTCCAATTCGAACCACTTACAATATAAGTTTTGCCATAACTAAATGGAACTGATGTTGTGAAATCTACCGCTCCCTCATTCTTTCTATAATAATTTGTTTGATTTACTATTAAAACACCATCTTCAAATACTTTTAGTGTAGCACTTGCTGTTGTGAAACTACCCCATGTATGAGATGCTATTCCATCTTTTGTTTTTAATGTAATTGTAGAATATGCATTAGTAGGTACATTTTGAGTATATACACCACTATCATAATAATAAGTTGAACCAGCAACTACCATATCCATATCTAAATAAGGTGGATTGCCTCCATCATATTCATCCAATTGAATTGTTATACTAACAGGTCCAGTTGTAGTTGTGGTTGTGGTTGTTGTTGATAATCCACAAGCTGCTATACAAGTTGAATATGAAGTTTCATCCATATCAATAGCTGTATCAGGTGTTGTAATAAATAATGGTTTATACGAATATCCATCCGGTGTTGTTGGTAAATACCATTTGTTTATATTTGGATAGAAAGAAGATGCAAATTTAATTTTATAAGTACCAACCTGCATAGTACAATCCGTACAATCATACTTCTTAGCTATATAATAGTTGTATGGTGAAGCAGTTGTAGTTGATGTTGAAGTACTTGTTGATGTTGAAGTAGAAGTACTTGTTGATGTTGTTGATGTACTTGTTGATGTTGGTCCAGCAGTTGTTGTACTTGTTGTACTTGTTGTTGTTGAAGTGCTTGTTGTTGATGTACCATAAGCGATTACAACACTACCACCACCATAAGTACATATAGGTGCTGCCGTTGTAGTTGTGGTTGTTGATGTTGATGTTGAAGTAGTTGTAGAAGTTGATGTTGTGGTTGTTGTTGCTAAACAATTTACAGCTGCACTTTTAATTCCATAATTTCCAGAACTATCTCTCAACACTACCCAATATACTCCATTATATAATCCAGTAAATGTATATGAAGTTGCTCCACCTAAATTTATTGGTGTTGCCGCAAAAGCATTACCGGATGTAGTTCCAATTGCTACACTTTGATATGTACCATTTCCACCACTAAAAGTTTTAACATCAATAGTTCCAGTACCATCTAAAAAACTTCCAGTACAATATGGAGCTAATACAAAATTTACAGGTGCAATTGTTGTTGATGTAGTTGTAGTTTCACCATAATATACACATTGACAAGATGGATATGGGTCACAAGTACCAACTTCGGTTATTGTTGCTACAGATGATGCGGATACCGAATTTTCAACAGCAGATACATCAACAGAACGCATTCTACTATATATTAATTGCTTTGGACCAGGCCAACCTTCACATTCAGTCCAATCTACATATGAAGTTTGACTTGCCGGTACAGAAATTCTATATATCCTTACATTTGGTATTGTACATTGTACTTCAGTAGGAAGATTTATTTCTCCCGTATCAAAGTTCATTTCGTGAACAACTCCACCAAATTTTATGAAATTATATCCAGTTACTGGTTGTGTAAGTAAAGCGTTGTAATATACTTTACAACTAATACCTAAAGTTGCACAATCAGAATATACAGTTTGATTTTCTGCATAATCCGTTGCACAAAATGTACTATCGAAAGTATTAAAATATTTTACACTATGCGAATACGCCATTACTTATTGGATTTCTTCAACACCTATAAGTATATATTGTTTTGATTATCTAACCAAAGAAGCTTGGTATGCCGCTATTACTTCTGCAGTCCAAACTGCATTTGCGATAGCTTGAACTTTTGGGTCTTCATTTACAACACTATCACCAGGTGCTAATACATGTCTGTGAAATGTACGAGTTACTTCAACGCCATCTCTTTCAATAATGTTTGCAGTACGAACTTGAATAGTATTAAAATTAGTTACTTCAATAAAATCTACTATTTGTTTTTCTATTAATGCCATTTTATATTAATTTTATACAGTATATGTTGCTTGAGCCGCAAATGTAACTTTATGGTTAGTACCAATAATATTATTTGCAGTAAAGTCTTGGTAAAATCCACTATTATTTATTATTTGTGGGTCAATAGTTGTTGCTCCAGTTCCCAATTGTAAAAAGAACTGACTAGAGCTTGGGAAATTTAACCAACCAGGACCATATGGAGCAAATGCTGCATATGTTCCCAAACTACCTACTGTGAAAGGTAATCCACTTATTCTCATATATCCCGAAGAACCAGTTATATTTAAACCAACAATACTCATCTCTATTTGAACCAATCTACCAACTTTTGTATATCTTCCACTTCTATCTACATAATTAACAGTACCAGGCGTTCCTACAAATGAAACAGTAGGCGTCCAAGTTCCTTCTTCATAATCATTTAATAATTCAGAAGTTGTTGTACCACTACCATTAGATGTTGCTGAGAAGTCTATACCATTTCCCGCAGTTGCAACTACAAAATTTCCACTAGCTGTTACATGTCCACCAAAAGATGCTCTTGTATCTACAACCAATGCACCATCACCGGCAGTATTATCTGATAATCTTACATTTTGTCCATTTAAATACATATCCCATTGGTGAGTACCAGAAGCACCATATATTCTCAATCCATTTCCACCACTTGATGCAAATGTTTGGTTACCATAGAATGTATTTGCAGATGCCGTTTCAGCAAATTTATAATAATTTGTTATTTGTTGTGAAGATGATACAATTGCTGCTCCTTTTAAAGATGCCGTATATGCTTCAATTAAGTTTACCTCACTTCTCAATGAACCAGTAAATGTATTTAATGAGGATGTTGCAAAGTTTAATGAAGAAGTTGCTATTGCTATTTGTGCATTAAGATTTGCCTGAGAACCGGTTTGCGTATTTAACGAAGATGTTGCAAAATGAATAGAAGATGTAGTTGAACCAATCTTACTAAATTCAGTATTAAATGAAGATGTAGTTGTGTTGATTGAACCAGTTACAGAACTTATACCTCTATTAACTAAATCTTGCGAACCGGTTTGAGTATTTAAAGATGAAGTTGTAAAATGAATAGATGCAGTTGCTTGATACAATTGATAAAGTTGTGCATCAGTTGCGTATGTATTATCTAAAGATGCTGTCCATGCTTCCAAAGCAGAAACTTCACCTCTAACACCAGTCTTCCAAGTTTCATTTGAACCAGTATATGTGTTTAATGAAGCGGTAGTAAGGTGAATAGATGCAGTGGTTGAACCAATCTTACCAAATTCAGTATTAAATGAAGATGTAGTTGTATTAATTGCTCCTGTTACTGAACTTATACCTCTAAACACCAAATCAAAAGATGATGTAGTAGTGTTAATAGAACCGGTTGTTGAACTGATTCTTTGGAAAACACTATCAAAAGATGATGTAGTAGTGTTAATAGAACCGGTTGTTGAACTGATTCTTAAAAATACCGAATCAAAAGAAGATGTGGTTGTATTGATTGAACCAGTAGTTGAACTAATTCTTAAATTTACCGAATCTTGTGAACCAGTTTGTGTGTTTAACGATTGTGTTGCAAAATTTACTGAAGATGTAAATGTTGATATTGTATTTGTTTGTCCAATTACAGAACCAGTAAATGCGTTTAATGCTCCAGTTGTAAAATGAATAGAACCAGTAACTAATGAAATTTGTCTATTTACTAAATCTTGAGAACTACTTTGAGTGTTCATAGCTCCTGTAACAGAACTTATTCCTCTGAATACTAAATCAAATGAAGATGTAGTTGTGTTTATAGACCCAGTTGTTGAACTGATTCTTTGGAACACAGAATCAAATGATGAAGTAGTTGTATTCAATGCTCCCGTTACTGAACTTATTCCTAAAAATACGTTATCAAATGATGAAGTGGTTGTATTAATTGAACCGGTTGTTGAACTGATTCGTCTAAACACATTATCAAATGATGAAGTAGTTGTGTTAATTGAACCAGTTACAGAACTTATACCTCTATTTACTAAATCTTGTGATGCGGTTTGTTGTCCTATTGCAGAAAATACCGAATTAAATGAAGAAGTTGTTGTATTAATTGAACCGGTTGTAGAACTAATTCTTAGGTTTACAGCTGCTTGAGATGCCGTTTGTGCCATTAGTTCGTTAGTTCCTAATGCTAATCCATTTAAATTAATAGTACCAACAAATGTATGAATATCAGAAGCTTGGTCACCAAATTGGCTAGAGCCTGATGTGTATAGTATTGAAGATGTTTCGTAATTAGCGTAAATTTCATGTACAGTAAGTCTGCCATTTATATTTACATTTCCACTAAAGGTTTGTGTTCCAGAGAATGTATTAGCAGAACCTGTTTGTGCACTCCATTGTGAAGAAAAGTGACCTAATTGGTTCAAATCCAATTTAACTGTAGTCCCATCATGGACTATCGGAACTATTAATGATGAACCCGATACACTATTCAGTAAAGGGAGTTGGGATATCTTTTTATCTGCCATTTTTCAATACGATTTTTCTAAAAGTTGGTATTTAACTCTTATAAATATTGAAAAATATAATAAAACTAATCCCCAAAGGATTTTCTCTTTTTGTTGGAAAGTGCTGATTGTGGTAGTATTCCGGCAGCTATTTTGTCTAAAATTACTTCCCTTTGGTTTCTACGGATAGCTTTTTGAATTTGCTCTCTTTTTTCCGTAGTTGGTTTGGTGTACTCTTTTCGGTTTCTCAATTCCATAATATGGCCGGATTTGATAACCTTTCTTTTAAATTCTTTTAAAGCTTTATTTATGTCCTGCTTTGTACAGTCCACTATAACGATTGATACTCCCATATTATGCGTGCTTTACTTGTTGTATTTTTTGTTTTATATTTGGATAATTTTTTAATCTTTTTCTAACTGCTTCTACATTCTTAGGTGAGTCATCAACAAAGAAAATATCATCATACCCCTCTTTTACCTTATCTTCAATCCAATCTGCTTTTTTCTCAGGATTTGCATCACCCAATGCTATCACAGTTACCCCTCTAATTCCCAAATCCTTAATAAATTGCTCTACCGGTCTTTGTGCTGAACGAGCGGTTAGTATAAATACTTCTCTACTTCCACCACTATTAACCATTCTTTTAAGTAATTCAACATATCCCTTTATAAGAACAGGATTACTTACTTGTTGGAAATCTCTATAATCAAATACATCGCCAGGTTTCTCTTTGTAAACCGCATATTGACCAGGTGTTAGTTTTGATTCCTTTCCGTCTTTATGTTTAACGTATATAAAAGAGGTTGTTTTAACAATTGTATCATCAAAATCAAATACTCTCAATTTCTTATCTTCGGTAAATAGGGCTCTTGATATTGGCATTATCCGTTAAGTTGTCTTTTAGCTTTTGGAAGTGATTTTTCCAATTTATCGTTTTCTCTAGTTAAATACTCAACTTTCACAGTCAATTCAGCAACTTTTGCAGTCATCTCTATAATCATCTTACGCATTTCATCTTTCTCTTTTGAAGATTGAACTAAAAGAGCTTCTAATTTAGCTATACGGTCTCTGCAATCGTGTCTAATAAATTCTTCATCTCTTTCCTTTCTCATTGATTTCTTCTCATAAAAACGGAAAGCTGCTGCACTACCTAATACCGTACAAGCAGTTATTAATACCGAATATATGTTATCCATTTGTTCCATTATTTTTCTTCATTTCAAACCAATTCAAAACCCATTGTGTACTTCCAGTTGGAAAAAACATCAAATCGGATGCTGAACCGGAATATGTATTTTGGATTTCGGTGTAACCATAATCCAAATTTTCCATATTATATTTCTTTTTGTGGTTCTTCTTCCGTTTGAGGTAACGCTGCTGCAACTCTTTCATTTCCCTTCTTATCAAAGTATTCTTTTACATACTTTAATTTCTTTTCTACATCAAGTATTTCATGGTAATCCATATCTCTCAATTCATTAAAAATCTGGCCTCTGTTTGCTGTTTTACTACCACAAACTACAATTGCTACTTGCTTTTTAGTAGAAGGAGTTCCTTTATCATAATATTTCATAATAGCTTTAAGGTGAGTATCATTTACACCCATTTCTTTTATGAAATTTTCTCTTATTACGGAGCGGATTTGTTCTTTGATTTTTTCCATTTATCTAATTTTACCCCTATAAATATTAGATTTGTGGATTAGGGTTATTTTTTTGTATTAATTTAGTTGCAAATGCGGTTACTTCTTGTCTACCTAATGCATTAGCTGCATCATAAAACTCTTTCTTTTTATCTATTGGTTTGATTTTATCTATAAATGATGGTGTTCTATTCACATAATCTTCCGTTATATATAACCCATCCAATACAAATTGTTTAATATCATATCCTAATTTTAAAGCAACCTTTCCAGCTTCCATTCCATAAGTATCTTCTGGCCCATATCCGCCAAATGATTCAGGTATACCAACCAATTCCCAAAATGATTTAGAGTACAAAGTATGCATCCCACACCCAAACTTAATAGTAGGAATTTGTCTAGCGTTTATTTGTTTAATTTGCTGTGTTAGGGCGCCAAACATAACATCTTTATCATCCATAGCCGTTCCATATGGTTTATCTTTGAATTCAGAATGACACAAATAATCCCAACTATCGTCCCACCATTTTGGAAGTGATGGGGATATTACATACATACCTTCTAATTGATATGAAACATTAAGTTGGTATTTTAACATATGTTCATGGAAAAGAATATCAGTATCACAAAATATAAATTGGTCATAATCCAATTTTATTGATTCTCTTTTTTGCTGAGTAGTCCCCCAACAAGATGTATCTAAAATAATTTGGTTTACATTTTTAATATCATTAAAGAGAATACCAAAACGGCTTACGAAATAACCTTGTTTTAATTCGCTATTTTGCCAATCAGTTAATTCTGGATTTAAGTTTAATGTTACCTTTAAAGTAACATCATCTTTTTCATCTAAATACGATAATGCTTTTTTCATTTGAAACATCAATCTTTCAAACATTTCAATTTCAGATGGCATAACATGTATGCAAATAAGTGTTCTTTTTTTTGTCATTAAAATATGTTTTTAAAAAATGGCGGGACCATATCAGCCGTTTGTAAACTAAATATATGTATTTGAAATATATCCCATTGAAAACTTCCCAATTGGTCAGTTTGTTGAATTATAAATGGAATATTTTTTATAAAGGTTTGAAAATGATTGCTTGTTAATTGAGAACCATCAAAAAGAATTTGTACATCACCTCTCATTTCATCACCAATAGAATAAAATTTATTGGTTAAATCAAACATGGATTCGGTTTGTTCTTGTTGTGCAAATTGCTTATAATCACAATCTACATAAATTCTATCACACCAAGGTTCCAATGCTTTTAAAATATGTTCGTTGCAATTATGTACTACAAACGTTGTATCATAACGATTACCAACAATAGGCATCATCAATTCATCATGTAATACATCAGTATGCCATTTTCTCCACCACTCTTTGAATTTATTTTGTCTTAACAAAGTGTACTCTACTGAATCTTCTGGTTTGTACCATTTAGTTCCATCGGGTAAATCTATAATTCTTTCAATCTTTAATCCATCTTTGAAACGAGAACCTCTACATGTCATATGATATACAAATGCATCTCTGCTTTGTATTAACTTATATTCTTGAAGATGGAATCTATTAAAAAGGTCTGAATCTTCTAATTCCATTGGTGCGAACAATTTATCATGCCCACCAATTGATACAAAATCTTCTTTGTAAATCATCCAAGGTGCAAAGATACCATTTGTAGTTTCATCTTGCTTTACATATTCAGTTTCATATACAAACTTTTCAAATGCACTCAAATCGAATGATTCTGGCTCCATACCAAAATCTCTTACATATTTTTCAGGCCCAGGTGGATGTAATGGTGGTTCTACTCTTGTTGCCGAAACTACTGTTAATGGTTTCATATGCTTCAACATATTAGCAACATAGTTTTGTGTTACAATCATATCCGAATGTAATATTGTAACAATTGGCGTTGTTGCTATATTAATACCTATATCATACAATACAGTATGTCCAACTCGCTCAGGCCCTTCGTTTCTATAAGTTTTGATATATGGTTTACTTAATGAATTAACCCATTCCCAAGTACCATCGTTTGAAGCATCATCTAATATAACAATATCATGTCCATCGTTATAACATCTTTCTATACTTTCAACTGCTTGCTTTAAATATTTTAAATTATTTCGGCAAGGAATAATAAATGTAATTCTTTGATAATTTGTCATTATTTTGGTTTATAAGCTTTTATGTAAATCCATTGTGGATGTCCATTATCTGAATAGGATTCTCTTATTTCAGTTTTTATATTTGTAAATCCTATACTTTCCAAATCTTTAATAATTTCATCTTCGCTTTGAATTCTAACATCACAAGCTGAATTAGTTCCATTTGCAGTATAATGATTTTCAAAATAAGATACTCTAGGTCCTAATGGTGATTCTAATCCTTGACCATATCCCATTTGAAATGAAAATATACCACCAGGTTTTAATGTTCTTAACAAATCGGTTATTAATGATTTTCTAATATCATAAACAGGAATGTGTTGTAATGCAATAGTTGACATTATAAAATCGTATTCGTTATCTTTTAATTCAGATACATCCGTTCCATTATTACAATACCAATTACTATTTTGTGAAGCGTATTCTTTTTTGTTATGAGATATATTTCCTTCTGATATATCAATACCATCAACTCTAGCCCAATCACATAAATTTAGCATATTTGTTACATTTCTACCTTTACCACAAGCAAAATCTAAACCAACTTTACCATCCCATTTTTCTTTATCTTTTAAATCACCCAATAATATATCCCAATAGTTTGGATTTGTATTATGTTCTTCGTGATTTGTTGTACCACCTGCATATACACGTTTTTGCATATGTGTATATTGATTATCTTTATTTACCATAATTTTCTAAATAGTATTTTAAATCTTCAGGCGTTCCCAGCCCCCACATCTTTTCTATATTAAATGTTTTGAACTTTTTATCATCCAATATACCTTCATTATAAACAGGACATACATAGAATTCATTATTAGTTCTGATATTCTTACTTATCATTTGCTCTGCATACTTTACATAATCAGAACCTTTAGCCCAATAGTAAACACCAACAGTTGCAATATCTGAAATTGGATTCTTCTCTTGCACTTCAGTCACATAACCATATTCATCAATCTTAGCAAATGACCATTTAGGATGTGTTGCATGAAATGTTAAAATACCACCATCTACTTTTTGTTCAATCATTTTATACATAAACTCATTACTATCCCATTCTAAGAATTGGTCAGAGTTTGCCATAAGTAATCCATCATCATTGTTAATGTATTCTTTTGCTAATAGCGTTGTACAAGCAGCTCCTTCCGTCAAACCATCTACTTCTACAATTTTACAATTAGGTGTTATAAGATTAAGAAGTGTATCTAAGTTATATTGTGCTCTATGTGATTTTTGAACTACATAAATAAATGTTGCATCAATATTAAGATTCTCAACTACAACCTGAATCATTGGTTTACCTTCCACATCAATTAGTGGTTTTGGGAATGTATAACCAGCTTGCTGAAATCTACTACCTGCTCCTGCCATTGGGATAAGAACATTCAACTTACCACCTTGCCATTTTGGTTTACTCATAACTTTCTTTTCTTTTAATTTTGTTTCTAATTTTTCTATTGTCAAATCATGCGGATTATCGACTCTAACTACATTTGCTCTACTTCTACTTGCTGCCAACAATCCGTGTGGAGAATCTTCTACAATCAAAGTTTGTTCAGGCAAATAACCCATCATAGATATAGCCTTCCAATACATTTCAGGATGCGGTTTAGAGTTCTTTACATCCTCATTAGAGATGATTAAGTCCATATACTCAATAAGACCTATTTTTGATAACATAACCAATACAGACCTTCGGATTGAGTTTGAGCAGCATGCTAACTGATATCCTCTATTTCTTAATTCCTTAAATATATCAACCAATCTCTCATCGGTTTTTAATTGTGAAATGGCATCAATTGTTAATTGTTGCTTTCTATTCCAAACTTGCTCATGCACATCTTTTGGTAATCCTTTAGCTTTAGTCAACATATCCAACTTCTGATTTGTTTTTAAACCATCGTAAGTTGAAAGATGTTCTGCTTCGGTAATAATATATTGCTCACCAATTTCTTTAAGAGCTTGGTTAAGTGTATTATAGTGTATTTCTTTTGCTTCAACCAATACACCATCTAAATCAAATACTATAAATTTTATCATGATATTCCTCTTTCAAATGGGTTTATTTCATATTGAGTAAACAACTCATCCAATTCTTTTTGATATTCATTGTAATTCCACTTACCTTTATTAATAGCTGTTGCTATATATGGAAATACTAAACTATCATAGTGATACAATCCTCTTTTTTTCTCACCACCAATCTTTACCATATAATCTCTACCAGTACCAACAACCGCTTGTTCAAAGTTCCAAATATTAAGTGGACCTGTTGATTCAATGGTTGATAGAAATACTTCTTTCTTAACTATTGTTGGCTGTATTGAAAACTTAGAATATTCGTTATATAATAAACTTTTATCAAAATCACTTTCTGAAAATTGTTCTCCTGCTAATATTAATTTTATACTATTAGATTGATTATTTAAAATATAGTTGTAATATTTTTCAATAAACTGAAATTTAGGTTTATCAAATAAAATCATATCTTCATGTAAAAATAGAATAATTTCTTCTTCTATTTTAGGAAGTATTTCTTTCCATCTATCTGTATAAACTTTTGTGTCATCATATACTAATTGTATATAATCCGATGGTATGCTACTATCATTTTTATTTACAGCAACATAAACTTTAATACCATCTATATATTTTTTAAATTGACCAAAAAACATTGGCCAAATATCTTTCATATCCGTATGTGTATAAACTACTATTGGTAAATTTACTCCCATATTGTATCTAAATTTATTCTATTTTCCCAAAGTTCATTTCTAATCATCCACCATTTATAAAATGCAATAGCGTTTGAAAGGTCACCTTCATTACCTTCTATCTCTTTTGCAAATTTGTGAAATTCAGAATCTATAAACATTTGATTTTCCAAATCATTATATAATGTATTGAACTCAACCATTACATTTGGTGAACCATAAAACCACATATCAGCAGGTCCCATATGAAAATGATTCCAATTAGCCATATAAATTTTATCATTTTCAATATCAGTTTGAAAATTAATACATTGAACTGCATATGGATTTCCCAAACCAGGTCCTGATGTATTACGATTTATTCTACCTAAGTCAAATCTAGCCTTAACAATTATATCATATTTCACACCAGTTTGTTGATGTGGCATTTTCATAACTTCATTAACACTATATAAATGCGATAATACCGATTGTGGTGGTCTTGGGCAACCTTCTAATTTATCCAATCCTCTTTCATTAATTAATGGACTAAAATCTTTTTGTGGTTCAAATATTGCTTTCTTTGGTTGGTATATTGCTTCAATTAATCCTTGCTTTTCTAAATCCCAACTATGAATGAATACATCAACATCACCCTTATCCAAAATGTGTTTCTGAATATATTCTCTGCCATCCATACCATTTGATGTTTTATCCATTGGAGAATCAAACATCCCATGTAAACATAAAGCTATCTTCATTATTCTATAACTTTATTATTTTTGAATACAGTGAATTCAGTTAAATCTCTATAACCATTTAATTCACCTTGGTCTGAATTATGTAAAGGTAAGTTTTGCATCATTGCCAATCCATGTGCTGCTTGTTGTGGAGTCATATACATATTCCATCCTAAGAATGTAATATCATCATCTTTGTAATACTTCTCACTTCTACCTTCATACCTTGCTTTCTTAAACCAATCAGCTGCTTTAGGGTCATCACATAAAATCATACCACCTTTCCAAATTGGAAGTAATTTTTTAATATGGAATGATAATCCCATAAATGTTCCGGGCATATACATATTTTGTGTGAATCTCTTAGCCGCATCCCAAATTGGATATGGTTTCAATTGATATGCACCCACCCAATGATTTGTTTCAGGTCTTTTATCAAAGATAACCTCACCACCGGCATGGATAATTGATTGTGGTACTGATAAATAAGTTTTAGATGGAATAGTTACCTCTTTAACTTCGTTGTACTTACAAATTAAGAATAGTGCATTTGTACAACTATCAATTGAAATAGCGTAAGGAGCGCCTGTGTACTCTGCTATTTCTTCCTCAAACATCTTTACGATTTTGTATGGGTTGTGTAATTTTATCATAACGTTTAATTTTGTTCTTTTATAATTTCTATACAAAGGATATTCTTATCATTCACCATAACAAGTCTACCATCTTTTGTTTCAAATTTTGTAAATTGTCCTTGCTTAATTGAATCGGTATCTACTCCATTGAATGTTCTCTTTTCTCCACCAACAAAGTGTAGAATTTTAGAAACATATTTTCCTTTTGCGGTTATTGAACTTTTTAAGCTAACCATTTTGTTTTTGAATTTATAGTATGTAAAGTTATCATCTCTACCACTCACTTCGAATCCACAGCTAAGGAATAACTTATCACTAGCAATATTACCATGCTTTACTTTAGCGTATGCAGTTGGCCATATAGCCATAGCAGATTTTATCATAAACTTACCAACTCCCATTCCAAAAAAATCAGGATGTGTACATACTCTGATATCATCTTCAATCACGCCTACATATCCCGCAGGCTTACCATCTAATAAAGCAATACGATAATGTTGTGAATTATCTGTCATATACTTTATTTGTTGTTCTTCGGTAATTGGCTGTGTTTGTAAAAATCCATCAATTACTCTAGCATCCATTCGAAGTTGTCTTACAAACTCCCAATACTCTTTTGTACATTCTACTATTACCATACACATATTTTTTGAATATCCTGTCCACCTCTATATCCCCAAAATGCCTCTAAGTATCCTCTATGGGTTGGCATGTTCATCATCGGAGTAAGACACGTTCCAATATCAATATAGGAATTATTGGGAAAATCTCTGAATAATTCATATACTGCCAAATTGGTGAATGTAGAAGCTGAGAATAAAAATACGTGATTTTGGATGTTATTCTCTTTAATCCATTTTCTGATTTCATTAATTTTATCATAATCGTTTACAAATGCGTTATAACCCACTCTAAAATCTTTTACTACAAAAGGTAATTTATCAATACTTGCATCTTTATGCCCAACAAATACACAATTTTTACTATAAAGAATTGGAAGTGTATGTGTAACAAATAATGGATAGTTACCATTAACCCAAAGATTTGCCCATGTCAAACTCTCATCATCACCACCATGTAAATCCAATTGCCATTTAAAGTTTTCTTCACCAACACAACATTTACAACTAATACCTTTGTAATAATTTGGTTGTCTGTGTTTGTATGCTTCAATCAATCGGTTATAAGATTCCGAATGTTGCTTTGGGTCAAAGTGTTTATAATCCGCAGGTTGGTAAATACCACCTTCTTTTTTATCACCAATTTGAATCAATCCTTTATCCAATACCAGCTCTTTATTTTGTAATATATAAAGTTCACCATCAGAATAACGAGCAAAACCAAAGTGCTCATCATTTCTAATCATTTCAGTAAACTTAATAAAGTGTTGTCTAAAGTTCTTCATCTAATATCTTTTTAATCTTTTGTGCTGCTCTACCATCTCCATAAGGACAAGGTTTACAAATGTACGAATTCTTTTCTAATTTACCAAATAATTCTTTAAGTTTCTTTGGTTCTTCACACATATATAAATGTCCCGTTTTTATTGCTTCCGGTCTTTCGGTTGTTTTTCTACATACAATTACTTTCTTATTGAAAAAAGAACCTTCTTCTTGCAATCCACCACTATCAGTTATTACTAACTTACAATCTTTAAGAATATTAATTGTTTCATCATGCGTCAAAGGGTCTACAACAGTAATATTAGTTAGTAAACCCTTATGTTTCTGAACGTTTGGATTTGGATGAATAGGTAATATGAATTTGTATTGAGGATAATCAATAGCTAATTCATTAATTTCTATAAACCACTCATCCATCCAATGATGATTTTCTCTACGATGCATTGTTACTAAGATAGTATCACCATAACTACCTTTATCATACTTCATAAGGTTATCCAATACAGTATTTCCAACTATATGAATATCTCCCTTTACTCTTTCCGCATCTAAGTTTTCAGCGGAAAGTTGTGTTGGTGCAAAATTGATATCTGCCAGACGTGCTATCATTTGTCTGTAACCTTCCTCTGGATAAGGATTTTCCAAATCGTAACTGCGGAGTCCCGCTTCTAAATAGATAACCTTTATTCCTCTATGAAACGCTGCTAGCGCACAGGCAAAAGCGGAGGCTGTATCACCTTGCACCAACACACCGCTAAAGTTGTAATTTGGAAAATATTCCATACAACTTATCATAATAGAATCTAATCTAGTATGACGAAAACTTTCTTCTATATTAACTCTAAAATCAACTCTTACATCTGAAAGTAAATCTTCGTGTTGACCTGTGAATAGAAGTTTGTACTCTTTTCTATCCATAATGTCAATCAATGGTTTTACTTTCAACCATTCTGGTCTAGTACCAAAACATATTAATATTGGGTCTTTCTTACTCATTTACTAATTTCCAACCTTTTAATCTTTGTTCTCTGAAATATTGATTCATTAATTCTTTGAAAGGAACTCCATCAATACTTCTTTGATTGCTTTCCCAAAGGGAGTTAGCATCACCACCATAAGTTCCACCTTTAATACTTCCCCACAATTCCATATCAGAACGAGGATGTGGTGGTACAAATGTTTTTATTCCAGCATATTTTTGTAACATATATGAAAAATGCATATCCTCACCACAAGTATTATACTTTGGGTCAGGTATTTCTCTCCACATATGAGATAACCATTCTTTCTTAAAGAACCAACTATGCCCAACTAAGTCAACTTGAACAGTCTTATCATTGTTACCTTGCTCAGGCCATCCAAATCTTAAGTAGTGTTCATAATAAGATGAATATTGTGCTGGTAATGGAACTGGATAAAGTAATCCCACAGTTCCTAATAATCCTTCGTGTGTTTTCATTGTTTCCATACAATTCTCTAACCATCTACGGCCAGGTATCGTATCATCATCAAAAATACAAACATATGGATTCTTAGCCATAAATGCGTAAGCAAATCGTGCCCAAACTCCAAAGTTATAATTACAATATGCAACCGGTACTTCTGTACCAATATCGTAATTAATTAAATCATTATCACCAGGATTGTTATACCACACAAGTATCTCATCCGGTGGTAATGTTTGATTTTTAAGAGCTTCCATTTGCTCATTTAGGTTCTCACCTCTTTTGTAACCATTTAATATAACTGTAATCATAATTCTGCTAATATTCTTTTTGTCCAAAATTCTTGCGAAAAGCAAGCTTGATAATTATTCTTTGCCATTTCTGAACACTCATTGTAAAATTCTTCATCATCTCTTAATCGTATTGCCAAATCTCTTGCTCCTTGCAAATCATTTACTGCTACTGATAATGATGGGTGACAAAGTAATTGTGTATCCACATCTTGATTTCCAATACAAGGTATTCCAAAGTATGCACAATTGAGAGCGAATGTACCAGCTGCTACCGTTGGCATCATATGAACTGCATATTTAAATGTTGATAAATTTTGCATCCATTCATTCCACATCATTCTAGGTAAATGTTTAATACTACCAACGCTATCTTCACCAATTCTTTTTGCATGAGATGTTTGTGCCCATATATCACATTCAAAAACATCAGCTATAATAAAACTTTCAAATCCACCATACCATCTTGCAAAGTTACCACCTATAATTGCTTTATTTTCTTTTGTAGGTACTATATCTTTGATTAGAGTATCAATCATTAATGTACCAATTGGCCTAACATCTTTATCCCAAAAAAGACCTTTGTAGTAACTTACATCACTTTCATTGTGAGTAAAGATTGAATCACAACTTTGTAAAAAATTATAGAAGTAAATTTGGTCTGCTATTTCATAATCATTCCACCACCAATGAGGTCCTTCCTGAATATAATGTACTTTTTTATTTCCTCTTTCTTTTAATCTTTGTACAATTGGTTGACGTAGTAATTCGGAAGCTGGATTTGTTCCATCAACCAATCTACTACCTTCTGAATTAAGAAATGTTTTACCTTTTGGAAATATAATAAATACGTGGTCATAATTAACTAAGTTTTTATCAGAACCAAACATATGGATATTATAATGGTCAGCATCTAAAGCATGCATCCAAGCAAACTCCGTTCTCATATTTGGATGATTTGCTGGAACTTTTCCAATGAATCCCATTTCAGTAAGGAAAGCTATTTTAAATTGTATCATATAAAGCGTTTTGTTTTTCTTGTCTTTCAATTTGCTTGTGATGATATAAACAATATTCTTCTTCCGCAGGAATTACTGATAAAGTATTATATCCAATTATTCTTTCATGAACTTTACCTTGCCATTCTATTTCAGATGTTCTTCTATAAATGCGTGTTTGATAATCAGGAAAATTTACCCACCCATTTTCATTAACATTCCATTTCCATTTTTCAATATGCTGTGGAGTTAAACCATTTACTGTATTAATTCTTGGTACAAAGAAAAGGTCAACATCTTTATTTGCTTCTAAAAAATCATGTATGTTTTCAACCAAATATTCTGATGGTATTTCATCCGCATCAATTTGAAATACGAATATTCCTTGCGCATGATTTTTTAAATTATTTTTAAAAGATGCAAAATCTTTATTTAAAGGAAATTCAATTACTTTTATATTTTTATGTAATTGAGAAAGTATAGTTAAATAGTCTTTAACTTGAGATGTTGCCGAATCGGAATCATATTGTATTAATATTTCATCTTCGGTTTTAATTCTTGGATGTAAAAAATTTATAAGATTTGTAATTTCAACCAACTCATTACAAACAGTAATAGCATATGTAACATTTATCATAGATACAAATATAAGATTTTTTATTGTATTTTCCAAATAAATCGGAAAATATATTTGTATATATAAATATAAAGTAAAAGAAGAAAACGATAAAAAATTAAGCTACTTTAAAGATAAATCCACCATTAAATGTTAAATCACCTCTAATTGCTGCTGCCTGAGTTTTTGAAAATTTATTATATAATACTGCTGCAGTTCCACCCCACAAACTTCTTCTACTAGTCCAGTCATTATTATTTAAATTTGCGTATAAATCACCATTTGAATTGTTTATTAAATAAGATTTTAATTCAGATGGTCTCATTTTTGGATTCATTTGTAATATAAGTGCCGCTACACCAACTACTTGTGGAGCTGCCATTGATGTACCACTAATATTCATTTGTTTGTAAGAAGAATTAAAAGAATAGTTACCAGTTGTAAATTCGTTTGTGGTTGAACACGCTGCCATAATAGCAGTGCCTGGTGCGTAAATATCAACGCCTGGCCCTGTTTCAGAGTATGTTGCTTTTTGGTCAGTATTAATATCATAAGAACCGCTATCTACTGCTCCAACTTTTATTGCATTTGTAGAATATGGTGATGAACCTCTTTGGTAATAAAATGTTCCACTAAGATTACCACCTGATATTGTTGCGGTATTATTATAATCAGGACCAGCTGAAGTGTCTATTTTAAATCCATAGTTTCCAGCTGATATTATAACGTGTATTCCTTCTGCTATCATTTCATCTATATCAGTATCAGTTGATGATACTCTATTGTTTGCATAATAGTATGTACCATCAAAATTTTGAGTAAATCCATAATTTGATTCTCTATTTGCCGCAACAGTTGCTGTTGTATTTGTGTACGATGTACCTCTATAATTTATCGCAGATAAAGATGTAAAATAATAGATGTATCCCCAACTCATATTAACTACAGTTGGTCTTTTTGCTCCTGTTTTTGGGTCATTTGGTTTATTTCTATGCCAAAGTTTAATAGCATCAAAAGCATAGGTTATTGATATACCAGTACCACTATC
>Ga0255180_1000229_pt1 | contig 22817 bp, 33 predicted proteins | sample Atl_Colum_RepB_8_FD_189933 | JGI IMG/M metagenome (GOLD analysis project Ga0255180, IMG submission 189933) | Freshwater microbial communities from Altamaha River, Georgia, United States - Atl_Colum_RepB_8d | ecosystem: Environmental > Aquatic > Freshwater > River | place: USA: Georgia... | reverse complement strand
GAGAAACGAGGCGCGCAGGGTGGCATTGACCTTGTTGCGCTAACGAAAGCGGCCGGCGTTCCCGAAAATCGAATCGTTTGGGTTGACCAATGGGCATACTATTGCGGCATTGAAACCGAAATGCTTGCCACAATTTTCGGCGCGTTGGATGTCAACTTGGCGTGTTCGCGCGGCGAGGGTTTCGGCGTTCCGGTAATCGAAACGGCGGCCTGTGGCGTCCCCTCAATTGTTTCAAATTTCACCGCACAGCCCGAACTTGTCGGCGATGTCGGCTGGGTTACCGCCGTGCAGCCCGATTGGGACGCCGCGCAAGGCTCGTGGTTTGGCGCACCGGTTGTTGGCGCAATCGTTGACAACCTTAACGACGCCTACGACAAAGCACGCGACAAAGATTTACGCGAAAACGTGCGAAAGCACGCCGAGCAGTATGAACACGGGCGCGTTTTCGACCTTTACTGGCGACCAATTCTGCAAAAGATTGACGAAAGAATGGCCGAAGCGTGATCGAGTGGACAAAATTAGGGAAACGCGAACACGCGTTCCGCACTTTAACGGCACAACTTCCACAAAATTGCACGATTGTTGAAACGGGAACAATTCGCACGCTTGGAAATTGGGAAGGCGACGGGCAATCGACCATCATTTGGGACATTTTCGCCGAACAATTAGGCGGCCAAGTTTGGACAATTGACCTCGACGACACCGGCGCGGAACTCGTTGAGCAATTACAACTAAAAAAAACGATCGCGATTGTTGGTGACTCGTTGGATATGTTGCCGAAATTGAAACTAAAAAAAATAGATCTCCTTTTTTTAGACTCTTGCGACGTGGACTGGAACAACCCGACCCCTTCGGCGGATCATCATTTGGCCGAATTGTTAGAAGCGTGGCCTATGTTGGGCGCCGGTTCAATCGTTGCGGTTGACGACAACATGAACGGAACGGGCAAAGGCATGAAAGTTGCCGAATTTATGAACGACAAAAACGCCGTCCAAATTTTGGACGGGTATGTTCTCGCATGGAAAGTTTTAACCGATGGCAATTGAAAACGGATACTGCACGCTGGCAGAACTTAAAGCGGTCCTACGCATAACGGACAACGTTGACGACACGCTACTAGAACGACGGATCGAGGAAGCCTCGCGCGTTATTGATAACCATTGCGGCCGGTTCTTTTGGAAACTCGCACCGGTTGGCCACGGCAACGCCGACGACTGGGTGAAATTGTTCACGACGGTCGACGACGGTGTTGTGTTCGTTGACGATATTGCCGAAACCACCGGCCTTGTAATCAAAATCGACAGCAACGGCGACGGCACTTATGCCAAAACCTTAACGGCGAGCGACTACCAACTGGAACCGTTAAACGCGTTACTAAAGAAAGAACCGCTCAACAAAATACGCGCAACCGTTCGCGGAACTTTCCCGCTAACGCAAGCGCCCGCACCCATCAAAGTAACCGCCCGCTGGGGTTGGCCCGATGTCCCGTTCCCAATCCGCTCGGCCTGCATCATCTTGGCCGGCCGTTTGGTTAAGCGCGGCGACTCACTTTTGGGCGTTGCCGGTTTCGGCGACCTCGGCGCCATCACCGTTCGCGCCATCGACCCCGACGTTGAAAGAATGCTAAAGCCGTTCAAAATTATGGCGGTTGCGTAATGGCTGGCACCGCATCGGACATTTACACCGCGCTCGGTGTACGCCTCGCAACTATCAGCGGCCTACGCGTCGCCGACCATTTGCCCGAACAAATAAACCCGCCGGTTGCCGTTATTCAATTAGAATCGGTTACCTACCACCGCGCGTTTGTTGGCGGTTTATCTGAGTGGCGTTTTGTTGTTAGTTGTGTCGCCGGACGTATGGGCGACCGAGCGGCGCAAAGACTTCTCGACACTTGGCTAAGTTATTCCGGCGCCGGTTCCGTTCGCGCCGCAATTGAAGCAGACCCCACATTGGGCGGAAAAGCGAAAACGTTAAAAGTTGAGGAAATGGTTTCAATTAGGCCCATTACACTCGGCGACGCGTCGTACATTTCTGCCGAGTTCAACTTGTTCGTACACGCTTAGGAGAAAACAAAATGAGCGCAAACGCAAAATACAAAGTCGTCGGTCCGTTACCCGTAGCGAACCGAACAACCGGCGAAACCCTCACCGAGGACGACCTCGCCGGATTAGATGTCCAGTTTTTAATCGAAACCGGACACATTGAAACAACAAGCAAAGGCCGCGAGGCCACCGAAACAAAACCCGAAGGGGAAAAATAAACCATGGCTATTGTCATTACACAAGCGAACGTGACCATCGGTGGCGTTGATTTATCGTCGCACATTTCAAAGGTCACGCTGTCAACAACTCGCGCAGAGTTAGACACCACAACGTTCGGAAATCGCGGCCGCCGTCGCGTTGCCGGCTTGGAAGATTCGTCGGTTGCGTTAGATTTCTACCAAGATTTCAGCGCCGCGCAGGTTGAAGCCACGCTCTATCCGTTAATCGGTTCAACGGCCGCCGTTGTTGTTAAACCAAACGGAACCGCAACCGGAACCGCAAACCCGTCGTACTCATTCAACGCACTCGTGACCGAGTGGATGCCTCTTGACGCGCAGGTGGGTGAACTAGCCTCGGCCTCTATTACTTGGCCAGTTGATGGCACAATCACAAAGGCGACGGCATAACAAAATGGCTGCATTGATGCGACTAACGGTGAAACCGATAACGGGCGAGCCGTATCAAATTTCAGTAACTCCCGCCGTAATCGTTCACGCGGAACGACATTTCGGCAAAGGCATGAACCAATTATTTGGGGAAGCGATGTCCTACGAGGCTCTCGCGTGGGTTGCATGGAACGCAACACACCGCGCCGGCATTGTTGTAAAACCGTTCGACGAATGGTTGGACACAATCGAAACAATTGAAGCGGGCGAGGATAAACCCGTCCCTTTAGAGACTCGTTAACTTTGCTGGTCGCCCGCGTAAGCGTGGCGACCGGCATTGCCCCCAATGATTTACTCGAAGCACCGCCCGCGGTGTTTTGGGCAATAGTTACCGTGCTAAAAGAACAGGCGCGCGAAATGGGGAAAAAATAAAACGATGGCACTAAAACGCCGCAACGCTTACGACGAAATCAACTTCGACACAACCGTAAAAGGTTACGCCGAACTAAAAAAAGAACTAAAAGCGTTCGATCCTGAATTGCGCCGAGCAATGGACAAAGAAATACGCGAAAACGTTCAGCCCGTCGCAACACTCGCGAAAAGTTACGTACCCACGACAGTTATGACCGGTTGGCGTAAAGCCCAAAACCCTCGCGGTAAAAAAGGCTGGGGCGACCGCATTGGCTGGGACCAATCAGAAGTAAAAAAGGGCATCGGCGTAAAGCAAGGCGGCAAACGTTCGCGCGGACGTGCAACAAGTACCGCGTGGAAAATTTCAAACGTTGCCGGCGGCGGCGTTATTTACGAACTTGCCGGAAGTAAAACAAAAGGCGAAGGCAAACGCGGCCAACAATTCGTGCAAAACATTAGCAACATTGGCGGCGCAAAAACTTCGCGACTTATTTGGCGAGCATGGGACGAAAGCAAAGCGGAACACACAATGAACCGCGACGTGCAAGCCATCGTAAAAAAGTACGAACAAATTTTAGAGAACGCCCTCAATAAGTAAGGCCGAAAAATGGCAGTAGTTATTAACGTTTTGTCAACCTTTTCCGATGCTGGCCTACAGTCGGCACAAAAGGAACTCGACAAATTCGCAAAAGCAACCGAAACCAAAATGAAACGGTTCGGCGACGCTGCCGGAAACATTGCGCTAGGCATTGGCGCAGGTTTCGCAGGCGCAGGCGCCGGCCTTTTACTCGTCGGCGAGTCTTTCGACGAGGCCTTTGACACTATCCGCACCGGAACCGGTGCCACCGGCGACGCACTTGCCGGCCTTCAGAACGATTTTAAGGCCGTCGTTTCGGCGGTTCCTGCCTCGTTTGGCGACGCGTCGCAAGCGGTAACCGTTTTGAACCAACGTTTGGGGCTTACTGGCGAACCGTTGCAACAAATTGCCGGCCAAATGTTGGAACTTTCGCGCATTACCGGCACCGAATTGGGCGCAAATGTTGAATCGGTAGCCAAACTTTTCCAAAATTTTGGCGTTTCGGCCGGTGACCAATCCGCAAAATTGGATACCCTTTTCCGCGCCTCGCAACTTTCCGGCCTTTCTGTCCAGTCATTGTCCGACACAATGGCCGGCGCCGGCGTTGTTTTGCGCGAAGTTGGTTTCAATTTCGACCAATCCGCCGCGTTTATTGCCACTTTGGGCAAGGCAGGCGTGGACGCCTCGGACGTTATGCCGGCGTTGGCGAAATCGTTAGCGGTTGCGGCCAAACAAGGCAAGGACGCTTCCACCGTTTTCTCGGAAACGTTTGCGGCTATTAAAAATTCGGCGAGCGACACCGACGCCGCCGGCATTGCGTTGGAAATTTTCGGCGGAAAAGCCGGCCCAAAACTTGCCGCAATGATACGCGAAGGCAAACTCTCATTCGAGGAAATGCAGGCCGCCATTTCCGGCGGTTCGGAAACCATTATGGGCGCCGGCGCAGATACCGAGGACTTCGCCGAAAAGTTCACCAAAATGAAAAACCGAATTATGGTGGCAGTTGAGCCACTCGCCGGCAAAGTGTTCGGCGCAATCGGTTCTGCGATGGACTCGTTAGGCCCAAAAATCGAAGGGCTAACAAAATGGATGCAACAAAATAGCGGCATCGTTAAAACGTTGGCTATCGGTTTAGGCGGTTTGGCGGTTGTTTTAGGAACGGTTGCAATTGCAACCAAGGCCGTAACCGTTGCGACAAATCTTTACGCAACCGCGACGAAAGTGGCGTCCGGAATTACGAAAATTTGGGCGGGCATTCAGGCCGCCTTTAATGCAATCATGGCGGCCAATCCGTTAGTCCTCATTGTGCTCGGAATTGCCGCGCTAATCGCGGTCCTTGTTGTTGCCTATAACAAGTTCGAGGGTTTCCGCAATGTTGTCGACGCGGTATTCGCCGGCATTTCTGCCGCCGTTAGTTTCGCTTGGAACAACGTGATCAAACCGATTTGGGATTTGATTTATTGGTACATTGAAAACATTTTGGTCCCGTATTACACCCTACTTTTCAACATTGCCAAAAAAGTTTTCGAGGGCATCGGCGCCGCCGTTAGTTTCGTTTGGAACAATGTTATCAAACCCGTTTGGGATTTGATTTATTGGTACATTGAAAACATTTTGGTCCCGTATTGGACGCTACTTTTCAACATTGCAAAAACTGTTTTCGAGGGCATCGCCGCCGCAATCAGTTGGGCGTGGGAAAACGTAATAAAACCGGTTTGGGGTTTTATCCAGTTCTATATTGATAACGTTTTGGTCCCCGTTTTTAATACGATTAAAGACGTCGTCACCGCCGTTTTCGATATCGTCGGCAATGTAATACAAACCGCGTGGAACGTCATTTCGGGCGCCTTTAACATGATAGGCGACAAAATCGCGTGGCTTGTTGGAACTTTCGGAAGCATTAAGGACGGAATTTCTAACGCGTTCGGCACAATTTTCGACATTGTTACCGGACCTTTCAAAAGCGCGTTTAACTTTATCGCCGACGCGTGGAACAACACGGTAGGCCAGTTGTCGTTCACCATGCCCGATTGGGTGCCGTTCATTGGCGGCAAGGGTTTCGATATGCCGGACATTCCAAAGTTTCACAAAGGCGGAATAGTGCCTGGTCCGGCAGGCGCGGAAATGTTGGCAGTTTTAGAAGGCGGCGAAATGATTCTGCCTCGCAACGCCGTGCAATCTATGGCGGCAGGCCAGTCGGTTAACCTCGTAATCAATACGGTTGCCGGCAATCCGACAGAAATAGAACGCATTGTTGTTGACGCGATTGCACGCGCCAACCGTAGAGGAATGACGACGCTAAAGCCATGATAACCGACCTGCCCACAATCGAAGTGCTATTCGCGCCTTCTGTTATTGGTACGGGCGCCGGTTCGCGTTTTGTTCTCAACGTTTCACAATTAGACACCGGAACATTAGGCGACGGCGCGTTCTTTTATGACATCACGCAATTCGTTCGGTCGTTCTCAATTAACCGAGGACGCCGCAACGATTTGGAACGGTTCGGAACTGGAACGGCGCAACTTGTTCTGTCAAATTTGGACCGGCGTTTCGACCCTTCAAACACAAGCAGCCCGTATTACAACGCAACCGTGGGCGTTACTGGCATAGTTCCGGCCCTTCCTATTGTTATTCGGGCAACTTGGGGCACGGTCACTTATCCCTTGTTTCGCGGTTTTATTGACTCGTGGCAATTCAACTACGCAAGCAACGGCGTTGGCGATGCAACCGCAACAATTAACTGCTCGGACGCGTTCAAAGTTTTGTCCAACGTTATTGGCGGCCTACCTTCGTCGGCCTCAATTACCTCAACATCGAACGCAAGTTTTGATATTGGCGTAACTACTCCAATTTCGGGAACTGGAACAATTGGACCAATTGGCGGTGTTAGCATCATCGACGAAACTTCAACGACGGGAAGCGCCGACGTTGTTAACAACGTGGAACAAACGTCACTAATTGGCACTTCCGGCGAATTAACCGGCGAACGAATTGAAACAATTCTCGACGCCGTTTCATGGCCGGACAATTTACGATCCATTGACGCCGGAACTACGCGAGTTGCGCAACAAAATGCAACCGGCACCGTTTTGGATTTGTTGCAAGAAGTTGCCGAAGCAGAAAACGGCGCGGTTTATGTTGACGCCGACGGCAGCATAGTTTTCGATGACCGCGTTTCGGTTGTCACCGATAGCCGTTTCGTTATTTCGCAGGCAACCTTTGACACAACGACACCGAGCGCGAACCAATTCACAGACATAACCCTGACCTACGACGATGACCTGATTTACAACATCGTAAGGGTGAACAGAAAACAAACAACGGCCGCCGGCGGCGATGCCATTGTTGGAACTACCGCAATTGTTAGCAACGTGGAATCGATCAGCCTTTACGGTGCTCGCACGTTGCAAATCGAAGCACCACTTCCCACAACTTACGGCGGCGACAGCACCTACGGACAACAAAAGGCGAACGATTTAGCGACAGCGTTGGCGGCGCAATATGCGAACCCCGAACTACGCCCCTCATCGCTTACGATTAAACCATTGGGCGACCCCGACGGATTATGGAAACAAGCGCTAGGCCGACGTTTGCGCGACCGCGTTACGATTAAGTTCAACGTTGTCGGCGGCGGTTCACCGGTTGAAACGGACGCTTTTATTGGTTCAATTTCTCACGAAGGTTCGCCGGCGGATTGGACCACAACGTTCGGGCTTATTTCTGCCGCGTTCTTTACGAACTTTCTTATTCTTGACAACACAACATACGGCAAACTGGACACCGGTTTGTTGTTCTACTAACAGCAAAAGGAAACAACAATGGGATCAGGGTTCAAAAATTTCACGGCGGGTTCGGTATTAACGGCCAGCGACGTTAACAACTACCTAATGGAGCAGGCGGTCATGGTTTTCGCGAGCACAACCGCGCGCGATTCCGCGATTACCGCACCGGAAGCGGGCATGGTTGCCTACATAAATTCGAGCGACGTGAACCGCGGTTTTTACATTTACAACGGTAGCGCGTGGCAACGTGGCGGCGGTTGGAATATGCCGTGGGGCTTAATGCCTGCAACGTCGGGTGGGACTAACGGTATGGCTTACCGCACCGGTTTATCTTGGGACGCAAACACAGGCAACACCGACACGGCCGTGACAAACGGATCAATTACGATCAGCGCAGTTGCCAATCGCCTTTATCGTGCGACGTTCAATTTAGGCACACTTTCGACAGACGGAAACGGTATTGGCCACATTCTGATTGATAACGGTTCAGGAACTACAAAAGTACGCGCAGAAAACTGGATTGAAATCGGCAAACCACAAAACGGTTCGGTTTCAATTGTTGAAACTTTCGCTAGTAGTGGTTCTCAAACATTTCGTGCGATGTACCGACGCGGCGCCGGTTTTGCTAATCGTTATTTAGGTTCTGACGGAATGATTGTTGTTGAGGACATCGGACCGGCAACAACACCATGATAAACGCAAACTATTCCCCTTATTTAGCGGACGGCGTTGTTCCGTTAATTGCAACCGACGAGGATTTGCAAAACATTCCAAACCCGAACAATTCAGGCGAACAAATTGGCGAACCATTGCCGGACGATTGGAAACCTAATGGCGACAGTTGACGAAACCCTAAACGTTGCGCGCTCGTTTTTAGGCGAAGGCCCGCAACGTTTTACAAACTGGTACCCCGCAAGCCAAACAACGCCGTGGTGCGCCATTTTCCAATCGTATGTTTTAACAATGACCGGCCAACCTTTGCGGTTCGCTTGGGTTTCCGGAATGTTCGACGCATACCGGCAACAAGGTCGCTGTTCTACTGACGTAAGAAGCGCACGCGCTGGCGACTTGGTTGCGTTCGATTATGGCGAACCGAACGGCGGTTATGACCATATTGCGATGGTTGAGGCCGTCGCGGTTGACGGGTCCGGCCTTGTTTGTATCAACGGCAACTGGCAAAACCGCGTCCAACGGGTGCTGCACCGGTTTGACCGGTCCGGCTACGCTGGCGGAATTGCCGAAATTGCCCGTCCCTTCTATTCGACACCAACCCCTACACCTACACCCGACGAGGACAACGAAATGAAATCGGTAATTATGTTCGACCACCGTTACAACCCTGCCCGCGGTTTTCACGCTTGCGGCAATTCCAAAGTGGCGCTGACCGATATGAGCCAAGTACGAATGTTGCAATTCTTAGGCGTTGAAACTGTCGATCCGGCGCCCGCCGAATGGTTGGACGCGTTGGCAACATTGCCACGAAACGACGGCAAGGTGTAACCGGTTGTGTTTGCGCAAACAATTACCGACGCCGCTGGGTTTGGCGCCGCAGAAGTTATTGCAATTCTTTCAGGGGTTGCGGTAGTTGTTGGCGCAATAACCACGCTGATTGTTCAAATCGTAAAGTTGCGGCAAGAAAATACCGACCAACACGCCGAGTCGCGCCAAATCGTTACCGACGTGCGCGACCGCCTTTTGGATTTGCATTCATCGGTTGACCGCGTTGACTCCAAAGTTGAAACAGTTGCCGACCGATTAGACCGGCACGAACAAATTCACCACCGCAACAAACGACGCTGGTAACGGTTAGGAAAATCATGCACGACGAGTTCGACGAGTTCGACGAGGTTGACCGGTCCCGAACGCATTTCGTTATTCCGGACACACAAGCGAAACCCGACGTTCCTACCGTGCATTTGGAATGGATCGGCCGTTACATAGTGGACCGGCGGCCCTCGGTTGTTGTTCACTTAGGCGACCACGCCGACATGCCGTCGTTGTCGTCGTATGACGTTGGCAAAAAAACTTTCGAGGGGCGACGCTACAAACTGGACATCGAAGCGGCAAACAACGCGTTCGATATTCTTTGCGCACCGCTTAACGAATACAACCGGCGACGCCGCGAAACTAAACACGCGCAATTCTTACCGGAGCGCCATTTTTTAATTGGCAACCACGAGGACAGAATAACGCGAGCGGTTAACGACGACGCAAAACTGGACGGAACTATCGGCCTTAACGATCTCAATTATGAGGCGCACGGCTGGACCGTTCACCCGTTCTTGGAACCGGTTGAAATTGATGGCATTTGGTACGCGCATTATTGGGCGAACCCGATGAGCGGCCGACCGTTTGGTGGTGGCGCCGCCACGAGGCTTAAAACTATCGGCCATTCTTTTACAATGGGACACCAACAAGTTCTCGATTATGCGTTGCGTTTCGTTGCCGGCCGTTCACAACATGGCCTAGTTGCTGGCGCTTGTTATTTGCATAACGAGGACTACAAAGGCCCGCAAGGTAATGCGCACTGGCGCGGCATCATTGTAAAACACCAAGTAGAAAACGGTTCGTACGATCCTATGTTCGTTTCGTTGGATTATTTGTGTAGGCGTTACGAAGGTGTAAGCCTTGAAAAATTTACACGCAGAATTTTTTAAGCAGGAGAAAACACAATGGGAACAAGGGACGAAAACCCCGACAATTTGGACGACGGTATCCCGAACATTTTGCTAGACGCGTTTGCGTTAACGCAAGGCGACCGCAATTCGTCCTATGGTCCTTTTCATGAGGACTATGAACGCGTTGCGCGAACTTTCCGAGCGTTAACCGACAACGACGGCGAGCCTATTTTTATGGACTCGGCGGCCGGTTGCCTTTGGATGGTGATTGTGAAACTTGGCCGCACGGTCTACAAAATGCAAACGGGCATCGCTTACGAAAACCCGCAAAGTGTTCAGGACGATTTGACAGACGCGGCCGGCTACTTGCGCGGAATGTTTGAATGTTTCCACAATCCGGAGGCCGTTTTCGATTTGGACGAGTACGCCGACGACGATGAGGAATACGACGAGGACACCGACGGCGATGAATGAGCAAGCGTGGGCGTTTGTTTTATTCGTTTGCGAAGTTGTTGGACTTTTGGCGAACTATCTTTTTGTTCGTCGCAAGTTTTGGTGGGGTTGGATTTTTGTTTTGATTTTCGTTTCGGTTCCTTGGCTTGTGTATTCGATTTCAACGGCAAAAGTTGGTTTCGTTTTATTAAGTGCTATGTGGTTCGCGGTTTATGTTTCAAACGCAATAACGTGGAAAAGGCAACTATGACAATTGTGATCGAGCCCGACATTATTGAACTACCCGCCGAGGACGAACAAGAAATCGACCCCGACGATTTAGAATACGAAGACCCGCCGGCGTTGCCGGCCCGACCAAATTGGGATGTATAAAAATGGACCTGACGTTTTGGAAGTTGGCGCTAGAACGCGCAACGAAAACCGCAATTCAGGCGGTTGTTTTGGCTATTGGTGCGGCGCAAGGCGCGAACCTTTTCGCGTTGGACGTTAAGAACGTACTCGGAGCGGCGGTTGCCGGTTTCGCGGTTTCGTTGTTGACGTCGTTGGCGTCGTTAAATTTTGGCCCTAAAGACTCGCCCTGTTTGATTTCCGAACCCGTGACACCGGCGTCCCTTCCTGCTGCGCCGGAGATTGGTAGCGACCCTTTTGAGGTCAATAAGTAAATAGAACGGGTTCGGCATTGGCCCGCCACTTTCCGGCATTGAATTGCGCGGCGAAAGTGGCGGGCCTTTTCTTTTGCATACTTCGCCCCCGTTCGGCGTTCTGTTATTTTGTTGTTGTCCGGCGTTTGCTGCCGCTGGTTTTCCCGCTATTGCCGGACATTTCGGCCCCCGTTTCTCTCCCGTTGGGCGAACAGGTTGAGAGAAACGGGGGCCTTTTTCGCGTTCTTGGCTAAAAGTTCGGAATGATTTGCAACGGGTTGCGCAATGGTGTACCTTGTTGTCACGGGGGAACGCCCCCCACGAAAGAAAGGGAAAGCAATGATCTACGGAACGACACAGACGCTCGCCGAAATCGACGAACAACTTGCGAAAGCCTACGACAAGTACCAAAGCGCGAAAGAAATGATCCGCTTCTACGAAACACAAGCCAAGAAATTCGGCGCCGATAAATTTCAACAAATTCAACGCGAAACGGAACTGCTTAACGAGGCCGAAACGGTTATCGACGAACTTGAAGCAATCTACGACGTTAACAACTGGACCCGTTTTTACTTGGTTACAAATGGCCACATTCATAACCGAACCAATTGCACAACTTGTTACTTCAGCACCCGTTTCCAATGGGTTACGGAACTTTCCGGAATGACCGAAACCGACGCCGTTGAAAAGTTCGGCTCAATTCTTTGTTCGGTTTGTTTCCCGTCGGCACCGGTTGAAATGACAAACGGCGAATCGAAACAAAAGCAAGAAGCACGCGCCGAACGTGAAGCCAAAAAAGCCGAACGGTTGGCCAAGAAACAAGCGGCGGCACTCGTTCCCGACGATATCGACGGCGGCCTTGTCGTCACGGTTGGCAACTGTTCCGAGCGTATTAAGACCATACGGGCGGCAAAGACTTGGCTGACCGACGCGGTCTTTTGGGGCGCACGCTCGGAAAACGGCCACGGCCGTTACGCCGAGGCCCTGCCGCTCGTTGCGGCGGCGCTGGCGGCCCGTACAGGGTCAACGCCGGAGGCCGAGATTGCGGCGGCCGAAAAGCGGGCCAAGGCTTACGGCTAGGCGGGCGGGTCGGCCGGTGGAGAAATCCGCCGGCCGATTTGCAATTGGTTGCGCAATGGTGTACCTTGTTGTCACGGGGGAAAAGCCCCCCACGAAAGAAAAGGGAAAACAATGGAAACAATCGAATACACAAACTACCAAAACGGCGAGGATTTCTTAAGCGTCGCAACCATGCTGGAATTGCAACGCCGCTACTTTCTCGCAGTTAACCGAGTCGAAGCCCATAGCAAAATGTTCGCCGTTGCGGTCGATTACAACTTAACCGAGGAAATTAAGCGCCACGGCAAGGCATTCGACCGAGCGCAAAACGAACTCGATCAAATTTTTGCGGCGTGCGAGCGTTGGAACATTGAACTAACCGACCTCCAAAACTTTGAAAAGTAGAAACGGGAAAACGATGAACGAAACACAAGCGCGCAAAGATTTCCTGAACGCAATCGACGGCGTTATTAAGGTAAGCCGCGCGCGTTCGACGGGTGTCATTGTTTTCGCCGTTGACGGTGAACGGTTCGGCGTTGACACAAATTACGGCGCCGAACCGTTCTCGACGATATGCGACGAACATGGCGGCGTTTGTTCTCACGCAACGAAAACGGCGGCCCTTTTATGGTTGTCGGCGCCGGAACAATGGTGTCCGTTTTGTATGGAATGATTTGCAACGGGTTGCGCAATGGTGTACCTTATTGGCACGGGGGAAAAGCCCCCCACGAAAGAAACGGGAAAACAATGAACACACTAAAGAAACAAGCAAAAGACAACCTCGCCGAACTGGTTGAAATGATGGCCGAACTACGCGGCGAAATGATTGCCGCAAATCAGGACGGCGACTATTTCGAGGCCTCGTTAGCGGCCGACGAAGTGGCGGGATTAGCCGCCGAATTATCCAACCTTTTGCGAACGATTAACGAGGCGGGAAACAAATGAGCAACAACGAAAATGCGCTCGCTTACGATTGGGCGAACGTTGAGGCAGGAACGCCGGTGAAAGTTATCGGCGAACGCGGCCAGTTTGTATTCCGTAAGGTTGACAAGAACGGGGACGTCGAAGTTCACGGCGGCGCAAACGGCAAGGCCATGCTGCGCACGTTCCGCGCCGAACGTATCAAAATAAAAGGCAAACGCCGAACACAAAAGGAAACCAAATGAGCAGGGCAGAATACTTTCGACAATGGCGGGCCAAGCGAGGCGCACGAACCGGACAAGTTGGCCGGCGAGTGTCGGCACCGTGCGGCACCGCCTCGGCCTACAAACGGCACATACGTCGCAAAGAAACGACGTGCGAACAATGCCGAACCGCTTGGCGGGAATACAAACGCGAACGAGCCAAACCGTTGACGCAACCGGCGGCAGGCATTAAGGTCAACAACAACCCCACAAGCCCAACGGAGGGAACATTATGAACAACAACGAAAGCGAAGGCGTTGTCCTGTTTTGTATTCTTTGCGAAACAGAATGGGAAGGCGATGCGGACCAGCAAATTTGGGCGTACTTTGCGCACGATTGCAAAGGGTTGCGCGAAATGAACGCCGAACAAATTGAGGAAGCGAAACGACGCCACCCGACGTCGTTGCCGGACGAGTCTGACGCGGCGGCAATGTTTGCGGCGCTCGTTTTTATTGCGTCGCTTGTAATCGGCGAAGTTTTGATCGACAAATTTGCGCGACAAGTATGGTCGGCGCCGTTACTTATCTGCCTCATTTTCGTCGCAGCGGTTATTGCACTCGGTCAACAATTTCAAAAGTTGAAGGGGTAAAAAGTGGACCACAAACAAAACGACCTACCCGATTGGCTTATTTATGTTTTCGTTGCCGTAATTGTTGGCACGTTCGCCGCTTGGGTTTTCTTTGTGAACGGACAACTGTGATGGCAAACAAACACAAGGCAAAAGGGTCACGCGCAGAACGCGAAGTGGCCGACTATTTGTTAAGCCTCGGAATACCGTGCGAACGCATACCGGCCGGCGCAACCGCCGACCGCGGCGACCTTTGGGTGCCGGTCATTGAATTTCCAACCATTGACGTAAAGAACCAAGCAGCGATGGCGCTAGCCGAATGGGTAGACCGAGCAAACGAACAAGCACAAAACGCCGGCCGCGTTGCCGGCGTTGTATGGCACAAACGTCGCGGCAAAACGTCGCCGGCCGATTGGTATGTCACAACCGACGGCCACAGTTTTTTGAAACTTTTGGGGGTCCGATGAACTATTCCGACATTGCCGCAACAATCCGCGAACTTGATCTCCTTTATTGCGAGACCATGAAACGCGGAAACGCCGAACACAACGGCGCACTCATTTGGCATACGATCATACTTTTGCGCGAAATGGCGCGCGAATACTTGAACCAATCGGCAGAACTAACCGAAGCGCGTCACCGAATTTTGGTGCAACTGGAAACAATCGTACAACTAGAAAAGGAAAGGGGGGAATGATGAACGAACGAACCTACGAACAAGCAATCGCGCGGCTTATTGAAACGGCCGACAAGTTAAGCCACGAAGGGACGACGGTGAACCTAGAACCACTTCTCGACGCCGTTAACGTGATTAACGAACTCGCACAAAGTTGCGAAAATTACGAGTCGTTACTTTCTAACTTGCGCGCCGAATTGCAACGCGTTCGAGCACAAGAGGGCGTGTATTGAATTGGACGAATTCAAATACTACGAACCGTTAGGCGAATGGGCAGAACAAGCAGCCTGCAAAGGGTTGACCGCCATGTTCTTTCCCGACCGTCACGACCAAAACGCGGTGCGGCGTGCGCGTGCAATTTGTAACCAATGCCCCGTAAAGCGCGAATGTTTGGAACACGCGGTGCGAAACTTTGAACCTTACGGAATGAGGGCAGGCAAAGGACCGCGCGCAATTTCCAAAGAACGAATCAAACGAGGCATAGCGGACAACCCGAACAAACCAAAAGCCCACGGAACAAAACGAGCCTATAAAAACGGCTGCCGGTGCGAACAATGCGCCGACGCCATGAACAACGGGAGAACCAATGACGGCAACAACTGACCTACTAACCGAAACGACAAGGCGAGACCGTTGGGGGCGTTACCTTGTCCTACCGCCAAACGGCAGCAAGCCAACCGGCTACACAAGGGCGACCACAATTGCGAAAATTTTGGACGACCAAGGCGGCCTAATGAACTGGCGAAGCCGAATGGTTCTGCTTGGTTTAGTGAAACGTTCAGACCTTTACGCGACGGCAGCAACAGCCGACGAAAACGACAAAGGCACGCTCGACAAATTATGCGACAAGGCAGCCGAGGCGGGCGGCGCAACAATTCGCCGAGACCTTGGCACGGCATTCCATTCAATTTTGGAGAAGTTTTGGACCGATCCGAATTATGAACCGCCGGCACAATTCGCCGCCGACGTGCAAGCCGTAGCCGACGCATTACAAGCCAACGGGTTGCGCGTCGTTGACGGAATGAACGAACAAATAGTGGTCAACGACGCCCTACAAATTGCCGGAACTTTCGACCTATTAGTGCAAGACGCCGACGGCGTTAACTATGTCGCCGACATTAAAACCGGCTCCTCGGTTCAGTTCGGTCAGTTGGCGTTTGCTATTCAATTGGCGATCTATGCGAACGCCGACGCAATCTACAAACAAGGCGCGGCCGCCGACGGAAGCGACGACGAACGCCTACCGTTGCCGAACATTGACAAAACGGCCGGCATTATTTTGCACGTTCAGCCAACGTCCGGAATTTGCGACCTTTACAAATTGGACCTGACCGTCGGCGCCGAGGCGTTACAACTAGCCCTAGCGGTTCGAGACGCGCGCAAGGCGAAACCGTTAACGAAATACACCGCCAAATTGGTACAGCCCGAACCCATCGTGATTGTGCGCAAACACTTCGGAAACGTCACCGACGTGACCGCCGAAAATTCCGACCTAGTAAGCGACGACTGGCGGGATTGGGCGCGGGTTTGTATTGGCCAAATTATTGACGAAGGCCACAAAGACGCGATGCGCAAGGCGTGGCCGTCCGGCGTTCCCACGTTGGCGAGCGGCGAACCAATCACCACCGAGCAAGGCAAACGGTTGGCCGAAGCAATCGCCGAAATTGGCAAGGAGTTCCAGTTGCCGTTCTTTCCACCGGAACCACGCGGCCCCGACTGGCAAGACGAACCGCTACAAAAGCCGCCCGTAAAAACCAAACAAGACGAAGGCGCAATGGTCACCAAAACCGACCTCGAAAACCTTGCCGCACTCGTTAAAAGTTTGGACCCTGCCGAAAAGAAATGGCTGGACAAATGGAGCCGAAGTTGCGCAGCGTCCGGCGTATCCATCGCACTTAACGGCGAAAAGGGTGTACCTTCAGAACGACGGGTGGCAATTTGCAAACTTTTGACAATGTTGGCACCGTTGCGCGACGATGAAATTCTCAACGCCGTCATCGTTGAAACCGGCGGCGATGCTAAAAAGTCAACAACAAAACAACTCGGCGCAATGACCTACGAACAAGCAACACAAGGGCTACAAGTTGCGCAACAAATCGCCGACGGAACCGCCGTACTTTTATGGCAAGAAAACGGAACCGTCGAAATTTCTCGGCCAAACAATTGACCGACACAAACCGCACCAGCGGAAACTAACAACAAACAGGAGAAAACAAAATGCAGGACATCACAAACGAACTACTGGCCTCAGGTTCGCCGACCGTGAAATTTGAACAAGAAGGCGACGTCCGGAAAATCAAAATCACGAACATTACCAAACAACAAGAAACGGACTTCGACACCGGTGAGCCCGTGACGTGGCCGAATGGACAACCGAAATACCAGTACGTTGTAACGGGAACAGTTGACGGCGACGAAGCCCGCCTGTTTATCAAAGGCTACATGGTTGACGCGTTGCGCGAAGCGTTACGCAAAGCCAACGTGCAAGCAGGCGACACACTTAGCGGCGGAACGTTAACCGTAAAATGGGACTCGACGGACGAACCACGCCGCAAAGGTATGCAAGGCGCACGCCGTTACGTCGCAAAGTTTGAACCGGCACCCGTCGGCACCGTTGACGACGACCTGATTTAATAGAACGAGGTGGTCGGGTCGGTTGCCCCCTTTCCCTTTCCGACCCGACCACCCCTTACCAAAGAAACAACAACACAAATGAAAACCAAACTAGTGATCGTTCAAAGGCCACGCGAAGCCGGCTACTTCGTTGAATTAACGAAAGGCGCCGAACGTATGGAAATTGTACGAACCGAAACGCACCAAGACGCGCTCTTAGCCGCTCGCGGCATTTCATCTTGGACCGGTTTGAAAATTTACGACAAGGCCTGAAAGGTTCAAAATTGAAAACAATGGCAGCAATAACAGTAACGACGCTCCTAACCGTTAGCGTTTTAGCGTCGTGCGATAACCAAACAACCGGCAGCGTTGCACCCGTAACAATCGAAACACCACAATACAAGCCCGACCCGTATGCGCTTATCGCCGAGGCGCTGGAGAACCACTTAAAAAACCAAACAACAACAACGCAACCGCGACAAACACAACGGCAAACAGTTGATGCCGGCCCCGACAAATGGGACCGGTTAGCACAATGCGAATGCGGCGGAAACTGGGGATGCAATACCGGCAACGGGTACTACGGCGGCCTACAGTTCGCCGCGTCGTCGTGGACCGGATTTGGCGGCACCGAATTCGCACCAATGGCGCACCTAGCAACACGCGAACAACAAATAGTAGTCGCAGAAAACATTCTCAACCGAATGGGTTGGCGAGCGTGGCCTGGTTGCGCCCGCAAATTCGGCTGGTTGTAACAACAACAAAAGGAAAACCAATGAACAACGGGAACACAATGAACAAACCGGAACCGCAAATACCGCTGTGGCGCATCGTTAGCGCATCGCGGCAACAATACAAAGGCAGAAACGTAGATCCCGAATGGTTAAACATCACGCTTCTTTATGTGCTGGACCTACTGGACTACGTTGACCACTTAGAAAACAAACTCGAACACAAAACGACAACCGTAACGGTTGACAAATACTGAAACGGAACAAAGTGAATTACCAACTACACAACGGCAACTGTTTGGACGTTCTCAAAACGTTAGAAGCGAACAGCGTGGACGCCATCGTTACCGACCCGCCTTACGAAATTGCGGTGCTTGGCAAAAACTGGGACGCCACCGGCATTGCGTACAACGTAGAAATGTGGGCGGAATGTTTGCGAGTGTTAAAAGTTGGCGGCCACTTGTTAGCGTTCGGCGCCGCCCGCACCTATCACCGTATGGCGTGCGCAATCGAGGACGCAGGGTTTGAAATCCGAGACTCGATCCACTGGACCTACGGCAGCGGGTTCCCGAAATCGTTGGATATTTCAAAAGCGATAGATAAACAACGGCACGACCGCAACGACGTGCTGAAGGTAACAAAATGGGTGCGGGAAACGCGAGACGCCAAAGGCTTAAAAAATAGCGATATCGACGGCGCGTTCGGTTTCGCTGGAATGGCCGGCCATTGGACAACCGACAAAACACAACCGACGGTTCCAACGTTGGAACAAGTGCCGAAACTTTTGGAAGTTTTAGGCGTTGACCTTGACGAACTACCGGCCGAAATCAAACAACTACTGTGGGAACTTAACGGCCGCAAAGGGCAAGTAGGTGAAAACTGGCTGAAACGTGAAATCACCGGCGTTCACGAAACAGCGCCGGCCGTTCAAAACTGGAAAGCGAACTACGGCAACGAGGCCAACCTGCAAGCGAAAGAAAAGCGCGACAAACCGGCAAGCGAAAACGCGCAAAAGTGGCAAGGCTGGGGGACAGCGTTGAAGCCGGCGCACGAACCTATTGTCGTAGCGCGCAAACCGATACCGACAACGACAACCACGAACGTTTTGCAATACGGCACCGGCGCGTTAAACATCGACGGTTGTCGCGTTGCTCGTTCCGTTGGTGATGTTTCGGTCGCTGGAAATCGCACCGCAACTTTTGGCACACAAAAAACAATTAGCGGCGGTGACGGTTCAGGCGGTTGGACACAATCAGACGCCGGCCGGTGGCCAACCAATGCGGTTTTCACTCACTCGCAACATTGCGGCGAACATTGTGCGCAAGATTGTCCGGTCGCCGAAATAAACAGGCAAGCGGCAAGCAAAAGCGAAAACGTTGCGCGGTTCTTTCCCGTATTTGAATGGGACGAAACGGCGCCGCCATTCCAATATGTTGCAAAACCGAAAAGTAAAGAACGCAACGCCGGCAGCGTACCAAACACACACCCGACCGTTAAACCGTTGGCATTAATGCGTTGGCTTGTTCGCCTCGTCACTCCACCCGACGGAACCGTTCTCGACCCGTTCGCCGGTTCCGGCACAACAATGGCCGCCGCACTATTAGAGGAAAAGAACACAATAGGGATCGAACTAACAGCCGACTACCTGCCCATCATCGAAGGGCGCTGCGAATGGGCAAAACAAGAAATAGAAAACAAACCAAAAGAACAAACCCTTTTCGAGTTCTAATTCTCAACCAACAAAACAAACAACAAAGGGAAAACCGTGAACGAAACGCTACAACAAGCCCTCGAATATGCAGAACGAGGCTGGCGAGTAATACCAATCAAACCAAACGAAAAGCGGCCGCCAATACAGTCATGGCAAACAGTCGCAACAACTGATCCCGAAACAATCCGAAAGTGGTGGACGACCGAATACCGAAACCACGGAATCGGAATCGTAACCGGCGAGGAGTCCGGCGTTTTCGTTTTAGATATTGACGTGACCGACAACAAAGACGGATACCACGAACTCGAAAGAATTGAAACACTTTTCGGCGAACTACCAAACGGACCGCGCGCCCTAACCGGTTCCGGCGGTATGCACCTATTCTTTAGAAACCCAGCGGGCCTCACCATAAAAAACGACGCCGGCAAAAAATTAGGAACCGGCATCGACGTGCGCGGCGAAGGCGGCCAAGTAGTAGCGGCGCCAACCGTTCACCCCAACGGCAACACTTACCAATGGATTGACGACAGCGAACAACTAGAACCACCCGACGCCCCAAACTGGCTGCTCGAACTACTCACCGAAACGGCAGAACCGGCAACACCAACAACAAACACAACAACCGGCCAACAAATAGACGAAACCTATTCGGCGGCAGCCAACTACAACCGGCGAACAAACTGGTTTGACCTACTCACCGCCGACGGTTGGACGTTCACCGGACAGGACAGCAACGGCGAACAATACTGGACAAGGCCAAACAAAGACCCGCGCGACGGCGTATCGGCAACGGTAGGCCACGAAGGTCGCGACGCCCTTACCGTTTTCACAACGTCGGTCGAATGGCTACCCGCCGGCACCTATTCACGGTTCGGCTACTACGCCTGCCGACACCATAACGGCGATCGTTCAGACGCCGCCCGCTACATACGCGAACAAGACTACAAGCCGGTCGAACAATTCCTGAACGAATTACCAACAACCGAACCAAACAACGAACCGGCAAACACAAACGGCGAAATCATTAACCGCGCCGAACTTGCCCACCTAGTTAACTGGGCGCAATTTTGGAACAGCGACCACACCGACGAGGACTGGCTGGCGTATCCACTCATTCCCCGAAGCCGCGCCATTTCATTATTCGCACCGGCAAAGGCCGGCAAAAGCACGGTAGTTCTCGCCGTCGCCGCCGCCATCGCCGCCGGCAAACCCGTCCTCGGGTTGAAACCCGTAGAACCCGCCAACGTTCTCTACCTAGATTACGAAATGACACAAGCCGACCTATATGAACGGCTGACCGAACTGGGATACGGACCGACCGACAACCTAGAACGATTGCACTACGCCCTTCTGCCATCGTTGCCGCCGCTGGACACAATCGAAGGCGCGCGCGCAATCCTCGCCCTAGTGGACGAAACGCAAGCCGAACTCGTAGTCGTTGACACATTTGGCCGAGCAGTTGAGGGCGACGAGGATAAAGCCGACACCGTGCGAGCGTTCTACCGACACACCGGCCTGACGTTAAAAGCCAAAGGCGTCGCCGTACTACGAACCGACCACTCCGGCAAAGCCATAGAAAAAGGCGCACGGGGCAGCAGCGCCAAAAACGACGACGTCGACCTCGTATGGCGATTACAACGAACCGACACAACAACCGGCAAAGGCGTAACACTCACCCGCACCCACTCCCGAATATCTTGGGTACCCGAAACCGTAAAGATAACAAGAACCGAAACCGACAACGGCACCGACTACAAAATCGAAAACGCCGTCCCGTTGTACCCCGACGGCACCGCGTTCGATATGCAAGCACTTAAAGCCCTCGGCGTCACAGCCGACGACACACAACGCACCGCACACGAAAAGGTACGCGCCGCAGGCAACGAAATGCCCGTCCGGAAAATCCGAAACGCGCTGAAAATGATGAAAGCAAAACAACGAGAAATCGACCCGCTAGAACAAATTCACAAACGCACAAGCGCGACGCCGACGCGTGACGCAAGCATTGAACAACCTCGCGACGTCGCGGACGACGGCACAAGCGTCGCAAGCGACGCACCCTTGGGAAATAAGGCGACGCAAGATTTCGCACCGGTGTCGCAAACCTTGGCGAGTGCGCGACGTCGCAAGCGTCCCCCTAAGGGGACGCGCGTGACGCACCAATTCGCAACCGACAACGAACAACCAACAACCGACCCCCTAGACCTATTCGGGAATTAGAAAATGAACAACAAAGAAATCCGCAACCTAATGAACGACACAATGCACCGCACATTCACAAACACAACCCTAACCCCTTCCGCACTCAACAACCTACGCAAATACGCCGCAGGGTTCCCAACACAAAACGACGGCGGCGGCGCAACACTCAACGAGGACGGCACGCCCGCCGGTTTAGATAAATACCTAAACGACCCCACAGTTGCCGACCGGCGCGCAATCGAAAGAATTGTCCAACGAATGCACGCCGACTCCATACGCCTCAACGTACTCCTAACTGAATGGACAACAACCGCAAACAACGAACCCGAAACAAACGGAAACGATTGCGAAGCGTGCGGCGTACACATAACCAAACCGGAACGACTACGCGCCGGCCTTTGTAACGCCTGCCGAATGTCGTGGCAACGATGGGCGCAACGCAACAAAGGCGAAAGGCACGAATGGTTATGGCAACGACGACGCGCAACAGCACAACAACCCGACGACGTTGGCACAAGTGGCACGCAAGAAACGCCAACAAAATAACGGGTGCATCCATCTGACAACCGCAAACCTATGGCAACCTATGGCAAGGTCGCATATTTGCGCCAACTTGCCCACAAACAAACGGCGACACAATGGCAAACAAATACACCGGCCGCACGTCCTACAGGTTCAGAAAACTACGAGCCAAAGTTCTCGCCGAGTCCGACACCTGCTGGCTATGCGGCCAAGGCAACGCCGACACCGTGGATCACGTTATCCCGCTCTCGATAGCGCCGGACCTTGCCGAGACCTTGGCGAACCTACGGCCGGCGCATCGCCGTTGCAATTCATCGCGAGGCAACCGACTAACCGACGGCGTTAGACCCTTGCGACAATCGCGACAATGGTAAGAACGCCGCCGGAAGCGGTTGCGTTTTTTTAGGGGCGACGAGAACAAC
>Ga0255180_1000228_pt1 | contig 22820 bp, 20 predicted proteins | sample Atl_Colum_RepB_8_FD_189933 | JGI IMG/M metagenome (GOLD analysis project Ga0255180, IMG submission 189933) | Freshwater microbial communities from Altamaha River, Georgia, United States - Atl_Colum_RepB_8d | ecosystem: Environmental > Aquatic > Freshwater > River | place: USA: Georgia... | reverse complement strand
GCCCTCACCGAGGCTTGGAAGCAGTCGGTGGTGGTCGAGAATCGTGGTGGTGCTGCGGGTAACCTCGCTGCTGATGCGGTGGCCAAGGCCGCCCCGGATGGCTATACCGTGCTCTTTGCGCAGAATGGCCTTGCAATTAGCACTGCCGCAAATCCCAAGCTGCCTTTCAATGGAGAAACGGATTTAATTCCGGTGGTTGCGGTTGCCGCAACACCCCATATCTTGGTGGTGCCCATGACATCGCCTGCCAAGTCGGTTCAAGACCTGATTGCGATGGCTAAAAAATCAAAGGCGCAGTTAAATTTTGGTTCAAGTGGCATTGGTAACTCGGATCACATGGCGGCTGAATTGTTTAAGGTGATGGCAGGAATCGATGGGGTCCATCTGCCCTACCGGGGTGGCGCGCTTGCAGCGACCGACACAATCTCGGGCCAGTTAGATTTTTATTTCGCAGGCATGCCAGTAGGATTACCGCAGGCGCAGGCGGGCCGTCTGCGAGCGCTTGGCGTTACAGGAAAGAGCCGCTTTCCTGCTGCACCGGATGTACCAACAGTGGCCGAGCAGGGGCTAGCGGGGTTTGAGCATGTGCTCTGGCAGGGATTCTTTGTTCCCAAGGGCACACCACCTGATGTGATCAAGAAGATCTCAGACGACGTGATGAAAATATTGTCCGCAAAGAGCGTGACCGACAATATGGCATCCAAGGGGATCGCCGCCTTTCCCTTGGCATCTGCCCCATTTCGGGAGTATTACGTCGCCGATATCGCAAAGTGGCGTAAGGTCGTAAAATCTGCGGGCATTGTGTTGCAGTAACACTAAGGAGCCCCTTTTGAACGAACAAGTACCACATCAGGCCGCTGCGAAAGCCCCTGCCCATCCCTCCGATGTGCATGACAGTATTGCCGCGCAGGCTTTTCAGCCGCTTCGGCCGATGCCGGCCATGATCTTTGCAAGCCGCTGGCTTCAGGTCCCGCTCTACCTTGGTCTAATCGTGGCGCAGGCGGTCTATGTGGTGCTTTTTGTCCAGGAGCTTATGCATCTGGTGCCGATTCTCTGGGATCCGAATGCCCTTGCAGCAACTGCATCAACCCTAGGTGTCGAGAAGGTGAGTAAAGAGATTGTTGTGATGTTGATGGTGCTGTCGCTCATTGATGTTGTAATGATCTCGAATCTGCTGATCATGGTGATTATCGGTGGCTATGAGACCTTTGTATCGCGGCTTCATCTAGAAGGCCACCCCGATCAGCCGGAGTGGCTTTCGCATGTGAATGCAAATATTCTCAAGGTGAAGCTTGCGACTGCGATTATTGGAATTTCTTCAATTCATCTGCTCAAAACCTTCATCTCTGCAGATGCAATGTCCGATAAGGCATTGTTGTGGCAGACCATTATTCATGTCACGTTTATTTTGTCGGCCATTAGCATCGCGTATATCGATCGGTTGCTTAATACCGGGGCCAATACTCACTCAGCGGCCATGAAGTGAGCTCGGGCATACCGCAGTGCTACGAGAGTCACCGCAGCTGCGGGCAGGGCCAACAGCACCCCGAAAAATCCGAATAGGCTGCCAAAAAATAGCAGCGCGAAGACAACCGCAACGGGGTGTAGGCCAATACGCTCACCCACCAGTTTTGGTGTGAGAAAAAAGCTCTCAATCAGCTGACCCACACCATAGATGGCGATTACGCCCAGTAGGCCCGTGCCCGGCCCGAATTGCAGCAGCGCTGACAGTATTGCAAGCGTTAGGCCCACGCCAAAACCGATGTAGGGAATAAAGATCGCGAGCCCGGTTAGCAGCCCGATTGCAAGACCGCCGGCCATGCCCAAGAGGCTCAACGTGGAGGCGTAATACACCGCAAGAATAACCATCACTAGTAGCTGGCCCCGCAGATATTGCGAGAGCAGTTGATCGCATTCACGGCCGAGATCCTGTGCAGTCGTGCGATAGCGGCGGGGAATGAACTCGCAGATGCGGGTAAAGAGCGCGGCCCAGTCAACCAAGAGATAGAACACGACGAAGAAAATTAGAACGAGGCTTGCGACTGCTGCGAGCAGCGTCTGTGTTGAGGCGAGAAGGGTCTCCAACACAGTACTGATGAGCGTATTGGCGTTGGACGAGAACTGTTGGGTGATGCGCTCAACGAGGAGCGCCTTGATTTGTATCCAGTCGAGCGAGAGATTAAACCGCTCAAGCTGTGGGGCAAGCCAATCCCGGGTCTTCTCAATCCAGCCTGGCGCCTGGGCTTTAATCTGGGGAATCTCACGCTGCAAGATATTGAGAAAGAGCACGATCAGGCCGAGGGCGGCGGTGACCCCGAGTGCAACGGAGAGCAGGGCGCTTATGCGGCGTGCGCACCCGAGGCGTTGGAGGCCATTGGCGATGGGCTCGAGAACGTAGGCGATGATCAGGGCCGATAGAAAGATCGAGAGAATGGTGGTCATGGGCCCATTTTTGCATGACCGAGCCGGGCTGTTAGTCTTACGCCCACGATGAATAAACCGAACCGCCCCCATCACGGCCCCGCGCCGCTGACCCCAACAGCCGATCTCTGCGACGCACACGAGGAGGCGCTCAAGGCCGGGACCCTCCGTGTCTTGCCCCCTGTCTTTTCCAACTATGGCGGCCAGACAGAGATTGCAGGGCCGGTGGCGACCCTGAAGTGCTTTGAGGATAACGGCCTTTTGCGCAAGACCCTGGAGTCACCCGGCCTAGGAAGGGTCCTGATGGTCGATGCCGGTGGCAGTGACCGGTGTGCCCTGGTCGGGGCCAGTCTCGCCATGCTGGCCGTTAAGAATGGCTGGGCGGGCATTGTGCTTAATGGTTGCGTTCGCGATACGGCCGAGATCGTGGAGGCGGAATTAGGCATCTGGGCGATCGCCACGCACCCCCGGCGCCCTGAGCAGAAGGGTTCGGGGGAGCTCGACCTCGTCCTCGATATGGCGGGCGTTCGGGTCTGTCCGGGAAACTGGTGTTATGCCGACTCCGATGGCGTCATCGTGAGCGATAAAAAACTTGGCGACCTGATCAAAAATTAACCAGTTCGGGGTTCTTCCCGGTGTGACGATCAGATGACGATTTTGTGACGGACTTTTCCACAAAAGCTGTGGACAACTTATTGAAGTGATCGATTCGTTTTGCATGAATTTGCTGCGAATAATGTGCTAACAAAAAAATAATTCAAGAACTACTTGACAACGAGTGCATGAACAAAAAAACGGGATATGACGAATCATCGATTCGTGTTCTAAAGGGACTTGAACCGGTCAAGCAACGGCCGGGTATGTACACGCGTACTGAAAACGCCTTGCACATTGTGCAAGAGGTCATCGATAACGCCGCCGATGAGGCACTCGCCGGCTATGCGAAAAATATACGGGTGACCCATCATGCCGATGGCAGTATCAGTGTGTTGGATGACGGCCGTGGAATTCCTGTGGGCAAACACCCAGAAGAGAAAGTACCGGTGGTTGAAATTGTGTTTACCCGCCTCCACGCTGGGGGTAAGTTCGATAAGGGTTCGGGTGGCGCCTACGCCTTTAGCGGTGGCCTACATGGGGTGGGTGTATCCGTTACGAATGCGCTATCCAAGCGGCTCGAGGTGACCGTCTGGCGGGACTCTGCGGAGTATCGCATTGTGTTTGCGGGCGGTGAGGTGATCGAGCCGTTAAAGAAAACGGGACCCTCTGCTGGCCGTAACGGAACACAGGTGCGTGTCTGGCCAGATGGAAAATATTTTGATGATGCAGGCATTCCGGGGGCTGAGCTAGCCCACAGTCTAAAAGCACGCGCCGTGTTATTGCCGGGTGTTACCACCCACCTTCTATTTGAAAAAGCAGGTAAGCAGGAATCCTGGCGATACGAGGGTGGATTGAAAGACTATCTGCTTGAACTGATTGATGGCGAGGAGCCCATCGTTGATCCGTGGATTGCAGAAGGCTATGTCGGTTCAGGCGATGATGTATTTGCAATCGGTGAGGGTGCGCAGTGGGCGCTTGTCTGGACAGCCGAAGGTGGCATTCATCGTGAATCATTTGTGAATCTCATTCCCACCACAGCGGGTGGCACACACGAGGCCGGTCTGCGTGATGGTTTATTTTCTGCAGTAAAAGCATTTATTGAACAACATAATCTGCTGCCAAAAGGAATCAAAGTCTTGCCTGAGGATGTCTTCTCGAGGGTCAGTTTTGTCCTCTCGGCCAAGGTGCTAGACCCCCAGTTTCAGGGCCAGACGAAGGAAAAGCTCACCAGTCGGGATGCCCTGCGACTCGTCTCTTTCCAGGTCAAGGCCCCGCTCGAGCTCTGGCTTAACCGAGACCTAGAATCGGCCCGTAAAATCGCCGATCTCGCGATTCGAGCAGCCCAGAGCCGGGTGCGGTCTGCCCAGAAGGTGGAAAAGAAGAAGGGATCGGGCGTGGCGGTGCTGCCCGGAAAGCTCACCGACTGTGAGTCGACCGATCTACAGCGCAATGAGCTCTTCTTGGTGGAGGGGGATTCGGCAGGCGGCTCTGCCAAGATGGGCCGAGACAAGGAATTCCAGGCGATCCTTCCCCTTCGGGGCAAGGTGCTCAACACCTGGGAGACGGACAAGGAGCGGCTTTTTGCCAACGCCGAGGTCCACGACATCGCGGTGGCCTTGGGCGTAGACCCCCATGTGGCGGGGGATACGGTGAATTGGTCGAACCTGCGTTACGGCAAGGTCTGTATTTTGTCAGACGCGGATGTGGATGGCTCGCATATTCAGGTGCTCTTGCTGACATTGTTTTTTAAACATTTCCCCCAGCTTGTCGAACGCGGCCATGTGTTTGTCGCCCGCCCGCCGCTTTTCCGTGTGGATGTAACGGCGAGCGGCAAGCGTCAGGCAAGAAAAATTTATTCCCTCGATGACGGTGAACTCACCCATGTGCTGGATAAATTAAAGCAAGAGGGCCTGGCCCAATCGGCTTGGAGTATTTCGCGGTTCAAAGGATTAGGGGAGATGAGTGCTGAGCAACTCTGGGAGACCACCTTAAATCCTGATACCCGCAGGCTCTCGATGGTGGGCTATGGTGAGGTGGAACCCTTGGATACCGCCAAACGATTTCATCTCTTGATGGGAAGAACTGAGGCGTCGTCGCGCAGGGCATGGCTTGAAGAGAAGGGCCATGAAGTGGATGTTGATGTGTAAGCCAACCGTGTGCTGGAGTCGTAATGGTAAGAAAAACTAGATCGGGTGATGACCTGACACCGGATTTGTTCGCAGCCGATGCGCGGCCTCAAGGCATTCGCTTTGATGGTGAGGCCATCACGCTGGCGGACTTTGCAGAGCGGGCCTACCTTGATTACGCGGTGTCGGTGGTGAAGGGTCGGGCCTTGCCTGATCTCTGTGATGGGTTAAAGCCCGTGCAACGTCGGATTCTCTATTCCATGCATCGTATGGCCCTACCGATTACCGCTAAGCCGGTGAAGTCGGCTCGTGTGGTGGGCGATGTTCTCGGCAAATACCACCCGCACGGTGATCAATCGGCTTACGATGCCTTGGTGCGTTTGGCGCAGGGATTTACGGTGCGCTATCCGTTAATCGATGGCCAAGGAAACTTTGGTTCACGCGATGGTGATGGTGCTGCAGCCATGCGCTACACCGAGGCACGGCTGACTGCATTTGCTGCTCTGCTGCTCCAAGAGATTGACGAGGGCACGGTTGATTTTGGACCGAACTACGATGGGTCGTTTACCGAACCCCTGCGGTTACCGGGTCGGTTGCCGGTCGTGCTATTGAACGGTGCATCCGGAATTGCTGTGGGAATGGCAACCGAGATTCCCTCGCACAATGTCAACGAGGTGGCCCAGGCGGCAGTTGCGTTAATTGAGCGGCCCTCGCTGAGCGACGCAGAGATTTTTAAAATCATTCCTGGCCCGGATTTTCCCGGTGGCGGGCAGATCATTTCTCCATCGGAGGATATTGCTCAGGCCTATCTCAGTGGCCGCGGGTCCATTAAGACGCGTGCCCGCTGGACAGTTGAGGAGATGGCCCGAGGCCAATGGCAGGTTGTGGTCCACGAGCTGCCCCATGGGGTGTCGTCTCAACGGGTACTGGAGGAGATTGAAGAGATCACCAACCCGAAGGTGAAGGCGGGCAAGAAATCCCTCTCAGCCGATCAGCAGCAGCTGAAGTCTCTCATGCTAGGGGTGTTGGATGCAGTACGCGATGAATCTGGCAAGGATGCAGCGGTGCGGCTTGTGTTTGAGCCGAAGTCCTCGCGCCAAGATCGTGATGAATTTGTGAAGGTCTTGCTGGCCCACACACCACTTGAGAGTTCAGTGGCGATGAATCTGGTGGCTGTCGATATTGATGGTCGGCCCCGATCACTGTCTCTGCGGGAGATTCTCTCCCAGTGGGTGAGTTATCGAATTGCAACAGTGCGCAGACGCACGCAGCATCGGCTTGAGCAGACACAGCGGCGCATTCATATTCTCGAGGGCCGCTCGATTGCACTCTTAAACATCGATAAGGTGATTAAGGTTATTCGGGAGAGTGATGAGCCCAAGCCCGCGTTGATTAATAAGTTTGGTCTTACCGAGGTGCAGGCTGAGGATATTCTCGAGATTCGTCTGCGTCAGTTAGCGCGGCTTGAGGCCATTAAGATTGAGAAGGAGCTTGCCGCCCTGCGCGAAGACGAGGGCAGGCTCACCCACCTGCTTGAGCACGACAAGGCGCTACGGCAGCTCGTCGCTAAAGAAATCCAAGCCGACGCAAAGATATTCGGTGATCGCCGACGCACCCTGATCAAGGCGGCCGAGAAGACCACCGTTGAAGTACCGGTAGTCGATGAGCCCGTGACCGTTATTGTCTCGATGAATGGATGGGTACGGGCACGACAGGGCCACGGCCACGATGATTCTCAGTTCACCTTTAAGACGGGTGATGGTCTCTACGGAACCTTTGAATGCCGGACGATCGATACCCTGGTGGCGTTATCGTCAACAGGGCGCAGTTACTCTGTTGGGGTCGGTGGCCTTCCCGGTGCCCGCGGCGACGGCGCGCCGTTGACCTCGATGGTTGAACTCGAGCCGGGTGCGGTGCTCACCCAATTCTTTGCTGGACCGGCTGCGACTAATGTCGTGATTGGGACCCAAAGGGGACTGGGATTCATGACCGGGTTGGAATCCATGATCACTCGGCAGCGCTCGGGCAAACAGTTCATGACGATTGAAAAGGGCGACACGCCCGCCTTCATCCGCGGCCTGCCTGAAGCGCCCGCCCATCTCGCCTTGCTCTCAGTCAAGGGTCGTCTGCTGGTGTTGCAGATCGGTGATGTCAAAGTGCTGCCAACCGGTGGCCGCGGTGTTGCATTGCTCGACCCTGAAGCCAAGGCCGACGCGCTGGTTGATGCGGCGGGATTACCCGCAAAAGGCAGGCTTCGGGTGGGGGGTCTTGGCCGGGCGGGTAAGGCCGCACAAGAGGTCTTGGAGGCACGCGATTGGAAGCCCTATATCGGCACTCGGGGTCGGCGCGGCAAACTCCTTGCGTTGAAGTTCAAGCCCAATCGCATTCATTGGGATTGCCCTCAGGCGTCTTGAAATCCGGGGTCTTGAAATCCGGCTGCGCCCCTTGAAACGGGCGTCTCAATCCCCATCTAAAGGGAGAGAATCGTTTAACGCACCACGAGGATAACAATGTCGAAAGAAACACTCTCATTTCAGACCGAGGTCAAGCAGCTGCTTCACCTCATGATTCATTCGCTCTACAGCAACCGCGATATTTTCCTGCGCGAGCTCATTTCTAATGCATCCGATGCCTGCGATAAACTTCGCGTGCAGGCCCTCCAAAAACCAGAACTCTTCGAGGGTGATGGTGAATTAAGAATTCGGCTTAGCGTCGATAAAGACGCGCGGACGATCACGATCTCGGATAACGGGATTGGTCTTAGCCGCGAAGAGGCGATTGACCATCTAGGAACAATTGCCAAATCAGGTACCAAAGAGTTCTTTAAGAACCTAACGGGTGACGATAGTAAAGACAGCAATCTGATTGGACAGTTTGGGGTAGGGTTTTATTCTGCATTTATTGTGGCCGATCACGTTACGGTGGTGAGCCGCCGCGCAGGCCTTGCGGCCACAGATGGTGTGCGTTGGGAATCCGACGGCAGTGGGGAATTCAGTGTCCAGCCCGTCGAGCGGGCTGAGCGCGGCACGGATGTGATCCTGCACCTGCGCCCCAAAGAGGGTGAGGGTGATGAGGCGAAGAGCCATGATGATCTGCTTGAGCACTGGACAATCAAAGAAATCCTGAAGCGATATTCAGATCACATTGGTATTCCGATCGAGATGAAGAAACGTGATTGGGATGACAAAAAGAATGAATATGTCGTGAGTGATGAGTGGGAGACTGTAAATCAGGCCTCCGCCCTCTGGACGCGCGCCAAGAGTGAGATCACGGATGATCAGTACAAGAAGTTTTTCGAGGGGCTAAGTTTCGGTTCAGGAGAGCCGATGGCCTGGACCCATAATCGTGTTGAAGGTCGCACCGAATACACCCAGCTACTCTATCTCCCAAGCAAAGCGCCCTTTGATCTCTGGGATCGACAGCAGCGTCATGGATTAAAGCTCTACGTGAAACGTGTCTTCATCATGGACGATGCCGAGCAGTTGCTGCCCTCATACCTACGGTTTGTTCGGGGTGTGGTGGATTCGGCCGATCTACCACTGAATGTCTCGCGGGAGATTCTCCAAGAAAGCCGCGACATCAAAGCGATTCGCGAGGGCTGTACCAAGCGGATCCTGTCTCTGCTTGAGGATATCGCGGCCAATAAGCCGGAGGATTACGCGACATTTTGGAAAGAGTTCGGTCAGTGCCTTAAAGAGGGCTTTGGTGAGGACTTTGCCAACCGCGACAAACTCTCTGGATTGATGCGCTTTTACTCGAGCACCCAAGAGGGGGATGCACCGAGCGTCTCCTTGGCCAACTATGTAAGCCGAATGAAAGACGGGCAAGAGAAGATCTATGTGGTCACCGCAGACTCACTCGCGGCTGCAAAAGCTAGCCCACATTTAGAGGTCTTCAAGAAAAAGGGAATTGAGGTGTTGCTCTTGGCTGACCGGATTGACGAGTGGATGTTGAATTTCCTAACGGAGTTTGATGGCAAATCTATTCAGTCGGTCTCAAAGGGCGCGCTCGATCTCGGTAAGCTTGCCGACGACGATACCAAGCCCGCCAAGGAGACTGAAAAACAATACAAGCCGATTGTGGAGAAGGCCCAGAAAGTCTTGGGCGAGAAGGTCAAAGAGGTCCGGATCACTCGACGGCTAACGGATTCAGCCTGCTGCTTAGTGTCGGATGAGCACGATATGAGTGGCCATCTCGAGCGATTGCTCAAGCAGGCCGGTCAGAAGGCTCCGGATCGCAAACCGATCTTGGAGTTAAACCCCGAGCACCCGTTAGTGAAGGCCCTCTCTGAAGACTCCGCATCCTTTGATGATCTCGTCTGGGTCTTGTTCGACCAGGCCCTTCTCGCGGAGGGTGGCCAGCCCGAGGATCCCGCGGCGTTTGTGAAGCGTTTAAACGGCTTTTTGCTGCGGGGTTTGATGGCGGGCTAGAGGCGATTAGAGCTATCCGTTTTGATGCTAAACTCCCTCTCGTTCAACACGGGGGGAGACATGCTGAACGCCTTTAAACAATTCGGTTTTAGACAATCGGTCGCCGTGGCGATCACCGCAGTTGGGGTCGCCTGTTCGGCCCCGGGTTTTGCCCAAGGGGCTGCAAAAGCGGCCGCTAAAGGGGCGGGTGCAGCAGCACCTGCTGAGATTGTCGGTAATGCGCAGGCAGGAGCGAAGAAGAATTCCGCATGCATCGGCTGCCACGGCATTCCTGAATACAGAACTGCATTTCCGGTGACTTACCGCGTTCCGAAAATCGCCGGCCAGAGTGAGAAATACCTTGAGTCTGCGCTAAAGGCCTACCGCAGCGGAGAGCGGCCACATCCCAGCATGAAGGGTATTGCCACCACACTGACGGATCAGGATATTGCAGATCTCTCCGCGTTCTACGCGGCTAAGAACTAAGGGGTGCCACAATGACATCGAATCGTTTTTTTCTACACGTGTCCGCAAGTATTGCCTTGGCACTGGCCGCCTCAGCAGCCTCTGCGGCGAACATCGCAGCGGGAAAAGAGAAAGCCTCCACCATCTGCGCGGGGTGCCACGGTGCCGATGGGGTAACCTCGGTTGATCCGAGCTACCCGAAGCTTGCAGGTCAGTATCCGGATTATCTGGCGCGGGCCCTTACGGAATATAAATCGGGTTCCCGCAAGAACCCCATCATGGCGGGTATGGCGGCAGCACTCACCAAAGAAGACATCGCCAATATCTCGGCCTACTACGCATCACTACCTTCACCGCTCACGTTTAAGAAGCGCTAAATCAGTGTTCGGGGCCTAGCCCCCGATATAGCTCATCTCGACTTTTTTAATTCCCTTATCACGTAGTTCTGCGCGCTGTTCTGAGTAGCGGTCGGTGCGTTGTTGCCACAGGCTAGCGATAACTCGGCTGAGGTCTGCATCGGTTGGGCGTTGCTCGCTGCGCAGCAGGCCGCGTAGATCGGTTCCGGATTGGGCAAATAGGCAGGTGTAGAGAACGCCTTCTGCAGAGATTCGGGCCCGGCTGCAGTTGCCGCAGAAGGGATTCGATACCGAGGAGATCACGCCAATCTCGCCCTTGCCATCGGCGTATCGCCAACGCTCGGAGACCTCGCTCGGTGTATCGCGGCCGACGGGAATCAGCTCATGCTCAAGTGAAATCATCTGCACAATCTCCCGCGAGGCTACGACATGATCCCACTGCCAGGCATTGGAAGAGCCGACATCCATGAATTCAATAAAGCGAAGGGTGTGGCCACGTTCACGAAACGTGTTGGCCATCGGTAAGACTTCTTGATCGTTGACACCACGTTGAACGACCATATTAATTTTTACGCGCAGGCCTGCAGCGCTTGCAGCATCGATACCCGACAAGACATCGGTGACGGAGAAATCCATATCGTTCATCCGTTTGAATGTCGTGTCGGTTACGGCATCAAGGCTCACCGTAATACGCGTCAACCCCGCTGCCTTTAAGGCTGCCGCTTTTTGTTTCAGCAGTGCACCGTTGGTGGTCATTGCAATCTCAACGGCCTGGCCATCGGGTCTGCGGATTCTAGCGAGACTCGCGATCAGATCTTCAATATTTTTTCGAAGCAGGGGCTCACCGCCGGTCACCCGAAGCTTCTCGACCCCGAGGCCTACGAAGGCCTTCGAGAGCCGCTCGAGCTCATCAAACGACAGCAGCGCCTCCTTGGGCAAGAAGGTGTAGTCCCGATCAAAGACTTCCTTAGGCATGCAGTAGGTGCAACGAAAATTGCACTGGTCAATGACAGAGAGCCGCAGATCCTTGAGCTGCCGTTGGTGGGCGTCGAACACCGGGCCCGCAACCGCGGGCCCTTGGGGTTCTAGCCTTGCGGCCTGTACGTTCGAGGACGCCTTGGAATCCGGAACGATTGAAAATATGCGCTGTCCGTATGTCATGCGCGATTATTCACCGATTACGAATTGTTTTGTCGTGTCTCCACCATTACCAATGGCTCCTGTGGGGCTGTCTCGGTATTTCTACGGGGTGTGCGCCCGAGTTTTGCCGGAGGCTCTGCAATCGCCTGAGTCGGGGCCTTGGTAGGGTCGGTCTGGACCCACTGTAGACCGACCTGATCAAGCGTTGCCTTGAGCGCCTCTGCGGAGACCGGTGGAGTCACCACGAGGGGTGCCGGTGAGGGCACAACGGGCGCAGAGATAACTGGTGCAGAGATAACTGGTGCAGAGATAACTGGTGCAGAGATAACTGGTGCAGGCGTTGATTGCGCTGGCGGCCGTTCTGCAATGGGGGCTGGCACGCTCACAGCGATCGGCGCAGGCACTGCGGATTGGCTGGCAAGAGGCTCTGGGGTAAATTGAGGCTCTGGGCTGGCTTGACGCTCTACTGGCGGTACTTCCTGGGATGACTCGGAAGCAAATTCCTGGGTTGGGTTCTCGCCTTCTTCGCGTCGGTTGCCTGCACGACCGCGGCGGCGGCGACGGCCCGATCGTTTCTGATCAAGGGCCTCTGCCATCTCAGCGGTGTCGGCATTAGGCTGCGTGAGCGCATCTTGAACCTCCTCTTTGGAGGTCTCTTGTGCAGAGCGGTCCGCACGATCTTGGCGCGGCCGGTTGTCGCGTCGTTGATCCTTGCGCTGATCTGATTTTGGCTCAGCCGATGCCTCGGGGCGTGCAGTATCTTTATCATCGCGTCGGGGCTGACGGCCAGAGGTTGCACGATCACCCTCCTTGGCGTTACGTGCCTCCCGGTTATCCCGTTGGCCACGATCGTCTTTACCGCGACCTTGGCGCTCGTTTCGATCTCCGCGGTCATTTCGGCCCCGGCCATTGCGATTTCGATCGCCTGTGCGATCACTGCGCTCGTTACGCTCACCGGTTCTCGCGTGTCGATTCGGCTCTTGCGCAGGCGTTTTTTCGCTACCCGAGAACCAGCCCATGATCTTTGACAACAGGCCTTTTTCTGCGGCTGCAGTCTCGGAAGCCGGCCTTGAAGCGACTGGCGCCGGGCGGCTCGGGGTGATGCCTTTTACGACCGCCTCTTGGCGTGGCTTAGCGGCAATAGCCTCGGTTTTTTGCTGCTGATAGCTTGTCTCAACGGCGGGCTCGTCGGCCATCGCATAGCTTGCGCGGGTATCTTCAAGCCTTGGGTCATCATGCTTGAGACGCTCAATCGAATAGTTTGGCGTTTCGAGGTGCTTATTAGGAATTAGAACGACGGTGACCTTTAAGCGAAACTCTAGCTTTGCAATATCTGTCCGTTTTTCATTAAGCAAGAATGTTGCGACCTCAACCGGGACTTGGACATGAAGTGCGGCAGTACCTTCTTTCATGGCCTCTTCTTGCAAGATACGCAGAATGTGTAGGGCGCTGGAATCGACATCGCGGATCACGCCTGTGCCATTACAGCGCGGACAGGTGATGTGCGAGCCCTCGTTAAGGGCGGGGCGCAGCCGCTGACGCGAGAGCTCCATGAGCCCAAAGCGTGAGATCTTGCCCATCTGGACGCGCGCGCGATCAAAATGAAGTGCATCGCGCAGGCGTTGCTCCACATCGCGCTGATTTTTCTGCGACTCCATATCGATGAAGTCGATCACAATCAGGCCGCCTAAGTCGCGCAGTCTTAGCTGACGGCCCACTTCTTCGGCTGCTTCTGTGTTGGTGCGAAACGCTGTCTCTTCAATATCGGAGCCGCGCGTTGCTCGGGCAGAGTTGACGTCGACGGCAACCAAGGCTTCGGTGTGATCGATCACAATAGCGCCGCCGGAAGGCAGGGGAACGACACGGGAGTAGGCCGTCTCGATCTGATGCTCGATCTGGAATCGTGAAAACAGGGGAACGTCGTCGTTATAGCGTTTAACCCGGGCACCCATATCCGGCATGACATGCAGCATGAACTGGCGGGCCTGTTCGTAAATGTCATCGGTATCGACGAGTATCTCGCCAATTTCGGGGTGAAAATAATCACGAATTGCACGAATGACCAGACTAGATTCTTGATAAATCAGATACGCGCCCGGCTGCAGCTTGCGGGCATCATCAATGGCTGTCCAGAGTTGCATCAGGTAATTCAAATCCCACTGAAGTTCTTCGGCCGTGCGGCCAATTCCGGCAGTGCGAGCAATGAGACTCGTACCGGCAGGAACCTCGAGCTGGTCCATGGTCTCGCGCAGTTCTTGGCGCTCTTCGCCTTCAATTCGGCGCGAGACGCCACCCCCTCGGGGGTTATTGGGCATCAGCACGAGGTAGCGGCCTGCAAGCGAGATAAAGGTAGTTAGCGCCGCACCTTTATTGCCACGCTCCTCCTTTTCAATCTGGACCAAGAGCTCAGTGCCCTCTGCAATTGCCTCTTTGATGCTGGCTCGGCCGGCATCCACACCGGGTCGGAAATACTCACGAGAGATCTCTTTGAAGGGCAAAAAGCCGTGGCGTTCTTCACCGTAATTTACAAAACAGGCTTCGAGGCTAGGCTCAACCCGGGTCACGACACCCTTGTAGATATTGCTTTTTTTCTGCTCTCGACCGGCAGTCTCAATATCGAGATCGATCAGCCGTTGGCCGTCGACGATGGCAACCCGCAGTTCCTCTGCATGGGTGGCGTTAAATAACATACGTTTCATTACGAACTACTCCTTCAATGCGCCCGCAAAGCGAGCGACGAACCCGCGTTAGCGGTTAAATGGAGCGTGCAATGATCGTGGGGCTAGGCAGGGACGAGCGAACGCGAGACCGACAAATGATGCTGGGCCTCGTTTCTGGCGGAAGACTTTGGGTGGCTGACAGGGAAAAAACTCTTATCACGCTAAACAACACCAATCCGGTTGTGTTCGTTAATCTCGTTTGCCGGGCCGCGCGAAATTGCGCTCCTCGGTCAAATACAATCCAGTGCAACATGCCGCTGGCGCAGAGGCATCGAATGGCTTAGTGTTTCTTCCTGCTCGCGACGGTCTTTGGGATCACTATTGCATAGTGGTCTGAGACAGCGTGGCAAACCGGGACACGACAACCAAACGGAAATCATCTCTGCTTCGATCAGTATACCCTCTGAATAGTCAAACCCCCTGTAATGTCCTCAACCCGACCTCTTTTGCCCAAAACAACCCATCCCGATGGCCGAAAAACGGCCCTGCCGGCAGCGCCTCAGGCGCAGGGCCGCGGGGTCGAGCCTCAGGCGCAGGGCCGCGGGGTCGAGCAATGGGTCGTCAATGCCGACTATGCCGGCCAACGAATCGATAACTTTCTGCTGTCGCGCTTAAAGGGGGTTCCCAAGACCCGGATCTACAAAATGCTCAGAACGGGCGAGGTTCGGGTCAATGGCGGCCGGGTGAGTAGCGACTACCGTATCGAGGCCGACGACCGTCTGCGCATCCCTCCAGTGCGGGTCATGCCGGCCCCAGATCCCGATGCCCGACATCAGGCCTCGGGCCAGGTCTCGCCGGCAATGGCGAAATCAATGAGCGAGAAAATCCAGGTTCTCTTTGAAGACGAATTGGTACTGGCGATTAATAAGCCCTTTGGTTTTGCAGTCCACGGTGGCAGTGGCGTCAAGCTCGGGGTGATCGAGGCGTTACGCCAGAGCCGCTTCGGCGGGGGTGCAAACGCCTTATCGCGGGGTACAAATCGGATCGAGAGCGGGTTTCTTGAGCTTGTGCATCGGCTTGACCGTGAGACATCAGGAGTGATGTTGATTGCCAAGCGACGATCAGCCTTAACTGAGTTTCATCGCCAGCTGCGCGACGGCGAGATGCGCAAGCGTTACCTAGCCCTGGTCTGGGGGAGTTGGCCCATCGGGCTCGATCGCATTGAGGCGCCCCTCCATAAATGGGTCAATACAAAAGGGGAGCGTTGGGTTCGGGTCCAAGACGATGGCCAGACGGCCATCACGAAGATCAAGGTTTTGCAACGTGTGACGCACCGGTTGATGGGTGAGGTTTCTTTTCTGATCTGCGAGCCGTTAACGGGGCGAACCCATCAGTTACGGGTACATCTAGCCCATACTGGCTGCCCGATTATTGGCGACCCCAAATACGGCCGATACGCCCATGATGCTGTGTTTGGCCAGAAGCATCCCGAGCCCGATTGCCGATGGGTAACGCGAATGTTTTTGCACGCCTGGCAGCTGCGCTGCAAGCACCCGAAAAGCGCTGAGCGGCTTGACTTAAGCGCGGCTGCGGATGCGGCGTTCCTGCAAGGGCTTGAACAACTCAGAATGGATACACCCGAATGACACAACCGCTGGCCTACGAACTCGTTATTTTTGATTGGGATGGGACCATTGTGGATTCCACTCCAACGATTACCCAAGCCATTCTGAGTGCCTGTGAGGATATTGGGATCGGAGTGCCGGCGCGCGAAGATGCCAGTTATGTCATCGGCCTGGGCCTTCAAGATGCCTTATCGCGGGTTGCGCCGAACATTACCGTTGCGCAACAAGCGCAGCTCACCGAGCGGTTTCGGTTTCATTACCTCGCTCGCGACCAGATGCTGCAGCCTTTTGATGGGATAACCAAAATGCTCTCTGATCTAAAAACCCAGGGCCTGCCGCTTGCGGTTGCTACCGGAAAATCGCGCGCGGGTCTTGAGCGCGCATGGGATGCAACCGGGACAAGGCAGTATTTTGAGACATCGCGCTGCGCCGATGAGACGGATCCAAAGCCTGCCCCCACGATGGTCTTAGAAATCTGTGAAGAGCTTGCGATATCCCCAGATAACGTGCTGGTGATTGGGGATACTACCCATGATATTTTGATGGCCCAGTCGGCCGGCGCAGATGCGATGGCAGTAGGGTATGGTGCCCATCGCAAAGAAGATCTGCTGCGTGCAAACCCGTTGGGCTGTATGCATTCCGTAAATGAACTTCACAATTGGATTACAACATGGCTAGTGAAATAGAGTCCGTTAGTAGCGCTGAGAAGAATTACAAGATGATCGAGCGCGTCTTGCTTGCGAATGTAGAAGAGCAGCGTCGTGCGCGGCGTTGGGGTCTCTTTTGGCGATTTGCGACATTCTTTATTTTTCTTGTTGTTCTGGCTGCGACGCTTCTGGGTGATGGTCCTGCGGGATCTCCACCCACCTCACGCCATACCGCAATGGTTGATCTCGCGGGTGTTATTCATACCGATGGTGGGGCGAGCGCCGAAGTCATCAATGAGTCGCTGCGGCTTGCCTTTGAGAATAAGGCGGCCGCTGGTGTAATTATTCGTGTAAATAGCCCCGGTGGAAGCCCTGTGCAGTCGGGAATGGTGTTTGATGAGATACGCAGACTCAAGAAACTCCATCAGGATAAACCGGTCATCGCCGTTGTTGAAGATGTTGCCGCATCCGGGGGTTACTACGTCGCATCTGCAGCCGATTCAATCTATGTGGATAAGGCAAGTCTTGTGGGTTCGATTGGCGTTCGGATGGATAGCTTTGGATTTACTGAGGCGATGAAGAAGTTTGGCGTCGAGCGTCGTGTCCTAACGGCCGGCGAAAATAAGGCCCTGCTTGATCCGTTTCTTCCAGTAGATCCCAAGCAAAAAGCGGCAGTCCAGTCGATGCTCACCGAGGTTCATCAGCAGTTTATTGCGGCCGTTAAAGGGGGTCGTGGCGATCGATTAAAGGCATCGCCCGAGATTTTCTCAGGCATGGTCTGGACCGGCGCCAAGAGCGTGGAGCTTGGCCTTGCCGATGGCATCGGTTCAGTCGATAGCGTTGCGCGCGAGATCGTGAAAGCTGAAGAGGTGGTGGATTACACCCTTCAGCCTAATTTTGCCGAGCGTCTCGCAAAACGATTTGGTGCCTCGATGGGTGAGGCTCTCGGTCAGGTCTTAATGCGTTGGTCGTTTTATTAATCAACTCTCGATAGGGGCTGCAGGGGGTCAAAGCCAATATCGCGTAAGAGTCGGCTTAGTGCGATTAACGGCAGCCCAATGAGCGCCGTGGGGTCTGGCCCCTCAAGGGATTCAATCAGCGTAATACCGAGTGCTTCGGATTTCGCTGCCCCCGCACAGTCAAAGGGTTGGTCAATTTCAATATAACGATTTAGACGTGCCTCGGTGAGTTCGTCTGCGCTGCGAAAGCGCACATGGGTGGTCACGAGGTCGGAGATCACCTGCGCGCCGGCATGGGTTGCAACCGACACGGCGGTGTGAAAATCACAGACCTGGCCGCGCTGTAGAAGAAGTTGTTCGAGCGCACGCTGGGCATTACCCGGTTTTTCAAGCCTGCGCTCGCCAATACAGGCCACCTGATCAGAGCCAATCACTACTGCGAGGGGGTTGTCACGGGCCACCACCACCGCCTTTTCTTTCGCGAGTCTCAATGCGGTATCGCGTGGCGATTCATTGGCCCGGGCGGATTCGTCGATATTGGGTGATTGGCTCTCGAATGTCAGACCAAAGCGCGATAAAAGCTCACGTCGATAGACGCTGCTTGAGGCCAGAATAAGTCTGCGTGAGGTGCTCGTGTTCATGGTGCTTACTTGAAACCTTCAGAGAAGCGGTCTAAGGTTCAGCCATTATGATCTCGATTCCAGCCTCGAAAGGGTTCGACCGCAAAGCGCCACTGTCCACAGCCTTTCTTGAGAAGTCTCTGGCCCAATCACGACTGCCCGCCCATGGAGAAGTCTTGCCCGCCGAGTGCGGCAGGATCGCATCGTCGGCAACCAGTATTACACGGCCGATTCGTTGGGCTTTTGCCCCCGGAGATGTGGCACCCAGCCTGGGCCGTCCCCGCCGTCGATGGTGGCTCATGGTTGAAGCGGATGTGAACTGCATCTGTGAGCGTTGCATGGCCCCGGCGGTTTTGTCGGTGCATGGCCGGCGGGGATTTGAGTTTTTTGCCTCTGCCCAGCAGGCTGATGCCATGACCGACCAGGTCACCGAGGAAGACGAGCACCGGGACCCTGAACTTGCCGAGATTGATTTCCTGTCTCCCGAGGATGGTGTGACCTTAACGGACCTGATTGAAGAAGAGGTCTTGCTAAGCCTGCCGATGTCGCCACGACATCAGGCCTGTACCCCAGATTTCACGTCCGACCCCGGGCCAGAGCAGGCCAAGATCCAGCCTTTTGCGGGTCTCGCAGCGCTAAAGGACAGGCTTAAAAAATCCTAAAAAACGAAAAATGCCCTACAATTCAAGGTTTTCCGGAGTCTCCAAATGGCCGTCCAGCAAAATAAGAAGTCGCCGTCAAAGCGCGGCATGCACCGTTCGCATGATTTTCTGACCAACCCGTCGACCGCGGTTGAGCCCACCACGGGAGAGGTCCACCTGCGTCACCACGTTAGCCCCTCCGGCTATTACCGTGGCAAAAAGGTTGTCAAGGTAAAGGCAGCGGCATAACCGACTGCAGCGTCACGCAACAGCGCCTGCCCGAGTAACGGCGCCCGCCTGATTTCCTCAGCAGTGTCATCTCCCACCGAAGTCTGTGTCGCCATCGATTGCATGGGGGGCGACTATGGCCTCTCGGTCACCATTCCCGCAGCCTTAGATTTTCTGGAAGAAAACCCTGCGCATCACGCGCTGCTCGTTGGGCTTGAGGCCGACATCCGGGCGATGCTCTCCGCAGCTGAGCACCATCAACGTGCGCAGCCACTCTCGAGGCGCTATGAGATTGTCGCCGCCGAGGAGGTGGTCGCGATGGACGACCCTCCAGCGATCGCACTTCGCAACAAGCGCCGCTCATCGATGCGTATCGCCATCGAGTGCATTAAAGAGGGCCGCGCACAGGCTGCGGTCAGCGCGGGGAATACGGGCGCATTAATGGCGATAGCCCGTTATGTATTAAAGACCCTCGAGGGCATTGATCGGCCTGCGATAGCCACAGCGCTTCCTAATCGAACTGGGGGCGTCACCACGATGCTCGACCTCGGCGCCAATGTGGATTGTTCGGCAGAGCATCTGCTTCAGTTTGCCCAGATGGGCGCGGCCTTAGTCTCGGTCATTGATGGCAAAGAGCGGCCCTCTATCGGTCTTTTGAATGTTGGTGAAGAGGTCATTAAAGGCAACGACACCGTAAAACTCGCAGCTGAATTGCTTCGTGCGAGCAGCCTGAATTTCTATGGCAATGTCGAAGGCGACGATATCTTTAAGGGCACTACCGATGTGATTGTCTGCGATGGTTTTGTGGGCAACGTGGCGCTCAAAACCTCTGAGGGTCTAGCCCAGATGTTAAGAAGTTTTATCAAAGAAGAATTCACCCGTAACCTGCTGACGAAGTGTATGGCCTTTATCGCCTCGCCCGTGTTGAAGGCATTTTCACGGCGCGTTGATCATCGTCGCTATAACGGCGCGTCACTGCTCGGTCTGCGTGGCATTGTGATTAAAAGCCATGGCTCGGCCGATTCTTATGCATTTCGCCATGCGCTGCGCCGGGCGGCTGGGGCTGCAGCACATGGTTTAAATGAGAAAATCGCTCAGGCCATTACAAAGTCCGCCTAGACGCATACTAGAGTCCAGTCACTATGGAAATTTTCTCGCGAATTATCGGAACTGGCCGGGCCCTGCCCGGTGAGCCCGTCACCAATGCGCAGCTCGCCGAACGTCTTGCGGCCTCGGGTGTCGAGACCTCAGACGACTGGATCCGGGAGCGTACGGGGATCGCGCAGCGCTATATCGCGCCCGATCACGTATCGAGTAGTGATCTCGCAGCGCAGGCAGGTCAACAAGCCATTGAGATGGCGGGGTTAACACCGGATGCCATTGATCTGGTGATTGTTGGCACCTCAACCCCCGACATGATTTTCCCATCAACCGCCTGCCTCGTTCAGAAAAAACTCGGAATCTCGAATGGCCCGGCTTTTGATATTCAGGCGGTGTGTAGCGGGTTTGTTTATGCGCTCTCAACAGCCGATCTCTATATCAAGGCCGGTAAGGTGAAAACGGCGCTTGTCATCGGCGCAGAGGTTTTCTCACGCATCATGGATTGGAGTGATCGTTCAACCTGCGTGTTATTTGGCGATGGCGCTGGTGCAGTCGTGCTTAAGGCGGATCAATCGCCCGGGGTATTGGCCCACCGCCTGCATGCGCGCGGTGAATTTGAAAATATCCTGCGTACGCCTGGCACGGTCTGTAATGGTCGCGCAACCGGGCATCCATTTCTAACGATGGACGGTCAATCAGTGTTTAAGCTCGCCGTGCAGGTTCTTGACAGTGTGGCCCGAGAGGTTCTTGCCGATGCAGGACTTCAGGTTTCCGATATCGATTGGTTAATTCCCCATCAGGCGAACATTAGAATCTTGTCGGCAACTGCAAAGCGACTAGGAATCGATGAGTCGCGGGTAGTGGTAACGGTCGATCAACATGCCAATACCTCTGCCGCATCGGTTCCGCTTGCCTTGGATGTCGCCGTGCGGGACGGTCGAATCAAATCGGGCCAACGAATCATGCTGCAAGGCGTTGGCGGTGGATTCACCTGGGGCGCTGTATTGTTTCAGATGTGAGGATGTAGCGATGACAACACTTGCTTTTGTATTTCCGGGTCAGGGGTCCCAAACCGTTGGAATGCTCAATGGCTTTTCTTCGAACCCCGTGGTGGCGCAGGCGATGGACGAGGCCTCGCAGGCCCTGGGTCAGAATCTCTCCGCCTTAATTGCGCAAGGCCCAGCCGAGAGCCTTAGTCTCACCGTGAACACACAGCCCCTGATGCTTGCGAGTTCCGTTGCTTTTTATCGCGCCTGGCGGTCTGCGGGCGGCGCTTTGCCGGACTGGGCGGCGGGCCACAGCCTTGGCGAGTATTCGGCCCTAACGGCTGCTGGTGTCTTTACCCTGGCGGATGCGACACGGGCGGTCCGGTTTCGTGCCGAACAGATGCAGGATGCCGTTCCCGTTGGTGTGGGTGCAATGGCAGCGGTGTTGGGGATGGAGTCCTCGGCCGTAATTACCGCTTGCGCAGATGCCGCCCAGAATCAAGTGGTTGAGGCGGTCAACTTCAATGCGCCTGATCAGACTGTTATTGCGGGACATCAAGACGCGGTGGATCGTGCCTGTGCGCTGGTGAAGGAGCGCGGGGCTAAGCGTGCGATTGGCTTGCCCGTGTCAGCACCGTTTCATTCAAGCCTGCTTGCACCGGCGGCGCAGGCCCTGCGGGTTTATCTCTCCAAGATGCAGATGAATGCGCCTGAATTTCAGGTCGTCAACAATGTTGATGTCGCAATTGAACATGATCCCCTCCGTATCCGGGATGCTCTATCGCGTCAGGCGATGAAACCCGTGCGTTGGGTCGAGGTAATTCAGACCTTCGAGAAACACGGCGTTAGTACCATCGTTGAGTGCGGCCCGGGCAAGGTACTGACCGGCCTGGTGAAGCGTATTGCGCCAGCTATGAACACCTTTTCAATTAACGACCAGGCGAGTTTAGAGGCCACACTCGAGGGGCTATCGGTATGACAGCAGACAACTCCAACGGCGCAGCAGCGCGCATCGCGTTGGTTACAGGGGCCACCCGCGGCATCGGAGAGGCGATCGCCAAGAGTCTTGGCGCACAGGGCCACACCGTAATTGGAACGGCAACCTCTCAAGAGGGGGCAGAAAAAATCTCAGCGTATTTAGCCAATTCGGGTCTGGCAGGCGCGGGCCGGGTACTTCAGGTCAATGACCCAGCGGCCTGCGAGCAGCTGCTCGATGAGATTGCGGCAAGCTATGGCGTGATCAGTATTTTGGTGAATAACGCCGGCATTACCCGCGATAACCTGGCCATGCGAATGAAGGATGAGGAATGGGACGCGGTTATTCAGACCAATCTGTCGGCCGTATTTCGTCTGTCGCGCGGGGTCTTGCGGCCCATGATGAAGGCCCGATGGGGGCGGATCATTAACATTACCTCGGTGGTGGGCCTATCGGGCAATCCGGGCCAGATCAACTATGCCGCTGCAAAGGCAGGGGTGGCGGGTATGTCGCGGGCCCTGGCCCGGGAGGTTGCGAGCCGTGGGATTACGGTCAACGCGGTGGCCCCGGGTTTCATTGATACGGACATGACCAAGGCGCTCTCGGAGGAGCAAATGACCACCCTAAAGGCTCAGATTCCAGCCCAGCGGCTGGGAACGCCCGCCGATGTGGCTGCCAGCGTCGCATTTTTAGCCTCTGAGGGGGCCTCCTACATCACTGGAATTACCCTGTCGGTCAACGGCGGAATGGTGATGTCCTGATACAATTCGGCCACCTGATTCAAGCTTAAGGAAGAGGTTCATGGAAGACATTGAAAAGCGCGTAGTGGGTATCGTTTCTGAACAGCTTGGCGTCAAAATTGA